>Ga0115567_10000209_pt1 | contig 57689 bp, 52 predicted proteins | sample COGITO_mtgs_1204_2_FD_88679 | JGI IMG/M metagenome (GOLD analysis project Ga0115567, IMG submission 88679) | Pelagic marine microbial communities from North Sea - COGITO_mtgs_120412 | ecosystem: Environmental > Aquatic > Marine > Epipelagic | place: Germany:Helgoland, sampling site Kabeltonne...
AATTATCAATTAGCGCCAAGGAATTGAACCAAACTGCAAAAACCCTGTTTGATTTTATACGAAAGAGGCAGCAGAAAAGCGAGTGTTTATGTCTCCCAAAAAAAGCGCTTCCACCCTATATAAAGGCGCACCCTTTTGCAGCAGTGTTGCTGCATTTTTATAATTATATGATTTTTATGTATAATTTTATAAGGCAGTCAGCATAAGGTTAGGTTTAGGGTTATGAGGTGCGACGATCCGCTGCAGGCGTTTCGTCCCAATGCACCCTGAAAAGGGCTTTTTAAATCTTAGAGCTGCCAATCATGAGGCACTTTTAACGAAAGTGGTGCGATATACAGCCTTTGGTGCCGAAATGAAGCGTTTCAAGTTCGCCATTGGGGGCGCCAACATTCAAAAAAACTGTCTTGCTTGGCGCTTTCTTGCTGTTGTCCTTATTCTGTGCCAATAGGTTAGTTATTAATTACCAGATGAGTGGGATATGACAGATTACTCGAATCGACGCGTGATGATGGTAGACACTCAAGTGCGCCCCTCTGACGTGACTAAATTTCCAATTATTGCCGCAATGTTGGCAGTAGCGCGCGAAAATTTTGTGCCCGCCGACAAACGCGAAACAGCTTATATGGGCGAAAATATCGATTTAGGCGGAGGAAGAGTGCTGATGGAGCCGCGAAGCTTTGCCAAGCTTTTGGACGCTTTGGATATTCAACCTGCTGAGCTTATCTTAGACATAGGCTGTGGTTTTGGATATTCAACGGCTGTTTTAGCGCGGCTTTGTGAAACGGTTGTTGGAGTTGAAACCGAAAGTCTTGGGGCTGGAGCGCAGCGCGCCCTGTCGGAGCAGGGCGTAGACAATGCCGCTATTATGACAGGTGAATTGGCTTTGGGTGCACCTAAGCATGGGCCCTATGATGTGATCGTGCTGCAAGGTGCTGTCGAAGTCATTCCTGACGCTATCTTGGCTCAGTTGAAAGAGGGCGGTCGTATTGGGGCTATCTTTATGGAAGGTGCGCTGGGCGTGGCGCGCATTGGCTATAAAATGGGTACCACGATCACTTGGCGCTTTTCTTTCAATGCATCAGCGCCTGTCTTGCTGGGGTTTGGAAAAACACTATCTTTTGCTTTATAAAGCACATTGTTGGAGAATAAGATGCGGTTTTGGTCATTTTTGCTGATTTTTCTAACGGTTTTTTTGGTTCAGCAGACTAAGGCGGAATCCTTGTCGGATGCTATGATCGCCGCATATAAAAATTCAAACCTGCTTGCACAAAATCGCACCGTTTTGCGAGCCGCGGATGAAGAATTGGCAACTGCAGTTTCTGACTTGCGTCCCATCTTTGCCTATAGCGCGTCGCGGGTTTACGTGGGTGAAAAGTCGGGGGTGAATGTCGATACTTTTGCTAATTATTTGACCCTGAGCGGCTCAATCGAACTTTACAATTTTGGGCGTGGAAAGCTATCAAAGGCAGCTGCGCAAGAATTCATTTTAAGTGCTCGCCAGACATTAGTTGGGGTCGAACAATCTGTGCTTTTAACGGCAGTGAATGCCTTTGTTGATGTTCGTTTGGCGCAGGAAACTGTCAGTTTGCGTCAAAACAACTACCGGCTGATCAGTCAGGAACTTGATGCTGCGAAGGCCCGTTTTGAAGTTGGTGAAATTACCCAAACAGACGTGGCAATTGCACAGTCACGTTTGGCTGCAAGCCGCGCGAACCTCGCTGCTGCAGAGGGAACCCTTTTAGTTGGTCGTGAAGCATATAAGGTGGCGACGGGTGCTTATCCTAACGATGTTGTGAATTTACCAGCCTTGCCTGAGGTTCCAGACACGTTGGATGCCGCGATTGCCTTGGCGCGTGCAAGTAATGTTGACTTGGCCGTGGCGCGCCATACGGCAAAAATTGCCGATTTAGGAGTGCAATCCGCCCGTGCAGCACTGCGACCAACCCTTAAGGCCAGTGCCTCGGCGGGTTATGATGATGGGGGCGATCTTGATAGTACAGGATTGTCAGTGACATTGTCGCAAACTATTTATGCGGGGGGGGCGTCGGCGTCGGCAGTGCGCTTGGCGGTTAATGGGCAAAATCGCGCGCAAGCAGCCTTACGGCAAGCTGCAGTTTTGGTTGATCAATCCGTAGCCAATAATTGGTCAGCGCTAAAAGTCGCGAAAGCCGGGATCGACGCGGCAAAACTTCAAATAGAAGCCTCACAAATCGCTTATAATGGCGTGCGCGAAGAGGCGTCGCTTGGGTCGCGTACAACGCTTGATGTCTTGAATGCAGAGCAAGATTTGCTTGATGCAAAAGACGCAAGCCTATCTGCGGAATCACGTCTTTACAGCGGCACTTATGCATTGCTTGCTTCCCTTGGGATGTTGACCGTTAACCATTTAGGATTGGGCATGCCTACTTATGATGTTTCAACTTATTATGATGCAGTCAAAAATGCCCCCATCTCCCAGAGCGCACAGGGCAAAAGATTAGATAAGTTGCTAAAATCTTTGGGAAAATAAATAATTTTTTTATTTTTGAGCTGCTGAAACCTTGTTAACTAATTTTTATTTGGACGACTAATTCAAATGGTTGCTTTTTAAAGTCGATGATATGTTGATCTATTACAGTAAATCTGTTGGTATCTCGCAAATCAACCTGATTTTTAAAAGGGTCAAGCACCATCTTGGTGGGCGAGCGGGTATTGTGTAAATAAATTGTCAGGTGCGCTACTGATGTTTGATGTACGCTTGCGAGGTTCTGTGCCAACGGTAGAATTTCTATTCGAAAACTACAGGCTTCTGGATTACCTAATAAAAGGGCTCGGGTCGAGTAGATTGAAACCAGCAGGGTCTAGGGGTTAGGGTCTATCAAAAAATGCCCTATGGGGCACTTTTTGATATTTTGCCGTTGTTTGGTCCTAACATCAAGCAGCTTCGGCTTGATCCAGTTCCAGAGCGTGCCGGCGTTCACTTTCTTCGCGCGATAGCGCAACCGATGTACGAATACCTTTGGTCACAAATTCCATTAGGCCTTTGACGACACGTTCGTTCGGGTCGATACCGGCGCAAGACAAAACTTCACGCCCATCACGCGAGCGGGCCCAACGGGCGATTTGCTCAGGACCATTGCCATATTTCTTATCGTCAGCGATCGCATCATCAAGGGCAGCTAAGACAACTGCTGCAAATAATTTGCGAGCACGCTGGCCTTGTTCGAAGTTGAATGCGGTACCATCAATAAAATCGGCCATTCTATTTCCTAATCTTGCTCTTGTATTTTTTGATCTTTACGTTTCGTGTTTATGACAATTTTGTGGCGATTCGTCTATGTCTATTTAGAATGCCTGATATGCGTTGGGCGCATGGCTAATTAACTGCTATTTTTCTGACCCAAACGGTGCCACTTTGTAGGTTCACACCAGATGCTTGCCAGCATGCTGCCATACATATATAGGTGCGGAACAGTTTTATTCAACCTTTTGGTAAGGTATTCTCATGCCCAAAATTAACGGCAACGAAATTCGCCCTGGAAACATTCTAGAGCATGATAATGGTCTTTGGGCCGCAGTGAAGGTATCGCATGTCAAGCCCGGTAAAGGCGGCGCTTTTGCGCAAGTTGAGCTGAAAAACCTGCGCGACGGTCGCAAATTGAACGAGCGGTTCCGCTCGGAAGATAAGGTTGAGCGTGTACGTTTGGACCAAAAGGATCAGCAATTCCTGTATGAAACCGACGGTCGTTTGGTGTTCATGGATTCTGAAACCTATGAGCAGGCCGAAATTGATGCCGAGCTTTTGGGAGACCGCCGTCCCTTCTTGCAAGATGGGATGACCGCGACCGTCGAATATTTCGGCGAAGAGGCATTGACTGTGTCCTTACCCCAAAAAGTCACCTGCCTTGTGGTCGAGACCGAGCCTGTCGTCAAAGGCCAAACAGCAACCAGCAGCTATAAGCCTGCGATTTTGGACAATGGCGTGCGTATCATGGTGCCGCCTTTTATTGGCGTTGATGAAAAAATCATCGTGAATACTGAGCTTTTTGAATATTCGGAACGCGCTTAATCTAAGGTGAGCTGCGGGGCCACAGTGACTGTTTGCCCTGCCGCCTGCATCAGCTCGGATGTGCGGTCAAAACGCAGATATGCCAAAGCATAACCGCCCGCTTGGGTGTAAATGCGACCCACCTCTTTTCCTTCATTCTCTATAGCCGTGCCCAAAGGTACGGGGCCCGATAAGGCCACGCGCGCCAGCCCTTTACGCAATTCGGTTTTATGTTTCATGCGAGCAGTCACCTCTTGCCCAACATAGCAGCCTTTGCGAAAATCAACGCCGTGCAGCCGCTCAAAGCCCATTTCCAAAAGATAGCTGTCATTTTCGATAAGTTCGATGCCCGCTTGTGGGATCAAATGTTGTACGCGCAGCATGTCCCAATCCACGGCTTGGAGGGCAGGCAGCTGATTTTTAGGCCCGTAAATCCGCCAGCCCAAGGCAGAGTGGCGCGGATCGGCAAAGGCACCGTTGGGCGCCGTGCCCACCCCTGCAACCATGCCCCAATCTTGTAATAAGAACTGCACATCTGCGCGCAGGCGGTACATAGTTAGGCGTTTGATGCTGGCCTCTGCTTGAGCAGAGCTTAGGTCGCAAATCAGCTGGCCTTGCACGCGGCCAATGAACATATCTGACAGGTATTTCCCCTGTGGGTTCAGTAACGCCGCCCATAAAAGTCCGTCTGCCCCTTGCAAAGACATAACCGAATTTGACAAGACACCTTGCAAAAAGGGCAATGCGTCTTGGCCTGAAACCCAATAGATGTGTCGGTCTTGATATGTCATTGGGTTCCTAGTTGCTAAATTGCAAGCGGCAGAGCGTTGCATAAAGGCCGTCTTGCGCCAATAGGCTATCGTGGTTGCCTTGTTCGACCACACGGCCCTTGTCCATCACCAAAATCAAGTCCGCATCGCGTACGGTGGCCAGCGAGTGGGCAATGACTAAAGTTGTGCGCCCAGTGCGTAATTTGGCCAAAGCCTCGGCCACCAAAGTTTCAGATTGCGCATCAAGTGCGCTTGTAGCCTCGTCCAAAAGCAAGATCGGCGCGTCGCGCAGTAGTGCGCGCGCTATGGCTAATCTTTGGCGCTGTCCACCCGAAAGGGCGCTGCCACGGGGGCCCGCTTGGGTTTCAAGCCCGTCGCTTAGCTTATCAATAAATTCCGTGACATAGGCCGCGTTGAGCACTTGGGCAAGCATCACTGGTGGAATGTCTTGGCCAAGGACGATGTTTTCAATCAAGCTTTCATCAAAAATAGCACTTTCTTGTGATACGACTGCGAACATCTTGCGCAGTGTTTGGTTTGACAGATCTAAGATCGCGCGCTCGCCGATGATGACGCTGCCGGATTTTGCCTTAATAAGCCCTGTCAAAATATTGAAAACGCTGCTTTTCCCAGCCCCCGAAGCCCCGACAAGTGCGGTCATTTTTCCCGCAGGGGCATGAAAGCTCAGCTCTTTTAAAACTGCTGTTTCATCATAGAAGAATGAGACTTTGTCAAAGCGTATATCAGGAGCTGCCTGGTCTGTTGCGGGTTTTTGCGCGCTTTGGTCTTGGGATATGTTTTGGCGGGGATCACTGGGCTTTGTGTCTAGCAAGCGGTAAATGCGCTCAAGGCTGGCGGCGGCGGTTTGCCACGTGCCCGACAAGTCACCCAAACGGCGCAAAGGTTGAAAAGTCAAAGCCATGGCTGTAAAAAACGCCATAAATTCGCCAGTTGTGCGCCCGCCTTCGATCACTTGGTGTCCGCCGAGCATCAAAACTGCAAAAAAACCAAGGCCCGTGACAATATCAATTAAAGCGGGCAAGCCGCTGCGCCCAAGAGCCATACGCAACTCGGCTCGCACAATCTTATGCACGATCGCGCCAAAACGCGCTATTTGATAACCCTCCATCTGATAAAGTTTAATGGCGTTGATTGCGTGGAATATCTCGTCTAAGCGTGTTGCCCTTAGTCCAGATTGGTGACGCATTTGGCCAGTTTTTTTACGAATATATTTTTGTAATATGGCCGCAGGTAAAATCAAAAGCGGTGTGCCCACTAAAGCGGCCAATGTCCAATAGGGGTCAATGCTCACCGCCACAACCATCAGTGACAAAAGCGCGACCCCATCGCGACCAATGCCGCTTAAAAGTGTGGCCCAGATTTGTTGCACCGCAGCTGTGTCACCTTGCACTCGGTCAATCAAAGCGCCGGGCGCATTTTTCAAGAAAAACGTGCCATCTAGAGTTAAAATGTGACGCAACATGGTCAGTTGCATGCCGGTTGCGCTGCCTTGCGATACGCGCGCCATCAAATATTTAGAAATAATGGAACAGGTTGCTCGCAAGACAAACAGGCCAAAAATACCTAGCCCAACCCACACCAAGGCCGGCTGGCCCTTGGGGGTAAAGACCTTGTCAAAAAGTGGCTCAATCAAATAGCTAAGCGCCCCAAGGGCGCTGCCTTCGATCATCATTACGGCAAACGCCAGTGTCATAAGGCCCGCATATGGCCGTAAACTGTCGTGCCAGTAGCGGGTGATAAGCTGCTTTGATTCGTAACTTTGAACTTGCAAAGCGCGGTCGGGGGACTGAGAATCTGACAACGTTTTTATCCTTTTGGGTGCTTATGATTTAAGCCCAATAGGGGCGCGGCGCAAGGCGATGAGCAAACCTGCGTCAAACCTATTGTTCTAATTGACGTGACGCAGAGCTTGGATTAGCGGTAATGAAAAGGAGACCACCATGGTAGTTGCTCAGGGCCGTCATTATCACGCAATCCCCGGGCCGTCGGTTATGCCTGACCGTGTGTTGGCTGCTATGCAGCGTGCAGCCCCCAATATTTATGAAGGAGAGATTATTGATGTCGCAGCTAAGGTCCAAGCCAATCTTAAGATAGTGGCAGGCACAATGCATCATTTGGCCATGTATATTGGCAATGGTCACGCTACATGGGAGGCGGCCAACGCTAATCTTTTTTCGCGCGGGGATAAGGCGCTGGTGCTGGCCACAGGGCATTTTGGGTTTGGCTGGGCGGCTTCTGCTCAGGCGATGGGTATCGATGTGGCGCTTTTGGATTTTGGCAAGACTGCTGCGGTTGATCTGGCACGCTTTGAATCGGCTTTGCGCGCGGATCATGCGCAAGAGATAAAGGTTGTATTGGTCACTCATGTCGACACGGCCACAACCGTGCGCAATGATATTGCAGCGCTACGCCAAGTGCTTGATCTTGTGCGCCATCCTGCACTTCTGGCTGTGGATGCAATCGCATCGATGGGCTGCGACCCTTATTTGATGGATGTGTGGGGCGTTGACGTGACGGTTGCCGCATCTCAAAAAGGACTTATGACGCCGCCTGGTATGGGATTTGTATGGTTTTCGCCCAAAGCGCTTGCGCTCAGCGCATCGTCTGATTTACGCAGCCCATATTGGAACTGGCAACCACGCGCTTTTGGAGCTGAATTTTGGCAGCTTTGGGCAGGAACCGCCCCCACTCATCATATCTATGGGCTTGAGGCAGCGCTTGATCTGATTTTGGCCGAAGGTCTGCCAGCCGTTTGGGCGCGCCACAAAGCGCTTGCGGCCAGCGTTTGGGCTGCCTTTGACGCTTGGGCCCTTGGGCATGAGCATATTGCGATGAATGTACTGGATCCCGCACATCGTGGGACTTCAGTGACGGCGGCGCGTTTTGGCGCGCCCCATGCCACGAATTTGCGCAGTTGGTGCGAACAAAATGCGGGCGTGACCTTGGGTATTGGGCTTGGCATGGCTGACCCAAGCGATCTTGCGTACCATGGCTTTTTGCGGGTGGCGCATATGGGGCATGTGAATGCTCATATGACTTTGGGTGCGTTAAGCGTGATCGAAGCCGGCCTTTTGGCACTAGACATTCCCCACGGCCATGGGGCTTTGACGGCTGCTGCGCGTAGCATCGCGCGCGCGGTTGGACCATAGGGAGAAGGCCCTCAGTTCTGCCTTCTCGTTGGGAAAAAAAGGTCATACTTTAAGAGGATTTTGCCTTACCGCCTTGTTTGTTGTTGTTGTGTGTGTTTGTTATTGGATAATTGCAATTACACTATGCATAGGTAATATAATGTCGTCCACAAGATTGCGCCGACCAACGATAGGCATCGTCGGCAATGCATACGTTTTGAACGACACCTATGAAGTTCAAGCTGTGGGTATTATGAATGCACAAGCGGTGGCAAAGGCTTCTGGCTGTGTTCCTTTGATCATTCCTGCTGACCCAAGCTGCGTTTCCGTTGCCGATCTGATGCAGATATGTGACGGATTTTTGCTAACCGGTGGACGGCCAAATGTGCATCCTTCTGAATATGGAGAAGAAGAAACTCCTGCGCATGGATTTTTTGACCGTGCCCGTGATGCATTGGTTTTGCCTCTCATACGGGCGTGTACTCTAGTGGGGCAGCCATTTTTAGGCATTTGCCGAGGTTTTCAAGAGGTGAATGTGGCCATGGGCGGCTCCCTTTACCCTGAGATTCGCGATCTTCCCGGCCGTATGAACCATCGCATGCCTCCCAATGGCACGCTTGAGGAAAAATTCGCCCTGCGCCATACCGTACAATTTCGTGCGGGCGGGGTATTCGAGCGGCTGATGGGCCAAAATCAGGTTGAAACCAATTCTCTGCATGGGCAAGGGATAGCAACCGCAGGCCCTAATGTCGTATTGGATGGCCACGCCATCGACGGCACACCAGAGGCGCTTTATATCAAAGACGCGCCTGGATTTACGCTGGCGGTTCAGTGGCACCCCGAGTGGCGCGCCGATATCGATCCTGTGTCGCGCCCTCTTTTTGAGGCTTTTGGTAAAGCTGCCCAAGCTTGGGCTATGGGGGAAGTGCCTATGGCGCTTTCATCTTAGGTGACAGCTGCGCGTGTTTGATAGGTAGCCTCTTTCCAAAGGTCGTCGCGCATAATCTCGGCTAATGTTAGGGCCGCTGAGTCAATATCATCTTCCGTGTTATAAAGTGGCGCAAAACCAAATCTGATCAAATTGGGTGCCCTAAAGTCGCCTATCACACCACGTGCGATCAGCGCTTGCATTATTGCAAAACCTTCGAGGTGGCTAAAACTCACTTGTGAACCTCGGCGTTCTGCGTCGCGCGGCGAGGCCAAGCTTAGGCTTGGACAGCTAGCCTCAACGGCTCTTATAAAGCGAGTGCTTAGGTGGATTGATGCGCGGCGCACATCCTCCATATCAACCAAATCCCAAATATCAAGAGCAGTTTCAAGTGCGGCCATTTGAAGCACGGGGGGGGTGCCGATACGCATACGCGCTATCCCCTTTTTGGGTTCATAGGTCTGTGAAAAGTTGAAAGGGTCTGCATGACCAAGCCAACCCGCCAAGGCTGGGCGCAGCTTATCAATCAAATGTGGGGCCGCATAAATAAAGGCGGGGCCGCCTGGGCCTGAATTCAGATATTTATAAGTACAGCCAACAGCGAAATCAGCTTTGGTTTGGGATAGATGAACGGGTATTGCCCCCGCGGAATGGGCCAGATCCCACAACGTCAAGGCACCCACCTGATGTGCCTTTTCTGTCAAAGCGCCCATATCAAATTTCGCGCCCGTACGGTAGTCAACTTCCGTCAACATTAAAAGTGCGGTTGTCTCATCAAGGGCGGCTTCGATTGCGCCATTCTCAACAATCTTTAACTGATAGTCAGGACCTAAACTGTTGCAAAGCCCTTGTGCTATATAAAGATCTGACGGAAAATTAGCATCATTGCTTAAAATAATGCGCCGTTTAGGCAAGAGATCAAGCCCCGAGGCCAACGCTTGGTAAACCTTTATCGACAACGTGTCACCCACCATAACCGTGCCCGCTTCTGCCCCAATCAGTCGTGCTATACGGTCACCCAAAAGGTTGGGCTGGGCCATCCAGCCGGCCTTGTTCCACCCCGTAACTAGCATTTGGCCCCACTCACTTTGTACGCAGTCCGCCAAGCGTCTGGCAGTGGCGCGCGGCAAGGGGCCAAGTGAATTTCCGTCGAGATAAATCACATCTTGGGGTAGGTCAAATAGGGCGCGCGTGGCGGCGAAGTCGGCTGTCATGGGTCTTCCTTTTTCGGGTAAGTTGGCCGCAAAAATTGAAAGGTGCAAGTCTTTATCTGCTAACTGCGCAGCCCTGTCCCCGAACGATGGGTATGCCCAAAACTAAGAACAATAACAGCCATAACATTGAAGCTTAGCCTTGCGCAATATTTTTGCTCAGTGTTATGTGGTGCATGAATAACATGTTTTCCAGATCAACCGCAGAGGAATAGCAATTTGAAAATTGGGGCACCAAAGGAAATTTTTGCTGGTGAAGCGCGGGTGGCGATGACGCCAGATTCCGCTTTTCAACTTATCAAGCTTGGCCATAGCTGCTTGGTTCAATCGGGTGCGGGGTTGGCTGCAGGTTTTTCGGATGCAAGCTATAGCGCCGTCGGGGTTGCAGTTGTTAAAACGGCTGCAGCTTTGTTTAAAGCGGCAGATGTTGTCGTGAAAGTGCGCGCTCTTGAACCCGCAGAGATAAAACGTCTGCGCGCTGATCAAACGGTGATCAGTTTTTTCTGGCCTGCTCAAAATCCCGAGCTTTTGCAAAAATTTTGCGACGCAAGCGCAAATGCTATCGCGATGGATATGGTGCCCCGTATCAGCCGCGCGCAAAAAATGGATGCCTTATCTTCGATGGCCAATATCGCGGGTTATCGTTCGGTCATTGAGGCGGGTAATAACTTTGGCCGCTTTTTCACAGGTCAGGTGACGGCTGCTGGCAAAGTGCCACCAGCGAAAGTTCTGGTGATTGGTGCTGGGGTTGCGGGCTTGGCCGCGATTGGGACGGCAACCTCCCTAGGCGCCATTACCTATGCGTTTGACGTGCGCCCAGAAGTGGCAGAGCAAATTGAATCGATGGGAGCCGAGTTTGTCTTTCTGGAATTCGAAGACAGTCAAGACGGGGCGGCAACAGGTGGTTATGCGGCCCCATCAAGCCCAGAATTTTTGGCCAAACAGTTGGAAAAGTTCCGCGAACTGGCCCCTGAAATTGATATTGTGATCACCACGGCCCTAATCCCAGGGCGGCCTGCGCCTAAACTATGGCTAGCCGATATGGTCGGCGCAATGAAACCTGGTTCGGTGGTGATTGATCTTGCCGCTGAACGTGGCGGAAATTGCGATTTGACTCAAATGGATCAGAAAATTATCTCAGACAATGGCGTGACCATCGTCGGCTATACGGACTTTCCAAGTCGGATGGCTGCGCAGTCCTCGACCCTATATTCCAATAATATCCGTCATATGATCGCCGATCTTACCCCCGCAAAAGATGGTGTGATCGTGCATAATATGGAAGATGACGTCATTCGCGGCGCAACTGTGGCCTTTGGCACACAAATTACCTTCCCGCCGCCTCCCCCTAAAGTGGCGGCAATTGCGGCCCAAAAGCCCAAAGAAAAGGTGAAAGAACCCACATTAGAAGAGCGTCGCCTTGCCGAAACTGCGGCCTTTAAAGCGCAAACCAAATCCCAAGTTGTACTTTTGGTGATTGCGGCAGGCCTTTTGGGGCTGGCAGGGGCCTTTGCGCCGCAAGAGTTCATGAACCATTTTATTGTCTTTGTTTTGGCTTGTTTTATTGGCTTTTCTGTCATTTGGAACGTCAGCCATTCGCTGCACACTCCGTTAATGGCGGTCACGAATGCTATTTCGGGGATCGTAGTCTTGGGGGCTTTGCTGCAAATTGGTTCTGACAACGCGCTGGTTGTTGGCTTGGCCGCTGTTTCTGTTTTAATCGCAACTATCAATATTGTCGGGGGCTTCTTGGTAACACGTCGCATGCTCGCCATGTTCCAAAAGTCTTGAGGAGAGCAGCATGAATATTGGGATTATCTCGGCAGCTTATATCGCGGCCGCTGTTCTATTCATTCTAAGCCTTGGCGGCCTTTCGGGGCAAGAAAGCGCAAAACGGGCAGTTTGGTACGGGATTGCGGGCATGGGGCTTGCGGTTTTAGCCACAGTCTTGTCGCCTGACGTGGCCAATGTGGCAATCATCGGTGCGATGGTAGTGATTGGGGCCATAGCGGGCTGGTTTGTTGCCAAACGCGTGCAAATGACTGAGATGCCGCAACTGGTTGCGGCTTTGCACAGCTTTGTGGGCTTGGCTGCGGTTTTTATCGGCTTTAATGCCGATTTGGAAATGACACGGGTCTTGTCAATAGACCTTGCTGCGCGCGAAAATCTGATTGGTTTTGCCAAAAAGTTGGCACAAAAAGATGCTGTTGAGCAAGCGATTTTGCATGTCGAAGTGTTTTTGGGCGTTTTCATTGGAGCGGTAACCTTCACAGGCTCGATCGTGGCATTTGGCAAACTGGCAGGCAAAATTGATGGCGGTGCCAATAAACTACCCGGCGGGCATATTTTGAACGCAACTGCGGCGATTTTGTCGGTGGTTTTGGGCGTAATCTACTTCAACGGCGGCGGTGTTGAGCCTTTGCTTTTGATGACGCTTTTGGCGTTTTTCATCGGCTACCATTTGATCATGGGGATCGGTGGGGCCGATATGCCTGTCGTGGTGTCGATGCTTAACAGCTACTCAGGCTGGGCGGCGGCGGCTATTGGTTTTACACTGGGCAACGATTTGTTGATCGTGACGGGGGCCTTGGTAGGCTCATCCGGTGCGATTTTGTCTTATATTATGTGTAAGGCGATGAACCGCAGCTTTATATCGGTTATTTTGGGTGGCTTTGGTGGCACCACGGGCCCTGCAATGGCGATCGAGGGCGAGCAGATAGCAATTGATGCTGAAGGGGTTGCTGCAGCGCTGAATGATGCAGACTCCGTGGTAATTATTCCTGGATATGGCATGGCGGTGGCGCAAGCGCAGCAATCTGTGTCAGAATTGACCAAACGCCTGCGTGCCAAAGGCAAGACTGTGCGCTTTGCCATCCACCCTGTTGCGGGGCGTTTGCCGGGCCATATGAATGTGCTTCTGGCCGAAGCTAAGGTGCCATATGATATCGTTTTGGAAATGGATGAGATTAATGAAGATTTTCCAAGCACCGATGTGGTGATTGTGATCGGGTCAAACGATATTGTGAACCCCGCTGCACAAGAAGATCCTAATAGCCCCATCGCAGGCATGCCTGTATTGGAATGTTGGAAAGCCAAACAAGTCTTTGTGTCAAAGCGTGGCCAAGGCACTGGCTATTCTGGCATTGAGAACCCACTATTTTACAAAGAAAACACTAGAATGTTCTATGGTGATGCAAAAAAATCTTTGGATGCTTTGCTGCCTATGATCGACTAAAAGCTTTTGAGATGGGATCAAGGGCTCTGCGCTAGCGGGGCCCTTGATGCATTCTGGGCAAAGTTTTTTTAGGTATACCTTTGTATTCTGCATTCTGCGCTGGCCGCACGCCCTCGGGTGTCTTAGCATAGGGAAAATTAGGAAAATCCATGTCAAAACAGGTCGATCACCCCCAACGTTATGCCACTGTCAATGAACTACACGCTCGGCCTTTTCCGTCGCTGACGGTGCCTTGTGAAGCTGTGTATCTGGCCTTTAAAGAGCCTGAGCAGGCCGCCAATCGCGATCGGGGGCGTGATATTGCGCATTTGTCTGACCTATTGGGCCGTTTGGGCTCGGAGGCGCCCGCAGGGATAGTTAACCACTATTCGGGCAACGCTCAAGGGGTTGATTTGAAGTGGGAAAGCCACACCGAGTTTGTCACCTATAGCGCTTTTTCAGATGGGCTAAGCATGCCCGCTTTTAATGGGAAATCCGCACAGGTCTTTTCGCCGGATTGGATTGCAGGCGCCCCTGGAAAGCGGCTGGCGGCCCTTACGATCCGTGTTGAAGAGCTACCCGAAGATCTGGAAATCGTGGTTCCGTTACTGCGGGACTGGTTCGTACAAGAAAGTCTGGCTTGCGCGCAAATCATTGAAGGTGCAGCTATTGTCGCTGGGGATTTTCAAATTGATGCCAGTGGCCAGATGCGCTTTGCGGTTTTTGTGCGCAAAGGCACAGGTAAGCGGAGGGTGGGGCGCATTGTGCAACGCCTCTGTGAGATTGAGGTGTATCGCGCCATGTCGATGCTGGGCTTGTTACGCGCGCGTGGTTTAGGCCAGACGCTAAATGCCCTTGATAACCAACTTTCTGATCTTGTATCAGGTTTGAACGGTGCACATGCTTCCTCCGAGGTGGCGCTCAATTCGCTTTTGGCGATTGCAGCGGAATTGGAAAGTCTGAGCTTGCAATATTCCTACCGCTTTGCGGCCACTGCGGCCTATGAGGCAATTGTTAATCAAAGGATCGAGATCCTGCGCGAAACACGCATCTACGGACGCCAAACATTTGGTGAATTCATGATGCGCCGCTATGACCCTGCGATGCGCACCGTAAAAGCGACAGATGAGCGTCTGAAATCCTTGGCTAACCGGGCACAACGTGCGGCCGAGCTGTTGCGCACGCGTGTTGATGTTGACCGCTCGGCGCAAAATCAAAAGCTGCTGGAAAGCATGAATGACCGTGCCGATTTACAACTGCGCTTGCAACGGACCGTCGAGGGGCTGTCTGTCGTAGCCATCAGCTATTACGGCGTCAACTTGGCCAGCTATGCTGCTTATCCGTTGACCGAGGTGCTCGGCATATCAAAATCTATTGCTACCTCGGTGCTAACGCCTCTGGTGGTTGGGCTGGTTTGGCTCATGGTGCGGCGTATTCAGCGTAAAATGCACTGATCAGCGGCCACGTTGTTTTGGATCCATAGCGTCGCGTAAACCGTCGCCTATATAATTGACTGACAAAACGGTTAATGAGATGGCAAGCCCAGGCCAAAGCACTCGAGACGGGTAAAGCTGCAAATAATCCATAGCATCAAACAAAAGCCGGCCCCATGTGGGGAAGTCAGGCGGAAAGCCCAAGCCCAAAAAAGACAGGGCGCTTTCGGTGATAATCGCTGTGGCAATGCCCAAAGTGGCCGTTACCATTATAGGCGACATGACATTTGGTAAAATATGCCGCAGGATAATTCTGACTGAAGGTGTGCCAATTGAGCGCGCGGCTAACACAAATTCGCGTTCCTTAAGCGCCAGGACCTCGCCGCGCACAATACGGGCGCATTGCATCCATGAAGTAACGCCAATAGCCGTCACGATCAGAAAAAAAATGCCCAATTCTGGTCCCAGTAATTTCGACAGGGTTTCGCGCAAAAGCATCACCATAACCAACAAAAGTGGCAAAAGGGGTAGCGCAAGGAAAAGATCTGTCAATCGCATTAATGGCCCGTCTAGCCTGCGAAAATAGCCAGACAGAATTCCAATCGAAGTTCCTAAAAGTACTGATATAAACATGGCGGCCATGCCCACCGCCAATGACACTTTTCCACCGAACATGATGCGTGCCAACATATCGCGCCCTAGCTGGTCCGTGCCAAAAGGGTGGCCAATACTTGGCCCTTGGTTGCGGCTCTTAAGCATTTTTATTGCCTGAGGTTCAATGAAGGCCGGATCTAGACGCCATAAAAACGGCCCAATTAGCACCACTGTCAAAATTAAAATAAAGATCACAGCTCCTACTATCGCACCGCGGTGCGATTTAAACTGTTCCCATACATCCAGCCAAAGGCTGCGTGGTTTTGGTCGTGGGGCTAAGATGGAAAGGTCATTCATAGCGGATCCTTGGGTCAAGCACGCCGTAAAGCAAATCAGCCACAAGGTTGAAAAGCACTATTAAGATTGCAAAAATAAAGGTCAAAGTCATGACCATCGGTGCATCATTTGATTGGATCGAGGTGATCAATTGTTGTCCTAGCCCATTCACTTTGAACACTTGCTCGGTGATGATAGCCCCGCCAAAGATTTGCGGAATGCCTAATGCAATTACCGTCACTACGGGAATAAGGGAATTGCGCAGCACATGTTTAAGAACTACCGTGCGCTCACTCATACCTTTTGCCCGCGCGGTCCGCACATAGTCTTGGCCCAAATTGTCGAGCATAGATGACCGCATATAGCGACTGATTTGCGCCGCATTATATAGGGCCAGAACCGAAACGGGCATGATCATTTGGCGGATCTGCTGCCAAAGGCTGGACCAATCTGTTACCTTAAGCGTGGTATCATAGATCGAAGGCAGCCAGCCTAAAGTCACAGAAAAAATTATAATCATCACCACACCAGTGAAAAAAGTAGGCACTGAAAAGCCAACCATGGCGATAAACGTGCCCAACTGGTCAAACCAGCTATAATGACGATAGGCCGAGTAAATTCCAATTGGAACCGCTATCATCACCCCTAACAAATAAGAGCTCCCTACCACGATCATGGTGTTTGGCAAGCGCTGTACTATAATATCCATCACGGGTTGGCGCGCCTGGAATGACATGACCCTTTGCATACCTTTGGAAAAATCGGTGGTGAATAGATGGTCAATCAGGACTAAAGGTTCTACCCAAACCATTTGTAAGAGCCACATTTGATAGCGAATATACCATGGGCGGTCCAGCCCAAGGGCGATGCGCATTTGCTCTTTCACTTCGGGGGGGATGGTCAGGGGCACATGGCCCAAAGGATCACCCGGTGCAAATTCTAAAAGAGCGTAAATCACGAAAGAAATGATCAAAAGCGTTGGGATGGCCAGCAATAGCCGTCTGATAGTAAAAGTTAGCATGCACACCTCGGAACATATCTCTAAAAAGCGCGGCCCTTGTTCGGGCCGCGCCAAAGGTCAAAGCCTATTTTAGACGGTACCAGTCTTGGGCATTCCAAAGCTCGGTATCCCAAACGTTCAAGGCAACGCCACCCAGCTTGTTTGAATGTGCCGACAAACGACCACGGTCAACCAGAGGCACAATTGTGAAGCTGTCTTTGGTCAACATATTGTTCATTTTGCGCGCCAAAGTGCCACGATCTTTGATATCACGCGCCTGTGTCAACTCGGCCACCATTGCGTCATAGTTGGGATCGCAGAAACGGTTGATATTTTCACCTTGCCACTGAGTTTCAGGCCTTGGAGCCTTGTCGCATGTATAGGCGGCTAGATAGGATTCTGGATCGGTGCCATCAAAGTTGTTGGCGTACATTTCAACATCAGCATAGAATTTTTGGAACGTATCGGGCGAGTTTGCGTCGCCACCAAAATAAACGCCACCGTCAATGGCTTTAAGCTCAACCTCAACGCCCAGCTCATTCCACCAGCCTTTAATCAAAGCTTGGAAGTCTTGACGCACAGGGTTCACTGATGTTTGGTAAAGGATCGAAAATTTATTACCGTCTTTATCCAAAATACCGTCGCCGTCGCTGTCGGCCCAACCTGCGTCAGTCAACAGCGCTTTTGCGCCGTCCATATCTTGTGGGATACAGCCCGTATTGTCTGAGGCGAATATCGCAGGTGCAGGCACCAAATTACAGGTTGGTCGGCCCGCATTGCCATAGCCGACTTCCACCAAAAGACCGCGGTCGATGGCTTTAGACAAAGCTTCACGCACGCGGATATCTGACAAAATTGGGTGGGGGTGTTTCGCGGTCGAGCGCATGCCCTCGGGCAGGTCTGCCGATGGGTCGGTCATGTTCATTTCAAGACGTTCGACCAAAGTACCAAAGGCGCTTACAAATTGGCCTTTTCCGCCTTTTTCCATTTGCATTTGGACTTCTGGCGCGATTTGGGTGTTCCAAGCATAGTCAAACTCGCCTGTTTCCATAACAGCCCGTGCCGCCGCCGCCGCATCGCCGCCACCTTTGACCATCAAATTGGCAAAAGCAGGTTTGGCCGGGTCGCGGTAGTTGGGGTTAGCTTCCATTTCTACCACGTCATTGGTGATGAAATTGGTCACACGGAAGGGGCCGGTGCCGATGGGACCAAAGTTTTGCTCGGTGCAAGCCGAAGCAGCCGCGCCCATGCAATTGGCAAATTGTGCTTTTTGTAACAAAGGTGCCGTTGCGCCGACCAAAGCGGTATAGGGGTTTGGTTTTGGCGCATCAAAGGTGATTTTTACGGTTTGCGTATCAAGCGCTTCAACTGATTTCACGCCTTCATATTTAGCAGCCTGTGCGCAACCGCCTTCGGGGCTCATGCAATAGGCGGCGGTAAATACCGCGTCGTCTGCGGTTACGGCTGTGCCGTCAGACCAAACCATACCGGGTTTAATCTTCCATGTGATTGATGTGAAATCAGCCGCAACACCGCCATTTTCAACAGTTGGAATATCGGTCACAAGGCGAGGCATCAGATTGCCTTCGGAATCAAAACCGGCCAGCGGTTCGATGATCAAGCTCGAGACTTCGATATCTTTGGTCCCTGACGAAAGATAAGGGTTCAACGTCGATACGGCTTGGCTGTAAAGCACTTTGACAATGCCATCGCTTGCGCGCTCGGCAAAGGCGGTGGGGGCAAAGGCTCCCAGCGCAATAGCCCCAAGTAAAGCTGTTTTAAGTTTCATTTTCTTCTCCATGTTACAGTTTTTTTAAAAGGTTCGGCTCGGTTGGTCCCAAGCGCTTTTTAGTTGGAATTCACAAAGTGGCATGCCACCTGACGGCGGGGGGCCACGGTTTGTAGAATAGGTTTTCTGTCAAAACAAATGGGTTGAGCCTCTGGGCATCGGGTACAAAAATTGCAGCCCTTTGGCGGATTGGCAGCCGACGGTACATCGCCTTGCAAAATCACTCTTTTGCCGCGGCTTCGATCGCGTGGATCTGGGTTTGGCACGGCTGATAAAAGCGCCTTTGCATAAGGGTGCAGCGGACCTTCATAAAGCGCATCGCGCGGGCTTATCTCGGCCACTTGGCCCAAATACATGACACAGACGCGGTCCGCTATATGGCGCACCATTGACAGATCATGACTGATAAACAGATATGTCAGTCCAAATTCTTTTTGCAAATCCTCTAGCAAATTGACGACTTGCGCTTGGATAGACACATCAAGAGCGGCAATGGGTTCGTCGCAAACAATGAATTTCGGGTTTAAAGCCAAGGCCCGCGCGATTCCTATCCGTTGGCGTTGGCCACCTGAAAACTCATGCGGATAGCGGTCTGCAAAACTTCGGTTCAGCCCCACCGCATCCATCAACGCATATATGCGGCCTAGTTTTTCGGATTTGGTTTGGCTGGTATGTTCGTCAAGCGGCTCACCTATGATCGAGGCCACGGTCATGCGTGGATTCAAGCTGGCTTGCGGATCTTGAAAAACCATCTGCATTTTGGGCCGCATTTGGCGCAGCTTTTCTGGTGCAAGTGAGGCAATATCAACCCCGTCAATTTCCACGCGCCCGGCCGTCACCTCATATAGGCGCAAAAGTGCACGCCCGACCGTTGACTTTCCGCAACCTGATTCGCCCACAAGTGCCAGCGTTTCTCCCTCATAAATATCAAAACTTACATTATCAACGGCCTTCACATTGCCTGTATGGCGGCGAAAAATGCCCGCATGAATTGGGAAATAAAGCTTAAGATTGCGAACCGAAACCAAGGGTCTGGGGGGGCTTGGGCTATCAAACATTAGCAACATGTGGCGAGGGGGCGCTCCAATGGCAGGCCGCATGATGCGACCCGCCCAAACCGATGATGGATTTTAAGGCGGGGTTTTCCCTTTGACAGATATCCATCACATGGGCACAGCGGTTGTGAAAAGGGCATGCGACAGGTGCGGCCCCTAAAATGGGCGGCTGGCCCACGATGACTTGCAAGCGCTCTGCTCGCTCGCCAGAGAGTTTGGGTACCGTTTGTAAAAGCGCGCGGGTATAGGGATGTTGGGGGCGCTCAAATAAGTCGATGACGGCGGCTTGCTCAACCACTTGACCGCCATACATCACCATTACACGGTCAGCGATGCCGGCGATAACCCCTAAATCATGGGTGATCCAGACAATTGCCATGCCCAATTTTTGGCGTAACTCTTTTATCAGATCAAGTATTTGGGCTTGGATAGTCACATCAAGCGCAGTCGTCGGCTCATCTGCTATTAGCACTTCCGGGTCACAGGCCAGTGCAATCGCTATCATCACTCTTTGGCGCATGCCCCCTGAAAATTGATGTGGATATGATTTCAAACGCGCCGTCGCATCAGAAATGCCAACCAATTCGATAAGTTCTGCAGCCCGAACGCGGGCTGCCTTTTTACTAAGGCCCAAATGGCGGATTAAAGGCTCCATAATTTGATCGCCGATGGTAAAAACGGGGTTTAGGCTAGTCATCGGATCTTGGAAGATAAAGCCAATTCTTGCCCCACGCACCGCCCGTAATTCCTCCGCGGTGGATTTTAAAATATCAACGCCGCGCAGCAGAACCTGACCCCCAAGCACTCGCGCAGGCGGCGAAGGTAAAAGCCCTATCAGAGACATCATCGTGACCGATTTTCCAGATCCACTTTCGCCCACAACGCCCAACAGCTCACCCGGCATTAAATGAAAACTGACAGAGTTAACCGCATGCACCGCACCGCCACGCGTCTCAAATACGGTTTGCAGGTCAATAACGTCTAAAACTGGCACTTTGTCATCAAGCATCAAATATCCAAATTAATTAAACCCGTCGAATGGGTCCTACTTTTAGATTTATTTTAAGAAGTGTTTTCTTTTTTTTTCATTCTAGCAAGTGATTAATTTATTTTTGGTATGTTTCTTTGACTGTTTTCAAAATTGATTAAATCCCCACACATGGCTGGGCTTGACCTTATATGAAGTGCGGATCACTCTCGTTAAAGAAGAGGAGACAGCATGGCCCCCCTAACGCCATTACCACAAAATATGAGTGCGCGCGAAATTTTGACGCAACTTGTGGCCTTTCCAAGCGTCAGCCGTGACAGCAACCTATCGCTGATCGATTGGGTGGAAACCTATTTGGCCAGCCACGGGGTAGCGGCCACGCGCGTTTATGATGAGACCCAGACCAAAGCCGCCCTTTATGCCCATGTAGGTCCTTGGGTTGCGGGCGGGGTGATCTTGTCAGGTCATTCTGATGTGGTGCCTGTAGATGGGCAAGCCTGGACACGTAGTCCTTTCGTCTTGGAAGAAGAGGGGGGCAAAATATATGGGCGCGGTGCGTGCGATATGAAAGGGTTTTTGGCGCTGGCTTTGGCAGCGGTGCCTTTCGCCAAAACCCACCCCTTGGCGCGGCCCTTACAGATTGCTATTTCCTATGATGAAGAGGTGGGCTGCATCGGCGCGCGTCCCATGATTGCCGAAATGGCTCAAAATTTGCCCCGCGCTGCCGCGGTGGTGGTGGGCGAGCCTTCGATGATGCGGATGGTCAACGGCCATAAGGGCGGCATCGGTTTTGCTGTGCATGTGCAAGGGTATGAGGTACACTCTTCGCTTTTAGATCGTGGCGTAAATGCGATTATGCGCGCGGCCCCTTTGATTGACTGGGCCAATCACATTAATGCGCAAAACGCAGCCCAAGCGCCAAGCGCGCTGGTGGCGATGTTTGATCCGCCTTACACCACCGCCCATGTTGGCGTAATATCGGGTGGGACGGCACATAATATCACCGCCAAAGATTGCCATTTTGGTTTTGATTTTAGAGTGGTTCCTGGTGAAACGCCCGCCCAATGGGTTGCGGCGCTAAATGCCAAAGTGGCCACTTTGCGCGTACCCATGCAGGCCCTACGCCCAGAGACCGATATAATCCTGACCCAGCGGTTCGACGTCCCCCCCTTGACCCCAGAGCAGGGCGGCGCGGCCGAGGCTTTGGTGCGGCGTTTGACGGGGGATAATGGCGTCGCGGTCGTCAGTTACGGCACCGAGGCGGGACAATTTCAAGAAATGGGCTACTCTACCGTTGTGTGTGGGCCGGGGGATATTGCCCAAGCCCATCAACCCGATGAATTTATACTCTCGTCACAATTTGATGCAGGCTGGACCTTCATGATGCGTTTGCTTGATGATCTTGCGCAACCTGCTCCCGTTTAGAAAGGATTTCTGATGCCTGTTAAAAATCGTTTTGCCGAACTTTTGCCCGAAATCACTGCATGGCGCCAAGATTTCCATGAAAACCCCGAACTTTTGTTCGATGTGCACCGCACGGCGGATAAGGTTGTCGAACTTTTACGAAGCTTTGGTGTGGATGAGATTGTCACAGGCATTGGCCGCACAGGCGTCGTTGGCGTGATCCATGGCAAAACAAATTCCAAAAACCGTGTGATCGGTTTGCGTGCCGATATGGACGCGCTGCCCATTCATGAGCAAACAGGCCTACCTTATGCCAGTAAAACGCCGGGAAAAATGCACGCTTGTGGCCATGACGGCCATACTGCGATGTTGCTGGGAGCTGCTAAATATCTGGCCGAGACGCGCAATTTCGACGGCAAGGCCGTGGTGATCTTTCAGCCCGCTGAAGAGGGCGGTGGCGGCGGGCGCGAAATGTGTGCTGATGGGATGATGGCGCGGTTTGGCGTGCAAGAAGTTTACGGCATGCATAATATGCCCGGTATTCCCGTTGGCCATTTCGCAATTCGCACAGGCGCTTTGATGGCGGCGGCGGACCAATTCGAAATTGTTGTCACTGGCAAAGGTGGTCATGCGGCTAAGCCGCATGACTGTATCGACACAACCTTAGTTGCCGCTCATATTATTGTGGCTCTGCAAAGCATCGCGTCGCGTGGGGTTGATCCTTTGGGGCAAGTGGTTGTCTCGGTTTGCACGGTGGCCACTGACTCAACGGCACATAATGTGATCCCGCAGGTCGTAAAGCTAAAAGGCACCGCCCGAACAATGGATTCCAAAATCCAAGATTTTGTGGAAAAACGCATCTCAGAGATTGCAACCCTGACCGCAGCGGCGCAAGGGGCCAGGGCCGATGTGTATTATGAGCGCGGATATCCTGTAACCGTCAATGCCGAAGACAATACCCATTACGCTGCCCAAGTAGCGCAAGACGTGTCAGGTCACGTCGACACCAACACCCCACCCTTGATGGGGGCCGAGGATTTTAGCTATCTGTTAAATGAACGTCCCGGCGCCTATATTTTCGTGGGCAATGGCGACACAGCGATGGTGCATCATCCAGCCTATAATTTTGACGATAACGCCATTCCCTTTGGAGCAAGCTGGTATGCGGGCATGGTTGAGGCGCGCATGCCATCGGCATAGAAAAAGGGGTTTGCGGGCGGTTTAGCCGCCCGTATGGCTCATATGACGGCTTACTTGGCCACTGGTTTCTTGGCGACTGTAGTCAAAATCATGGCCCTTGGGCTTATGGGCGATTGCGTCGCGGATCGCCGCTTCAAGCTGCTTGTCTTCTGGGCTTGCACGCAAAGGCGCGCGCAAATCTGCCATATCTTCTTGGCCCAAGCACATATAAAGTTCACCCAAACAGGTCAGGCGCACGCGGTTACAGCTTTCGCAAAAATTATGCGACAACGGCGTGATAAAGCCAATTTTTTGGCCTGTCTCTAATAGCTCCACATAGCGCGCAGGCCCGCCTGTGCGTTCTGGTAGGTCTTTTAGACGGTAGCTTTGTGCCAATTGGGCCCGCAAATCCGTCAGGGGCCAATATTGATCGACCCTATCAAGCTCGCCCATGTCACCCATGGGCATCACTTCGATAAAGGTCAGATCGTGGCCTTCTTCGGCGCACCATTCCGTTAGAGTAATTAGTTCGGCTTGGTTAACGGCCTTGAGGGCTACTGTGTTGATTTTGATCTTAAGCCCCGCCGCTTTGGCGGTTTTTATGCCTTCTAACACTTGCGGCAAACGGCCCCAACGGGTGACGGCTGCAAATTTATCTGGATCAAGCGTATCAAGTGATACATTCACCCGTTTGACACCGCAGGCCACTAGTTCGGCCGCATATTTGCCCAATTGTGAGCCATTAGTAGTCAACGTCAGCTCTTGCAGCGCGCCGCTGTCAAGGTGGCGCTTCATCGCGCGGAAAAATCCCATAATGTCACGGCGCACCAAAGGTTCGCCGCCGGTTATGCGCAGTTTATTCACGCCCATCCGTACAAAGGTTGAGCATAGCCTGTCCAGCTCTTCCAAGGTTAAAAGCTCGGCCTTGGGCAAAAAACTCATATTTTCAGACATGCAATAGACGCAGCGAAAGTCGCAACGGTCAGTCACCGATACCCGCAAGTACGAGATCTTGCGCGCGAAAGGATCGATCAATTGGGGTAGGTTCAAATCTAACATCAGCAAAGCTTAGTCTGAGCCATTCAACATGACAAGAGGGGTAGTGGGGTCTTTGTCAAAGTCGAAGCCAGTGAGCTGTTCGTCGTTTAAGGGTGATCGAAGGTCGGGGCCAAGATAAGGGCTTTGATCAAGCGTCGGCGCGTCCCAGCCTTGGGGCAGATATTGCGCCGCCTCGACGCGGGCGAATTTCTTCAAATCGGGGCCATGCATGCGCAAAAATCTGATGGTACGGGTGGGGTCGCGTTTTGAAAGGTCACGCAGCCACCAAGCGATGGCCTTTTGGATGAACCAGTCACGATCAGATACATAACGTCCTGCCCAGCCTAAAATACGGTCCGTCATAAGGCTTTCTTCGACTTTGGGATTGCGCAGTTTGGCATAGGGGAGTGTGACCACAAGGGCCGCACGGCGCACCCACATATTTTCAGATCGCGTCCAATCTTCGACCGCGTCAAGGCGGGTCGGGTTAGCGATGATGCGTTTTTGCGCGGCACTGGCCACATGGTCTGCAATGGCCCAAGCGTCAAGCTGCTGCACCCATGCGCTGATCAAGGCCCATGCGCCGTTGTCGTCAGGGCGGATACGAGCTTGGGTCAAAAGTTTTGCCGCAGCGATTTGGCCTTCGTGGATATTACTGTCCCAAAGCCCTTGGCACAGCAAAAGCCGCGTCTCAAGCGTCAGCTCGGCGCGCCATTTTTTGACCAAGAAATCAATATCGGGGTTGGCTGTGCCCAGATAGGGGCGTTCAATCTTGTGGTAGGCGGCCATTTCAAGGTCTTTGCCGTTTTGGGCTTTGGCTTTGATCGCTGCAAGGGCATATTCTGGGGTCATTCTACAGTCACTGACTTTGCTAGATTACGCGGCTGGTCGACATCTGTGCCTTTGGCAACCGCGGTATGATAGGCCAAAAGCTGGGCTGGGATGGCATAGATGATGGGGGCTAGGAGCTCGGACACTTTGGGCATGGCCAATGTGTGCCAGCATTCGCCGCCTGCTTGGCTCAGCCCCTCATTGTCAGACACAAGTAAAACGCGGCCGTGGCGGGCCATCACCTCTTGCATATTTGAGACAGTTTTTTCAAACAGACTGTCAAGGGGCGCAAAGACGATCACGGGCATTTGCGCGTCAATCAGTGCGATAGGCCCGTGCTTTAATTCGCCCGATGCATAGGCTTCGGCGTGGATATAGCTAATTTCTTTCATCTTAAGCGCGCCTTCCAGCGCCAGCGGATACATAGTGCCGCGCCCTAAGAATAAAATATCTTGCGCCTTGGCCAGATCTTTCGCAATTTTGGCAATCTTGGGCTCGATCGCTAGGGTTTGGTTCATCAATCCGGGCAAAAGCGCAATGTCGGTCAGATGGGCCGCAACCTCATCCGCGGACAGGCGGCCGAGATCTTGTGCAGCCTTAAGGGCCAAAAGCGCCAAAACCAGAAGGGTTGAGCTAAACGCCTTGGTCGAGGCAACGCCTACTTCAACGCCCGCAAAAATAGGCAGCGCCAGATCGCTTTCGCGCGCGATGGATGAGGTGGGCACATTGACCACCGACATGACCCGCGCCACGCGCCCTTTGGCATAACGCAGGGCCGCCAATGTGTCTGCGGTTTCGCCTGATTGGCTTACAAAGATTGCGATGGATTTGTCGGAAAGCAGCGGTTTACGATAGCGAAATTCTGACGCAATATCAATATCAACAGGCAGGCCTGCGATCTGCTCGAGCCAATATTTGGCAACATGACAAGCATAATGGCCCGTGCCGCACGCCACCAACGTCACGCGGTCAGCGTGGGTAAAATCGACCCCTTGCGGCAGGCTTAGGCTTTTGCCGTTTTGCATATAGGCGGACTGCGCATTGGCAAGCACAATCGGTTGTTCTGCTATTTCTTTGGCCATAAAATGGCGGTGGCCGTTCTTCTCGATCCGCGCCATATCTAATTCGATGCGGGTTTCAGGGCGGGTGACCCTTTGGCCTTGGCCATTATAAATTTTGGCCCCTTGGCGGGTGATAACAGCGCAATCATCTTCGTCGAGATAGGTGATCCGGTCGGTCATGGTTGCTAAAGCAATCGCGTCCGAGCCTATGAACATTTCACCCGTGCCATGGCCTATTGCTAATGGGCTGCCTTTGCGCGCGGCGATCAACAGATCATCTTGTCCATCAAAGGCAAAGCAAATAGCAAAAGCGCCGTGCAACAGGGGCAATGTGGCAAAAACCGCCTCCTGCGGGCTTTTGCCCTGATCGAGGAAGGACTGCGTCAGACATGAAATAGTTTCGGTATCGGTTTGCGAGTGGAAGACATACCCTTTAGCTGTCAAACTGTCACGTAGGGGACGAAAATTCTCGATAATGCCATTATGCACAACGGCGACAGGGCCCGACTTATGGGGATGGGCATTTTCAACCGTTGCCGCACCGTGGGTCGCCCACCGTGTATGGCCAATGCCGATTTTACCCGCCAAAGGATGATGCACCAGCAGATCCGAAAGGTGCACCAATTTGCCAACCGCGCGGCGGGTGTTGAGTACGCCGCCATTCACGGTGGCGATGCCCGCACTGTCATAGCCGCGATATTCCATACGTTTTAAACTATCGACCAACAAAGGTGCAGCTTCGTGATTTCCCAATACCCCAACAATCCCACACATTGGTTACCCTTTCAATTGTGCAGCCTTGGCTGCTTGGTAAAGCTGCATCAATCTTAAGGCTAAACCCGGCTTATTGACCTGCACCGCACGCCCTAGGGCCAGCGCCGCATCCTCGACATCTTCGGTGATGACCGAGCCCGAGCCCGTCATCGCATCATTGCCCACCCGCACAGGGGCCACCAACATCGTATTTGAGCCGATAAAGGCCCGCGCGCCAATGGTGGTTTTATGTTTGTTCACCCCGTCATAATTGCACGTGATGGTGCCTGCGCCGATATTGGTAAATTCGCCAATATGCGCATCGCCCAAATAGGTCAGATGCCCCACTTTGACGCCTTGATCTAAAATGGCGTTTTTGACTTCGACGAAATTGCCAATATGCACATCTTCGGCTAATTCCGCCCCTGGGCGCAGCCGCGCAAAAGGCCCCACTTGCGCCCCGCGCGAGATGTGGCACCCTTCGAGATGGCAAAAGCCTTTGATCTCGGCCTCGGATTCGATGGTGACATTGGGGCCAAAGATGACATTCGGCCCTATCACCGTGTCGCGGCCGATGACCGTATCTAGGGCAAAATAAACCGTTTCAGGCGCGGTCAGCGTGACGCCATTTTCAAGCGCCTCGGCGCGCGCGCGGCTTTGAAAGGCGGCTTCGGCCATAGACAATTCAGAGCGCGTGTTGATCCCTTGGGTCTCGAAAGCGTCGCAGATCACATAGCTTGCAGACTTGCCCGCTTTATTGGCCAAAGCCACGATGTCGGTTAGATAATATTCACCCGCTTCATTGTCGCAGCCCACTTGTGCGATTAAGTCAAAAAGTAGCACTTTATTTGCATAGATCACGCCTGAGTTGCACAGGCTAATCTCGCGCTGGGCGGGGCTTGCGTCTTTATATTCAACTATTTCTTGAAGTTGGTTGCCGTCAACAATCAAACGGCCATAGCGGCCAGGATCTGGGGCCTCAAACCCTAAGACCACGATATCAAACTCCTTTGCCGCGGTGCGCATGGCCAAAAGCGTGTCTCTACTGACAAAGGGCGTATCGGCGTAAAGCACCAGTGCCTGCCCCTTTTCATCAACCAAAAGATCGGTGGCGCAGGCCACTGCATGGGCGGTGCCTTTGCGTTCGGTCTGTTCGACCAACAAAATATCAGGGTCAAAGGCAAGTGCCGCTTTCCCCACTTGCGCGGCCCCGTGGCCAGTGACTACAACGATCTTTCCAGGCTCGATACTGCGTCCTGCCCAAAGCGCATGGTACAACAAAGGCGCAGCCCCAACCTTATGCAACACTTTGGGAACGTCAGAGTTCATCCGCGTTCCTTGGCCCGCGGCAAGCACAATGAGAGAAAGATCGGCAGTGTAAGACATAGTTTTACTTTCCTTTAGGCTGAACTCATTTTAACTCCGTATACTCTAGCCACAAGGTGCAAGTCATCACAGGTTCTTACTAATTACTACAAAAGGGGCTAATATGACACTTGGAACAGTTGTTTTTGATCTAGATGGCACTTTGGCGGATACCAGTGCCGATCTAATTGCATCCGCCAATCATTGTTTCATAGCGCGGGGCCATGGAGCTTTGTTGGACCCTGTGGCAGATGGGTCATTAGGTTTCTTGGGTGGGCGAGCGATGTTGCGCAGTGGATTTGCGCGGGTGTTGCCTGCGCCCGAGGTGACCGAAGCGCTGATAGATGCCTATTATCCCGTGTTGCTCGAGGCCTATGATCAGGCCATTCACGTGCACACATTTCTTTATCCCAATGTGATCATCAACGTCGAGCGGTTGCGCGCTACAGGTTACAGTACCGCCATTTGCACCAATAAGCCCGAAGGTTTGGCACGCAAACTGGTGCAGTCTTTGGGGGTGAGCGCGCTTTTTGATGCTTTGATAGGGGCTGACACTTTGCCCACGCGCAAGCCAGATCCCGCCCCCTATCATGCGGCGGTTTTGCAAGCGGGAGGGGTGATTGCTCAGTCGTTTTTGGTGGGCGACACGAAAACCGACCATGACACGGCACGCGCTTGTTGTGTGGCCAGCGTTTTGGTAGGTTTTGGTCCTGAAGGGCAGGGCCTTGCCCGCTTGCAGCCTGACGCGCTTTTGATGCATTATGATGATTTGCCCGAGCTTGCCGCGCGACTTTTGGGAAGTGGCGCACTATAATCTTATGAGAGTGGAGAAAAATGGACATTTTTAAAGGCAGTTTCACCCAACAAGAGCCGCTTCCCGAACAGGCGATTGCGGCTGCTATGCAGGTCTTGGGCCATGGACGTTTGCACCGCTATAATGTGGTCGCAGGCGAAACCGCCGAGGCGGCTTTGCTTGAGCAAGAGTTCGCCCAACTGACAGGGGCGAAATATTGTTTGGCGTTGGCCTCAGGGGGGGCGGCGATGCGGATTGCTTTGCGCGCCATTGGCGTTGGGGCGGGAGATCTGGTTCTCTCAAACGGTTTTACTCTTGCACCCGTGCCAGGTGCGATTGCAGCCGTGGGGGCCAGGGCCGTCTTTGTCGAAGTGACGCCCGATCTGACCATCGATCTGGTGGATTTGGCGCAAAAAATACATGCATCGAGCGCTAAAACCCTGCTTTTGTCGCATATGCGCGGCCACATGTGCGATATGGACCAACTGATGGCGCTTTGTGGGGCCCATGGGGTGCGGGTGATTGAAGATTGCGCGCACACGATGGGTGCGCATTGGGGGGGGGCACCCTCGGGTAGGCATGGCCTTATGGGGTGCTATTCTACCCAGACCTATAAGCACATTAATTCGGGTGAAGGGGGGCTTTTGATCTCGGATGATGATCAGGCGATGGCGCGCGCGATACTTCTGTCGGGCAGCTATATGCTTTATGAGCGCCATCTGGCCGCCCCTGAGCCTGAAGTATTTGAGGGGCTGAAACTTGACACGCCCAACATGTCTTCGCGCATGGATAATTTGCGTGCCTCTATCTTGCGCCCGCAATTACCGCTTTTGGCAGAGCGTGTTGCGCGTTGGCGCAGCCTTTACGACACGATGGCTGTAGGCCTAAAAAACACCCGAGGCCTGCGCCTGACCCAGCGCGGCGCGAGTGAAGCCTTTGTGGGCTCGTCCTTCCAGTTTTTGATGCCAGAGTGGGGCGCTTTGCACGCGCAAACCTTGGTTGCTCGGGCGGCCAAACGCGGAGTAGATCTGAAATGGTTTGGGGCCGATAGCCCCATGGGCTTTACCTCACGCTATGATCACTGGCGCTTTGCCGCTGGCAAGGCTTTGCCCAAAACCGACCCGATTTTAAAAAGTCTTTTTGACATGCGTTTACCACTGACCTTTACGCTTGCCGACTGCGTGTTGATTGCCAAAATTCTGCACGCTGAAATACAATCGATTAACCAGGCGGGGCCTGATGCAGACGGTACATTGCTTAGTGTAGATTAGAAATTAAGTTATTATCAGGCGACTTTTTATCAATATATTTAACTATAAGGCGAGATGAATAAGCGTAAGGGCCCTCAAATACACCCAGCAAGCATTTTTTGCCCTTAGGTTGGTTGACCGCGCAAGGGGGGGGGGGTAAACAGTCGTCGAAACGGCCGCGGTTGCGTGCCCCTGACCCATCGCCGAAGGAGCCCCTCTGTGGAACAACTTCTAGCTCAATATCTTCCGATCCTGATCTTTTTGGTCATAGCCATTGGACTTGGGCTAGTTTTGCTCTTGGCTGCGGTGGTTTTAGCTGTGCGCAATCCTGACCCTGAAAAGGTTTCCGCCTATGAATGCGGCTTTAACGCCTTTGATGATGCGCGTATGAAATTCGACGTGCGCTTCTATCTTGTCTCGATTTTGTTCATCATCTTTGACCTTGAGGTCGCGTTTTTATTCCCTTGGGCAGTCGCCTTTGGTGAGATTTCGATGGTGGGCTTTTGGTCCATGATGGTCTTTTTGGGCGTGTTGACGGTGGGCTTTGCCTATGAGTGGAAGAAAGGGGCTTTGGAATGGGCGTGATGCTAGGGGCCAATGCGGCTGGTCACGATTCTGAGGTTTCGACCCGCGCTTTAAACGCTGAGTTGCAGGATAAGGGGTTTTTGCTGACATCGACGGAAGATATTATCAATTGGGCGCGCACGGGCAGTTTGCACTGGATGACCTTTGGTCTGGCCTGCTGTGCGGTCGAAATGATGCACACCTCGATGCCACGCTATGATCTTGAGCGTTTTGGTACCGCGCCACGCGCCAGTCCGCGCCAGTCGGATCTGATGATCGTGGCGGGCACTTTGACCAATAAGATGGCGCCCGCTTTGCGCAAAGTCTATGATCAGATGCCCGAGCCGCGCTATGTGATTTCTATGGGGTCTTGCGCAAATGGCGGCGGTTATTACCACTATAGCTATTCCGTCGTGCGCGGCTGTGATCGTATTGTACCTGTTGATGTCTATGTGCCGGGCTGTCCACCCACTGCCGAAGCGCTACTTTACGGCATTTTACAATTGCAACGCAAAATTCGCCGTACCGGCACGATCACCCGCTAGGAGGGCAAAAATGTCAGAGGCTTTACAAGAGCTTGCAGCCCACATCAGCCAAAAGCGGTCCGATGCTGTTGTGTCCTCAGAGGTGGTGAATGGCGAATTAACCTTAACGGTTGCGCCCAATCATATCGTGGCGCTGGTTGAGTTCTTAAAAATCGACACGGCCTGTCATTTTTCAACTTTGGTTGATATTACGGCCGTTGATTACCCAGAACGGGTGGCGCGATTTGACGTGGTTTACCACTTCCTGTCCATGTATCAAAACCATCGTATCCGCTTGAAATTGGCCATGCGCGAAGATCAGATTTTGGCCTCGATAAATGGGGTCTATCCGGCCGCCAATTGGTTTGAGCGTGAGATTTTCGATATGTTCGGGATCTTATTTTCGGGCCACCCTGACCTGCGCCGTATTCTGACCGATTACGGGTTTCGCGGCCATCCTCTGCGGCGCGATTTCCCGACCTCGGGCTATACCGAGGTCCGCTATGATGAGGCGCAAAAGCGCGTGGTGTATGAGCCAATTTCTTTGGTGCAAGAATATCGTCAGTTTGATTTCATGTCCCCTTGGGAGGGGGCAGATTATATTCTGCCAGGAGATGATAAAGCAAAGGTCCAATCATGATGGATGGCAAGTTTGATGACGCTCTAACGGGCGAGCAAAAGATTCGCAATTTTAACATTAACTTTGGCCCGCAGCACCCTGCCGCCCACGGTGTTTTGCGCCTTGTGCTAGAGCTGGATGGCGAAATTGTCGAACGTTGTGACCCCCATATTGGCCTTTTGCATCGCGGCACTGAAAAGCTGATGGAAAGCCGCACCTATTTGCAAAATCTGCCCTATTTTGATCGGTTAGATTATGTGGCCCCCATGAACCAAGAACATGCTTGGTGCTTGGCTATTGAAAAGCTGACGGGCACAGTGGTGCCGCGGCGTGCCAGCCTTATTCGGGTGCTTTACTGCGAAATTGGCCGCGTTTTGAACCATTTACTGAATGTCACCACCCAAGCAATGGATGTTGGTGCTTTGACGCCGCCGCTTTGGGGCTTTGAAGAGCGTGAAAAACTAATGGTCTTTTATGAGCGCGCCTCGGGGGCGCGTTTGCATGCTGCCTATTTCCGCCCAGGCGGTGTGCATGCCGATCTGACCGACAAATTGATCGAAGATATTGATCAATGGGCCATCGAATTTCCGCGCGTTTTGGATGATATCGAAGGCCTTTTAACCGAAAACCGTATTTTCAAACAACGCAATGTTGATATTGGCGTGATCACCGAAGAAGATGTACAAACTTGGGGTTTCTCGGGGGTTATGGTGCGTGGCTCCGGTATGGCGTGGGACTTGCGTCGCGCACAACCATATGAATGTTATGACGAATTTGAATTTGATATCCCCGTGGGGGTCAATGGTGACTGTTATGATCGCTATTTGTGCCGCATGGAGGAAATGCGTCAATCGACCCATATAATCCGCCAAGCTTTGGCTAAATTGCGGGTTGAAAAGGGTGATGTTTTGGCGCGTGGCAAGATCACTCCACCCAAACGCGCCGAGATGAAAACCTCGATGGAAGCATTGATCCACCATTTCAAACTTTACACCGAAGGTTTCCACGTGCCCGAAGGCGAAGTTTACGCCGCGGTTGAGGCTCCGAAAGGTGAATTTGGCGTTTATCTAGTGGCAGATGGCACCAATAAGCCCTATCGCGTGAAACTGCGCGCTCCGGGCTTTTTGCATCTGCAATCCATTGACTTTATGTGCAAAGGCCATCAGCTGGCTGATGTTTCTGCAATTATCGGCACGATGGACGTCGTGTTTGGGGAGATTGACCGCTAATGCTTCGCCGCCTTCACCCCATTCAACCCGACAGCTTTGCCTTTACGCCTGAAAATCTTGCTTGGGCGCAGGGCCAAATTTCGAAATATCCCGAAGGGCGTCAGGCTTCGGCGATCATTCCACTTTTGTGGCGCGCTCAAGAGCAACATGGCTGGCTGACCCGCCCTGCGATTGAACATGTGGCCTCAATGCTTGGGATGGCCTATATTCGTGCTTTGGAAGTGGCCACATTTTACTTTATGTTCCAACTGGCCCCCGTGGGCTCGGTGGCACATATCCAAATTTGCGGCACCACTTCTTGCATGATTTGTGGGGCCGAGGCGCTGATCGAGACCTGCCAAGAGCTGATCGCCCCAAAGGCGCATATGCTGTCGGTGGATGGTAAGTTTTCGTGGGAAGAGGTCGAATGTCTGGGGGCGTGCACGAATGCGCCCATGGCCCAAATTGGCAAAGATTATTATGAAGATCTGACCCCCACCATTTTGCGTGAGTTGATAGCGAAATTCTCGTCCGGCGACGTGCCGCGCCCGGGTCCGCAAAACGGACGTTTTGCATCCGAGCCAAAATCAGGTCTGACCAGTCTTGAAGATTTTGCAACAGGCGGCGGGCAGTTCAATGGCTCGGTTTCTTTGGCTTTGGCAATTGGCGATACGGTCAAGCGGATCGATGGCAGCGAAGTGCCGCTGTTGACCCCTTGGTTGGGTAAAGCGAGCCCGAAAGCTGCACCAAAAACTGCGGCCCAAAAGCCCGACGCCGAATGAAGCGGAACAGAAAGAACATTATGACCAACTCGAATGCATACGCACTGGCCAAACAAGCCCGCCTTTCCGCAGTTGTTATGGTGGTGACCATGGGGCTTTGGCTGGTAATGCAATGGCTTGGCGGGCAGATGGGGTGGGACACTCGGTTTGTATTTTTGTTCGACATGGCGGCGATCGCCGCCTTTGTTTGGACACTAAACATCTCTTGGCGACTATGGCGTAGGCGCAACGCCGATCACAGATCGAATTGAGGGCAAAACATGCTGGCAGATAAAGACCGGATCTTTACCAACCTTTACGGGATGCATGATCGCAGCCTGGCAGGCGCTAAAAAGCGCGGCCATTGGAGCGGGACCGCAGGCTTTATCAAGAATGGCCGCGACTGGATTGTCGAGCAAACCAAAGCCTCTGGGCTGCGCGGGCGCGGTGGCGCTGGGTTTCCAACGGGTTTGAAATGGTCGTTCATGCCCAAAGCCTCGGACGGGCGGCCCAGCTATTTGGTGGTCAATGCCGACGAGTCAGAGCCTGGCACCTGCAAAGATCGCGAAATCATGCGCCACGATCCCCATTCGCTGATAGAAGGATGCCTGATCGCGGGCGTTGGTATGGGCGCTGTTGCTGGCTATATTTACATTCGTGGCGAGTATATTCGTGAAAAAGAAGCGCTGCAATTAGCTATAGATGAGGCCTATGACGCAGGCTATTTAGGCAAGAATGCCTGCGGTTCGGGCTATGATTATGACCTTTACCTGCACCACGGCGCAGGCGCTTATATTTGTGGCGAAGAAACGGCCCTTCTTGAAAGCCTAGAAGGGAAAAAGGGCATGCCGCGTATGAAGCCGCCATTCCCAGCGGGCGCGGGACTTTATGGCTGTCCAACCACGGTGAACAATGTCGAATCGATTGCGGTTGTGCCAACGATTTTGCGGCGCGGAGCGGATTGGTTTTCGTCATTTGGGCGGCCCAACAATGTGGGCACCAAGATTTTTGGCATCTCGGGCCACGTTAACAACCCTTGCGTGATCGAAGAGGCCATGTCCATTCCACTGCGCGAATTGCTTGACCGTCACTGTGGCGGCGTGCGCGGCGGGTGGAAAAATATCAAAGCGGTAATCCCGGGCGGCTCATCTGTGCCGATGTTGAATGCGGTGCAATGTGAAGATGCTATTATGGATTTCGACTGGCTTCGCGAACAGCGCTCGGGGCTGGGAACGGCGGCGGTGATTGTGATGGATCAATCAACCGACGTTATCAAGGCGATTTGGCGTTTGTCGAAATTCTATAAGCACGAAAGCTGCGGCCAATGCACCCCTTGCCGCGAAGGCACGGGGTGGATGATGCGCGTGATGGATCGTTTGGTACGTGGCGAAGCAGAGATTGAAGAAATTGACATGCTGTTATCGGTGACTAAACAGGTCGAAGGCCATACGATTTGCGCGTTGGGCGATGCAGCAGCTTGGCCCATTCAAGGGCTGGTGCGCCATTTCCGAGAAGAGATCGAAGACCGAATTAAAGCAAAGAAAACGGGCCGCATGGGCGCGATGGCAGCGGAGTAGGGTGATGGGCAATCTTAAAAAAGTTATCATCGACGGGATCGAAGTCGAAGTCGATGGTGCAATGACCCTCATTCAGGCGGCCGAAGTGGCGGGCGTTGAAATCCCACGTTTTTGCTATCATGAGCGGCTGACCATCGCGGGCAATTGCCGGATGTGTTTGGTAGAAGTCGTGGGCGGCCCACCCAAACCTGCTGCTTCTTGCGCGATGCAGGTGCGCGATTTGCGCCCAGGACCAGAAGGCCAAGCGCCGCAGGTCAAAACCAACTCACCCATGGTCAAAAAGGCTCGTGAAGGGGTGATGGAATTTCTGTTGATCAACCACCCGCTGGATTGCCCTATTTGCGATCAGGGCGGCGAGTGCGACTTGCAAGATCAGGCCATGGCTTATGGTGTTGATTTCTCGCGTTACCGCGAACCCAAACGTGCCTCAGATGATTTGGATCTGGGGCCTTTGGTTGAAACGAAAATGACGCGTTGCATTTCTTGCACGCGCTGTGTGCGCTTTACCTCAGAAGTGGCTGGCCTGAGCCAAATGGGGCAAACGGGCCGTGGCGAAGATGCCGAGATCACCACATATTTGGGCCTGTCGTTGGACAGTAACCTTCAAGGCAATATTATAGATCTTTGTCCCGTTGGTGCGCTGACCTCAAAACCCTATGCTTTTACCGCTCGGCCTTGGGAATTAACCAAGACCGAAACCATCGATGTGATGGACGCAATGGGAGCAAACATTCGCGTGGACACAAAAGGTCGCGAAGTGATGCGTATTTTGCCGCGCAATCATGACGGGGTGAATGAAGAGTGGATATCGGACAAGACCCGTTTTGTTTGGGACGGTTTGCGCCGCCAAAGGCTGGATACGCCTTATATCCGTGAAAACGGCAAGCTGCGTAAAGCCACTTGGGATGAGGCTTTGACCTACGTTGCAGGCGCGATGCAGGGTAAGATAGTCGCCGGTTTGATTGGTGATTTGGTGAATGTCGAAGCGTCTTTTGCATTGAAAAATTTGATCGAATCCTTGGGTGGGCGGGTTGAGTGCCGCGTTGACGGGGCCAAATTGCCCGAGGGCAACCGCTCTGCCTATGTTGGGACGGCGGCGATCGAAGATATTGACAGCGCCGAAATAATTCACTTGATCGGTACCAATCCAAGGTTGGAGGCGCCTGTTCTTAATGCTCGGTTGCGCAAAGCATGGTCGCGCGGAGCCAATATTGGTCTTGTTGGTCAAGCAGTTGATTTGACCTATGAATATTCAAATTTTGGCAGTGATCGCAGCGATTTGGTGGCCCTTGCTGCGCGCGACTATGGCGCCGTTAAAGAGAAAGAAAGCCTTGTCATCTTGGGTATCGGCGCGCTGCTTGAGGCGGACGGTGAAGCGGTCCTAAGCCAAGCTATGAAACTGGCGCAAGAGACGGCGTCGAAATTCATGATCTTGCACACGGCCGCGGGGCGCGTGGGGGCGATGGATGTTGGGGCTGTGACCAAAGGCGGTATAGACGCCTGCCTAAAAGGGGCCGAGGTTGTATATAATCTGGGCGCAGATGAAATTGACATAAAAGAAGGTGCTTTCGTGATTTACCAAGGCAGCCACGGCGATCGGGGTGCGCACCGCGCCGATGTGATCTTGCCCGCGGCCGCCTACACGGAAGAAAACGGTATATTTGTAAATCTAGAAGGGCGCCCCCAATCGGCGCAGCGGGCAGGTTTTTCTCCAGGGCAGGCCAAGGAAAACTGGGCTATTTTGCGCGCCTTGTCGGCGGAACTTGGGGTCACTTTGCCTTGGGACAGTCTGGCCGCTTTGCGTGCAGCATTGATCAAGGCACATCCGCATATGGGCGCCATTGACCAAGTGCCAAGCAATGACTGGGTGCCTTTGGCGGTGAAAGAACCCGCAAAAGCCGATCTGCGCAACGCGATCAAAGACTATTATCTGACCAACCCCATCGCGCGCGCTAGCGTTTTGATGGGCGAATTGCAAAAGGGTGTGGCCGCGCGTGGTCAGGCGCCCATGGCGGCCGAATGACAATGAAATATTATGCCCCTACTTTGACGCGGAATTTTAAGGAACACCAGTATGGCTGATTTTTTTCAAACAGGATTGGGGATCGCGGTTTTGATCGCGGGGCAAAGCCTGTTGGTCATTGGTTTCGTGATGATTAGCCTTTTGTTCTTGGTTTACGGCGACCGTAAGATCTGGGCCGCGGTGCAAATGCGCAAAGGGCCGAACGTTGTGGGGGCTTTTGGCCTTTTGCAAACGGTGGCGGATGCGCTGAAATATGTTGTCAAAGAGATTGTGGTGCCTGCGGGTGCGGATCGGCCAGTGTTTTTCTTGGCACCGCTTTTGTCTTTTGTGCTGGCGGTTTTGGCTTGGGCGGTTGTGCCCTTTAACGCTGGATGGGTTTTGGCCGACATTAACGTTGCGGTATTGTTCGTTTTTGCCGCCTCTAGTCTTGAGGTGTACGGAGTGATTATGGGGGGCTGGGCCTCAAATTCTAAATATCCGTTCTTGGGCTCTTTACGTTCTGCGGCGCAGATGATTTCTTACGAAGTCTCTTTGGGGTTGATTATTATCGGCATTATTTTGTCGACCGGATCAATGAACTTAAGCGCTATTGTCGAGGCACAGCGTGGCGATTATGGTCTATTCAACTGGTACTGGATCCCGCATTTTCCGATGGTTTTTCTGTTTTTTATCAGTGCCTTGGCCGAGACTAATCGCCCCCCTTTCGACCTGCCCGAAGCCGAGTCGGAACTGGTGGCGGGCTTTATGGTTGAATATTCATCGACGCCTTATTTGCTGTTTATGGCGGGTGAATATATTGCCATTTTCTTAATGTGCGCGCTGATGTCACTTTTGTTCTTTGGTGGCTGGCTTTCGCCGATCCCTGGCATCGCTGACGGCGCGCTTTGGATGATTGGTAAGATGGCGGTATTCTTCTTTATGTTTGCGATGGTCAAAGCGATTGTTCCCAGATACCGCTATGATCAATTGATGCGCATTGGCTGGAAAGTCTTTTTGCCCTTATCTTTGGGCTGGGTGATTTTGGTGGCCTTTTTGGCGAAATTTGAAGTGTTCGGTGGCTTTTGGGCCCGCTGGGCGATAGGAGGCTGATCATGGGGCCGGAACGCACGATTGATTATAAGCGCGCAGTCAAATATTTCCTGCTGTTCGACTTTATCAAAGGCTTTGGTTTAGGGTTTAAATATTTCTTTGCCCCCAAGGTCACACTGAATTATCCGCATGAAAAGGGGCCACTAAGCCCACGGTTTCGCGGGGAACATGCGCTGCGACGCTATCCGAATGGCGAAGAGCGTTGCATCGCGTGTAAATTATGCGAAGCAGTTTGTCCTGCGCAGGCCATCACCATTGACGCCGAGCCGCGCGCAGACGGCTCGCGGCGCACCACGCGCTATGACATTGACATGACCAAATGTATTTATTGCGGTTTTTGCCAAGAAGCCTGCCCCGTTGATGCAATTGTTGAAGGCCCTAATTTTGAATTCTCAACTGAAACGCGCGAAGAATTATTCTATGACAAAGATAAATTGCTCGACAATGGTGCGCGTTGGGAAGCTGAGATTGCCCGCAATTTGGAATTGGATGCGCCCTACCGATGAGTGATGATCTGACCAAAATGTTCGAAAGCTTTATGAAGCAGGGCCAAGATATGGCCAGCGCATTCGCACCAGCGATGGAGACATTCGACCCTAAGGGTTTTGAAAAAGTTTTCCCAACACTAAGCCCCGAATTGATGGAGCTGTGGTTTGGCAAAACCCTAAACAGTGGTGGGCTTGACGCGCGCACCCGGCTCTTGGTGACCATTGCCGCGATGACGGTGCTGGGGGCTGGGGCCGAGCCGCAACTGCGGATCACCCTTCGCCACGCTTTAGCTGCCGGCGCAAGTCAGCGCGAAATTGCCGAAGTGATCTATCAAATGAGCATGTTTGGCGGCCTGCCAGCCACGAATAAGGCGCTTGAAATCGCCCAATCGGTCTTTGCCGGAGAGGAGAAATCCAAATGACAGTCGCAGATATTGCCTTTTACAGCTTTGCCGTTGTGGTTGTTTTTGCCGGCCTAATGGTAACGGTGTCGCGCAATCCTGTTCATTCGGTTTTGTGGCTGATTTTGGCCTTTCTTTCATCTGCGGGCTTGTTTGTTTTGCTGGGCGCAGAATTTGCGGCCATGCTTTTGATCATCGTCTATGTGGGCGCGGTCGCGGTGTTGTTTTTGTTTGTGGTGATGATGTTGGACATCGATTTTGCCGCCCTTAAAGGTGAGATGTCGCGCTACATGCCACTGGCGCTGTTGATTGGAGTGATTTTGTTGTTGCAATTCGGGTTGGCTTACGGGGCTTGGGTGCAAGCGGACGGGGCCTTGGGGTTGCGTGCAGCCGTTACACCTGACATGGCGCAAGTGGAAAATACCCGTGCCTTGGGCCTTTTGATCTATGATCAGTATATTTTGCTCTTTCAACTTGCGGGTTTGATTTTGCTGGTTGCGATGATCGGGGCGATTGTTTTGACGCTGCGCCACCGTGGCGATGTGAAACGCCAAAATGTTCTGCATCAGATGTGGCGAGATCCGGCTAAAGCCATGATTAAGAAAAATGTAAAACCGGGGCAGGGGCTTTAACCTGTTTGAAGGCGGGTTCATCCGCGTAATTGATGGGGCACTGGGCCCAAAGGAACGAAAATGGTTGGATTAGAACATTATTTGGCAGTGGCGGCGGCTTTGTTTGTTATCGGCATTTTCGGTTTGTTTTTGAACCGCAAGAACGTGATTGTCATCTTGATGTCCATCGAACTGATGCTTTTGGCGGTGAATATCAATTTTATCGCCTTTTCAAGCTATTTAGGCGATTTGGTGGGGCAGATTTTTACCATGTTCGTTCTAACGGTGGCGGCTGCAGAAGCTGCGATTGGCTTGGCTATTTTGGTAAGTTTCTTCCGTACCCGTGGAACGATTGATGTCGAAGACGCAAATGTAATGAAGGGCTAAACCATGGTAACGCTGATACTTTTCGCGCCGCTTTTGGGGGCTTTGCTCTGCGGTTTTGGCTGGCGCTTTTTGGGCGAGAAAATGAGCCAGGTTTTGACCACGGGCTTGGTGTTTTTTGCTGCCGCTTTATCGTGGACCGTGTTTTTCACCTTGGGCGATGAAACAACGCATGTCGTTTTACTGCGGTGGATTGAAAGCGGCTCTTTGTCGACCGATTGGGGCATTCGCCTTGACCGTTTAACGGCGATTATGCTGGTGGTGGTCAACTCGGTCTCGGCGTTGGTACACCTTTATTCCTTTGGCTATATGGCGCATGACGATAATTGGTCTGAAAAGGAACATTACCGCGCGCGCTTTTTTGCCTATTTGTCATTCTTTACCTTTGCGATGCTGATGCTGATCACCTCTGACAATTTGGTGCAGATGTTTTTTGGGTGGGAAGGTGTGGGCGTGGCCTCGTATCTGTTGATAGGTTTTTATTATAAAAAACCATCGGCGAATGCAGCCGCGATCAAGGCTTTTGTCGTCAATCGCGTCGGGGATTTTGGTTTTGCGCTTGGGATTTTTGCGCTTTACTTTTTGACCGACAGCATCAAACTTGATGATGTGTTTGCCGCCGCGCCGCATTTGGCCGAGGTTGAGATTGGCTTTCTTTGGGGTAGCTTTAACGCGGCAAACTTGATTGGCGTCCTACTGTTCATCGGTGCGATGGGCAAGTCAGCCCAGCTTGGGTTACACACGTGGTTACCCGACGCGATGGAGGGACCAACACCTGTCTCTGCGCTGATCCACGCCGCAACAATGGTGACCGCGGGGGTCTTTTTGGTCTGCCGCATGTCGCCGATTTATGAATTTGCCCCCGCCGCCACGGACATGATCGTGGTCGTCGGGGCCACCACGGCCTTTTTTGCAGCCACCGTCGGTCTTGTTCAAAATGATATCAAGCGGGTTATCGCATATTCTACCTGTTCGCAACTTGGTTATATGTTTGTGGCCGCCGGCGTTGGGGCCTATTCGGTGGCGATGTTTCACCTGTTTACCCATGCGTTCTTTAAGGCGATGCTGTTTTTGGGCGCGGGCTCAGTCATTCATGCGATGCATCATGAACAAGATATGCGCAAGTACGGCGGTTTGCGTAAAAAGATCCCCTTTACATTTAGCGCGATGCTGATCGGCACTTTGGCTATCACGGGCGTTGGCATTCCGTTTACCCATATCGGTTTTGCGGGCTTCTTGTCGAAAGATGCCGTTATTGAAAGTGCTTTTGTCGGCTCATCTTATGCTTTTTGGCTGTTAGTGATTGCCGCCTTTATGACCAGTTTTTACAGCTGGCGCTTGATGTTTATGACTTTTTACGGTTCGGCCCGCGGCGATCATCATAAACATGACCATGCGCATGAAAGCCCCAAAGTAATGCTGGTTCCCTTGGCCGTTTTGGCACTTGGGGCCGCTTTTTCGGGTATGATTTGGTACAACAGCTTCTTTGGCGATGAGCCAAAACTGCGCGCGTGGTTTGGTATGGAAGCTGCAATGGCGCATGAGGGGGCAGGCGCTGAGGCCAATCCAGGTGCCGCATCCCATGATGCGGCCGCAACAAAGGTGGCGCATGACACTGCCGACCAAACCCATACGGGCGCGCCCAAGGGGGCCATCGCAATGGGTGCAGACAATCACATCATTCACGAAGCGCATCAGGTGCCTGCTTGGGTCAAACTTTCGCCCTTCATTGCGATGATCTTTGGGCTAGCTTTGGCATATCTGATGTATATCAAAAAACCACAGCTACCGGCGCAATTGGCGGGCAATCAAAAATACCTTTATCAATTCATTTTGAATAAATGGTATTTTGATGAGATTTATAACTTCCTGATCGTCAGGCCCGCGCTTTGGATAGGCCTTGGCCTTTGGAAAAAAGGCGATGGTGTGGTGATTGACGGCAGTATCAACCGCCTTGCTTTGGGGATTGTACCCTTTTTCACGCGTGTCGCAGCGCGGGCGCAGTCGGGCTATATCTTTACCTATGCCTTTGCGATGGTCCTGGGCATCGCTCTCTTGATCACATGGATGTCGCTGTCTGGAGGCGCGCAATAATGGCCAATTTGCTTTCTGTCATCACCTTCATTCCTTTGGTTGCCGCTTTGATCATGGCGCTTTTCTTACGCGGATCAGACGCCGCTGCGCAGCGTAATGCCAAATGGCTGGCACTGGTGGCCACATCGGCCACATTTCTTGTGTCGATCTTTGTGCTGGTCCAGTTTGACCCCGCCAACACGGGCTTTCAAATGGTGGAGGATTACGGCTGGATCATGGGGCTACGCTATAAGCTTGGCGTTGATGGTATTTCCGTTCTTTTTGTGGTTCTCACCACCTTCTTGATGCCTATAGTTATTACATCTTGCTGGACGGTTGAGACGCGCGTTAAGGAATATATGATTGCCCTTTTGATACTTGAGGGGCTGATGCTAGGTGTTTTTTGTGCCTTGGATCTGGTGCTTTTTTATCTGTTCTTCGAAGCCGGCCTGATACCGATGTTCTTGATAATCGGTATCTGGGGTGGGAAAGATCGGGTCTATGCCGCCTTTAAATTCTTTCTTTATACGTTCTTAGGCTCGGTTTTGATGCTGGTGGCGATGGTCGCCATGTATTTTAATGCGGGCACCACCGATATTGTACAGCTTTTGGCCTATGATTTCCCCCATAGTGATATGGTGCTTTTGGGCTTGACGCTGACGGGCGGCTTGCAAACCTTGCTTTTTTTGGCGTTTTTCGCCAGTTTTGCAGTGAAAATGCCCATGTGGCCTGTGCACACTTGGCTGCCTGATGCACACGTTCAAGCGCCCACCGCGGGTTCGGTCGTGCTGGCCGCGATTTTGTTGAAAATGGGTGGCTATGGGTTCTTGCGCTTTAGTTTGCCTATGTTCCCCGTCGGGTCAGACTTTATGGCACCGATGGTACTTTGGATGTCGGCGATTGCGATCGTTTATACCAGTCTGGTCGCCCTTGTGCAGTCTGATATAAAAAAGCTGATTGCCTATAGTTCGGTGGCTCATATGGGTTATGTGACCATGGGTATTTTTACCGTTAATCAACAAGGGATCGATGGTGCGATTTTCCAGATGCTCAGCCATGGGTTTATCTCTGGCGCGCTTTTCTTATGCGTTGGAGTGATTTACGACCGTATGCACACCCGCGAGATTGACGCCTACGGTGGCCTTGTCGTACGAATGCCTGCCTATGCGGCTATATTCATGTTTTTTACAATGGCCAACGTCGGTTTGCCTGGAACCTCGGGCTTTGTGGGTGAGTTTTTGACCTTGATGGGGATTTTCCAAGTCAATACTGTGATTGCCGCTGTTGCCACCTCGGGGGTGATTTTGTCGGCCGCCTATGCTTTGTGGCTTTATCGCCGCGTGGTATTTGGAGATATGATCAAGGAAAGCTTGAAATCCATTACTGACCTGTCGGGGCGTGAAAAAATGATCTTTGCGCCGCTGATTGCGATGACGCTGTTGCTTGGCGTCTATCCAAGCCTTGTTACAGATCTTATCGGCCCAAGCGTTGGGGCCTTAATCACTGATTATCATGCGGCTTTGCCTGTAGGCGAAGCCAGCATCCTTGCACACTAAGGAAAGCCGATGACCGCAACCGATTTCAACACAGTTTTGCCCGAGGTGGTTCTGGCCAGCTTTGCGATGCTTGCGCTTTTATTTGGGGTTAGCACGGGGAAAGACAAGGTAGCACCTTTGTTGGTTTGGGCGACGGCGGGCCTGTTTGTGGCACTGGCTTTGGTGATTGGTTTCTCGCAGGATGGGCCAGTGCAGGCCTTTGGTGGCATGTTCCAAGATGACGCTTTCGCGCGCTTTAGCAAGGTTATGATCTTACTTTCATCGGCTTCCGTCTTGGTGATGAGCCGAACCTATATGGAGAGACGCGGTCTTTTGAGGTTTGAATATCCTGTCTTGGTCGCGCTTAGCGTGGTGGGTATGATGGTTATGGTCTCTGCTGGGGATTTGATGTCACTTTACATGGGGTTAGAGCTGCAGTCGCTGGCGCTTTATGTGATTGCCGCTTTGCGCCGTGATAGTGTGAAATCCACTGAAGCGGGTTTGAAATATTTTGTTTTGGGTGCGTTGTCATCAGGTTTGCTGCTTTACGGTGCGTCTTTGACCTACGGCTATGCGGGCACGACGCTGTTCTCTGGCATCACAACAACTTTGGACCAAGGCCTGCCTTTGGGTTTGTTATTTGGCTTGGTCTTTATGATTGCGGGCTTGGCCTTCAAAGTGTCCGCGGTCCCTTTCCATATGTGGTCGCCCGACGTTTACGAAGGTGCGCCCACCCCTGTGACGGCCTTCTTTGCAACTGCGCCAAAAGTGGCGGCGGTGGCTTTGCTGGCGCGGTTGATGCATGACGCTTTTGGGGCGATTACCGATCAATGGGCGCAGGTTTTGGCTGTTTCGGCTGTGGGATCGATGTTCTTGGGGGCTGTGGCTGCGATTGGTCAGCGCGACGTGAAACGTCTGATGGCCTATTCCTCGATTGCACATATGGGCTTTGCCCTGATGGGCTTGGCTGCAGGCAATGCCCAAGGGGTTGAGGCGATGCTGATCTATATGGCTATTTATGTCACCATGAATGTTGGCACATTCGCTTTGATCTTGTCGCTCGAAAAAGACGGGGTGCCTATCACAACGATTGACGCGATGAATGGTTTGGCTAAACGCGACCCTTGGCGGTCCTTTGGTCTGTTGGTCTTGATGTTCTCGCTTGCGGGCGTGCCGCCGATGGTAGGTTTTTTTGGAAAACTGGCAGTTTTACGAGCTGCTTTTGATGCGGGGCTTGGTTGGCTGGCTATTTCTGGGGTTATTGCCTCGGTCATTGGGGCTTTTTACTATCTGCGCATCGTCTACTTTGTCTATTTTGGCAAAGATTCAGATGGCACTATCTGCCGTATGGACCCGATCCAATCGCTGTTGTTTACCGGCGCGTGGGTGGCTATGTTGGTGGGCGTTTTGAACCTGTTTGGTATCGAAGATTTGGCAACAACCGCCGCTCGTGCGCTTGTCAATTAACACCCAAAGCCCTATGGGTTGGCCCAATGAGGTGGGTCGCCATATTTTGGGGGAGATTGGTTCGACTAATGATTATGCTGAAACGGTGGCACTGCGCCCCGCTTGGGTGATGGCGCACAGCCAATCTGCAGGGCGTGGCAGGCGCGGCCGCCATTGGGAAAGCCCGACTGGGAATTTTTACGCCTCTTATATTATGGAGACAGAGGGGCCAGTAGGGCAAGTGGCACTGCGCTCATTCGTGGCGGCCTTGGCGCTTTATGATAGTTTTTGCGCCCTCAATGTAGCGCCCGAGCGCTTGGCGCTGAAATGGCCCAATGATGTTTTACTTGACGGTTGCAAGGTCTCGGGCATTCTGTTGCAAAGTGGCACCCAAAGGGCGGGGGTCAGCCATCTGATCGTTGGTTTTGGCGTCAATCTAAAGGTCGCACCCAATCCAGCACTTCTTGAAAAGCGTGCCTTAGCGCCCATTTCGGTTTTGGCAGCAACCGGTTTTGCGCCAGACCCTGAAACTTTCCTAACCCATCTGGCCCAAGCCTTTGCGCAGTGGGAAAATCAGTTTCACACCCAAGGCTTTGCGGCTTTACGCCACGCATGGCTTGCGCGTGCGGCCCACTTGGGTAAACTAATCACAGCACGCACCGCCCAATCAGAACAAAGTGGGATTTTTGAGACGATAGACGATCAGGGCGCGCTTTTGTTGCGCACGGATCAGGGGTTAAGCAAAATTGCGGCGGCAGACATATATTTTGATGGGGTTGCAGATGCTTTTGGCTATTGATTGCGGCAATACGAATACAGTTTTCTCGATCTGGAACGGAACCGAATTTGTCGCCACTTGGCGTATCTCGACCGACCATAAGCGCACGGCGGATGAATATTTTGTCTGGCTTTCAAGCATGATGCAGCTGACCAAGATTGATGCTGCAATCACGCAAGTAATCATATCATCGACTGTGCCGCGGGTCGTGTTTAATTTACGAGTGCTGTGTAATCGCTATTTTGAATGCCGCCCCTATGTTGTGGGGAAGCCAGATTGTGCCTTACCTGTGGCACCTGTTGTGGATTTAGGCACGACTGTTGGGCCTGACCGATTGGTTAATGCGGTGGCGGGGTATGCGCGCCATGGCGGTAATTTGATCGTGGTTGATTTCGGCACCGCCACCACCTTTGACGTGGTGAATTCACAAGGAGCTTATTGTGGCGGGGCCATTGCACCTGGAGTAAACCTGTCACTTGAAGCCTTGCATATGGCGGCTGCAGCCCTACCGCACGTAGATATTACTAAGCCAAACCACGCAATTGGTACGAATACTGTGGCTTGTATGCAGTCAGGTGTGTATTGGGGCTATATTGGCCTTGTGGAAGGCATTGTGCGTCAGATCCGGTTAGAACGGGACGTGGCAATGAAAGTGATCGCAACCGGTGGGCTTGCGACCTTGTTTGACCAAGGTTTTGACTTATTCGATGCGGTGGAGGACGATTTGACCATGCACGGTCTTGTTTTAATCCATCGTTATAACATGGAATTGGAAACTACATGACGAAACAAAGACTCATCTACCTGCCGCTTGGTGGCGCAGGCGAGATAGGGATGAATTGCTATATCTATGGCTATGGGCCCAAAGATAAAGAACGTTATATCATGGTCGACCTAGGGGTAACCTTTCCCGATATGGACACGACACCAGGCGTTGATTTAATTTTACCCGACATCTCGTGGATCGAGGCGCGTAAAGACCGTTTAGACGCGATTTTCATCACCCATGCTCATGAAGACCATATTGGCGCCTTGGGCCATTTATGGGCGCGCCTTGGCTGCCCCGTTTATGCACGTAAATTCACAGCGACCATTGGGCGTTTGAAACTCGACGAACATGGTCTGGGATCAGAGGTTATCACCGTTGTCGCCGCGCGCCCTGAAATGGTCACAGCTGGCCCGTTTGAGGTACAGTTCGTTCCGGTGGCCCACTCAGTTCCTGAAAGTTCGGCACTTATTATTGATACGCCTTTGGGTCGTATAGTACATACAGGCGACTTTAAAACCGATCAAAGCCCGATTGTGGGTGAAGCGTGGAGCCCAACAGCGTTTGCTGAAATCGCAGCTGAAAAGCCCATTTTGGCTTTGATGTGCGATTCCACCAACGTGTTTTCGACCCATGAGGGCCGCTCTGAGGCGACCTTGCGCGCCCCGTTGCAGGAGCTGATCGCCAATGCCCGCGGGATGGTTGTGGCTACTACTTTTGCCAGCAACGTTGCTCGGCTTAAAACTTTGGCCGAAGCGGCGCGCGGTGCAGATCGTTCGGTTTGTTTGCTTGGGCGCGCGATGCGCCGCATGGTCTCCGCCGCCCAAGAGGCCGGCGTTTTGACAGACTTTCCGCCATTAGTCAGCCCCGAACAGGCACAGGATGTGCCGCGTGGCAGTCTGATGCTGTTGGTCACAGGCAGCCAAGGCGAGCGGCGCGCAGCCAGTGCTCAGCTTTCGCGCGGTAAGTACTTGGGGCTTGAGATGAAAGAGGGAGATATGTTTCTATTTTCGTCTAAAACCATACCCGGAAATGAGCGCGGCGTTTTGCAGATTATGAATGCCTTTAGTGAAATGGGCGTTGACGTAGTTGATGATGACAATGGGCGCTACCATGTGTCAGGCCATGCCAATCAACCTGATATTTTGCAAATGCATAAGATCTTAAAACCAAAAATGCTGTTGCCTATGCATGGCGAGCATCGCCACTTGCGTGAGCATATGCGTTTGGCGCAAGTGGGCGGGATTGCCGCTGAAATTGCGACTAATGGTATGATGATGGATCTTGGCGGTAAAGTGCCTAAAGTCGCCGAATATATCGAAACGGGCCGCAGCTATTTGGATGGATCGGTTTTGATCGGGGCGCGTGACGGGATTGTGCGCAACCGCATTCGGATGGCGCTGAATGGTCACGTGATGGTTACGGTCTTGCTGGATGAGAATGACGATGCTTTGGGCGACCCTTGGGTTGAACTTTCGGGTCTTTGCGAAACGGGCAAAGGTGGCGCTTCGTTGCAAACCTCGATGGAAGAAGAGCTGACAACATTCTTGGAACGTGCCGGTGCAAAGCTTTTGCGCGACGAAGATAAGTTAGAAGAGGCTCTGCGCCGTGTCGTGCGCCAAATTGCAATGCAAGAGATTGGCAAAAAACCCGAAGTCACGATCGTGGTCAGCCGCCTTCAAGAAGAATAAAGAAAGCCCCGATAAAAATCGGGGCTTTCTAATACTTTACAGTCGGGGTCAGATTTAAGCGACTTCGCTTTTATCTTCTTCCTTTGTTTCGGTGGACTGTGGTGCAGTAGCTATCTTAAAGCTGCGCATGATGAAATCAGGCACATGATCGCCAAGGCCAACAACCACGGGGCCATTGTCGTAACGGTCTTTATGGTGATACTGCTCACGCGCTTGGCGGGGTTCTTCCAAACGGCTGTTCCACGGCGTGTCGCGGTTATTTCGATTGCGCGGTTCGCGCGCATCGAGGTTACGAGTATCGGCTGCGGTCTGCACCTCGGGCTTCACGTCCGCTGTTGGGGCAGTTTGGTCAACACTGATCTGATCGGCTGCTGTGTCTTGCATTGTGGTCGTGGTTGTTTTATTGCCACGCTCATTACGATTGCGCGGTGCGCGGACTTTGCGTTCTGCTTTTGGCTTATCGTCAGATTTAGTTGCTGGTTTCAAGGGTCCTGTTGCCGAGGGTTCGAACCCTTCTGGCAAAGCACCCCGTGGGATGGATGATTTAATTAAGGCCTCGATCGCCAAAAGATATTTCTCATCTGATGGCAGAGACAGAGTATATGCCTTACCCTTGCGACCCGCGCGACCCGTGCGCCCGATCCGGTGCACATAATCTTCTGGATGTGACGGCACGTCAAAGTTAAAGACATGGCTCACGGCCGGGATATCAAGTCCACGCGCCGCTACGTCTGAGGCGACAAGCAAATGTAACGTGCCATCACGAAAAGATTCAAGCGTGCGCGTGCGTACGGATTGATCTAAATCACCGTGAATGGGGGAGGCATTCATACCATGCTGTTTAAGCGACTTGGCCACCACATCAACATCCATTTTACGATTGCAAAAGATGATGGCATTAGTGCAGGCCTCGCCCTCTTGTTTAATTAAAGCGCGCAATGCCATGCGTTTGTCGGCAAAGCTGCGGTCTTTGCGTGCGGGGTGTAGTTCTATTAAAGCCTGCTCGATCGTAGTTGAGGTTGTCGACTGACGCGCCACTTCGATCTTGGCTGGGTTTGATAGGAAGGTATTTGTAATGCGTTCAATTTCGGGCGCCATCGTCGCCGAGAAAAATAGCGTTTGACGTGTAAATGGCGTCATTTGAAAAATACGCTCAATATCAGGAATAAAGCCCATATCGAGCATGCGGTCAGCCTCATCCACTACCATAATTTGTACGCCCGTCAGTAAGAGCTTGCCACGTTCAAAGTGGTCAAGCAACCGGCCAGGTGTGGCAATCAGCACATCAACGCCCCGGTCGATCAGCTTGTCTTGTTCACCAAAAGACACACCTCCGATCAGCAGCGCTTTGGTCAATTTGGTATGTTTGGCATAGGTGTCAAAGTTTTCAGCAACTTGGGCGGCCAATTCACGGGTGGGTGCCAAAACGAGTGATCTCGGCATACGTGCACGCGCGCGGCCTTTACCTAACATCGTAATTAAAGGCAGGGTAAAACTTGCCGTTTTCCCGGTGCCAGTTTGTGCAATGCCCAAAACGTCGCGCCCTTCTAGGGCAAAGGGAATGGCTTGGGCTTGAATTGGCGTTGGTGTTTCGTAGCCCGCTTCGGCAATTGCGGTCAACACGCGTGGATCTAGCGCTAAGTCTGAAAATTTGATCATATTCGTCCTGTATATGCAGTATCGGACTGCATGATGTTAAGGGACGCAATATTTCTGGGCGCCCCAGCGTCTGGCCCTATTGAGGTTCGTGGAGTTTTAGACGAGATTAGACTTAAGGTCAAGGAAGAGCGGCACCGAAAGCCCCTAACAGTTTTTGCAAATGTGCCGTTTACAAACTTAGGAATGTACTGCGCGACTTCGCCAGCCAAATGAGGGCAAAAGATGATCAATGTTGATGACAGCTTTACGGTATTGGGAACCAATGTCACTTTTGAGGCTAATATTAAATCCAAAAGCGGCATATCCATTATTGGAACCTTACAGGGTGATGTGGATGCGACCGAGATCTCAGCGTCGGCGGGGTCGCACGTTCAAGGCGATATTAAAGCCTTGATCGCCGAGCTGCACGGCTCGGTTACCGGGAATATACATGCTGGGTTGGTTCGAGTTTTTCCAACTGCGGTGATAGACGGCGACATTCACTGCGCAAGTTTGTCGGTTTTGCCCGGGTCGGTTTTGAATGGTAAAATAATCATTAAGGGCGACCCAAAAGAACCTGCCTTTGCCTGATGGCGGTGGGGCTTAGCCCTTTGGTTTTTTGCCAGTGTGCGGCATTATCTTTTTTGACTTCTTAAAGATCGTTAGAATTGCACGTATCTGCCAGATGTACTTAAAATGGGATTTTTTTCAGTATTTTCATTAAAGATGTCAGGCTACTCAATGCTTGGCGTTGGCGCCCTATGAGGCGCTTTGAATGTTTTTGTTTATTTTAAAACTAAGCCCCCGCTGCTTTGAAAAATTTAGAGAATTAAAGGAATTTTTTCTTTCCTTTTTTATAATTTATACCAGACGTTGCCTTTTTGCGGAAAAAGCTAATGCAGATTGATGCGGTTTCTGGCTGTTAAATTGGAGCGAGAGCTGGAATTCTTCTTTACAAATTCACTGAAAAAAACAACAGTTGTTGTTGATCTTGGCTGAGCTTGCGCTGTTATGGAGTTAAACACCATAAATGGTGTGTAGACACACAGTATCAAGGATAGCTCCGAATGGGGGTCAGTACCGTAGCAAAGAGGCCTAAGGCTTATAAAATTCTAACAGGAGATGAACAGATGAAAAGACAATTTTCTAATATGGGGCACTTGAACCGCCGTAATTTGCTGCAGCGGGCTGTGGCTGCTGGCCTCAGTATAGCTGTTGTGCCCTCGTCTTTATGGGCGGCATCGGGTGAACTAAATATTTACAACTGGGACACTTATATTGGTGAAACTACCGTTGATACGTTCTCGGCCGCAACGGGTGCGAATGTTCAATATGATCTTTTTGCAGACAATGAAGAGCTTTTTGCAAAGCTTAAAGAAGGCAACCCAGGTTATGATCTGATTTTCCCGTCTGATTATATGGTTGAAACGATGATAACTTTGGACATGCTTGTGGAAATTGATCATTCTAAGGTCCCAAATATTAAGAACCTTATACAAGAGGCTTCCTTTATTGATCCGCCATTTAATCCAGGTTTGAAATATGGTGTCCCTTATATGTGGGGCACAGTAGGCATCGGCTACCGTAAGTCAAAAGTGCCTGCAGTACCTACGAGTTGGTCTGCGCTGTTTGAAAATGACGAACTTGCAGGACGGATTGCTTTGCTCGCTGATGTGCGTGTTGTGCTTGGGATTGCACTTAAATATCTAGGCTATTCCATGAATACCAGAAATGCGGATGAAATAGCTAAAGCTCGTGATTTGATCATTGCAGCCAAAAAGAACATCAAGACATTTGCGCCAGATTCTGGCCAAGATTTATTGATTTCGGGTGAGGTCGATTTGGTGATGGAATGGAACGGAGATATTATCTCGGTCATAGCTGAAGATGATGATTTGGCCTATGTTGTACCAGATGAAGGTTCTGTTGTTTGGATGGACAATATTTGCATTCCAAAGGGAGCGCCAAATATCGAAAATGCTTTAGCATTCATTAATCATATTCATGATCCAGAAGTGAACGCTGAAATAGCCAACACTATTCATTACGCAACCGCCAATGCTGCTGCAAAAAAATCTATCACTCCAGATGATTTAGCCAATCCTGCCATCTATCCAACGGACGACATCGTTGCTAAATGTGAAGCCTTGGTCGATGTGGGTGACGATGCGCGCCTTTATGACGAAGCATGGACGCAAGTGAACGCGGGCTAATCCCTCGATTAAAAAGATCGGCAAATGCACTTTGCCGATCTTGACGTTTTATAAATAATTTGATCAAATTATGGAACTTTCAGGGCATAAGCTCAGAAATATAAACAATGGGAATTGTTGAGCTTAAGTGATGGAAGAATGGCGAAAAAATAAAAAATCTTTTGCAGTATTTATGATTCCAGCTACTGCGTGGCTAGTGTTGTTCTTTACAATTCCAATTGGCATATTGTGGATTTACAGCTTCGGCGAGCGTGGACCGCAAGGCCAAACGTATTTGGCTTTCAGTTTTGCAAACTACGCGCGGGCGGTTGAGTGGATTCATCTAGGCATTTTGTGGAAATCGATGTGGATGGCAGGGGTTACTACCGTTGTTTGCATTTTGTTAGGATTTCCCTTAGCGCTTGGTATTGCGTTTGCACCTCAGAAGTACAAGAATCCACTTCTTTTATTAATTATCATTCCGTTTTGGACCAATCTTCTTATCCGAACCTATGCGTGGATAGCAGTACTTCGCTCGAAGGGATTTTTGAACTTCGGTTTGGAATGGCTACATGACAAGATGGATTATGTATTAACTACAGTGGGGTTGGGCAGCGCTTTAGGGGCTTTTGAACCGGTTCAGTTTCTCTACAATCAGCAAGCAGTCATTGTAGGGCTGGTTTATGTTTATCTACCGTTTATGATCTTGCCACTTTATGCATCTCTTGAAAAACTAGATAAGCGCTATTTGGAAGCCAGCCTCGATCTTGGCGCTGGCCATTGGCGAACACTGTTTTCAGTGACCGTACCACTAATTTCCCCGGGTATTGCGTCGGGAGTTATTTTGACATTTATTTTGGCGCTTGGCAGTTACCTCACCCCTAATCTTTTGGGCGGAACAGATTCTATGATGATTGGCAATCTTATTGCGCACGAATTTATGGCGGCGCGCGATTGGCCGTTTGGCTCTGCACTATCATTTTTGTTAATGTATGGTGCATTTTTGGCGATCTGGCTTAAATCGACGATCGAAACTCGTGCGGCAGCGCAAAGAGAGCGCTCATGACTATTTTTTCGCACTTATCCGCCACCCCAGTTAAATACAGGAGACGTCTGATAAATCCTTTAGACTATACCCGTAGGCTTTGGCTGCAATTGACGGTTGGTTTCGGACTTTTATTTCTTTACGCGCCACTGGTGGCGTTGGTGGCTTTTAGTTTTAATGATTCTAAACGCAATATAGTCTGGCAAGGTTTTACTTTTAAATATTATGCGAAGGCTTTTAATAATTCAGGCCTGCATGACGCATTTATGAATAGTATGATTATAGCAAGTATCTCAACAGTGGTTTCCACCGTTTTGGGTACACTGTTGGCGATTGGCCTTGCGCGTTATAAATTCAAAGGTAAGGCGCTCTATGATGGATGGGTGCATTTACCAGTCGTCATTCCTGAAATCTGCCTTGGTGTAGCGATGTTGGCCTTTTTCGTTTGGGCAAATATCCCCTTGGGCTTAACTACAATAACAATAAGTCACATAGCTTTTTCCATTCCTTTTGTTGCGGTGATTGTGCGCTCGCGGATGGCAGGTTTTGATAGGTCTTATGAGGAGGCTGCTATAGATTTAGGCGCGACACCTTGGAAAATTTTTTGGGACATTACCTTTCCATATTTAACACCTGGAATTGTGGCTGCCGCGTTATTAGCTTTCACCCTATCGATTGATGATTTCGTGATTACATTCTTTACGTCTGGACCTGGTTCAACCACGTTCCCAATTAAAATCTATTCAATGGTGCGTTTTAGCGTAACGCCAGAGGTGAATGCTGCTTCGACTATTTTGATTGCCTTGACTGTTATTTTGACGGTGGCAGCAATGTTAGTGCAGGGTCGTGGTGAAAAAGGAATGAAAAAATGACTAACCAAAATAAAAAGCCACCAATCATCGAAGTTCGAAACCTGATAAAGCGTTTTGGTGAAACCGCAATAGCCGTTAATGATGTGTCTTTGGATATTTATGAAGGTGAATTTTTTGCTCTTTTGGGTCCTTCAGGCTGCGGGAAAACGACACTACTGCGCATGCTAGCAGGATTTGAAAACCCGTCAGAAGGCCTAATCTCAATTGGTGGCAAAGATATGGTTGGCGTTGATCCATCATTGCGACCCGTAAATATGGTGTTTCAATCATATGCAGTTTTTCCGCATATGACGGTGGCCCAAAATGTTGGTTATGGGTTGAAAGTCACAGGTGTTGCACCGCGCGAAATTGATCTTCGGGTAACTGAGGCTTTAGAGCTGGTTAAGCTTGAGGGATATGGGACCCGTTTGCCTAATCAATTATCGGGTGGGCAGCAGCAACGAGTTGCTTTAGCACGGGCTTTGATCAAACGGCCAAAAGTGTTGTTGCTTGATGAACCTTTGTCAGCTCTTGATGCCAAGCTGCGCGAGCAAATGCAGCTTGAACTGGTGCGTTTGCAAAAGTCAGTTGGGATTACATTTGTGATTGTGACACATGACCAAGACGAAGCATTGTCAATGGCTGACCGCATCGCAGTTATGAGCAAGGGGCGGGTCGAACAACTTGCGACGCCGGCGGAGCTCTACGAATATCCAAGTAACCGCTTTGTGGCCGATTTCATTGGTAAGACTAATATTTTTTCTGCCACCGTTGTTGGTCGCGATGGGAAAAGTTTGTTGGTTGATGTGCCACAATTGGGCCGCATGGCATTGCCGTTTGAGGGCGATGCGCAAGGGGAAATTTCTCTTGCCATCAGGCCCGAAAAATTGCGCCTTGAGGCGCATGTGGCTTCTGGTGATAAGGTCAGTGTTAAGGGAAAAGTGCAGCAATTAGCTTATTATGGTGGTGAGAGTCACGTGCATTTAGACTGTGCCTCGGGAATGTCTCTTTCGGTCACCCGCCCCAACGGTCACCGCGGCTCTTATCAAGATGTGATAGTAGGAGAAGAAGCGTTTATTTGTTGGGACAGCGCCGATATGTTGGTTCTCACCCACTAATTCCCCACGGCTAAGCTTTTGTCGATGGCGTCTTGCAGTGCGAGGCAATATGCGCCAAATTGTTTTATGGAAAGACAAAACCTATGACATCCAACGCCGAGCTGGACTGTATCACCACTGTTTCAATAAATCTTGACCCTGATGTTGCTGGGGCAGTGGGGGATATTGAAAGCATCATTGACGAAATGTACGGCGTGCTGCTGGGTTATGGCTATCGGCGCGAATGGCCCTTTAGCGATGATAACAACCCTCTGCTGGATATCAAACGTGCCAAGGGCCCCCACAGCTATGCTGGTTTGGCTATTTTGCATGCCGTTACATGCCGCCAAGCGGTTGCCGATGGCCAAACTCAAAAGGCCGTTTTTAATGCATTGGTTACACAGCACTACCGCTATATGGCCATAATGGGGCAGGGAGGTCAGCGCATTAGCCCCACCATGGCTCCTGCGCCGGCGGGTTCAGATGCCGCCTATCAAGCCCGCGCAGACATGGTGCAAGAATTACGCTTGCAAGGGGTGCAAGACGCGTTTATGGCGCGCCGTTTGGCAGCAGTTGACGGTGGTTATGCAACTCCAGGGTTAGTTCCCAAACAAAAGGTAGACCGGATGCGGCGTTATTTGTTAAAATTCGGACTTATTCAAAAATAAACTGTTTTTATAAAGTAATGGTTAATAAAGATGAAATAAGGTATACTCCAGACTGAAGAGCTCGTTTTTCATAAATATTTATTTAAATAGTTTTTTTGTTTTTCAGTAGTACCACATTAGGGAGCTAGATTTACATGCTATATGAGAAAGACCACGAAAATACTTACACAAATAGTGCCAAAAATCGAATGGTTGATTATCTTGATGAGTATATTTTGCAATTAGAGGCAAACACACAGCTCAATAATTATGAACGGTTTCTTTACGGGAAAACTGTAATAATCGACAATAAAAAATACCGTCTTAACGACGTGTGTGAAATTATAATGTGTGAAAAAACTATCCCAACTTTTTTCCAAATAAAGATGCACATGGATGGTGCACAGGAGATGTTGACTGAAATGCTTGAAGAAGCAGAGTTAACAGATGTGGCGCTAAAAGGCATGGTTTACCATGTTAAGCTTGCAATGCCCACGGACGAGAAGCTGGATGAGTTGTCTGGAAAAATTAAGATAGTTAGCCGCACTCAAATAGCTAATATTACAAAAGTTAAAGCTGAAACTGTTCAACGGATCCAAAAAGGTGTTCAGGCTGAATTCATAGATATAATTGAATCCTCACTTTCGAGCCGAGAGGTTACGAAGCTGCATGAGGAATTACGGCTGTATTTTCTGTATTTAGCGACAAATGCGCAGAAAAAAATTCTGGGAAAACACTTTAAGTTTGAAGAAGATTTTACGGAAAAGGATTATGATCTGGTCATCCGTATGATAAACGGAGAAGTGATCGAAGATGACGACGACGACGACTAGCGGCGAGATCAGCCTTTGCGCCGCCTAAAACGCCGCTGGTGAAGCGGCGTTTTTTTTTGTTTTAATCTCTCATTGAATAAATTCAGTGAGTAATAAAAAATCATTTAATTGACATTTATTGTAATTTAGTTACTTACTTAACTAAGGGCGCCAATGCCTGAATTTGTAAGGAGCTAAAGATGAATGCTATGTTGTCCCCCGCATTTCTGTCGCTATTGTCCGAAGAAAAGCACCTTTCAATGACTGTCCCAGTTTCAGCTATGGGACGCAATTTTTTCTTGGATGCTAGGCTATTTGCGCTTGGTGCTTGTGGTGCCTGGGATGTAAAATCTTCAGAGATGGTTGATCTACACGAGGTACTTTAGTCCATAAGGCCGTTTAAAACTCTGATTTAACGAAATCCACATGAGCACTATTGTAGGACGAATTTCGTAGGATTCTAGATGAAACCATTTCAGAAAACGTAGTTTTATGCGTGGAGGCAGCTGATGTTTTTTAGAAGTTTCTCGGTTAGCGTTGTGTTTACATAATCTCTTCGCTGCATTTTCTGGTGGGAATGAACACAAGAATACTTTGGATGCCGCCGCAGAAACTAGAAAATTTAAAGCCTTGAGCGGCAAGCTTAGGGCCGCTGTACAGTGTTAGTTACAACAAGCCTACGACTTTCCCAGATAACACGG
>Ga0115567_10000210_pt1 | contig 57663 bp, 57 predicted proteins | sample COGITO_mtgs_1204_2_FD_88679 | JGI IMG/M metagenome (GOLD analysis project Ga0115567, IMG submission 88679) | Pelagic marine microbial communities from North Sea - COGITO_mtgs_120412 | ecosystem: Environmental > Aquatic > Marine > Epipelagic | place: Germany:Helgoland, sampling site Kabeltonne...
CAAACTTGGTGCACCACTAAACGCATAAAATATTTAGAGATGCAGATTATGATTTATTTTGATTTTCACAATTCTGTATTGACTAAATGAGCACTTTTTTATCAGTAGGCTGGTGGGCCAGTTTATTGGACTTAAGAAAAAACCTTCTTAAAAGCCTCTTTGGCAAAAGCCATTTGATCAACGCTGCCTACAGTGATTCTAAGCTGGGTGTCGAAACCATAGGGTTTAAGCGGTCTTAAAATCACGCCTTCTTTTAACAAAAGGTCATGAACCTCTAAGGCAGGTCTTTTGGTGTCAAAAAAGATGAAGTTGGCCTGTGAAGGCACATAATCTAAACCCATTTGACCTAAGAAAGCTTCAAAGTCTTTTCTACCCGATTTAACTAAATCTGCTATAGCTCTTAAACCCTCTTCATCTTTAAGGGCTGCGATGGTCGCGGCTTGGGCAAATGAGTTAACATTAAAAGGATTTCTGATTCTGTGCACCAAGTCTAAAATTTTTGGTTGGCCTATAAGCAGACCTGCTCTTAAACCAGCTAGACCAAAAACCTTGCTCATGGTTTTCATAACCATAACATTTTTAAATTTTAAAAGGTCCTTTGTTTTTGGAAAGTCTTTTGCATCTACAAATTCTGTATAGGCTTCATCAAAAACAATTAAAAAATTTTTTGCCCCGCCCCACTTGGCTAAAAAGACATCAACTTCTGCTTTAGGAATGTAGGCCCCCGTGGGGTTGTTTGGATTGGGAATAAAAACTATTTTCGGCTTAACCTTCACTGATTCAAGCTCTTTAGAAAAAGCGGCTAGATCAATTGTGTAGTCAGCCCTTAAGGGCACTTCAATCACTTTTGCACGGCTAGCTTTAGCACAAATTTTATAAGCAATAAAGGCTGCTTGAGAGGTCATGATGGACTCACCGGGTTCGCACATCACTCTGATCAATAGATCTATGAGTTCATTAGAGCCATTACCGGCTAAGATGTTTTCTTCTGGAACCTTAAAGTAGTCCGCCGCAGTTTCTCTTAAAGATTTGCAGCCTGGATCCGGATATAAAAAAACATTTTCCATTTCTTTTTTAATGGCATCTTTAACTTTCTGACTTGGAGGAAGTGGGCTTTCATTGCTCGCGAGTTTTACAAAAAAATCACGTTTGTACTGCTTTTTTACGTCAGCTTCAGACTGACCCGGCTTGTAAGGAACCAAGTCTAAGATTTCTTTAGAGATCTTTAAGTTTGCAGCAAAATCCATAGAAATGATCCTTTTTATTTTTATTTATATTTTTCTTCTTTATTTTATTCTTTATTTAGGCTCTAAAACTCGAGCACCCAGTTCTTTGAACTTAGTTTTGATCAGTTCAATGTGTTCAAAGTTTTTAGTCTCAAGTAAAAATTCAATTAAAGTCTCTCTAAGTGCCAAGTGTGCACTCACTCTGTCATGAGTCACATCAATGATGTTAGCATCAAGTTCAGCCAAGACTGCTGTGAGCTTGTTTAAATTTCCTGGAAGGTCGTTAGTGGCCACTGAAATTCTGGCTGTTCTACCTGCCACTGACAAACCCTTATCAATCACTGTCGCAATTAGGTTTAGATCAACGTTTCCACCACAAAGCACAATTGCAGTTTTTTCACCAAGCTCCCACTCATTATTTGCTTTTCTGGCAGCTGCAAGTCCTGCAGCTCCAGCACCTTCAACAACTGCTTTTGCACGCTCTAATAAGAAAACCATAGCGTGAGCAATCTCATCATCTGTGACAGTGATCATGCCGTCCACATATTTAGAGATGTAGTTTTTGTAAATATAAGAAGATGGCTTTCTAATCGCAATGCCGTCAGCAATTGTGGCCTTAGCCCCTTCGAATGTTTTAGCTCCACTAGATTTGTACATATGGTACATTCCCGGAGCCGAGGCTGCCACAGCACCATAAACTTTAATTTTTGGATTGATGTTTTTCAGAGCCATAGCCACACCTGAAATCAAACCCCCACCACCAACTGAAATCACAACGGAATCTAAATCTTTAACCTGCTCCACAAGCTCTAAACCTATAGTGCCTTGTCCAGCAATCACCATAGGGTCATTATAAGGATGGACAAATTCAAAACCTTCAATTTTATTAAGCTCCATACAGTACACATAGGCTTCATCTACAATCGTTCCCGATTGATAAACCTTAGCACCATAATTCCTGGTTGCTTCCACCTTAGACAGCGGAGCACCTAATGGCATCACGATATGTGCTTTCGCTCCAAGCTCCCTCGCAGAATAGGCCACTCCTTGAGCGTGGTTTCCAGCAGAGCTTGCGCTAACCCCTTTGCCAAGTTGTTCTTTAGTTAGGTTAGAAATTTTGTTGTAAGCACCTCTTATTTTAAAACTGCCTGTGAGCTGTTGGTTTTCATATTTTAAGTAAGTCTTAACACCAACGTAGTCACTCGCACTTCTAGAGTATTCGCAGAGAGTTTTTAAAGCGACACCTTCAAGGTTTTTTTGAGCTTTTTTTACATCTTCAAATGTAGCAACTTCAAGCTTATCAAATTCAGTCATTAGACGCTCATCTCATCAAAAATTTGACAAAAAGATTCTACCTCAAGACTGGCTCCACCTATTAAAAAACCGTCTACGTTTTCAATTGAGTAAAGCTCTTTTGCATTGGCAGGCTTAACACTTCCTCCGTACAAAAGCGGAGTGTTTGGTAAAAGTTCTCTAAGTTTTGAGTGAACATTTTTAACAATTTCAGGGGTTGCTGCTTTTCCAGTTCCAATGGCCCAAACAGGTTCGTAAGCCACTATCACTTTTGACAGATCAACATCTTTTAAACCTAAGTCTATCTGTTTCTTCAAAACCTTTAAAGTTGAACCAGTATCAAATTCTGATTCTGTCTCCCCGATGCAAAAAACCGGCATAAGTCCAGCTTCTAAAGCCGTCTGTGTTTTTTTATTGAGGTCTGCATCTTGCTCACCAAAAACATGTCTACGTTCAGAGTGACCAATAAGAGCGTACTTAGCTCCCATTTCTTTTAATGTATATGGAGAGGTCTCTCCAGTAAATGCACCTGATTTTTCTGAGTAAGAGTTCTGCCCACCCCAATCTAAACTCGGATGCCCGTTGCTAAAACTCCAGCTAAAACTGGAGATGGAAAAAGAGCGAAATGATCACTAAGTTTAGGAGGTATTTTTTGTGAAAAGGTGGTCAGGTAGTGCTCCGCTTCTCGCGGGCTTTTGTGCATCTTCCAATTTCCAAAACAAAGTTTTTTTTTCATTAAACAGTCCCCCGACGGTAAAAGCTAAATCAACAGAGAAAATTTATTTTCCCTGATCAGGTTTGTTAGAAGTCTTAAGCTCAATCCCGTGCTCTTTAGCATACTCAGGATCAAAAGCTGGATCTGGATCGAGCACATAACGGTCTCGCTCCAAGACCTCTTTGCGGTCCAGTCTCAAGGCTGAAATCCCTGGAAGTTCATCACCTTCTAAAAATGAAAGGGCAGCACCACCACCAGTTGAAACGTGGTCAAACTTGCCATTAAATTTCATTGCAGCTGCAGAGCTGTCTCCGCCACCGACAACAACTTTTACATTAGTGTCTTCACTTAATTTTGAAAGGCCTTCACATAAAAGCTTTGTGCCTTTTTCAAAAGTTTCATTTTCAAAAACACCCATTGGGCCATTCCATAAAACAGTTTTACAATTTTTAAGCTCATCTAAAAACGCAGTGACAGATTTAGGCCCAATATCAAAAGCGGCTTTTTCGGAATTAATATTTTGAGTGAGGTTAGCAGAGGTTGCATCGATTGACGCTGCTTCATAAAAATCTACCGGGAAAATAATTTTTTTATCACGGCCTTCAATTCTAGTGATCAAATCTTTACAGGTTTTGACCAGGTCCTCTTCGACTAAAGATTTACCAACTGGCTCACCTTTGGATTTTAAAAAAGTAAAGGCCATGGCTCCACCGATTACAAAAACATCTGCTTTGTCCATAAACTTTTTAATCATTGGAATTTTGTCGCTGACTTTGGCACCGCCCATAATGATTCCAAAAGGTTTTTCAGGCTGGTCTCTGACCATAGTGAGCGCTTCTATTTCTTTTTCAATCAACCTACCCGCTCCACGATTTGGTATAAGCTTTGGCAAATCAAAAACACTTGAGTCTTTTCTATGACATACACCAAAGGCATCGTTTATATAAACGTCAGTGTAAGAAGCTATGTGGTTAGAAAGTTTTCCACTTTTTTGTTTTTCATCTGGTGAGAACCTTAGGTTTTCTAACAAAATAATTTGATTGTTTTTAAGCTGCTTGCCGATTGCTTTTGGCGCATCCGTCATTGGATCATCCATCATAAAGATTTCGTAGTCTGTAAGCTCACCCAGCTTTTCAGCCACAGGTTTTAGCGAGTATTTTTCATCTCTTTTGCCATCGGGTCTTCCTAAGTGGCTTCCGATAATAAGCTTTCCGCCTTTTTCAAGAATATAGTCAATTGTAGGAAGGGCTGCTTTGATACGGCTGGCATCAGACACCACCCCATCTTTTAGAGGGCAGTTGAAATCGACGCGCAAGAAAACACGCTTTCCTTCTAATTCTAAATCATCAAGAGAGAAGACTCCGTTTTTTAACATAGCCGCCTCTACCCTAACCAGTACTGAGCTAAATCAACCATTCTCTTAGAAAAACCCACCTCGTTGTCATACCAGGAAACAACCTTAACCATATTGCCGCCCATAACCATAGTGCAGTCAGCATCAACCGAAGAACTTGCAATGCGCCCCATAAAATCACGGCTTACAAGTGGTTCTTTTTCAAACTCGATGATTCCTTTGAAGTCCCCATTTGCAGCGTCTTCTAAAATTTTATTTACAGCAGCCACATCAGTTGATTTTTTTGAAGTGAATGTAAAATCAACTAGTGAAACGTTTGGAGTGGGAACACGAATGGAGAAGCCGTCAATCTTGCCTTCCATCTCTGGCAAAATTTTACCCACAGTTTTAGCCGCCCCTGTTGTTGTTGGAATCATGTTTTCTGCAGCAGTTCTAGCACGTCTTGGGTCTTTATGTGATCCATCAAGAATGCACTGATCGTTTGTGTAAGAGTGAATCGTTGTCATAAGCCCTTTCTCAACACCAAGTGTGTCATTTAAAACTTTAACAAGTGGAGCTAAGCAGTTCGTAGTGCAAGAAGCGTTGCTAATGATTGTGTGCTTTTCTTTGTTGAGTTCTTTTTCGTTCACACCATATACAACTGTGAACTCAGCACCTGGAGCTGGAGCAGAGACCATAACTTTTTTAGCCCCCGCTTTAATGTGTTTTTGAAGATCTTCTTTTTTCTTGAATGCACCTGTGCACTCCATCACTAAATCCACACCCCATTCTTTCCATGGAATGTTTTCAGGATCGCGGTCACTATTAAGTTTAATGCTTTTGCCGTTTACAACAATGCCATCATCTGTGGCCTCAACGTCATATTTGTATTTACCGTGTGAAGAGTCCCATTTTAAAAGATGAGCGGTTTCTTGCGGAGTCATCAAACAGTTGATGCCCACTATGTCGAGATCGTCAAAACCTTCGCGAAAAACCATTCTACCAATTCTACCAAAACCATTGATCCCAACGCGCACTTTGCTCATGAATTCTCCTCTAAATGCTTTAAATCATTTAACATATATCGTTTCACATAGGTCTAAACCCATTTTTGGTATATGTGAACCTTAAAAAATGAACATTTGCTTGATTATTGAGCGTATCCGGCTGGGTGGAATAGTTCTAATGTCTTATGGGCTAGGAAGGAAGAGTTTTCAGTCAAATTTCTAAGTTAGGTATTGAAATGGAGATGGAATGAAGTGGTGGTGATATTGGCAATTCTCTAGGTTTAAATTGAGTTTTGATTTTGAGTGTTCTTTCGTGTGAAAGCACAGATTTGGTGGCTGAGTAAAAAAAGCCCTTCTTTGCAGAAGAGCTGATTATCATGATTCATTTTCAAAAAAAAATAACTCTAATCGAAGTTTAAAATATTGAAAGAGGAAGACTCAGAAATAAGCTCTGTACTTGAGCAACCAATATTTTCAATTGAAGTCAGGTAGCTCTTGTATGTCTGAGCTGTGTTGTCCCATAATTTAGCTATTTCTTTAAGATCGTTTTTAATAGTTATCAAATACCTACCTTGGTGAAAATGATCTCTAAAACTCAGACTGTCTGGTTTATTCGTACTGATAGTAGTGGCGCTCATAGTTAGGCTCCATTGTTTAACAATCTCGCCCTCTGCATTAGTGTAGTGACTCTTTGCGTATGGAGTTTTAAATAAGTTGGCAGACTTATAAGTGCTTAAAAGTTGAACCAACTTGTCTTTTAATGTGTCATCTCTGCCCGGAGCTTCAAAACTTAAGCGTGCAAGACAATCTACTTTTAGTTTTGTTTCTGCTTGAGCTTTGATACTACCAGTTCCTATGAATATTAATGAAATGATTGATAAGAATTTCATAATTACCCCCTGTAGATCCCATTGTTATTAGGCTTTTAATCGAAATGCAATTATGAATACATCAGGTTACTGTTAGTTTAAAATTGATACGGCGCGCGCTTTTGGTTTGTCACTTCAAAGCGAAAGAACTCCAGTCTAAACGAAGCGAAATATGTCCCATTCAAGCCGCTCTTTTTTTCTTAGCCTTATCTAAATCAAAGGTGGCTTGCAAATTCATCCATAACTTTGCTGTTGTTCCTAAAAATTCAGATAGATCTAGAGCTGTATCGGCAGTGATCCCTCTTTTTTGATTGATCAATTCACTAAGTTTGGCCTTAGTCCAACCTAGCTGTTCAGCTACAAAAGTGTGAGTCCACTCATTAGGCTCAATGAACTCTTCCAAAAGAATCTCTCCTGGGTGAAACGGATTTTTGGGTGCCTTGATTGTCATCTTAACCTTCCTTAATGGTAGTCAATTATTTTTACTTCACTAGCTGATTGATTTGACCACATAAATACAACCCTCCACTGTTTATTGATACGAACTGAGTAATAACCTTTTAAATCTCCTTTTAGAGCCTCTAGTCTATTGCTAGGAGGGACTCTCAGGTCGGTTAAAGTCTCAGCTTCATATAGATAAAGCAGCTTTCTTCTAGCGACTCTGTAGAGTTCAGATGGAAATTTGCGAGTTTCTTTAGTCTTGCGGTCATAAAAAATGCCTTCTGCTAGCTTGTCTGCAAAACTGCTTATCATGTTTTGATGTTATCATATCATGATAACAAAGTCAAATTTTAATAAAGAACTATCTAGTCTAATAGAGTTAGAAGAAACGTCTCACTTCAACTTTGTAAAAAGCTTCAAATTAGTCTGCGTAGTTGCAGCTCTGAGCTCTTCAAGACTAACCCCTTTGAGCTCAGCCACAACAGCTGCCGTGTGCATCATATATGAAGAGTGGTTTTCTTTTCCCCTGCAAGGAGTCGGTGCTAAAAAGGGGGCGTCAGTTTCAACGTGAATTCTATCTAGAGGCACAACCTCTTTAATGGTGTCTCTTAAATCCTGAGCTGACTTGAAAGTCACAATTCCGCTAATTGAAATGTTGAACCCAGCGTCCAGTCCTTGCTCCGCAAGCCATCTTGAACTTGAAAAACAATGCAGGATTCCTTTAACTCGGCCCTTGAACTCCTGAAGGACGGCAGCCGTTTCTTTCTCAGCGTCTCTAGTGTGAATTTGAACCGGTAAATTATGACTTGCGGCTATTTCCATCTGCTCTCTAAAGACCTCCATCTGAAGTTCTCTTGGGGCATTGTCATAATAAAAATCTAAACCAATCTCACCAACGGCAACAACCTTTGGGTGGCTTAAGTTTTCAAGCATCCAGCTTTTAGCATTTGCAAAGTCTTCAGCATCGTGAGGGTGAACACCCAGGGTGCAGAAAACCTCGTCAAATTCGTTAGCGAGTTTCAAAACTGTTGGGTGGTCCTGTGAGTCTGTACCAATGGTTAAAAATCTTTCAATGCCATGGCTTTTGGCTTCATCGATCGCCACTTTTGGGCTGCGTTCTTTTAACATGTTTAAATGTGTGTGGGTGTCGATCCAGAAGTTATTATGGGCATCAGCCATTGAAACCAAACCTTTCTATTGATGAAGCAAGCCACTTGGTGTCTGTATGCGCTTCAATTTTTTGATCAAGCTCAGACATAAAATCAAAGAGCCTGTACCACTCGGCACTGTCGATCTCTCCACTGTAGACTTTGTCACAAAACCTGTCTTTAAGTCTTAGACCAAACTTGTCCCACTCTCTTTTAAGATCAGCTTTGTTTAAAACTGAAAGAGCTGATGTATCATTTTTGAAAAACGCAGTTTCAAAAGCCGTTTCTTGCTCCACCATTTCATCATCACCTGAAGCTTCTCCTTTTACGTAGATCACAAAACTTCTTGAAATGATTGTTTTAAGAAGGCTTTTTTTAGAAGGAGCCGCCATTAAAAAATAGGTTCCCTCAGGGGATTCTTCTAATGATTTTAAAAGTGCGTTGGAGCTTTGAACTGTTAAAAGTTCCGCGCTGGGAATCAACACGTACCTTGATGAACCCACAGCCCAATTTCTTAAAGACATTTTTTTCAAAAGATCACGCACACTGTCTACTTTAATCGAGACTCCAGGCTCAGAACTAAGTACGAGTTTGTTGCCTTTTGCTTCTGTGACCGTTTGGTCCTCAAGAGCCGAGGCAACTTGCTCCAGCTCTTCAAGCTGGTGCTCTTCTCCAAGCCCCGTCACTAAAATGACCGAAGGGACTTTTCCTGAGTTTTTAAGACTTAGAATTTTATCTGACAGCAGTGAATTCATTTTATTGCTTTTTTCCACTCAGTTTTTCAAAACAACTTATTAGGTCTTTAGATAAAGCCTCAGGAGATTTTTCACCCTCTAAAACAATCCATTTGGTTTTGTCATCTTTTGCTTCAGACAATGCTTTGTAACCTTGATAAACTTTTTGGTGAAAGGCCCGTTTTTCTTCATCCAAGCGTGAGAGCTCCTCACCTTCACTTTTACGTTTTTGCAGACGCTCACTGCAGACATCAACTGGTGTGTTGACCCAAACGACCACGTCAGGCTTAAGGCCTCCCGTTGCGTATAAGCTAAGCCAATTGATTTCATCTAAAGAGATTCCTCTGCCATAACCCTGAAAGGCTATAGTGCTTTGATAAAACCTGTCAGACAGCACCCACAAACCTGAATCCAGCGCAGGTTTGATAAGTTTGAACACAAGTTCTGATCTAGAGGCCTGATAAAGCAAAAGTTCAGTCTGAACTGCGGGCACATCTTCTTTGGACAGCAAGACTTCTCTCACCTTGTCACCAATTGGCGTTCCACCTGGATCAAAAACCTCTTTGAAGCTTTGATTTTTAGAGTCCAAATAAGCCTTAAAGGCTCTCATTAAAGTCGATTTTCCAGACCCATCTAGGCCTTCAAACACAACAAACATGAGACCTCCTTCTAAGACGACAATATTAATAGATTTTGAGGTATTTGAACAGAGATGATAAATAAAGAAAATAGATAAAGAGAGACAGATTTGATAACGCGCCGCCTTATCGCTCCTGACTTGAGCCGCTTAGAGGTAATTTGCTTTTTTTGCTATTCAAAGATCACCAAAGGAAAACTACATGACCTCAGCACTAATCATTTTCTACATCGTTATAGCAATAGCTTTAATTTTGCTTGTTCTTTTACAAGATCCTAAAGGCGGTGGCGGTGCTATTTTCGGTGGCGGCGGTGGCGGCGGTGCTGGTGGCATCTTTGGTGCAACTGGCGCAACTAGTTTTATCGTTAAAGCGACAAGAGTGGTTGCTATTTTATTTGCACTTTGCGTGATCGGCGTAAACTACAGTCTTATGAAAGGTGGCGCTTCTAGTGCTGTCGATTCAGACACTCAAATTTCTGAACCTGTTTTAGGCGGGGCTGCAGCTCCTGTTGAAAATGAAGCTCTTAAGAAAGAAGAAGCATCTGCTGTTGATTCTCAGCCAAAAACAGAAGAAACTTCTACTGGTGACGAACAATAAATTATTTCTGTTTCTGTTTTTTTCTGGCTTAGTTTGCATTTTTGTTGCGGGACTTAGTTTATTTATAAGTCTCAATCCCAATGTTTTTAAAAAAAAAGTTCAGTATGAAGTGGGCTCAGTCGTCAGTTTCAAAGGCAATGTCTCTTTAATAAACGGAAGCGAATCCTCTTCTGTTGAGAAAAACCAGTCTCTTTATTCTAAAGAAGAGTTCAAAGTTGCCAGAGGCGCTACGGTCTCCCTAATGCTCGCCAAAGAAAATATAAAAATCATGGGCCCTGCACAATTTGACATTCAGGTGATGTCTCCAGAAAAAGCTGAAGTTTTTGTCAATTTCTCAAAGTATACAGATGTTGAGCCTAAACTTGATTTTGACCAGATCAAACTGACTTTCAACGGCTGGCTTATCGAGCCCTATTTTAATGAGGGGGACATTACGACTTCGAACTCTCAAGAGGTCAGCTTTCCTGCAATCTCTAGTTCTGAAGATGCTGACAGCAACAAGGACACCAGTGAGATGAAAGAGTCTATGCTTGATGAACTCATAGGCGCAAAAAGAGATCTTTTAAAACGCTGCTACGAAAACTATTTAAGAAAAAATCCTATGGCCACCGGAAAACTAGTTGTTGAGTTTAGTCTTCAAAATTCTGGCCGCGTGAGCTCTTCTAGAATCAAAGACTCTAGTTTTTTTAAAGATGAGACTTTTAAAAATTGTGTTCAAGACGTTTTCACTCGCATCAAGACCACACCATTTACAGGCGATGCCATTCTTGTCACCTACCCTATTGAGTTTGAATAAAATTTTACAAAAAAATTAGTAATCAGAAAGGTAGTCTATGCGCTCGGGTACCCATGGGCGCACGATGTTTTTTAAGTCTCCAGTAAGTGGGAGACTCTCCAACTTTGCAAGTTCAGCCTCGGGCTCAAACTTCGGACCTAAAAAGCCCTGAGCTTTAAGTGCTGGCCTTAAAACCTCATCAGTCACATCGGCTATGCGCTTACGGTTGCAAAGAACCGTATAAGACTGCTCAAACTGGAAAGTTTTAAATTTGTAGTTGCCTCTTAAGTCATGACAAATTTCAAGCACACTATCTAAATCAATAAAGCCACGTTGAAAGAGATCAAGAGCCACTTCAAATGAGTTGTCTACAGCCATCAGCCTGCGTCCATAGCGCCTGTAGTACTCAGGGTCAGTATCCACAGCCAAGTTGATGTAAACACGCTTTAAAGGGTCGAAGTTTTCTTTTTGATCTCTTAATTCTAAAATAAGTTCTATCTGATCCGTAAGCACACCAAACTGACCCAGCAGACTGATCACCTCTCTGTCTGTTAAACGGTGTGAGCAGATGTCAGAAAACAGAGAATAAATGTTTGCATCAGACTCACTGTCATCACCCCAGCAGATCATCTGACATTCTGGAGAAAGAAGAAGTCTGATCTCCATCAAAGCCTGGAGTTTAAAACCGATATGGTTAGTAAGCCGGTGCCATCTAGAAGGTTTTAAGTTTTTTAAATTGTCCTTAGAAAAAAAACCGTAAGGTGTGATTCCGTCTAAATCGAGCTTTTCTTTAATTTTTTCCTGCATCTGAGGAGGAGAGGCTGAGATAAAGTAAATAGGCAGGTGCTTGTCACTTTTAAAAAGAGCTCTGACCAGAACCGCAGTTCCAGGAACATTTCTTTTTTGAAGCGCTTTTTCAAAGATCAGTCTGATCAAACCAGAAAAACTCTCAAAATGAGTGTCTAAGTAAGTTTTGTCCAAGTCCCATATAAAAACGTATTTAGACTTTCTGGCAGCCTCTTTAGGTGCGTAATAAAAGCTCACAACGTCCTTACGCTGCTCCTTTAAGTACCTAGAATTTTTAGATCTTTTAAAAATCGCCAATTTAGTCTCCAAACAAGTCTTTGCTAAGAATGATTGTATCCTAAAATCATTTTTGGTACCAACTTAAAAGATGAGCATTCAGATCTCTGGCCTCAATGGCCTCCTTCCCAAAACCAACTGCAGGTTCACATGGCGTGAACTTACACTCACAGATACAAATTGGGCGTCTCAAAAATCATACGACCTAAGTGCAGATCTGAGTTTAGAAAGGGCAGTTGCAGTTTTGTCTGAAGGTTTAAGCTTTTGTGAAAAACTAAGTCTTGCCGAAGCAGCAGCATCACTGACTACAAATACAAATACAAATACAAATTCTCATACTTTTGATCAGAGGCTTTTTTTTAAAGAATCAAACTACACAAGGTTTGATTTGATTGAACAGATTAAAAACTTATCTAAAGAACTCCCTGAAGACTTTTTAAGATGGTGCGCTTTAAAAAAACTAAATCTAAAAGACTTTCGAGCCTTTTTAAACGACTACAAAAAAAATAATGATTCGGTCTTTTTTTCTAAGCTTTCTGATCTTGATCCAACTAAAAATACGGGGCTTCAAATTATTGAAGTCTACTTTGATCTCTGCGCGCAGAAAAAAGTCAGTCCTGAAGACCTGCTGTCTTTTAAAAATGCAGAGACACTCCTCGCCTCTTTAAAGAAAAAAAGATTTTCAATGACGCTGTCGAAAGATCAAATAATTTTTGATGAACTTTCAAAAATTAAAGTGGCAGCTGGCGTGAAAGCGAGTCTCAAAAGAAACGGCGATAAAAAACAAATTAAACTTGAATTAGAGGCCGACTCACCTGAACAGCTCAAAGAAAAACTGCAAAAAAGTTTAGAACGCGCGGACTCTTTTGAAAAAGCTTGGAACATTAAATCTGGAGCGTCTAAGTGAACAAAAGATACTTAGAACACTACAGAGAGTCTTTTTCTGAAATCTACATTCATCCTGAGTCTGAAGGCTCAGCTGTAGCCTTAAGGTTTAAAAAGTTTTTTCCAGAAAAGATAAAACCATTTGAAGATGTGGCCAGAGCCAAAGGCTTAATGACCTCAGATGAGTTTGACCAAAGCAAAAAAAGAATTTTGGTTCAACCGCATAAGGGGCAGTTTTTTAAACAGTGCCCTGGTGGAAATCAAAACTCTGCCTGCTGCAATTATTTTGTGTTAAACCTTGGCTCTCAATGTCACTTCAACTGCTCTTACTGCTACCTGCAAAGTTTTTTAAACACGCCCTATCTTGTGGTCTACTCTAACGTTGAAAAAGCGCTAGACGAGCTCACTGAAATTGCAGAGCGCGGCACGGGCGGCAAAATGCGCGTGGGCACAGGAGAAGTCATCGATAGCCTTGGCCTTGATCCTATCACTCTTTTTTCTGAACTGATTATGGAGCACATACACAAATTTGAAAACCTAGGCTTGGAACTTAAAACCAAAAGCGATTTTGTGGATCACTTGCTTGATGTCAAAAACAAAGGTGAGACCACAATCAGTTGGTCCATCAACCCTGAACACATTGTTAAGACTGAAGAACATGGTACAGCATCAAATGCTAAAAGATTAGAGGCCGCTTATGCCTGCGTCACTTCTGGTTACAAGATTGGTTTTCATATTGATCCAGTCATCTGGCATCCTGACTGGAAAGAAAACTACTCTGAACTGGTTGATCAAATCGCTGAAATCTTTGATCCAAAAGATGTGCCCTACGTCTCTCTCGGCGCTCTTAGGTTTCAACCCGAACAGCGCCACATTATGAAAGAGCGTTTTGACAGAGCCTCTTACGTCAACTCAGGCGAGCTTTTTAAATCAAAAGACGGAAAACTCAGATATGACGCTGATTTAAGGTCCGAGATGTTCAAGTTTATCATCGACCGTTTTAAAAAGCACAGCAGAGCTTGGCGCATCTTCTTATGCATGGAAAGCCCAGAGACTTGGCTCTCAACCTACGGGGACTTTCCAAAGAAGGTGGACGGCTTAGAGGATCTTTTCTCGCCTAGGGCAAGTGTTTAGATCTTCAAAATTATTAGATAATGGCAATTAAAATCAGAGACCTTGTGACCAAACAAATAGAGCTTTCTTTATTCAGAAAAGCTCCTTGGATCTAAAAATTTTCATATTAATCAATAGGGATTTGACCTCTACTCAAATCAAATATTGTCAATACATGAGTACATAGACGGTTGAGGGGCTAAACCATTAACTTTTTTCATTAGACAGTCTATAGTTGTTTAAATGCCGACTGATGTGCTGGCACTTGATCAAAAAATTCAAATTAGTAAATCAATCGAGGGCTGTTCCGGCTGCACCGAAGGATATGGAGGTGATCTGGCGGTAGTCCTCATCCATAGTATAATTGATCACGAAATTATTTTCTCCATTATACATTTTGTTGCCATTGTCGTTACGGTTTTCTTTTGTATATTTATACCCTTCTAGCACCACAGATTGCTTTAACCCAGTGGCGTAGCCGGGGTAGTGGCGTATTTTGAAGATTCGATTGCCAACGCCTGGACAGTTTTGAAAGTCTTTTTGAGGCACGCTTACTAAGCCGTAATTCCAGGTTGCTGGCCCTGATTTAATTCGTGTTCTAAGAATATCTGCACCGTGCCACTCATCATAACAGTCCATAATATTCGCAGCGACTACGATCTCAAGAAGTAACCGAGGACCATCCTCTTCGTTGACAATGTTGACAGACTTCACTTCAACAATATTAATGGTTTGCGCATAACCAACAAGGCCTTCAACAGGCCTCTGTTTTGTCTCTGCATTTCCAATTTGACTCCACACCACCGCGGCGAGGACGAATGTCACTAAACGTATTTTCATTTTTAACTCCTTTAATTCTTCCTATTTTAGAAAAATGATATAGCAAAACTTATGCTCACTTGAGTAATGGGGCTGTTGAAAAATACGGGTATTTGAGAGCATTTGACTGTCTAAAAATTAAAATTAGAGACAATTTTTGTTATTTTTTTGGATTTTGTAAGACAGATTAAAGGTGACTAAATCTGTATTTTTAAGGTGCCGTGAATTGTCATTAAAGCAATAGAATTTCGACCATTGCAGCTTTATAAGCCCCCTTCTCAACCTTTAAACATGGTTCACTCAGGCAAGGCAAACTTAGCTTTCTTACGTGTGATTTGAGGCAGAAGTGATTCTACTTCTTTGTTGGAATAAGCGTATGCAGACAGAGCGCAGATTAGGGCTTCAAAAATAAACTTGTTTTCAATAAGCAGATCTTTGTCTTCTTCATACAAAAAAAAGTCTTTCTCTAACTTGTTTAAAAAAACCGCTCTGTGCTCCTCAGACTTTTCAGATCTATAAAAATTTCGAAGTACAGACTTTCTAATTCCGTATTTTAAACCCAGGCGCCAAAGTGAGGCGCGTGTTGAGACCTCAACAAAATTAAAGTCTTTAAGACCTTTCATTAAAAACTGTCCTCTGGCGTAAAAGGCAGATCTTGTTGGGCCAAATGCAGGCTCTAAGGGAAACTTTTCCTCTAAAAGGTTTGCAATTAGATAATCAAGACCACGTTCAGAATAAGGAGAAGGAATGCCTCTGTCTTTTGATGAGGCCTTAGTGAGTTTAGAAGCTTTTTTGTACTCTCGCACCATCCACTTCACTTCAGGCACCACACATTTGCTCACCCCAGGGCATTTAAGCTTACAGGGAAGACACGGCGGGGCTGTAAGCGGAAAACTCGCCCCTATAGCTTTTACATTTTTGTAGTGTTTGATTTGTTTTTTTAAAATTTCATCAGGATATGGCTCAGTTTTGGCATTTTTAAATTTGGATTCAATGTTGGATATGACTAGTTTTTTTTGGCCCTTATAGCTTTCAAGCACCAAAAGACTGCTTTTGTCTTTTTTGATCCCCCCCAAATAAAGCCCTAGGTAAATTTCTTTTTCGATAATCTTGTCCATTTTTACTTATGAACCCACTAGCGAAAATGGGAGAACTGAAATGCCTTTGTCTTTTAAATTCTGGACAAGTTTATCTTTATCTTCTGGCTTGTGCAGAATGACCACACAGCCTCCACCTCCAGCGCCACAGACCTTAAAGGCCGCAGCTTCAGGAGTTTGCTCTATTTTTTTTAAGAAGTCTAAGAGCTCATCATTCAGGTAAGAATCAGAAACTTGTTTTCTAGCCTCCAGCTCTTTAGCAAAACAAGTCGCAACTAAATCAAAATTTTTCTTATCAAGAGCCGCCTTAAGTCTTTTTGAAGTCTCAGAGATCTCCTCTAGAGCATTTTTGACTTTCTTGTCCCCGTCTATAAACCTTTTTAGAATTTCCCAGTTGTTCATTCCCGAATGGTGTTTGATTTGTGAGTCTACAATGGTTAGGCATGGCCCTATAAAGCTTAAAGCTTCAACCATCTCTTCCCTAACAAAACCACTTTCTTTATAAGAAATGCAGTTTAAACCATTTTTAACAGGTGAGAAATAATCCTGAATGCCAGCCGGTGCTTTTAAAACTCGTGACTCTAAATTTTTAGCCGTTTCAATGAGTTCAGCATCACAGCATTTCATTTTTGAAAGTTGACACATGATTTTTAAAATACTTATTAAAAGACTAGAACTTCCGCCGAGACCAGAGCCGGTTGGAGAATCAGATTTAAGACTCCATCTGCCTAGAGCTCTTTCTTTGTCGATCAAAACTGTAAAAGACTCTTGCAGAAGTGTAAGCTTAGAATCTTCAGCTGATAAAAAGTCTTCTATAGATTCAAACTTAAAACTTTTTGAAAAGTCTGGGCTTTTTACAACGACTTCAAGTTTTTGAGACGGTTCAAAGCTCACTTCAGTGTAGCAATCTATGGAACAGTTTATTGTTGAAGCACCTTCAATAAGTGCCGAGATGGGCCACAGATCAAGAGTTCCCCCCGCTAAATCAATTCTGGTAGCTGATCTGGCCGTGAGTGCTTTGCTGTTTACTAAAGTCATCGCGTCTCACTTTTTTTATCAGTTTGTTTATCAGATTTTTTATCAGGTTCTATTTTTATCTCTTCATTTTTATTTTCTTTAGCTTTTTCTTTTTCTGGTTCAGGCTTGGGAATTTTCTGAATAAAGCCATACTTAAATATTTTCTCAACATCTTGTCGAAGTGCCACACCGTAATAGCCTTGAACTTTATTCGTGGCCACTAAAACACATTTCATATACCCTCTGGACTTTATAGTGCATGGATATCTTTGACCAACTGAGTACGTATACTCAATGTTTTTTTGATCTTTGTAAAAATAGAGCTTCTTCTTAGCCGACTTAAAAATGACTTCTCTATCTTTAACGTAACGCTTGTACTGAATTTTTTTAAAGTCTTCTAGGAGTGAAAAAACTTTTGCTCCATTAAATTCAAACCCAGCAGCGATTTTTTCTCCATCAGTCTTAACCCATAAGTCGTCTTTAAATCTAAAAACTTGGTTGTCACTGTCTTTTCTAATTTTAACAGCCTTAACAAGGTCAACATCAAAGTCTTTAATAAGATCTGAAGACTCTCTAAACTCAATTGGGTTTGGCGAGAACTCATCAACAGCTTTTTTATCAAGTTCAAAAATATGTTCTGGTCTGTAGCTTGCAACCCCGTATACTTTTTTATCTTCTTCGTAGATGTTGATAGAAAAACCAGATTTTTTTTGATTGGAAACAAAAAGACTCACCTCTGGATTCTGTAACCTCATTTTTGAATCTGCAAAACCTTTGTGGGTTTGTTGCTGAAGATCATTTAAAAAAGACTCAATTTTAACAGTGTTTAAAGTCCACTTAGGATCTTTTTCTGATTTCCAGATTTCACTTTCTTTGTAAAAAGAAAGCTTCTCTTTGTTCTTAACTTTAATTTTGAGCACTTTAACTTTACTTGATGGCTCAGGCACAGTCCAATCAAACACCTTTAAACTTCTAAAGTCTTTTGGTTTCTTTTCAAAAATCCTAGCCCATTCAGGATCAGAGCTAAACAAGAACCCTGACTCGTTATTTTTTTTGTACTTGATATAGGAGCTTCCATCAAAAGCGTTTTTATTTGAGAGTCTAAGACTGTAAGCGTTTTTATTATCATAGTAGGTGATCTCAGGTGAATTTTTTAAAAAACCAAAATCTGTCCATCTAACATGTTCGTCTTTGTCGCTTAGTCTTCTGCCATCAAATGACAAAGCTGCTGCCAACCAGTCCTCTACAGCTCTAAAATTTAAATAGTCTGTTACTGGCGACACTGCTCTCCAGACTTTAAGATCTCGATCTCGAATGAAGATATAGCCGCTCACTTTTATTTTGTTAACATGGTCAAAGTTTAAATTTAAAACACGGTTCTTAACTTCTTTGACCTCCTCTTCGCCTTGAAACTTTTTAATTTCAAAAACCACGAACAGCAACACCACTGAGACAAAAAGTGCAAAAAAAGCGGTTTTCAAAAAGTCTTTACCCAGCAGCCTTTTCATATCTTTTAAGCTCCTCTTCTTCTAAACCACAAGACAACTGCAAATATAAGCAGTACAAGTGGAATCAAAAGGGGTATGATCATCACAAATGCAGAATTAGAGGTGGTTAAAATCAACTTTGTGTTTTTAGCCACTCTTGGTCTTATCGAGATCAATTTGTTTTGACCTGCAAGATAGGCAATTAAATTTAAACTTAAATCTTTGTTGAAGCCGGTTTCGAAATAGACATCTGAGGTGAAGTCACTGTCAGCAAATACTCCAACTTTAAAATTTACCTGCTCATCATTATGATCATGCCCTTGGTGGTCTGCATCTTCAAAACTTCCCTCAGAGATCATGGCCACACTTGCTACCTCAGGGTTTCTACCTTGAATTTCCATTTGGTAGTTCTGCAGGTTCACAACTGGAATCACTACTGGAAGAGTTGAGACTAAATTTGTAACTTTAAATTTTTCACCAATTTTACTTAGGCTACCACACTGGTAAAATAACGTAATGGCATTTTTATCTAAAACTTTTGTCACTGGATGCAGCTTATCGAAGTCTCTACCTAAAATAGAAAGTGAGTCTCCACCTGCCAAAGTCTGAGTAGACAAGAGTGTGTTTTTCTCAACCTTTATTCCCACACTGGATGCAAGGTTTGCATAGGTTACAGAGTTTTGATTTGAAGGGTCTAGAGCCATCAAAAGGCGCCCTCCTTCAAGCAAGTAGTCTTGTATAAGACTCACTTCAGTCTCTAGAAGTTCTTTTTTGGGCCCGAGAATCACAAGAAGAGACATGTCATTTGGAAGCATGTTTCTATCACTTAAATTAAGGCTATCAACCTTAAAACCTTTGTCCTCTAAAGCTTCCCGCAAAAAAACGGCATCATCACCAGGGTCAGCGCTTTTAGTGCTAGGGCGTTCCCCGTGACCTGTTAAAAAGTAAATTTTTTGAACCTCGGTCTGCTCGAGTCTAAAAAGTGCAGACGTGATCGACTCTTCATCTATTGGATCTTTAATACGTTCTTTTTTCTCTCCTCTGGTAGCAAAAAGAACAAGCTTTCCTTTGTCAGCCCTGGTCAGAACTTGTGAGGCTAGCGGATCTTTATGTGCATCCACAAAAGCTGATTTGATTTTAGATGATTCTCTTTTGTATTTTTTAAAGAGCATCCTAAGTCCCATATTTTGGCTTTTGTGTACAGCGCCCTGAAAATAGACTTTAAGAGTCACGTCACTTTTTAAATTGTCTAAGACTTCTAAACTTTGAAGAGAGAGTGAGTTTAACTTGTCACTAGTCACATCAATTGATTTGTCATATCTAAAGGCAAAAAAGTTAACACAAATGTAGAGCAGGGCTCCTAAGACAATCAGCGTCCCCATATTGAGGCCGTACTTAGTTGTGCGCATTGTGAAAAAAGAAAAAATTGTTTTGTAGCTTAGGGCAACACCTATTAAAAACAACAGAACAGCAAAGTAAAATGCATACTGTGAGTATGGAATCCAAGTGCTCAAGAGTATTCTTGGAACACCAATTAGAATAAGTATCAAACCTGAAAACAAAAGAAGGGCTTTAGAGTGTTTTTCCATCTCTTACCTCCACCTTGATGACTCAACGACTCGCTGAGTGAGAAAACAGAACAAACAAAGTGTAGAGATGAAAAATACAAATCCACTTGTCTCTAGTGTGCCATCAAAAAAGTCTCTGATGTGTAAAACCATTGAGAGCTGCTCGACTAAAGCTGACCAAAATGGGTGAACAATGGTGCCTGACATAGAGCCCACAAGCATCACAGCAAGAATCATCAACACACCTAAAAAGGCCGCGATTAAACTTGAGGCTGTCACTGAAGAGGCAAAGACCCCTATGGCGCAGTTCACTCCCAGCATTAAAAACATACCAATGTAACTGCTCCAAAGTGGAGCGTAATCAAAGGTACTGATCAAGCCTACGGACAAAGGATACAAGAGTGCCAAAACCAAAAGTAGGGTCACAACAGACCAAACTGCTAAAAATTTTCCAACCACAATTGAACTTGATGTGACCGGTGCCGTTAAAAGAAGATCAATTGTTTTGTCTTTTTTCTCTTCAGATAAGAGCTTCATAGTCAGTAGTGGCGTTAAAAAAAGCATAAGCAGATACACTAAATTTAAATGCACCATGAAAACACTAACGTGAATGTTTGAGCTTCCCCCTAGAGATTCTGGTACAGATGCAGTTTCAGCAAATTTGTAAATTGATGGTAAAAATCTTGCACTTATAAAAAGTGTAAATACAAAAGCCAAAAAATAAAAAAGTGGGCTGGTCAAATAAGTTCTGAGTTCCTTTTTAAAAATCAAAAAAGCTTTCATTGTGAACCACCTTTGCTTTTAGTGATCTCGATAAAGACATCTTCTAATTTTTCTGAAGAGACATCCATGCTGAGTAAGCCTAGGCCTCCAGACACCACCCTAGAAGAGAGCTCTTCTAATGAGCCGTCACCGCCAATAACATCAACATGAAGGTCATTGCCTGCAAAGGCCGACATTTTCACAAAGTCTAGACTAGAAAAGTCTTTTCTAATCTGCTCTTTAACCCTCTGCACTTTAAAAGTTACCCTTCTCATGCCTGACTTAGATTTTTCAGACAAGGCTTTTAAAGAATCTTTAGCTACAATTTTTCCGTTGTTGATGATGATGACTCTTTCACAAGAAGCCTGCACCTCTGGAAGTATGTGAGTTGAAATCACAATCGTGTGCTTACCTTTGAGTTCATTTAAAAGAGCTCTAAACTGAGCCACCTGTTTTGGATCTAGACCCACTGTTGGCTCATCTAATATTAAAATTTCGGGATCAGAAACAATGGCCTGAGCTATTCCGACTCTTTGTCTAAAACCTTTAGAGAGGTTTCCAATAAGTCGCGCTCTAACATCTTTAAGATTTAAACTGGCAAGCGCTTTATCAACAGCAGCGTCAATCTCGCTATTTGGCACATCTCTTAAACCCGCAACATATTTTAAGTAAGAAGAGACTTTCATGTCTAAATAAAGTGGAGGAGACTCTGGCAAATATCCAATTTTTGACTTAGCAAGTACGGGGTTTTCAAAAATATCAACTCCACCAATCAAAACTGAACCTGAACTTGGAGCCATCAAACCTGTTAAAATTTTCATTGTTGTGGTTTTGCCCGCTCCGTTAGGGCCCAAAAATCCTACAATTTCACCCTTAGCAATTTCAAAACTCAAGCCTTCAATGGCTGCACGGTCACCATAGTCTTTAGTTAGATTTTCAACTTTTATCATGAACACCTCTAAGTCTGTATTCTACTTGTATTTAACATTAGATGAGATTTTAAAACGCTCTGTGTGTGAGTTCAACAAATGAGCTTTTTTGCCACTGTAATTGGTGCACCGCAATCGTAACTTGATCTTAGTTCAAAAACCCAACTTAAATTAAAATTTAAAACTAAAAACTTAGGTTTTCTGACTTGTTCCATACAAAAAGTCGGGACTTAATTCTTGAGGGCTGAACTAAGCCTTTTTTTGCACCTTTAACAGGCTTAACAAACTTAGTCTCGGTGAATATAACCTCAAAACTGACCTGTTCAGCAGCATGCAGTTTTTTAGGTGCTGCAACTTTGAACAAAAAAAGTGCAGATTTTTGAAGTTCATCTTCACTCACATCATGGTTTTTAGGAAAAGACAAAATCAAGTGTCCTGATGGGTAATCTTTTAAATGCATCCAAAGGTACCAAGACCTGCTTTTTCTTAAGAGATCAAGGTTTTCATTAGCTGTTTTGCCGCAAAAAGCCCTTACATTTTGAGAGAGCTGCAGGTGCCTTGTCGCCTTAAGATCATCACCAGTATTATTTTTTGAACTTTTTGAAGACGCACCATCAGCATGAGAAGCTTCAGCTAACTGCCCCAACCGCTCTTCCAATCTTTTAATTTTAAGCTCATTTTCTTTTTGCTGGGCAAAGCCCCACTCAATATTTTCACGCTCACTTAAGTTATCTCTGTAAAGATCTTTTAATTCAGGAGTCAGTTTATTTTTAGACTGCAAGGTTTCAGCAAACCTTTTATGCGGATTTGTTTTTAAAAACTCAAGAGCCTCAATAACTTTTTCTTTAGCTTTTTCTTTTTTATCTTTTTCTTTATCATCATCTTTTGTTTTTGATTTTGCTGTAGTCTTTGTAGAACTGTCACCACTAGACTTTTCTTCGTTTTGCCCTCTTAACCACTCATCTTTTATAACTTCTGGAGATCTAATTTGACCCGGCTTATAATCATCATCAAGCTCCGCCAATTCAAGAGGTTTTTTTAAGTAAACTGACTTCTCCCCTTTTTTAAGACCTAAATTTACGCCTCCAGGAAAAAGTCTAAATTCTAGAACTAACTCAATATTTTCTTCACCGTCATCACCAAATCTAAACTCAACCAGGCGCCCATATTTTTGAACACGAGCAATTGAAAGTAATTTTTTGCCTTTAAAGTGAGTTTTATAAAACAGAAAAAATGGTTTTTGACCAGGCCTCTTTAAAGACTCCGCCTTAAGTAAACTTTTGTCCTCGATTTTACAAAACAAAGGAGCTCTTCCCTTAATCTGCATTGCCAAATAGCTAAGACCCTCACCCCAGAACTTCAAGACCATCAAATCTTGATCTCCAACAAAGTCTTGAGCCTTTGCACCAATCAAGGAGCTGGAGTCTGAAATCAGAGCATCAATTTCAAATGTGTTAAGTGTTTTCAATACTCACCTCTTAAACTTTTCGCTAGAATATAAATTGTCCTCTAAAGAACTTAAGGAATCAACACTCGCCTTGTAGATGGAAAATGAGCTTGCAGGAAGAACATCAAGTCTCTTCAAGATGGTATTTTTGCGATTAAAATACGCTACGGATCAGGTTACCGTGTATATTTTTCTGAAGTAGATGATGAAATTATTTTACTTCTCCTTGGTGGCGATAAAAGCTCTCAAAAATCAGATATTTTAAAAGCAAAAAAGCACAGGAGTGATTATGCCAAGAAGAAGTGAATCCTTTGACCAATTTATTGCGGAGCAGATGAAAGATCATGAATTTGCCAAACACACCTTGTTATCGTCGATTGAAGATTTCAACGAAAGCGTTGAAGAAGCTTTAAAATACACAATTAAGTTAATGTGCATTAAAGAGTTTTCTGAAAAATCAGGCGTCCGCATTCAAAATATTTCAGATTTTATCAACGGACGCAAAAATTTAAAGCAAGAAACTTTAAACAAATACCTTGCCACCTTTGATCTTAAAGCCAAACTTATAGTTAGTTGAGCCTAGGGATGTAGCTTAAGTAGCAGTCCAATCCATCCCTAAGACTTTAGTCCTTCTAGCAAAACTGGACTCCAGCAAAGCCTTACCTGTACCGAAATGAAACGTATGAAAAAAGCAGTTCCCAGAATTATTGAAAACGGTGTGTTTGAGGCTATTTTTGAAAGAGGCTGGGTAGAACAGACACCTGAGGAGTTTATTCAGGCTGCAAGGGATGAGATCTTACCCTACTTTAAAAAAATGAAAATCGACATGTATCCTGAAAAGCTCAACGAACTGATCCTTGATGAGCTCGCTAGACAGTTAGGCGACGAGTATGATGTGAACATCTACCGCCTACAATTTTTCCCTAGTGAGACCCCACAAGAGTACGACGTTTAGAAAAGTATTAAATTATTAGAACCTGTTGAAGACTCTTTGTATCTTAAGTTGTCCCTGAGCAGATATGCCCACAAGTCCAGCAAGATCACCATCAGGCCTTAGAAAGCGCACCAGGTAATCTCGCTCATTTTTATAGGCATCTCTTAATAGGGGTGAAACTCTAACTTTTACGTCATTTGGAATCTGACCGTTTGAAAAAAGCTGCTCCTCTTTTGGATTCAGTCTTACAAATTCAGCTTCCGGTAGAGCTTGTGAAAGGGGAATAAAACATGACGACTCTTGAATTTTTTCAAGAAGTGTTTCTTTATCTAGATCTTTTAAAGATTCAAAAAATGAAATCTCTTCTGCATCATCCAAATAAAACTGATTGATGCGGGTTCTGCAAAGTGCTGACAGGTGCGCGCCAGAACCCAGTCTTGTGCCCACTTCTGTGGACCAGGACCTTACATAAGTCCCTTTTGAACAACTTAAACTAAAAGAAATATCAGACTCATCAACGCTAGTGAGTTCAGTCTCGTAAAAAACCATTCTGCGGGTGGGACAGTTCACCTCATCTCCGCGCCTTGCGACATCATAAAGTTTTTCGCCATTTTGTTTGATAGCCGAGTACTTAGGAACAACTAGTTCTTGAATCCCCATAAGAGAATCAAAAACCTCAAGGATCTCTGTTTTTTCTGCGGTTTTTTTATCAAATGTAGATATGACTTCACCTTCAGCGTCTGCAGTGTCAGTTTCACTTCCTAATTCTAAGGTGCCTGTATAAGATTTGCTAGCAGAGGTGACCCACTGAGAAAGTTTTGTGGCCTCTCCAATGAGTAAGATCATTAAACCCTCAGCCATTGGATCTAGGGTTCCGCCATGACCGACGGATCTTGTGTTCAAACACCACCGAAGTTTTCCAACCAAATCGTGGCTTGTAGGTCCTTTAGGTTTGTTGACTAAAAGCATTCCAGAGAATGGAGCTGGTTTTTTTTTCAAGTCTTATTCTTCTTCACTGTCTGATGCATGATCAGAAGCCTCTGGTTTCTTGTCAGCATTGAGCACTTCTGAAAAGTGAACTAACTTATCAATAGAGTCATCAAGTACAAATTTAAGCACTGGACAAAACTTCATAGGAAGTTCTTTTGAAATCTTATGTTGAATCATAGCTCTTTGTTCATCTAGAACATCAAAAACAATATCCTCACTGTCTTCATTACCACCGTATACGCTGATGAAAACCTTGGCGTTTCTTAGGTCAGGTGAGGACACAACCCTCACAACCGAAACCAAAGCTCCTTCAAAGAGCTGTAAGTTTGCAGATAGGTGTTGCCCGATGATCTCACGTAGAGTTTTTTCGACTCTAGAAAGTCTTCTAAGCTTAGCATCACCCGATTCCGTTTTGTTGTTAAAACTCATCCGATTTAATCTAACTCTCTTGAAACTTCTTCTTTAACATAAGCTTCGATCACATCGCCGACTTTAAGGTCGTTGTAGTTTTCAATTCCAATACCGCACTCAAAACCCGATGCAACTTCTTTAGCATCATCTTTGAAACGTCTGAGACTTGAAATTTTACCTTCGTAAACAATGCGGCCTTCACGAACCAATCTAACCAAGTTGTTTCTATTGACCTTACCTTCAGTTATGTAGGCACCAGCAATGAGTCCAAACTTAGGAACAGAGAATGTGTCTCTAACTTCAGCTTTACCCTGCTCTTTTTCCACAACATCTGGAGACAGTAGACCCGACATAGCTTTTTTAACGTCATCAACAAGTTCGTAAATGATTCTGTATGTTTTGATCTCAACATTCTTTTCTTTTGCAAGTTTAGAAGCTTGAGAATCAGGTCTTACGTTAAAACCAATGATCAACCCACCAGAAGTGCTGGCAAGTAAAACGTCAGATTCAGAGATGGCACCAACTTGAGTGTGGATGAAGTTAACATTCACTTCATCACTTTCAATTTTGTTGATCATACCTTTAACGGCTTCGCCAGATCCAGCAACATCGGTTTTTAAAACAATGGGAAGCTCTACAGCTCCGTCGTCTTTAACACGTGCTAAAAGATCTTCAAGAGAGACTTTTTTACTCGACTCTTCGATCTCTCTTTTTTCCTGCTCTTCAACTCTTTGCTCAGCTAAAGCTGCGGCGGCTTGATCAGATTCGCAAATGTCAAAGCGGTCTCCAGCCATTGGTGACTCAGGAAGCCCCATAATTTCAACTGGTACCGAAGGACCCGCTGATTTTGTCACCTTGCCTTGGTCATCCATTAGACGTCTTACACGCCCAGAAACCTTACCCACACAAATAGACTGTCCTGTTTCAACAGTACCATCGTTAACAAGTAGTGTTGCTACAATACCTTTTCCTTTTTCAACTTTAGACTCAATCACAACACCTGTTCCAGAGCGTTTAGGATTGGCTTTAAGTTCAAGAATTTCAGACTGTAACCAAATGTTTTCTAGAAGCTCTTTAATGCCTTCATTTTTAAGTGCTGAAACCTCTTGGAATACAGTGTCTCCACCCCATTCTTCAGGATTCAAACCTTTTTCAGCAAGTTGCTGTTTGATTTTGTCAGGGTTGGCGCCCTCTTTGTCCATTTTGTTTACCGCAACAATAATGGGAACACCAGCCGCTTGTGCATGGCTTACAGCCTCTTCAGTTTGAGGCATCATTCCATCGTCAGCAGCAACAACTAAGATGACAATATCTGTAAAGTTAGCACCACGAGCACGCATTTCAGTAAAGGCCGCGTGACCAGGAGTATCGATAAAAGTGATCGGCTTGTCTTTTTCAACAAAAACTCTGTAAGCACCAATGTGCTGAGTGATTCCGCCGGCCTCGCCTCTAGCGACGTTAGCATTTCTGATAGAGTCTAAAAGTGTTGTTTTACCATGATCCACGTGACCCATAACAGTCACCACTGGAGCGCGACTAATGCGCTCAGCATCTAAATCACCGAATGCTACGGTTTCAACAATATCGCTTGAAGTTTGCTCGATGTTTTCAGCAGTCCAATCAAACTCTGGTACTAAAAGAGAGATTGTTTCAAAATCTAAATCAGAATTCATGTTGAGCATGAGGCCCTGCTTCATACAGACTTTTAGAAGCTGTGGAGCTTTGATCCCCATGCTTTGAGCCAAATTAGAAAGCGTCATTGTTCCATCAATTCTTACCACACGTTTGTGAGCAGCAGCTGTGGTGATTTCTGTTTTCTTACCCTGCAAGAAAGAAACTTTCTTCTTTTTAGGTTGAAAAACCATTTCACGTTTTCTAAAGTCAGCGGCTTTAAATGCCGAGACCACCTGAACTTCTTTACCACTAGGAGCGGCCCCTACTTTTTTCTTTGCAGGAGCAGCATCTTTACCATGTCTTCTTGTGTCGTTGTCTGGAGCAGGAAAAACAGGAGCCGGAGCTACAAAGCCAGATCTAATCCCACGCTGTGCAGATTTGAAACCTGGAGCTCTTGCTGCAGATCCTCCCGCACCACCTGATGGTCTTTTAGGGTCCCGTACTTTTGAAAGATCAATTTTACCTACAATGCTTTTACCAAAAACTCTCGTTTTCTTAATTGGCACAACCGGTTTAGATTCAGATGTTTTGTCTGTTTTGCCCTCAGTATCAGCTTCTCCAGTCTCTTCAGCTCCAGAGGCTGCAATCGTTTCGGCATCTACAGCTCCGGCAGCTTCTGCGGCAGCAATTGCTGCAGCTTCTTCTTCTTGAGCAATTTTAAGTTTTTCAGCCTCTTCTTCTTGAGCCTGCTTAACGTCGGAAGCTTTTCTTCTGATGATTCTTTTGGTGGTGGGCGCGGCCTCTTCAACAGCTGGGCTCTTAGCTTTAGCACTAGCTTTTTTGACTGGGGCTTTGGCCTTAGCCTTAACTTTTGCTTCATCCTGACCTGGATCAGAGCCTTTTCTACCAGAAGAGACCTTGGTCACGGTGGTCGTGATAGGACCCGTTGAAGCGGCCTTCTTTTTAGTGGTCGCTTTTTTAGTGACTGCTTTTTTCTTTGTGGTTTTTTTAGCAGCAGTGGTTTTTTTCTTAGCAGCCTTTTTCTTAGTGGCTTTCTTTTTAGCTTTGGCCTTTGGCTTATCCTTAGATTTGAGTCGAGTCTTGATGTCCGACATCATATCATCGTCTAAAGCCGCCATATGACTTTTTACAGGAAGGTCCCACTCTTTAATTTTATCCATTAAAGTTATGGTTTCTAAGCCGAGTTCTTTTGCAAACTGATATACTTTCATTCTAAACCAACAATCCTTTTTCTTTTCTTCTCAACAATCACTTAATTCTATTAAACTTCAAAACTATTCAGGTTTTGGAGCCTCTTTTGTTTCCACAGCATCTTCAGCCTTAACATCAGCGGCTACGTCTGTAGAATCTAACTCTGCCATTTGCTCTTTAAGTCTTTCATCAGCTAATGACTTTGCATCTTTTCCAGACGCTGTGGTTTTTTGTGGAACCACGGCTTCTGTCTTTTTAGCTTCAGCCTCAGCAGTTTTTTCTTCTTCAGGCTTTTCAGCTTCTTCTTTTAAGTAAGCTGCATAAGCCACTTTAGCTTTTGAAATAAGTCCAGATGCTGCTTCTTCTTCTTCATAACCTGGGATGTGCATCAACGTTTCTATATCTGTTTGAGATAAGATTTCTAATGAACCAAATCCAGATTGGAAAAGGTTGTGAGCCATAGTCTCAGACATGCCCTCAATTTTCATAAGGTTAAAGATAGACTCTGCAGTTCTAGCATTCGCATCTGATTCAGAAAGAATGTCTAATTTCCAACCTGTAAGTTTTGAAGCAAGTCTTACGTTTTGACCTCTTCTGCCAATGGCTAAGCTCAACTGATCGTCAGGCACAACAACTTCCATTTCATGGTTTTCTTCATCCATAAAAACTTTTGCAATCTCTGCAGGTTGAAGTGCGTTACAAACAAATAGTGCAATGTCTTCTTCGTAAGGAACAATATCAATTTTTTCACCAGAAAGTTCTTGTACAACATTCTGTACGCGGCTTCCTTTTACACCAACACATGCTCCAACTGGATCAACTGTCGGATCTGTTGCACGAACAGCCATTTTCGCTCTTTGCCCTGGCTCTCTAGCTGCAGTGATAAGTTCAATGATTCCGTCTTCAATTTCAGGAACTTCACTTTCAAATAATTTCATAAGGTATCTAGAGTCTGCTCTAGACATGATGATCTGTGGGCCTCTAGTTGTTTGTCTCACTTCAGATATGTAACCTTGAATGCGGTCGCCTGGCTTGTAAACTTCACCTGGGATCTGCTCTCTGTAAGGAATGTAGGCTTCTGTTCTTCCAAGATCGACAACAATTGAACCACGTTCAACACGTCTTGCAATCCCTGATGCGATCTCACCCTGTCTTTGCTCAAACTCAGCAAAGATGATGTCACGTTCAGCGTCTCTAACGTTTTGAGTGATGATCTGTCTAGCTAGTTGAGCCGAGATACGACCAAGATCAGAAACGTCTAATTTGATACCGATTGAATCTCCAAGTGCCGCCTCGGGATCAAGATCTTTAGCCTCGCTTGCTTTGATCTCAACCTCTTCATCAATGAATTCTTCATCAGTCACAACTTCTTTAAATTCATAAAGTTCAACTTCACCAGTGTCTTCATTGTACTGAGATTCAATTTCTCTATACGTTCCATATTTTTTTCTAGCAGCAGCAAGCATACCTTGTTGAATAGCATTGATCACAAGCTCTTTATCGATCCCTTTGTCTTTGCCCAAAGCATCGATGATTCTGCTGATATCTGAAAAAACGTTGTCTGCAGCCATTTTGCTGACTCCTTTATTCTAATAAATTAACTTAACTCTTATCTTTCATTTCAAAAACTACATTGCACTTATGAATGTCTCCGTAGGGAAGTTCAAAAACTTTTCCCTGCTCGGACTCAAGAGTGAAACTCTCTTCTTCAGCGGTTTTCAACAAACCTTTGAAGTTTTTAACACCAAATTTCTTAGAAGACTCTGTTCTCGCCTTCAAAATTACAGAAATTTTTTCGCCAATTTTTTTATCAAAATGCCACTTCTTAGAAAGCTTGCGCTCTAAGCCCGGACTTGAAACTTCAAGGTTGTAGGCTTTTGAAATAGGGTCTTCTACATCGAGCGCAAAGTTAACGCTTGAAGAGACTGCAGCGCAGTCATCAAGATTCACTCCACCTTCTTTGTCTATATAGATACAAACAACACCTTTGTTCGAACCGTATTCTACATCGTACAAAATAAAACCATCGCGGTCGCAAACTTCCTTTGCGATTTCTTCGACTTTATCTTTAACTTCATGCTCTAAACTCAAAAGTTCACCTCGTATGAATGCACCGTAAACACGACCTTAGCTGCTTTTGGTACAAAAAAAAGGGCTCCCGCTAGGGCTGCCCTTTAAAGTTTTCACCTTAATTAACTGCTTTTGTTTAACAAATTTATAGGTGCGAGGCAAGCTATGCCTCTCTTGCTTTGACCATATTAAGGGCATCCACACCTATTTCGTAGTAGTTAGGCCTCTCACCTTGAACCAAAAAGCCGTGTTTTTTATAAAAAGACAGCGCCTTAGAGTTGTTAGAACTGAGTTCAAGCCAGATTTCACTGTATTTTGCGCCTAAATTCTCGATGAGCAGACCCGCCAGGCCTTTTCTTCTGTGATCAACAGCTGTCACCACAAAATCAATTTCAGCAAGTCTGTCAGGCTCGATTTCTCTGTACACTAAAATAGCAATAGTTTTGTTCGGATCTTCAACAATAAGTGTTTTTGCGGAGCTGGAAAAAGAAAAGCTCCTAAGGCTTGAATCCTTAAGAGCTTCCATAAAGTTAGTTTTTAAAATGAGCTCCAATTGATCAGGGCTTATCTTGGGGTTGGTGATCTGTGCGTTCAAAGCTTTTTAGAACTCAAACTTCAGGCCAACACCTAATACATAGTAGTCAGCTGTTTCAACTCTCTCAACAGTTGCGGAGTTTGTGCTTGCAATGTCATTGAGTAAGTTTGTGTAGTAATCAACTGAACCCACAAGTGCAATGTTGTTAGCGAGTGCAACTTCAGCGTTAGCACCTAACAAACCGTCAATTGTATTTGATCTAAAAGCTTGAAAACCAGCTATGTCTGAAGAATCAGAGTCTCTTCTCACATAAGACAAACCTGCTTTTAGTCCACCAGTAAAACCTTGATTTTTTATAAGATTGAAACCCATCATTCCTGTGAAGTTATACTGACTAAGATCTCTAAGCTGAGAAACGTTACAATTGTATCTACAGTTTAGGACTGGACGTGCACGAGGGTCATCGATTTCATAAGTTGTTTTGGTCACGTTAAATTCAGCAAAAACTCTATGGTTTACGTTTTTACCAAGTCCAAGTCCCCAGTTACCCGTGCTGAAACCAGTGTTTGAAGCCTTGTAGCTACCAATTCCAACCAAACCTTTAACATATAGACCATCTGCTGAGCCTACCCATGATTGACGATTAGATTCGTAAGACGTGTGCGCTGATGCAGGAGCATCCGGAGTCACAACAGTGTTCGTTGCAACGTGAGTTGCTTCTGGAAGCACAACTTTTACAACTTGTTTTTCTACTCTTACTTTAGAAAAGTGCTTGTCACCATTGTACTCATAGTCAGATGCAGATTCACCGAATTCAACATCATCTTCTTCCATTTCAGCATGTCTTCTTTTATTGTACTCTCTAATCTTAAAGAGTCTTCTTAATCGAGACTTCTCATCTTCCATTCTAGAGTGCTCAAGCTTTTCCATTAGGACCTGCTCGTTTTTAGCTTCTTTATTGATACGGCCTTCTCTAAGTGCTTCAAGAGACTCGCCTGTTCCTACACCCAATCTAGCATTTTGACGCTGTCTTAAACGCTGAGCCTGATATTGGCCTTGTCCTTGCTCAGACATTTGATTCTGCTCTGAATCCTGACTTGTGTTCGGTGTGTTGTTTAATATAACAACCTGAGATGGCGAGTGTGCTCCAGATCCACTTCCTAATCTTCCCATTTTTTCAACTGAAGACGATTGTCCACCAGCTTCAATAGCGTGAAGGTCGGAAAGGCTTTCTGCGTGTGCAGACCCAGCAAATAAAGCTGCGCATACGAATGATGCTAATACAGTGCTTTTGTTCATAATTAGACTCCTAACTTTATGTCTTATTTTTATTAATCAGTCCTGGTTGTCGCATATTTAAGCAGGAATTGACAGATAATGTGACAATTTACGGCTTCTTCTGAATTTTTTACGGAACTATCAAAGTTTTGTACATTTGTACTCAGCCCTATAGGGTTTGAAAAAATCAAATCTTCAATCATATTAAGCTTTTATAAATGACTGTGCCAAAAAGTCCGCGTGGCTGGAATACCACATGATTATTTTTACAGGGTGGAAAGATAAAGCTTTTAAAAAAAAAGAGCTCTTTTAAAGAGCTCTACAATAATTAGTGTTCAATTAATTTAATGAATCAATGTCTATTGATTCCAGTCTGCATACAAAAGACTTCCACCGCTGATGCGGCTCACTATAGAGTCCTTAACCGACCATGCGAGCGAAAAACACCCCCAGCTGCGTCCCTGAATAACGTTGGCTTCTTTAACTCCGTTGGAGCCGTGAATAACAATGGCTCTGCTCCTAGCCTTAGAATTGCTTTTAGACAGACCGTCTAAGCGAATAGACCTTCCATATTTACCACTGTAAATTTCTGCAACTTTATAAAACCCCCTAGAACTTTTTTTGGAATTTGGCACATTACCAAGAGACTCTACTCTGCCATCATGATCACGGTCACCACCAGCGCCGTGAGCCGTGCGCACAGCTTGAACTTGGCCACTCTTCATATCGATTAAAAACATTCTTTTTAAATTTGATCGAGCTGAAAAATTCACAATTGTTAAGTAGTTTTTATTTGCGAAAGATGCCTTATTGCTATGATAAACAGAAAGTGCTTTTTTCAAAAGTCCACTTGGAATCATGCGCTTTGGATCTATATGAGAGTATGAGGCCATAAGTGAATCGCCTGACAGTATCTGAGCATTAGACTCTATATCCTTTCCAATTTCATTTTCGATGTGCGCTTTGTGAAACATCACGTCCGCAAGTGAGGGCACATCCTCGCTTGGATGTTCAATATCTGATAAAGCTTCTGATGGAAAATTTGAAACAGCTCCGTTGTCATTTGCCATTGCAGCTTGGTTGAATGCTAAATTGAAAGACAGGTTTAGTGCTAAAGTAAATAAAATTATTTTTATGTTCATAAATCCTCCTAAGACTCTACTTCTGTCTTCGGAGGTTCCGAGATGTTTAATTAGTGTGCACCAAATGTGTAAAAACCATGAAAACACTGTATTCAAAAGCTTTTAGGCGGCCTAACAAACTAGGCTAAAGTGTATTTTTTCTCTAACCCAGTTAATTAGGCTGTCACATTTTTAAAAAACTGTGGTGCTCAACGAGCGGGGTTTCGGTGCTTCAATCACAACCGATTCTAGACTTTACGCTTGTTTACTAGCCGTCTCATGTTGAGTGAAGACTTGTTTTGATGACAGTTTTTTAAGATTTAGGTTTTTTAACGGCTCTTGAGAGAATCTCAACATAAAAGTCTGTTTTTCCTAGTTCTACTATTTTATCAATACGCTGCTTCACATCTTTTTCTTCGATGAGAGCTGACGAGTCTTCATCCACTCCGACCTTGCAGTCAAAAATCCATGTGTTGAAACCGGGAGGCAAAGGCTTTCGGCGCTCTCTAGCAAAATACTTTTTGAGCTCGCCTTTTATAAGATTTAATTTTTGTTCAGGACCGTGTTTAGGGTCTTTGATTGAAAAGTTTTTTTTCATTTTTTAAGGCTCCACTCAATTTCAATTTTTTATATAATAAATGTTATAGGACCAAAATGGCTTAATCTTCAAAACGCAGGTTTTTTAAATCAAAAGAAAAGTTTAAAGCGTCTTTTTGTTTAGACGAGTTTTCAGATCTTTTTAAAAAAAAGCGCACAGCTTTAACATCAGAGAATTTCCCCTTAAAAGTCTTGTCTCCTTGGCGGCCTCTATAAGACTCTTTAAAAGAAACTAAGGCTGTTTTGAATTCTCTATTTGTCTCTCCGCTTTTTAAAATCAAATCAATTGCGAAAAGGCCCTCGCCTGCTGTGATCAGCTGAACAGTCAAAACGTCAACACTACTAATACTTTCCAAATCGAAAGCTAAGTTTGCACCCTTATCTTTTAAATAAAAAAACGCAGATTTAAGTTCAACTCCAGCAAAAGCAACGTATGAACCAGGAGTTCTCTCCGATGCAATGGCTCCTAGGACACCATCAACACTAATCACGTCACTCTGATAATTGAAATCCACAAAAGACTCAGTGATCACTTGAGCACCTGGCCGCTGCTCTTTATCCAAAAAAGCTTTAATTGGTTCAGCTGATGCTTTTGAAAACCCCAAAAGCCCTAAAAAAGTAAGTAAAGTTTTTTTCAAAGGACTAAAGTCCTAGCTGTTCATGAAAGAATGAGAAAACGTCAGCTTGTTTTTTAATGCGCTTGTCTACTGAATCACCCTGACCATGACCCGAATCTAAATCGACTCTTAAAATGATTGGCTCAGTAGATTTATTAACAGACTGAAGTTTTGCAGCCATTTTGAGTGAGTGCATAGGGTCCACACGGTTGTCATTGATTCCAGTAGTGATCATAACAGCTGGATAATCTGCAGCCTTAGCGTTGTGATAGGGAGAATAAGAGTAAAGAGCTTTAAACTCATCTTTCTTTTTTACAGTTCCAAACTCGGGAATGTTAAAAGCACCGTTTGGAGAAAGCTCTGACCTTAGTGAATCATAGATCCCCACCATTGTGACCACGGCCTTGAAGTCATCTGGATGTTGAGTCATCACAGCACCCATCAAAAGACCACCATTAGACCCACCCATAATTCCAATTTTATCTTTTGAAGTGTAGCCCTTTTCAATTAAGTGCTTAGAAACAGCGTAAAAATCATCAAAAACATTTTGTTTAACAGTAAGTCTACCTTGATTGTGCCATTTTTTACCGTACTCACCGCCACCTCTTAGGTTGGCAACAGCGTAAATCCCACCTTGGTCTAACCAAACTGAATTGCTCTCTTGAAAGCTTGGGGTGATGTTAACACCGTAGCCCCCATAACCGGTTAGGATAAGTGGTCTCACCTCACCTTTTTTATAACCTTTAGGAAGAATGATGTTCACCGGAACTTTCGTTCCATCTTTAGAAACTGCAAACTCTCTTACAACGTTAACACCCTCAAGTTTTACTTTTGTGCGCTGACCAATTGTGGTCGCTTCAGATTTTTTGCTGTCTATATCAAACGAATAGTATGTGTAGGGAGATACAAATGAACTTTTATTATAATAAAAACCCTCTTTGTTTTCTTTAGCTACAAAACCTCCTACTTTTTCAATTGCAGACTCTTTTTTTAAACTCATCTTTTTACCAGAGTAGTCAAAAATTCTAAACTCTGAAGGCCCACCAAGTTGGTACATCAAAACAATATGCTTTTTTAAAGCTAGCGAGACTCCACCTGAATAAAAGTCTGAAACTATCGAGTCTTTTCCTTCTTTAACAACAGTCTTGGCTCTGTTGAAGCTAGGGTTTTTTGCACTCACTTTTAAAAGTCTACCCATAGGGCTGCCCTTGTAAGTGATCATGAACAGTTGATCGCCGTAGCCAAAAAAAGCTTCTTTAACTTCGTGAGAGTGAGAAAGAAACTTTTTCCATTTGCCGTTTCTGTAGCGCATGTAATAAGAAAATTTTCCACTGTCTCCATATTGAACAGTTGCCAGGGCTTTTGAACTGTCTGGAGCTTTATGAATTGTGATAGCTGAAATTTTAGCTAAGTCCTTCCCCATCTCGTAAGTGCTCTTACCACTACCTAATTTGTATTTATAAAGTTGCTGATAAAAGAACATGTCTTTTTTAGGTCTTTCACCTTCACTCGGATATTTTGTGTGCAGCAATTCAGTTTCAGAAAGCCACGTAAGACTCCCACCTGCTGTAGGGCCATGTGTTTTCATAATCACATCATCAAGTTTTTCACCACTTGGAATTTTATAAAAATTGGCGTTTCCAACTTCTTTCCCAGATTCATTAAAAACAACAGCTACAATCTGCCCAGATGGCGAAACTGAAATGTCAGAAATAGAAAGTGAGCCGTCTTTGCTCATCTTGTTCGGATCAACCAAAACTTTTTGCTTAGAAAGATCATCTAGTGAGTCTAGATAGATCAAAACGGCCTGCTTTGCTTTGGGTTCCCTCTTGAAAGTTAAAAAACCTTTTTTAAGTGGTTTCAAACCATAGTAAGAAGTCTCGTCAGACATCATGATTTTTGAAAGTTTTTTGGAGTAAGACTTTCTACTGTCTAAAGACTTTAAATATTTTTTAGCAACTTTTGTTTGAGCGGCTGACCAAGACTGCACCTTCGAGGCTTTAGTGTCTTCGAGCCATCTATAAGGGTCTTCAACCTTAACCCCATGGTACTCGTCTACAACGGTTTTTTGGGCTGTCTTAGGATAGTTCGTTATCTTCTCAGGACCTGAGCTACAAGCGGAAAGAAAAGACGCTAAAACTAAAATGGATAGGGCTGTTTTAATCATATAAGGACTCCTTACCAAGAGAAATAGCAGCCACTAATAGAGACAGCAAGTCTTTGCAGAATCAGCCTGTCTTAAAAATTAAAAAATCCACTCACGTTGAATCAGCACGTCCCCAATGCCTTCGTTTTCATCAGTTCCTGGCTGGTAAGATGTCACAACCATCCAGTATTTACTTATTCTTTTTCTAAGACTTAAGTTTTGAACTCTCTCCCAGTCAGTGCCTATGTCGAACTTCACACCGCCAGGAAGACCAATTTGCGCTCTGTAAGTCTGACTTCTTGAGTCATAGGAGACGCTCTCAATTGGAGTTGAAGCAAAAGCCCAGATTCCGATCAGTCCTAGTGCGCGATCAGAAAAAGCAGCTTCTGCCCCCCCAACACTTTCTGATTGGAATCTATCAATGTCCTTTGAGGTTCTGTTGTACAACATCACAGATATGATGTCAGACCTTGAAAGCGGAGGATCACTACGAAGGGTCACGGCCGGAGAATCAATGTTTCCAACGGCTTTAATAAAAATATCGTATTCACTGGCCTTATAAACCATCAAAGCATCTACATAATAATTTTCAGAAGAAATATTTTTTTTCGAAATGCTCATATTAGAAATGTAGACTCTCCTTTTAAGATATTCGACAGCCCAAGTTTTTTTAGAAAAAACATTTAAAACTGTGCCCTTGTGACTAAGCTGAGCTGTCACTCCTAAAGGCAAATATGGATCTAAAAGTTTGTATTTGATTTTTATAGAGTCTGAGTTCTGCGTTTTAATGTTTATATTGTACTTAAACCCACGGCCCTTTTTTGCAGGTTTATCTGAAGTGTTTAAAAAGGCTGATTTTTTTTCTTGGCTGTAAACAATCCTTGGATCAGAGTTCATTTTGGGCAAACCACGTAAAGGATCAAAGTCAGGCAGGTACAAAACATTCTCACCAAACAAAACATCCATATTTAAGAAAGGTTCGTACTGCCCGCTGGCGTTTTCTGTTAAATCCAATGTTGCATCTGCAGTAAAATTAATCTCAGAATCTTGATCACCTTTAAGCTTCGCTGAAGCCGTGATAGGAATTTGAATTTTTTTATCAAATAAAAGATCCTGGGTTTCGAATTTGATCTCGCCTCTATAAGCGTTGAATGGTGCTGGCACAGCGAAGGGGCTTTGTGCGAGCTGCTCAACCATTTTTTCATAAGAAAATACAACCAAATCTAAATCAAAAGTTTCAGGTTCAAAAACAATTTTTCTTTTTTTCTTTAGAAGCTTAATTTTTGCTTCAGAATCAAATGTGTAAAAAGCCCCTTTTTTCTCTTCAAATTCGTAACTAACTGAGCCGACAACACCTTCTTCTAAATTCAACAAAACCTCTTCAGCTATTGAGGCTTTGAACATAAAGTAAAAATGGCCTAGATCTGCAATTTTGTTTTTAGACCATTTTTTCTTAAAATTATCACTTGAAACAACAAAAGAATTTTTCAAACACTCGAGACTTATGTTCTCGCCAGATGTACTTGTGAGTTTTAAACTGCAGTCCTTAAAGCTTAAACTTTCTAGATAGGGTTTAAAATCAGTTTTGATTTTTTTTGAGCTCACGATGAGTTCGTCAGAATTAAGTTCAGTGATGAACTCTGTTTTGATTTTAATTTTTCTGTCATCTTTTAGCTGGGCGTCTAAATCAAAATCAAAGACAAGCTTTTCATCTTGTAGAGAGGAGTCCACCAAAAGATCAAAATCCAGAGATTCATTAGAAAATTTAATCGCAAACTGATTTTTAAAACCTTTAGAGAGGTCTAAGTCTTTTTTATTTTCAAACTTTAGAATCAAATCAGACATTTTTAAGTTTAACTTAATTCTTTGAGAACTTAAATCGGCACTGTAGTTGATTTTTTCAACAGGGCCATCGCTGACAACGCCAGCAGATGAAATTTCAAAATTTTGAGGGGCCCATGCGACATTAGACTGCAGCATCTCAAAGACTTCGTAAATCTGACTGTGGATGGGCTTCCAAGGCTGCACCTCTTCAGTTTTAAAATCAGCCAGGTTTATTTTATTTTTTTGTTCTTTGAGCACAAACTTTAAAAATTGAAAGTAAGGTCTATCAAAAGGAGCAAATAAAACCCTTGCTAAAAAAAGCTGATGGCAAAATTCTGATGTTTTGTAATCCAAACAAAGAGCGTCAGTCTTAAGTTCAATCTCTTTAGTAAAAAACCCTATGTTCACTACTTCGATTTCTATTTTTGACCAATCTAATACCAAATCTGGTACATATTTTTTTTGATATGGGCTTATTAAACTAGGCTTTAAAATTTTATCCAGATTAAAAGTCAACACTGCTACTGCCAAAACAACAACAGTAAGAAAGACTAAAAAACCAAGCACTACTTTTTTCAGCATTTTTTAAAACTCCCTGCCCAAACTGACATAAAAGTTCCACTCTTCTTCGATGCCAAGATTTGCTCTGTCTTGGTCACTCACAAAACCTCTTGCAGCTGTTCCCCTAAGGGCTCCAAAAGGGCTCGGCCATCTAAAGCCTATACCAGGTGAAATTAGGTCATTTGAAGCCATGTCAAAAGACTCTAGGCCAACCCTACCCACATCTACAAAAACAAATGGCTGAATATTGAAAGGCAAAACCCTTAAGGCTCTTATCTCAGTGCCTATATAAGCGGTTGTTCTAAAGCCCAAGGCATCATTGTTTATAGATTTTCTGGCAAAACCTCTTAAGTTTTCACCTCCACCCAAAAACAAACGCCATTTGTTAGGCGTGTTGACCAAATCTGCTGCAATTAATGTTGTGTAACCAAACCTAAACCCCAGTACAAAAAGTGGAGGGTCATAGCCCCCCCAGTTTAGAAGGTACGTTCCTTCCACTCCATAAAGGTTTCCAGAAAAGTCCGAACCAATCCCTTCCTGTCTAAAAGACCAGTTGAAGTTGAGTTCATATCCAGTAAAGGGAGAGGTTTGATTGTACTCAAAGCGGTGACTGATGAGAGCAAGAGAACTTTCTAGTGAAAGGTACTTAATGTTTTTTTGCCCCTGTCCTTTTTCTTGATCCTCAATAGTATATGTAGGTTTGGACTCAAATCTCGCAAAACGATCAGCATCATCGTAGGTGTAACCCAGTCCTACACCAAAGCTTTGGTTTAAAAATCTTTGATCTAAAGTTCCAGTGGTTTCCTCTGAAAACCTTTCAATTTTTAATTCAGGCACAAAATACAATCTTGGAGCATTGTTAAAAACGTACAAATTGCCACTAGCCGTTGCCGATTGTCTGACTGGAGAAAGAAAAAGATCGGCTCTAAGTAAAGATGCGTTTTGATCAAGCCTAGAATGCTTCCAAGAAAGTTTAACAATAGGCAGCTCTTCTGTGGTGCCACCAAAGGCAAAAACAATTGATTGAGGTTTGTTGAAAGTTAGCCTTTGATTTAAATCACCTTTTTCGTAGTCAGACTCTAAACAGTTGATTGAAAAATCAGAGTAGTCAGCAATACTTGATTTAATCACTCTTCTTGATGTGAGCGATAAGTTTTCACCGTTGTAATAATCTCCCTTTTGAAAGGCATCGAATCTTGAGAGCGCTTTTGTCCTCAAACCTTTTTCAGTCTGCCTAATCACTCTTGAAATTTTAGTTTTTTCACCCGGTGATATCTGCACCTCAACTTTACCCGATTTTGCGTTGGCTAAAGACCTGACTTTTGGACAAGGGTAACCCAACATCTTTACTCTTGATGTTGTCCAAGCTTCGATTGTATTGAGATTAGATGAGGTGAGAATACGGTCCTCGGCACCTAAAAATTTAAACTGATAAAAACCTTCTGGTTGGTTTTTAAAATCGATGCCTTCAATTTTACTCAGCTCACCTTTTTCAATTTCAACTCGCGAGCGCAGTTCTTTAATCATAGGTTCGTTGTAGCCACGTGCACTTAAGAAATTTTTAATGTTGTTGATGGCCTGCCATCTTGGAATCTCTTTCCAACCAGGCTCATCTCCGCCACAGATTAAGATTTTTTCGTTCCCAGTAAAACTAATGTCATTGAACAGAAGCAAGAAATCCTTCTTGTCTATGTAGAAGTCTCCACATATTTTACTCAAATCTGAATTGATTTTAGATTTGGTTTGAGTTTTTTTATTAGCTTTTTCTTTAGACTCTTCTTTGGAATGAGCGCTCAAACAAAGCAAAGAGATTAAAATCAGAATGAGACTGGGCTTGGCGAACATTTAAGAAAACTAGCCCATATAAAGCTTACATGCAGCTATAATGCTATGTGTTTAAAAAATTAAACATTATATGTTTCTAAAAAGCATCATTTTAGACGGCTTCAACTTATAATAAAGTTAGCAAGGAGAGTCTATGTTTAGTAAAAAAGAACGCACATTAAATCCTACGATGAAAATTGAACGCCTGCCTAATGTAATGGCCTCAGATTTACAAGATGTAATCCAGTGGATTAAAGAAAACCCCTTAAAAGCCTCAATGCTTGGAGTCGTTGGTGTCATCGCGCTAAGGAATAAGGGTTTCAGAAGTCTCCTCGGGACAGCAGCAGTTTCATTTTTATCAACTAAGCTTATTGGCTCAGTTGAGCACACACTACACTAAATCTTCTTATAAGATCATTTATAAGTAAGAAAGATCAAAAGTTTATTTAACTCAAAGCTTCTCAGGCTCCTCAATGAGAGGCCTTTTTCCCGTAAGAGTATTTAGAAAAGCTTCAATAGATTCAATCTGTTCACTTTTAAGATCCTGAGCTAACTGAGTCTTGCCCATAACTTTTATGGCAGTCTTAAGATCACCAACTGAGCCGTTGTGAAAGTAAGGCCCAGTGATTGCAACATTTCTCAAAGTCGGAACTCTCCACATGTTTTTATCTGACTCTTTACCAGTGACTTCAAACCTGCCCTTATCTTTTGAAAATTGATATTTTTTTTCAAACTCCTCGTTTGGAAAAGTTGGAAACTTCATATAAAATCCTGTGCCAATAGGAAGCTTGGGACCCGCAAAATGAGCACCCGAGTGGCAAGACGTGCAACCCACTTCTTTAAAAACTTCAAAACCTTTGGCAGCTTCTTTGGACATCGAACCTTTGTCATAAGGAGTATCAAGTGTGGTTAAAGTTTCCTCAAATGCAGCAATCGCCAACGCAGTGTTGTCGATGTTGATAGGTTGAGCGGCACCAGGAAAAGCTTCTTTAAAAAGTTTTATGTAGTTCTCATCTTTTTTAATTTTATTTATAGCTAAGTCGTGACTCTCCATGCCCATTTCTATCGGGTTAGTGATAGGCCCTTTAGCTTGCTCAGCTAAATCTTTGGCGCGTCCATCCCAAAATTGCACAGACAAGAATTTTGCATTCCAAACCGTTGGTGAGTTGCGTCCACCCTTTTGCTTGTTGATTCCTTCAGAAACGGCAGTGTCCTGTGCTCCATTTCCCTGGTTTAATATGTCATGGCATGTGTTACACGATATAGAGTCATCACCGGAAAACCTTGTTTCAAAATAAAGATGATAACCAAGCTCCTCCATTTTAGAAGAAGCTTTCCATTTGACTGAGGTTTCTTCAGCTTTCTGGCTTTTAGTGCACGACATTAAAAAAATTGAAACCGATATAATAAACAAATTTCTCATTGGTTGACTCCTAACTTAATCTTAAACAGTCACTAAAAACTGTTTAAACATAAAAGAGATTACGTTACCAAATGGATAGAATTTTGTACACAAAGGTTTTGACTTATAATCTCTAATTTAAATTTTTAGCCATTCAAATGATTAAAATATTCGCATTCCTGACTTGGGAACAAAAGCTCTGCTCTAGCAATTACAATACTGAATTTATTTGAGCAAAAATGAATGTAGTGTTGTCTCTTAGGCCATTTTCTTCTAAGTAGTCATCGACCATAAAAACTCCTCCTCCTACTAAAATAGAGGTTTTTTTATTGAGTGTGTGAGAAAAGCTAACATCAACTTCGCTGCCAACGTCTTTGCTGGTTCCTGCTCCGCCCAAAACTTCACCGATTAGATTGTATGCAGGAGCTACAGCAGTCTGTCTTTTAAAAACATGGTAATCTAAAGTCATTTTTATTTTTTGCAAAATATTTGTATTTAAACCAAACCTTACGCCGTTTAAGTTTCTTCGGCTCAAGACATCGACAATTCCTAACCACTTATGACCTGTAGGGTAAAGCTGTATGAAGTTTTTAGAAGCAGTAAACAGTTCTATCGCAAATCTTGTCTCATTGGTTTGAGACAAGTCATAGCCCACCTCAATATCGGCCTGCCTTCCTGTAATCTGAGCCTGACCAGTCACTTCAAATCTATAATCAAACAAGCCCTCATGTGATTTTAGACGGGTTCCATAATGAAGAACATTGTTATTGAAAATATTAACGGCTTGTTCGGAGTAAAAGCTATAAAAATCAATTTCATCAATCATCACCAGTTTATCAAAAGAAGCGTACAGCCCTGAAAAATTTAAATCTTCTGTCGCAACTGTCACTTCTGAACTGAATAGGTCAACCCAACCTAAGGAGTGAGAGAAATTTAACTTTACAGCGTCAAAACTTCTACCGATGTTTGACCATCCCACATCACCCACGAGGAGATGTTCACCATAGCTTATTTCTTGACGCCCAATTTTCAGATTTAATTGCGAGTTCAGGTTATGATTGATAAAAGCCTGGTGAACAGTCATTTCATTATTGACTAGCTTACCGCTATTAGATCCCCAAAGATCAGAATACTGTGCTTGTATATATACAGATGTAGAATCCGCAGTGTTTAATGTTGCCCCCAGTCTAAAGCGAGATCCTGTAAAAGACTTTCGATCAGCTAACCTATTGTTAAAATCGTTATTGCGGCTAGATTCATAACGAACTCTCCCTGACCCATCTAATTCAGTTTCAAGAGAGGCCTGTGCTATAGCTGAAAAAATCATAAACTCTATACAGAAAAATAAACCTGCCCATTTCACTCCAAACTCCTTTGTTCTAATGAGAGTTGAGCTTCTCTCACGTATTTTTTAATATAAATGATTGAAATCAATACTTATAAACAAAAAACTTCTCTTAAGGCTGAAGATTTGCTACATTTATATTCAATATGAAAGAAAAGTTTTTTTGCCCTATATGCAGCGGATTAGAAGAGGAGATCATCAGCCATCTTCTAAACTCCTCGATTGTAAGATCTTTTAATGCTCATGATTATATTTATATGCAAGGTGCTGACTACAAAGGTCTCTTCGCTATCACAAAAGGCAATGTTGAACTTTCAAATTTGAACGAAGATGGAAAAAAAGTTTTTGTTTCGAAACTCAGTTCAAATGAAACCTTCGGAGAGAGTGGAGCTGCCGACTCAACATATTTGGAAAACGCTTACAGCCTCACCCCGACTACTTGTATTTTTATTCCTGCCGAATCATTGAAAAAACTGATGACGGCCTACCCTGAGTTGTCATCTGCCGTGTTTGCAGCTTTAAACAAATGGCTGATCACTTTCTACAACCGCTTTAAGATACTCTCACAAGGCGACATTCGCAGGAGGTTAGAAATCTACCTTCTAAATGAATCTAAAAAGTTTAACTCAAACGTATTCGAGATCAATTTACACAAACATGAAGTGGCTTCTAATTTGGGTATTCGCGCTGAAACACTCTCAAGACTTCTCAAGGAACTTACTGTCAAGGGTAAAATTTCAATGAATGGCAAGCAAGTTGACATCTCACCACTCATAAAAACTTCTTGATTGAAATCAATGATGTGACCACGGTCAGTCGTTATAGTATCTCTTAGACTTAAAAGTTTAAGGAGATTCTTTATGAAGAATTCAATTGTTTTATTTTCCTCTGCATTACTAGCCTTTTCTACAATGAGTTGCACCAAAGGCTCTTCAAAAAAATCCGCCGCCAGTATGGAGATTAAAGGTGAAGAGACAGCAGTGCTCACCTACGCGCCAAATGTTCCACCTCCAATCACAAGAAAACATGCCTCCAAAGTAATTGTTAAACTTGAAACCACAGAAGTGGTTAAAAGAATCGCCGATGGTGTCGACTACACATTTTGGACCTTTGGGGGTGAAGTTCCCGGTAAGTTTATTCGTGTTAGAGAAGGCGACCTTGTTGAGTTTCATTTGAGTAACCATCCTGACAGCAAAATGCCCCATAATATCGACCTTCACGCTGTAACTGGTGCTGGTGGTGGTGCAGCGTCCTCTTTTACAGCTCCTGGACACACTTCAAAGTTTTCATTCAAAGCCTTAAATCCTGGCCTTTTTGTATATCACTGCGCAACTGCTCCTGTCGGTATGCACATTGCTAACGGAATGTATGGTTTGATCTTGGTGGAGCCTAGAGAGGGGCTTCCTAAGGTTGATAAAGAGTTCTACGTTTTTCAAAGTGAATTCTACACCAAAGGAGGTTACGGAGATCCAGGGCTTCAGCCTTTTAGTATGAAAAAAGCTTTAAAAGAGCAGCCAGACTACGTTCTTTTCAATGGGTCTGTTGGGGCTCTTTCGGGTGACAATGCTATGAATGCCGAGAAAGGAGAGACTGTGCGTCTTTTTGTTGGTAATGGCGGTCCAAACTTAGTTTCTTCTTTTCATGTGATCGGTGAAATTTTTGACACTGTTTATACAGAGGCTGGGACCAGTAAAAATCACAATGTTCAAACGACTTTAGTTCCCGCTGGAGGAGCAACCATAGTCGATTTTAAAGTTGAAGTTCCAGGCTCACTTATCTTAGTAGATCACTCTATTTTTAGAGCTTTCAACAAAGGTGCGCTTGGAATGCTTAAAGTTGCCGGCACAGAAGAGCCTAAGATCTACTCTGGAAAACTTCATGACGAGGTTTACCTGCCCGAAGGTGGTGCTATTCAAGAGGTTTCAGGTGACAAACCCAAAGCTCCTAAAGCAACCAACCTTGCGGAGCAAATGACTTTTGGTGAAAGAATATATAAGAGAAACTGCATGGCATGTCACCAAGCCAATGGGCAGGGTATAGAGCAGGCTTTTCCACCGTTAGCAATATCTGATTACTTAAATGCCAGCCCTGAAAAAGCGATCGGAGCTATTAAAAATGGTCTTAGCGGAGAGTTAAAAGTTAACGGAAAAATCTACAACAGCGTTATGCCTGCACTTAATTTAAGTGATGAGCAAATAGCAAATGTTCTAACCTACGTTTACAACTCTTGGGGCAACTCTAAAAAAGTAGTCACACCAGCCGATGCTAAAGCAGTGGCTAAAACTGCACCTAACCTTCAAGAGCACTGATGTTTAATAAAATATGCGCTTTGTTAGCTTTAACAGTCTCCTTTTCCAATGCCTCTGCAAAACCAGAAGCTGAAATGGCGTTTATAAAAGGAGGCGCCTTTACACCCTTCTATGCTAAAGATATAGACGGCAAAAGCATTTCAATAGTTGTTAAAGATTTTTACATCGACAAAACACCTGTTACAAACGCAGACTACTTGAGCTTTGTGAAAAAGAACCCTTCATGGTCAAAATCCAAGGTTAAAACTATTTTCGCTGAAAGTTCTTATCTTAAGCACTGGTCTGGAGATAAGAGCTTCAAGAAAGATCATGAGAAAAAACCCGTTCGTTTTGTCTCATGGTTTGCAGCAAGTGCTTATTGCGAAAGTTTAGACAAAGACCTTCCGACTATAGTTCAGTGGGAGTACGCCGCATCGGCTGATGAAAAAAGTAAATTTGCTCTTAACAAAAAAGCTCATCAAGAAAAAATTCTTAAATGGTACAGCCGCCCCAGTATTGATAAACTGCATGATGTAAAGAGCAGCGAAAAAAACTATTGGGGAGTTTACGATTTACATGGCTTGGTTTGGGAGTGGAACCTTGATTACAACACAGCTTTAGTCACGGGAGAATCCAGAGAAGATGAAAGCCTTGATAAAAATAAATTTTGTGGAAGCGGCGCACTTGGGGCTAAAGACAAACTGGACTACGGAGCCTTTATGCGTTTTGGATTTAGAAGCTCTCTTAAAGGCAACTACACTATTGGAAATCTTGGGTTTAGATGCGCAAAAATCATTAAAAAAATAAAATAAAAATAAAGAGGACAAAAATGAAAACATTCTACTCAGCAGCTTTAACCGCCCTCTTCTTTCTTCCTTTAAGCTATAGCGAAGCTAAACAAACATGGTCGGACACATCTATTTTCAATTTAAAAGATGAATGGAAAAATCAAGAAAACAAAACCTTTAAGATAGAAGACTTTAAAGGTAAGCCTACTGTTATTGCTATGGTCTATACAACCTGCCAACACACTTGTCCGATCATCACCTCTAAGGTGGTCTCGATAAGAGAGAGCCTACTCAAAAAACTACAAAATAAAGTGCAGTACTCACTTATATCTTTTGATCCTGAAGGCGACACACCTAAAGTTTTGAGCAAGTACAAGAAAAAACGCAAACTTGATAAAAATTGGACTCTACTGACAAGTGACCCACGAACCGTCAGACAGTTAGCCGGGGTATTAGGGGTGAACTACAAACCAATGGAGGGCGGCGGTTTTTCTCATTCTAATATCATTACTTTAATAGATAAAAATGGCGTTATTGTAGAACAGATAAAAACTTTAAATGCTGACAACAAAACAATGGTAAAAAAACTAAAAGGTCTTCTAAAGTAAAGATCTCATAATTTATTCGCGTCCATCTGGTCGCGCTGTCGTCAAGATCGTCCAAAATCTTATAAAAAAGATCATAAAGCCGCCGCTCCATAAAAGTGCACTCACAATAAGGCTGCTAAGATATAAAGAGGGTAAAATAAGTGGTACCAAAACCCTTATCAGTCCTCCACTTACAACAAGAACATATGATAAACAGACCCAGCTATCGGCTGCTATGACTCTACCAGTGTGCCCCAGTGAAACTCGAGACATAATTCCCACACCTACAGTTCCCAACCCCGCAGCCATCAACAGATGAAGCGGAGCTTTAGAAAAGCTCAACTGAGCATAGTAAAGAGCTAAAATCTTTAACATCAAACTTGCAATTATAAAGAAAACTCCTATGTGTAGTATAAATAAAATTGGAATTTTAATTACTTTTTCTGGTCGCCAATAAAACAATCTGCAGGTGTTTCCAACAACTGCTACCGCTAATAACACTGCCACAAAAGATTTTCCGAAGATGGGCTCCCATGGAACGATCAAAAGAGTCACAGAAACCAAGCTCACAACGTTTAAAATTGGAGGAACGGACAATTGCAGTCCAATTTTTTTACTCGTGAAAAAAGGAATAACTCGCCCTGCGATCAAAAGCACAATAAGCCTAAGAGTTCCTGTTGCGACATCTCTACCAAGAACTTCAAAAGCCTCATTTTCAAAAAGGTAACCCCAACTGTTTAAAAGTTTTCCTGTCATCAACAAAAGTAAAATGGGTATAAAAACATATTTATGTTTGGGAAAGTTAATCAGCTTTAACAGTAACATCACCGCTAAAAGCGGGAAGAACAAATTTGACAATACAAAAAGAGATGGCCTGCCAAGAGGTAAAAAATAAGAGAAGCGCTCAAGTAACCACACTAAAACCAAACCTAATAAAGGCAAACCTTTATAAGGTTCTGATCCTGTCCAATTGGCACTGGCAGTTAAAATAAAACCTGCTATCATAGCACCAAAAAATCCAAAGATCATTTCATGCCCATGCCAAAAAAGTGAGCTGACGTTTACTAAGTTCATTTGAAAATAACCAGCGTAACTAAACGCCCAAGCAATCGGATTCACAATCGCAATCATGGCCACTAGTATAAAAAAAGGTCGAAAGCTAATCGACAAAACAGCAGGAATTTTACTCATTGAACTTACCTCGACTTAAGATTTAAAAATTAAATGCAGCCACCGCAACAGCCACCCTCAGGTTCTTTTACTTCTTTTACTTCTTTTGTCTCAACTTCTGTTTCCTTAGTGGAATCTTCTTTCACCTCAGTCTCTTTATCATTTTCTGAAAGTTCTTTGTCTTTATTCATTTTACCCTCCTTAAAATTTCGATATATTCATATATTATAAATATATCTTTATAATTACAACATATCAATGTAAAAGATTTTATGCATTTAACCAAAAAAACAGATTACTGTGTAAGAGTCTTGATTTACCTACAGAACCATAAAGGCAGGGTTAAAATCAAAGACATTGCAGAAGCATATAAGATCTCTAAAAACCACCTTAGTGTTGCTGTAAATAAGTTGGCTGAGCTGGATTATATAATAACAACCCAAGGACCCAAGGGAGGTATTGAATTTAATAAGGCTTCTGAAAACAAAACGATTGGCAGTGTCATAACAGAGATTGAAGACCTTAATATTGTTGAATGCTTTGATCTTAAAAACAACAACTGCAACCTGAGCCCTGATTGCAAATTAAAAGGGATGCTTGCGAAATCAACAGCAGCTTTTGTAGCAGAATTAAATAAATATAAAATCAAGGACCTTAAATAGTTCTGTCTCTCTAGAGCAAACAACTAATTAACATGAAAAATAAATTTTATAAATTTTCAGTCTTATGTTTTTTAATTTCGGTTTGTGCAGGGCTCCTGCTTCGGTTTCAGTATGCAGGATTGGTTATGCACTTTGAGCAACTAGACCTTAGAAGGTTTCACACTCACGTTGGGTTTTATCTTTTCTTATTTCCAGTTGTTTGGCTCACTTTTAAACGAACGTCTTGGGCTCCTAAATCAGTAATTCTAGGCATCTATTTATTATCTTCAACAGCAGCTCTCTTAAGTTTTCTTTTTTTAAGTTACAGCAGCTTATCAAAAGCACTCTCAGGGGTCGTTCTTGTCTTTTGGTTAACTTACGCTTTTGTAAATTTAAAAAAACAAAAAAGTTTAAGGGGTTGGGCTCACCCTTTTTATGGAATAATTTTAGCAAGCTGCTCTATTGGCTACGTAATTTATCTAAGCACTATTGGCGAGACTCAAATGGCACAGAAGGCCGTACGCATTTTTATGACATATATTGTCTGGGGAGTTTTTGTTCCACTCTGCCTAGAGAAAAAAAGCTTCTCCAAACCAAACCTCATCATTTGGAATGTCGCAGTGATTCTAACTTCTTTTTTTGTCATGGACATGCATTCTTATAAATTTTTAACTTTAACAGGACCCCTCATCTTAGCTGGCTCACTACTCATTTCAAATTTTAAAAAAGTAAACTTAGATGACTCCAGACTAGGTCTCTACTGGCTCATCTCAGCAGTGAGTCTTTTTCTTTTTGGCCTTGGCCTAATAGAGAACCAACACTTCACAGCTGTCGGGGGGCTTCATTTTATTGTTCTCGGCCCCATACTGCAATCAGTCTTTAACTTTAAAAAATATAAGTTTTTATGGATTTATGATTTTTCTCTTTTTACTATGGCAGGTTCAATTACAGCCTTAACTCTTGCACCGCAGTTTTACACATCATTACATTTGATGACCACAGTATCTTCATCTGTTTTAGTAATCTGGCTCATTTTAATTTTAGCACCTAAAGAAATCTTGCGCGAAAAAAGCAAGCCCTCCCAAGCCAGATAGACAGACTCTAATAAAGAAATTTATCTAAATTTAGAGTGGACCTTCAAGCCTGATAACTGTAACTTTAGGCTTCAGAGGTAAATATGAATGATTTAAGAGCAGTTGTCACAGCTGAGTTTTTGGCTTTTTTTGAAGCTTTCACCCCATCGTACGCAAACTTTCTTTTTCATGTAACGGTCTTAGCTTGGGTCACTCTTTGCGCAGTCGTACTGCACCTCATTCTCCACAAAATCATCGTCCGAGTGCTCACAAACTTCAACTTTGTTGATCAAGAAGGCAGCTGGCTTAGCGCATTTCACGAGTTTAAACTTCTTCATTACATGCTGTTGATCTTTCAAACCGCTTTTGTGCAAATTCAAGTGAATGCCTGGCTTGAAAAAGACTGTTTTGTTGCAACAACAATCAGTTCATTTACCAATTTATTAATAGCGTTTTTTGGATTGATGTCTATATTTGCTGTCCTTAACTCTTTTCAAAGTATAATGAACTCTAGAGTTTCCCGTCTTCATATTCCTATTAGGGGAGCTATTCAAACTTCAAAACTGATTATGAGCATTCTTTTTGGTCTGATTGCAGTAGCCATAATTCTAGGAAAATCTTTGCTTGTTTTGTTGTCTGGAATTGGAGCTCTCTCAGCTGTTATGATGCTCGTTTTTAAAGATCCCCTTTTAGGACTTGCTGCAGGAGTTCAACTATCTGTGAATGATATGTTAAGGGTTGGCGACTGGCTTGAAATGCCCAAGTACAACGCCGATGGTGATGTCATTGACATTGGACTTACAACAGTAAAAGTTCAAAACTTTGACAAAACGATAACAACAGTCCCCACCTATGCACTTATTTCTGATTCTTTCAAAAACTGGAGAGGGATGTCAGAAGCTGGCGGCCGTCGAATCAAAAGAAGTCTCCTTATCAACACCTCTAGTATAAAATTTCTAAATGAAAAAGACATTGAACACCTTAAAAAAAGTAAACTTTTAGTGGATTACCTTGAAGACACCACTGGTGTACTTCAAAAAGAAAATGAGAAGCTCGGCGCTGATATGGCTTCAATGATAAACGGTCGAAGACTGACTAATATAGGAACCTTTAGAAGGTACCTATTGTCCTATTTAAAGTCCCATCCAAAAACTAGAAATGACATGAGCTTGATGGTTAGGCAGTTAGCGTTTTCTAGCGAAGGGCTGCCAATCGAAATTTATGTTTTTACCAACACTACAGTTTGGGCAGAATACGAAGACATTCAGTCTGATATATTTGATCATATTTTTGCCGTGCTTGGTGAATTTGAATTGAAAGTTCATGAGTCTCCTATTGGTGAAGACATCAAACAGATAGTTGTGAAGAGCAGCAAGGAACCAACAGAGTGAATATCAAAAACAAGACCTCATCACCCTACCCGCTTAATACGATTACAAAATATTATTTAAAGTTTATACTTTTTGGAGTTCTGTTTTTAAATGGAGCCTCAGGTTTAGCTCAGACAAAATCCACAACATTGAATCTGCCTTCCTCAAAAATCCTTAAAGTCGGTGTCGCCGGAAACGAACCCTTTGTATTTAAAAAATCAGAAAAAGGAATTGCTGTTGAAATTTGGAACAGGATTGCTCATAAAAAATCATGGGACTTTAAGTATGTACCCTTCAAAACTGTAAAAAGCGCTTTACTTGATTTAAGTGCTGGAAATATAGATTTAGTTGTTGGCCCAGTCAGCATCACTTCCAAACGTCTAGAAAAAATGAGTTTTTCCCAACCCTATTACAACTCAAGTCTGTCTATTATTTCTAGATCAGAGGAACTGAGTCTTTGGGAAAAGTTTAAACCCCTTTTAAGCTTTAAACTGCTTATGGCAGTTGGTGTCTTTTTAATTATACTCGCTTTTGTTGGTTTTTTATTCTGGCTAGCTGAACGCAAAAAATCACCAGATCAGTTTTCACACGAACCACTCAAAGGTGTAGCAACTGGAATGTGGCTAGCCATCGTTACAATGAGCACAACGGGTTACGGAGACACAGCACCAATCACCGTCATGGGCAGAGTGGTTGCAGGAGCGTGGATGATCATATCAATAATTTTTGCCACATCAATGGTGGCAGGAATAGCAAGTACACTTTCAATTTCAAATTCTAAATCTACAACAGTGTCGAATATAGAGGAGCTTGCTGGCCGTAAAACTGCAACAGTTTTAGATTCGCCTTCAGAAGAGCTTTTAAGAAAAGTTAAATCAAAAATAATTGGTGTTAGTAACCTAGAAGAGGCTATTGAGAAATTAGAAAACAAAAAAGTTGAAGCTGTGGTTTTTGACCGGCCGCAACTGCTTTACTATTTGAAAGTTAATGAAAAAGAAGATTTTTATATTAGTAAAGCCATGTACAACAAACAAAATTATGGTTTTGCATTTCCAATCGACTCAAAACTGATCTCTGATGTAAATCTTGCTTTACTTGAATTGTCAGAAAATCTCGAGATAGAAGAGGTTATTCATAATTACATTATGAAAGATGAATAACCTTTAGACTCTCTTTATTTTATGTAGTTTTTTGAAGTGAAATGAGCGCTTTTTTAACCTGCTTAAGAATATCAGGACGGTCATCGCCTTGCATGCCTTCACTTGAAGCGCGCAAAAGACTCTTTTCATCGTCGCGCCATTTTTTTAACATGTCAATTTTCTCTTTATCGCTCAAACTTTTATCAAGCATCAGATCTTCTGGTGTATTGTATTTACCGTGATATACCAAAATAAACCTCCAATGTTAAGGACTCTTAATTATAATTTAAGTGTTCTTAAAGTCAATTTTAAGCCTTTTAGTCACTCGTTTTGGACTGTTTATAATGAACACAAAGTCTCTTACTGGAAACCTTGTTCAGTTCTAATAAGATTTTTAAAGAAGAAATTCTCATCTTTGCAAAGGACAATGGTTAGAGAGCTTTAGAACGACCAAGAGGCCCTTTTAATCTAGAAAGCACCCTCTGTACACCGGAACTCTTTACAAAAGTTCTCTTGATTGATACTAGCTAGTTGATAACTAACCCAAAAAACCATTAAGGAGATTTGTTATGAGTTTAGAAAAGTTTGTATCAGAAATGATGACCATGCACGTAACAGCCAGACTTTGGCACTGGATGACAGGCTCTGCCCAAGACCATGTAACCTTTGAGCAGTTTTCAACGCAAAACGAAGCCTACGCGGATAGTTTTGTGGAAGCGGCTCTTGGAAATGACATTAAGCTTTCTCTTAATGAAATTGGTGTGAAAAACGGAATGGAAAACAACTATTCAATTGAAAGCGCTCGCGAACAAATTCAAAACTACAGATCCGAAGTTGCCAAAGTTAAAACCTTTCTTTCTGATGGAGAAATACCCGGCGGAGATGAACTGGTGACAATTTTAGATGACGTTACAATTTTGTGTTCAAAAACACTTTATCTATTAAAATTGAACTAAAAGTTTGATTGGAAACTGTTGCTGACTCAATTAGAAGTAAATTTCAAGTTGAGTCAGTAAAATTTAAGTTTTAAAGAACTGGTCCTACAGTTGAAACTATATTGTTCCAAATTCTGCGCCCGTATCTCCATGAGTCAACTTCATCAAAAGTAACTCGGTCTGATTGCGTAATGTAATCCTGTTGGCGCTCAAAAATTGCCTGCGTTATTTTGTCATCTCTAAGTAAAATATCATTTTCGTAATTTAAATCAAAACTTCGCAAATCTAAGTTAGTAGACCCCACAAATGACAAAGACTTGTCTATTGTTAAAGTTTTTGAGTGCAGCAAGCCGTTATAAAACTCAAATATTTTAACACCGCTTTTTAAAAGCAGTCTGTAGTAGCTACGGCTTGCCGCCGCCACAATCCAAGAGTCGTTTCGCTTCGGAAAAATCAAAGTGACGTCAACTCCTCGAAGAGCAGCAGCACATATTGCGTTTAAAACCGTTGAATTTGGAACAAAATACGGGGTTGAAATCACAATTTCTTTTCTTGCAAGTGTGAGTAGTGTTGCAAAAAGCTGAGGTGTAGCACCTCGCCTATCCGTAGGGCCATCAGCAAAAAGTTGAGCTGGAAAACCACTTTTAAGTGGTGCAGTTGTAGGTTTTAAGAAGCTTGGAATGTGGTCGCCGCTATTGAGCATCCAGTCAGCTGCAAATAAAAGTTGGCACTGCGCAACTATAGGGCCTTCAAAGCGCAACATAATGTCCACCCATGGAGCATATTTAGCTTTTACAAGAAATTCTGAATCTGCACAGTTCTGACTTCCACACCAAGTGATACGGCTGTCGATAACTGTGATTTTTCTGTGGTTACGCAGGTCAATTCGACTAAAGAGTATGGTGTCCACCACCCATTTAAGTGGCAAGGCTACAGACAGATTAACGCCGGCCGCGCGCATTTCACGCCACCATTTAGAGTGCACAAATCTGCGAGAACCGAGCCCATCAATACTAGCGTGACAAACCACCCCTCTTTTAGCAGCACGAATCAAAGCTTGGGCTACGCTCTTTCCCGTCTTGTCGTCTAGCCAAATGTAGTAAAAAACTTGAATGCTCTCCTGTGCGTTATCAATATCTTCTACCAATTTTGAGCGTGCAGTTTCAGCGTCTGGAAGCAGTTCAGCAGAGTTTCCTAGACTTGTTTCAAAACCATCGACTGATGCAGCTCTAAAGGCTGCCTGGTATTCTTTCTCAACACTGCCCTCAAGATTTTGATCACAACTTCCCATTGCTGGCCCTGCTAGCTTTTGAAGTTTAGAGAATATTTCGTCATGCCTTTTGTGAACTGTCCGTCCAAGACTCACCTCCCCAAACAAGAGATAAATGGCAACTCCGATATAGGGAACAAAAAACATAATTAAAAACCATGCTAATCGGGCTGCGGGTGACACATCATCGCGTAACAAAATACGAATGGAAAATATGATCACAAATAAAGTGTGGGCAATCGCCATTGTCTGAATCAGCATTTTCGAATCATCCCGTCACCTAATTTTGTATTTGAACTAAAAAGTTTTAATAGTAAAAAAAACCTTAAAAAATTTAAACCAAGTCTTTAAACAGGCAGAGCCGCTCCACTCTCTAAAGCAGGATCATTTTGTTTAGAGTCCAACGCCTTTTCTAAATTTAGACCTAAAGCTTTAGCCACACCAGTGCCGTAATCAGTGTCAGCAGCGTGGCAATTGCGAATGTGACGAAATTTAATAAAGTCTTCGGCATCACCCATAGCTCTCGCTGTGTTTTCAAAAAGCACCTTTTGTTGAGACGGGGTCATTAATTTAAAAAGAGCACCTGGCTGTTCAAAATAATTTGCATCATCATCATGAAAATTCCAATAGTCTCCGTTACCACTGATTTTTAACGGCGGTTCTTGATAAGATGACTGTTCTTGCCACTCTCCAAAACTATTCGGCTCGTAGTGAGGCCTTCCGCCGTAATTATCATCTACACGTCCAGCCCCATCACGGTGATTGCTATAAACTGGGCAGCGGAAAGCATTTACAGGAATTTGGTGATGGTTTACACCTAGGCGGTAGCGCTGAGCATCGCTGTAAGAAAAAAGGCGCGCTTGCAGCATTTTATCAGGACTCACACTTATGCCCGAAACGAGATTGCTCGGCGCAAATGCACTTTGTTCAACATCAGCAAAGAAGTTTTCAGGATTTCGGTTAAGCTCCACCTCTCCTACTTCAATAAGCGGATAGTCTTTCTTATACCAAACTTTAGTAAGATCGAAAGGATGCAGACGGTATCTGTCAGCATCCGTCTCTGGCATGACCTGAATAAACATAGTCCATTTTGGAAAATCTTTATTTTCAATAGCATCAAAAAGATCTTTCTGGTTGCTCTCCCGGTCTTTACCGACAACAGACTCTGCTTCTAAATCTGTGAGGTTTTCTATACCCTGTTGAGTGCGAAAATGCATCTTAACCCAGAAGCGTTCGTTTTCTGCGTTTATAAAACTATAAGTATGAGAACTAAAGCCATGCATATGTCTGTAACTTTTTGGAATCCCACGGTCACTCATCACAATGGTCACCTGATGAAGTGCTTCGGGCAAAAGCGTCCAAAAATCCCAGTTGTTGGTAGCGCTACGAAGATTGGTCTTAGGGTCACGTTTTACAGCTTTATTAAGGTCAGGAAATTTTTTAGGGTCGCGCAAAAAGAAAACAGGCGTGTTGTTGCCAACCATATCCCAATTGCCTTCTTCTGTATAAAACTTAAGTGCAAAACCTCTTATATCACGTTCTGCATCGGCCGCTCCTCGCTCACCAGCTACTGTTGTGAAGCGTGAAAACATTTCTGTTTTCTTTCCCACTTTTTCAAAAATTTTGGCTTTAGTGTATTTTGTAATGTCATTAGTCACTGTGAAGGTTCCGAAGGCTCCAGAACCTTTTGCATGCATTCTGCGCTCAGGAATGACTTCACGGTTAAAATTTGCAAGCTTTTCTGCAAGCCACACATCTTGCGATAGAAGAGGGCCACGAGGCCCGGCTGACATACTATTTTGGTTGTCAGCAACAGGGGCACCAAAATTCGTAGTGAGATGACTGACTGGACACTTTTTTTGATCTTTCTTATCTTTCACAGGAAACCTCCATGTAGAACCATTTAAGTCCTGAGGTAAACCCTTTTGATTAATATTGTCAAAGTTTAAAGTCTTGTACTATAGTCGCCTCAAGAAACTTAAAACAAAAAATCCCGGTCCGGCCCTAGGGGCACAATACGAAAAGGGTTGATAAATTCGTGAGAGTAAAAATAGTGTCTTTTTATATGATCCAAATGAGTTGTTGATTTAACAGCGTCCATTTCAAACATCATCCTTAGATAAGATGAAAGATTTTTGTATTCTAATATTTTCCTTTTGTTACACTTAAAATGTCCGTAGTACACGGAGTCAAATCGCAAAAGCGTAGTGATCAGTCTTACATCAGCCTCAGTTAACTGATCTCCTACTAAAAAACGCTTTCCTTCAAGCATAGACTCTACTTTATCAAGTGCTTTAAAAAGCTCGTTATAAGCTTCTTCGTATGCCTCTTGTTTTTTTGCAAAACCTGATTTGTAAACACCATTGTTTATAGGTTCATAAGTAAGCTTGTTGACCAGATCAATCTCTTTACGAAGTTCTTCAGGGTACAAATTAATTTGACTATCAGTGAACTCATTAAATGCAGAATTAAAAATTCTAATTATTTCTGAGGACTCGTTATTAACTATAGATTCTGTTTTTTTATCCCACAACAAAGGAACTGTGATTTTTGCTGAGATCTTTGGATCGTGTTTTTGATAGGTTTGATACAGATAGTCTTTATTATAAAGGCTGTCTCCTGTCGCCCCCTCAAAATCTTTTTGAAAGGACCAGCTGTGCTCCAACATATCAGGATGAACGACATCGAAAGATATAACATCGTCTAGGCCTTTTAGTTTTCTAGCGATCAAAGCTCGGTGAGCCCACGGACAAGCATAGCTCACATACAGGTGGTACCTTCCTTTTTCTGGCTGGTACTTTGCATGCCCAGAGCTTATTGTTTCTCGAAAAAGACTTTCTTCTCGAGAGAATTTACCATCCTTATCACTTGTTGCCACATCATCATTATTCCACTGGCCTTCAATTAAATGTCCCATGTAAAACACCCCTTAGTCTGA
>Ga0115567_10000213_pt1 | contig 57234 bp, 48 predicted proteins | sample COGITO_mtgs_1204_2_FD_88679 | JGI IMG/M metagenome (GOLD analysis project Ga0115567, IMG submission 88679) | Pelagic marine microbial communities from North Sea - COGITO_mtgs_120412 | ecosystem: Environmental > Aquatic > Marine > Epipelagic | place: Germany:Helgoland, sampling site Kabeltonne...
ACTTCAATATTTAGGTCAAAGCAAATGTCGTTATAAGTTGCCGCAGTTAATACATCGCACCTAATTCCAAATCGCCCCCCCAATGAGACTTCTTTTGCTGAATTACTTATAAATACACGCTTTTTTGGGGTTCCAAATTCATTATGAAGTGGATGTGTATGCACCTCTGAAAATTGGTCTATATAAGTATCTTCAGGCAGAAGTGGATATGTTGGTAATATGATATTTCCGGTATTTGCTAAATAGTCTTGTGCCATTAAATGTATAGCAGACATTGCACAGCTAACGGTTGCTGTTGCTCTATAATGTGCAAAGTGATTAGTGGTTTTACCTTTATAGAATTTTGCAAGAAGTGGAGCATTGCAGTCAGGGTTTGGGCAGACACAATTGCACTTTAATCCTCTTTCGGATTTGTCTAAATTATCAATTTTGACGATTTCGCCAGATGACTTGCGTTTGCCAATTGGTACTAACATTTAAGTTACTTTCTCAAAATAAAAATTTGAATTTTAACTGTTATTTTCAATAATAATATTTCATTTTTTAGGTCTTCCACCAATTGAGTTGTTGGGATTTAAGTCTTTAATCCAATCCCGCTTTGTATTTTTACCAGCATATACTGCGCATTGTCCATATTTTAAGAAATCAGGTTCTTGTTCCATTGCGGTTATTGTCATTTGGGGGTTTATCTGCCCATATAATCTTTGCTGTTTCACGACTTAATAACCTTGCTTTCTGTTTATGATTTAGTTGTGACCATAGACGGTCGATATGATCTTGGGTTAAAGAACCTTTTACAATATCTTCTTCTGGTTGAGTATATAAATTCTTCTGTTGTAACTCATCAAACCAAAATTTTGGTAGTGATATTTCTTTAATTTTGCATAGTGTGACTATATTTTCTTGATTGACGTGAACTAGCTCTAGTTTTGATTTTTCAAATTCTCGTATTTCAAAAGTTTTTTCAAGGCCTTCAACTAACTTCAAGTGGCCTTTGCACCAATCAAAATGAAATCTATCGTATTCATCGTCTAGGTCATATTGGTGAGCTAGAGCTGAAGTCATTTCTTTATTATCTTCATCAAATTTTTGGGCAAGTATATCTAGGTTATGCCACTCTTCTTCGGTAGCGTTTTCTAAACATTCAATTTTTCCAATATTCTCTGCAGGGCTAGTTGTAAAGTTTAGTCCTTTGCTGAATGTTTCCTCATCTATGCAATCAGCTGGGTTTTTCTTTTGTACTCCATTAACGGTGCAAACTGAAATATTACAATAAACAGCTGCTTTACAAATTATCCTAATAGTATCTTGAATAGGTAAAGGCAGTTTAAAAAAATTACAAAGACACCCTTAGTAAAACAAGTAAATTACAAAGACACCCAGTGTGCCGAGATAAATCGGTAGAAGACTGAGCAGAGGCCGCCCCGGATGCAAGTCCTCTACTTGGTAAGGTAAGCACACCGGCAAGACCCCGAGTCATGGGAAAACTAATTTCAGGGTTGGAAAGGTTAGGGAAAGTAGCGAAGCAAGGTAAGCATCTTAAATTCAACAACTTAACGCATCATATTAGCCTGCACTGTTACTTGAGGCGTTTAATAAGCTGAATAGACATCGATTGCTTTATCTATTCACCTTCAGGTATAGGAGCAGGCATCGGGCTCTTGGCCTTGCGGTGAGCCAAGCTACTCTTAACTAACAACCTTGCTGTTTCTTGGTAGGCATGCACAAAGTCAGTGATACCAATACCCTGCAAAGATGTTTTTTCGGCTAGACTGGAAATTTTAACGATTACTTGAGCCGCCGGATCGTAATTCAATACGGCTTGGCAAATGATCTTTTTACTCAATAAGCTGTTAGCTGTCACAATGACGCTGGCGGCTTGTTCTACTTTTAGCGATTCTAATACCGGTCTCTTGTCTAAGTGCCCAAAATAAGCTTGAAACCCTCGTTCTCTTGCTAGTAAAACGTGCTGTAAGTTGTCAGAAATAATCACAAATTTAATGCCTTTTTCAGCTAAATTTTTAGCGACAATTCGACCTGCAATAGCAAAACCACAAATCACTGTATGCTGACTGATATTAATGGGCGTAATCTTATCTGACTCAAAAAATTCTTTGCCAAAATAGGAAGCAAGCTTATAAATATTATTTACCATGAAGGGGGTGACTATCATGGATAACACAGTAACCAATATCAGAAAACTGCCTAAATCTGGTGATACCAGACCTTGGCTCAATGCCAAGGAGAATATGGCAAACGAGAATTCTCCCACTTGACACAAAGCGATGGCCGATTTGACTGATTCATTTTTATTTGATTTTCTGCGAATTAGCACAAAAATAATGAACGCTTTTATTAGCATTATTAGTGCTAATACTGTGACTACCCAGAAGAACTGCTGATAAAAATACACAATATCGATTTTAGTGCCGATGGAAAAAAAGAAAGCACCAAGTAGTAAATCTTTATAGGAGTCGATGTCTGATTCAACTTTCACATGGTAGTGGGTTTCGGCAATGATCATTCCGGCAATAAATGCGCCTAATGAATAAGTGAACCCCATTTCATGGGCCAGTAATGAGGCACCAATTACTATGCTTAATACTGAGCCTAAAAATAATTCTTCTAACTTGGCATTGGTCGAAAAATGCAACATCCACTCGATTAGTTGTTTACCTAGAGTGAACATAAACACAATCACCAAAGTGGCTGATACCAAGGTATTGAGCAACACATCGCCGATAGACAGTTGGTCATTGGCTAAAAAACTGATCAGTAATAAAATAGGTATGACAGCCAAATCTTGAAAGATTAATATTGCGACTGACTTTTCACCGTAAGGGGTGAGTACATCTTTGGATTTTTTTAGGTAACTTAAAACGATGGCTGTGGATGATAAACTGAAGGCTAGGGCAATAATCACAGAAGCTGTTATGCCTTGTTTAAACACATAATGCGTCACCAAAAAGATAACTAATGCACTCCCTAGGACTTGCACTAAACCGTTAAAAAATACGATTTCTTTCATCTTTTTAAGTTTACTAAAAGACAATTCTAATCCAATAGTAAACATCAGAAAGACAATGCCGAATTCACCAATTAAATCTAACGAATGTAAATTTTCACTACCATTAAAATCAAACAAATTACTAATAATAGTGCCGGTAATGATATATCCGATAATGTGTGATACTGAAAGCTTTTTCAGCACTATATTTAACACAGTGGCAATGGCCAGTGAGATAAAAATGATCAGTAAAATCGAATCCATTAAACAGCCTAAATAAAGTTAATATCGAAAAATGAGTAAATAACTGCCCATTATCCTAGAAATAAGGTAACAGACCTTAGCGAAGAAAGGTCTGTTACCTATTAATATTGATTAAAGGGGGATGTAGCGACCCGCTGATGCCACGAATATGGTTAATAACCCAAGCACTAAGTTCAGTAATACCATCTTTCTAATCATATTTAGGTTGCTTGCTGCATTTGGCCAGTCTTGTAAGGCTACTGCGGCCTTTAAACGCTTAAAAGGTGCGAAATAAACATGCATAAATATTGCTGCCATGATGTAAGCCAAAAGCATCATGATATGAATGTGTTTACCTACGTTGGCTAACCCTCCGAATTGAGCAGTCATAAAATGTCCACTGACTATTAATAGGATTATGGCTAGCCAGACCCAGTTAAAAAACTTTTTAAATACCCCAACCCAAACGGTTAATCTTTGTGGGGGCTCTAATATATCTGCAGCGACAGGCCTTAAAAAAGAATAAGCAAAAAACATTCCTCCAACCCAAATTGTGGCGGCTAATATATGCAGGCTAATAGCAATAAACATAGGATCCTTTAAATATAATAAAATGACACCGCGAATTTACCATCCCAAATCATTTGCGCCAATCTATCTTAGTCATCTAATTGAGGGCTAGCATTTGATTAGTCAATCACTTGCGTTTTTTAGGCGACTTGCAGCCAAGTGCTTTTTTTCTGGCGTGTTGTTTACCTTTATTGTTTTTTCTTGTTGAGTCGGTTTGTTTTGTTAAGTCAGGTTCATAACCCGGTAGCCATTGTTGTAGCAATACACTGTCGAGTACTTTCTCAACGGCTTCTAGCAACCACTCTTCATTTGGGCTCATTAGCGATATCGCTAGCCCGGCTTTTCCGGCTCGGCCTGTTCTGCCAATGCGGTGAATATAATCTTCTGCAACATAGGGTAATTCGTAATTAATCACGTATTTTAAATCAACAATGTCGATGCCTCTTGCCGCTACATCTGTTGCCACTAGGGCTCTGGTTTTGCCTTGTTTAAATTCTGCTAGAACTCGTTCTCTGGCACCTTGTGATTTATCTCCGTGAATAGATTGGGTCACAATACCGTCTTTACACATTTCTTTGGCTAGTTCATCGGCGGTTTGTTTGGTGCGGGTAAAAATTAACACTTGATGCCAGTTTTTTGAGCCTATCAGAAAAGACGTGAGCTCTCGTTTGCGCTCACTGTCAACGTTGTATACCAGTTGTTCAACTTGTGTGGCTGGCCTATTACGCTCACTGACTTCGATAAGTACAGGGTCTGTGAGTAAGGTTTTACTCAATTTAAAAATGGTGTCATCAAATGTTGCGGAAAATAATAGTGTCTGCCGTTTGCTGGGTAATCGACATAAAACACGGTCAATTTCATCTTTAAAGCCCATGTCTAACATGCGATCGGCCTCATCAAAAACAATAGTGTATAGCTGGCTTAAATCGACGCTTCCTTTAGCAATATGATCTAATAATCGCCCCGGTGTTGCGATCAAAATATGTGCGCCTTTCTCAATTTCGGATATTTGCGGGTTAATGCTGACACCACCGTAGGCGACCGCCACCTTTAGTTGAGTATTTTCTGCATATTTCAGAAAACTTTTATATACCTGCAGTGCTAGTTCTCGAGTGGGCGTTAATACTAATGCACGGATAGGCCCAAGATCATCAGCATATTTTATTAGCTGTTGAAGAATGGGTAGGGCAAAAGCGGCGGTTTTTCCAGTACCTGTTTGGGCGCCAGCCATCACGTCTTTGCCCGCGAGAATGGCTGGGATCGCTTGCTGTTGTATTGGAGTTGGTGTCGCGTATCCTAAATCCTTAACTACATCAGTTAAGGACTTATCTAACGCTAACGAAGAAAAATTCATATAAATTTATTACTTTTTGATTGCTTATTATCTTTATAACATTGTTGTTGAAACACATCATAAGTAAAAAAGAATAGAGGCAATTTAGAATATTAGGTTTTTACGCGACCTATAACTAAAAATACGCCAGCAATCATTAACAACAGCCCATGTAGCCGTTGAATATTTAATGAATACTGTGGCGCACCTATAATTCCGTAATGGTCTATAAGACACATAGATACGAGTTGGCCTAGTAAAACAATAGAAACGGCGTTGGCAATACCAAAACGAGGTGCAACCCAAGTAATACTTAAAATATAAAGCGCGACAAATATACTTCCAAAGGAGAAGTGCCATGGGATATTAGATTGATATAACTCAGTTGGCAGTCCCTCGATAACCAAAAGGTAAGGTACTGAGATTGCGAGCCCCACTACAAATTACAGAGCCGCCCATAATAACGCAACACATTTTCTTGCAAAAGCACAGCTATATGGCTAGAAACACTTGAGTTTCTTTAATCTCCCAAAGCGCAGAAAAGTCCTTGGCTAAGCCTTTGTCCTACATGGCTGTGGCCGGACTAAAAACCAGCTAAGCAAGACCAGAATGCCAAAAACAGTGTAACTAGCGAGAAACACCCACTGAGGTGCTTGAAAGTACAATAATTTACTTAGCCAGTGGGAAACAAAGGAGCCTGTGTAGACGTTATTCCCCGCTAATGCACGCAACTTCATTTCCCAGATTGTTAGCGGACAAATAACCCCAATCCATGACTGCAAAACTACAACGCCAATGGCGAAAATATGGGTGATCCGCAACCACGGATTTAAGGTCCACTTCCAGTCTAAAAACTTGCCCACATAAATCAGAATTAGGCCTGCCAGTACAAAGACTACAAATAACACATGAGTAACGAGTATTGCGTCGGCGGCTAGTGAATAAAGTGTACTGAACTTCATGGCAGCTCCCAAGGTTTCAAAAAGCTGAAGAACACGCGCTAACATTAATGCCTGAGCAACTAGGGTATTGGCGAGCGTCTATCATGACATATATAGACGCTTTAACCATAGCATCAACTAATACCGCTTTTGGTGGTGATTCATTTTTTTGATGTTGCCTTTCCCTGTCAACGCCTAGCTCAACACTTTAGTATGCAAAGCAGATGCCTTTGGGTTTTGGCTCTGTGTTTACCTACTGAGTAAAAGTGGTGACTTCCGATTTTCTGCCAATGCATCTCAACGCCCTGAGTGTCCTTATAAACCAAGGCTGCGATTCGTTAGCTTCTTTGTAAGCTGGGTTTAAATGACAATACTGCGAAACAAGCATTAACTTTAGGCAGGAAGCTTGCTTATAAACTTGCGGAATTAAGTGAAAAGGCGGTTAAGCGACGAGACTGAGCTAGCGAGTTATTCGCTATAAAAGTAATTAAATTATCTTTTTACTGCGTTCTTTTTTGCAATTTTGGCGTGTTGTTTTTTAGTCAAATAAGCTATTTAAATTTTTACTCAATAGATTTTAAAAAGTCATCTGACTAGTTTTGGTGGCGACAGATACAAAAGGAATAGCGTGAGTGATGAGATATAAGGTTATAAAAAACAATTGGTTACCTTGGGTTGATATTCAAGTGATAGGCTTATTGCTGATCTGTGTGTATAGCCTGTTTCGCCCAGTCCAAGCGCAAGACGTCAATGATATTGTCTTGTCCAAGGCGTTTAAAGATGGGATAACACTGCCCGCTTATGCCTTGCTTGATATTGTTGGACAGGCACCTGCTGGACGAACCCTAGATGTGAAGTTAATACAAGACAAAACAACTATCACCATGGCAAGAGTGTTAGTAAATAGCGACGGTAATTGGCAGGTATCACTGCCTGAGCAGGCGCCGAACGGCCCATATAAATTGACCATTAGTGATGGCGAGTTAGTTAAAGTAGTGCATGATGTTTATATTGGACTAGCTGATTATACGGCGCGTAATCCACAGGGAGATATTATTCTATCAACCCGCTTAAACGACGACATGATATTAAAGCCTAATGAGGTCATAGAGATACACGGCTTTGGCGAGCCTGGTCGTACTGTCGATTTAAAACTTCTCAAAGCGCAGCAAGCGATAACTATGGCCAGGGTTCAAACTAGCCGTGATGGGCAATGGCAAGTAACTTTTCCGGCTCAAGAGGCTGGGGGACCGTTGCAATTGTCTGTCTCCGATGGCACACACAGTAAAATGATCAATGGCATCATTATCGGAAAAGCAGATATAAAACAACCACCAAAAACACCAAAGCACCTAGTTGCGCAAAATTTGAGTAGCAACGACGCCATTGACGCTGCTGCCGTCCAGCCACCAAACCAATCAGCACAGGCCACTGATCAGCAAGGTGTTGTCACTCGCAGTCAAAGCGACTATTTACAGAAGCAATTTGATGTCTCAAATTGGACTCTGGTGGATTTGCGATCACTGGAAGAGTCAATAAATAACGACACCATAATTGCCAGAAAAAATCTACATTTTGCAATTGATCCCCAAGTGGTTAGTTTGAGTCTTGGCCAAGCAAATCAGATTGACCAGATAATTATCAACGGCCAAGTTCTTGAACCACAAAGTTGGAAAAACAATCCCTTGCAAATAAAAGTGCCAAAGGGAATGTTTCAGTCAGGCGACAATACTATTGCCTTACTATCGATTAACCAGTGGGACAATACCCGCTTTATTGGTCCAACTGGTCGTTTTAAGATGACCATCGACCAATTCACGCTTGATTTATCGACAAACTGGCATGTCTTCTATCCAGAGTCGGAACAACGGGGTCAGCCACTCAGCCAACAGGTGTCAATAGTGCAATAAAATCCAGATCCCATTCTGAGAAGAAAAAAGGGGCGTATTCAATTTCGCGGTCAAGACATTGTAACGGCACTCATCAAAATACTTTTTATCCTGTCAACCCGCTAGAATCGCTGGGATGGCTTGTTTTTGTATTGGTGTTGGGCTGTCGTATCCCAATGCTTTAACTGCATCTATTAAATATTTATCTAACGCTAACAAAGAAAAACTCATTTATCTCTATCGATTTTTTTGATGGCTTAATATCTTTATAGCATTGTTGCTGGAACTCATAAAAAGTAAAAGGGGAAATTCAATTTAAGTAAAATAACTTCCACGTTATTTATCCCTTCCAGCAATTTAAATCTTAGTTTTTTGAGCGGCCTATAACTAAAAATACGCCAGCTATCATTAACAACAGCCCAAGTAGCCGTTAAATATTTAATGAATACTGTGGCGCACCTACAATTCCGTAATGGTCTATAAGACACATAGATACGAGTTGGCCTAGTAAAACAATAGAAACGGCGTTGGCAATACCAAAACGAGGTGCAACCCAAGTAATACTTAAAATATAAAACGCGACAAATATACCTCCAAAGTAGAAGTGCCATGGGATATTAGATTGATATAACTCAGTTGGCAGTCCCTCGATAACCAAAAGGTAAGTGACTGATATTACGAGGCCCAGTATAAATAATATTGTAGCGGCAAAAGCTGGGCTTTGAAGTTTGCTTCCTAAGCCGCCATTTAATGCTGCCATCAAGGGAATACCTAAGCCTGCTATCAGCATAAGTAATGAGTAATAAATAGTGTTGTTCATTTGTATCTTTTCACAGTTATTTAAATACCTTGTCACGACGGCTTAACGGGCAGTGAAAAAACGCATAAATGATTTGTCATTACCTCGAAAATAGCAATTTCATTCGGTATCATGGACATGCCGCCGCACACAGTTTGATAACCTCTATGTTTTGGCTGATTGGCGAAGCTTGGTGACTTGATCGAAACCAATACCCCAGTTGTCGGTATTGATCTCATCAATGATAACAAAGGTGCTTGCTGGCTTTTTATTAAGCACATCAACTAACAATTGTGTGACACCTTTTATGAGCGCTTGTTTCTGTTCATTACTGACGTTTTCATCAGTTACTTTAATATTTACGTAGGGCATGGTTTTTTACTCTCAGTTTAGTGTTGTTAGGAATTAATTGACTGCAAATCAGTGTACATTTTGTTGACGATTAGCCAGCGTCCGTTTTCTTTTAATAGACTCAAAAAATCGACGTACAAGTGATCAAATAATGGGCATTGCAGCTTAACAATGGCCTGATCTTGTACGATTTCCATGGACAACAGTTTGAAGTTGTATGACCGGTCTTGCTGCTTGGGTATGGGTCGATTAGCAACGGCGTTTAGCCACTGCTCTAGACTGCGCCGCAAGCCCGGCGCTTTGAGATATGCATCGGCGTGAAAGATAGCTCTGAGCTTGGAAATATTTCCGTGGTGCAAACCATCAAAGTAAGTGGATACAAGAGCCATCACTAACTCGAATTCGTTTTCGCCAAAATTGTCGGTATCGACTTTTTTTTTCATAAAGTATCGCCTTTTGCCATTGCTCAAATCGTGCAATGGCTGAAATAAAGGGTTCTAAAGTGTATTAAGCTGCAGCCTGAGACTCTTCTGTTTCTAACGCACGTTTAAAGCTAGGCATTGCCATTATCATATCCAGCATTTTTTGGGTTTTAAGCCCTAACGGAATATCAATTGGAAAGCTCGCTCCCCAGCGTGAATACACTGTCAGCATAATATCTGCAGCTGAAGGTTGGTTTCCTCCAAGATAATCCTGATTTTGCAACTGTTGTTCTACGACCTGCCATAAACCACTTATTTTTTGAGCCGCAGCTTCAAAAGCTGACTGTTTAGCTGTTTCATCTGAAATATTGTGAGCGATAAAAAACAAAAGGCTATAGGCAGGGTGCATGGTGGCATTGGCAAACATGATGTTCTGGATCCCTTCATCACGAGCCTTTCCAATGGCTGGCAACAAGTTGTTAGGATGTTTATCTAGCAGGTATAACATAACAGCGGCACCTTCTCGGTACGTGATATCGTTATCTACAAGAACCGGCACAGTGCCCACAGGATTAATGCTGCTAAAGTTATTTACGTTTTGTTTGTCGACAATGTTAACCCCTTGACCAAGTTCATGGATAACCACTTGAGTCGCTAGGGAACAGGCGCCGGGATGGTAATAGAGTGTGTACATGGTGTTTATCCTCATATATTTAATTGTGGTGATTTGTGGTTGTCGTTTACAAGACTCCTAGAAACGACTGGGTGAAGTTTAGGGGTTTCGTTTATCTACATATATACCTACAATAAGAACCTACTGTTTCCAAATTGAAAACAATATTAGGTTATGATTGGTTTAACAGTATTGGATGAAACCTCCTATGGATAATCAAAGTGGATAAACTCAGAGCAATGCAATTATTTGTGCGCTTAGCAAACTTGGGAAGTTTTACTCGAGTTGCAGAGCAAATGAATGTTTCTAAGTCAATGATCAGCAAGGAAATCAGCCGCCTAGAAGGATCCTTAGGGGCACGTTTACTACACCGTTCAACGCGTAATGTCCGGCTAACCCATGCGGGTGAGGGATATTTACAACGAGCACAGGATATATTGGAAAAACTAGATGATGCAGATAATTTTCTGCAAGATCTTCAACAACACCCTCGTGGTAAATTAAAAATCAATGCACCTATGGCGCTTGGTATCACCGATTTATCAACATTGTTTGCCGATTTTATGCAGGCTTATCCTGATATTGAGCTAGATATTCACTTGGGGGATGAAAGTGTAGATCTTGTAGAGCAGGGATTTGATTTAGGCTTTAGAGCATCGAGTCGGCCAATCGATTCGAGTTATGTTGGCCGCCCACTGACTCGTTTCAAGTACCGCGTGTGTGTGGGAGCTAATTATTTACATAAGCATCCATCCATTAATTCTCCGCAAGATCTAAAAGAACACAATTGTTTTGTGTACAGTTATTTCCAAGGAAAAAACATTTGGCCTATTGAGGATGGTGTAGCCGTGCAAGGTACACTTCGGGTTAACAATACGATGTTTATGATGGAGGCGATTAAGCGCGGGCAGGGTATCGGTTTTATACCAGACTTTGTCTGCCGTGAGGCGCTAGAAAGTGGTGAAATTGTTGAAATCTTGACCAAGTCGGAAAAACCCAATCTCACACTGTACGCTTTGTATCCGGCAAGGCATTTTGTCCCTGCTAAACTTGTGCAATGTATAGAGTTTCTAGAACAATGGTTTGTCAATAAATAGCAATCTAACTCGACAATGTCGTGGTTGAGCTGGACGCTTTGAAATTACAAATGGTTACAGAAATAGAATTAGACTAAGATTATATTAGCAAATAACACAAAATCATTAACATAACTCGAATGTCCTATTAGTAGGCCAAAAATATCAATTATAAATATACGGAGATCATTATGCTTACTGTTAGAAAAATCATTTTTATTCCACTCATTTTTTCTATTCTGGCTGTTTTATCAGGGTGTAATAGCTCGGATGAACAGGTAGAAGTGGTTAGTACGCCTAATGACCTTACATTATTTCAAAGCGCTAAAACAAAATGGGACAGTCAATCAGGGCAATTTTATACGATTCAAAGTCAACGCTTTTGTGAATGTGTAGCTGAAATGTCGGCGCAAATGAAAATTAGCGTATCTGAGAATTTGATATTGTCAGCATTTGATGTAGTTTCTGATGCGGTTATATCAAACCAAGTACGAGAGGAAATATACACGGTTGATGGCTTGTTTGCCTTGATTGAAAAAGCGATAGCTGATGGCACGTCAATCGAAGTGACATATAACGAAGAGTTTGGTTACCCTGAAACGGTAAAAATTGACCTTGAAAAACTTGCTGTTGATGGTGGCCTGCACGTGCATTTGTCAGATTTAGAGATTAAGAACTCTTTATTGGCACTTGATAATGTAACTTGGGCACTAAAGTCATTCGGCAGTATTGCTGGTCCACAACCCATTATAGAAAATACGAATATTTCATTGTCGATTGATATGCATAATATGCAATTAAGTGGTTTCGGAGGCTGTAACAGCTACTTGGCTGATTTTGTTTTAGAGTCTAAGGGTACCAACATGATAATTTCGAATATTGCTATCACATCACTGTTTTGTAACGAACCAGAAAACATCATGCAACAAGAGCGTAGTTATATTGCCACATTGCTACAAATCCAATCTTTTACTTTCGATAATGCAACGTTAAACCTACAGGCTGGCACTGACTCAGGCTTGTATTTTGAAACAGCAGAACTGGCAACCATTAGGCTTGATTAATTGCGATAGACGCCATTTTCATAGTGCTTTCAAATGATGCTGCACCGGCAATAAATAAACCATTGTGACAAAACATGGCGTCATCAATGCCCGTTACATCTTGAAGGGCTTTGTCGGATAAGCCTGCCCATTCTTTAGGTAAAGGTTTTCTGTCTTCAAATGAACCAGGCTCAACGGGGACGGTTTGAATTCTCCATTGACCGCTCTGAGATGGGTAAATCATATATAAAGCTTTAGCAGATAAGGCGTGAACCGTTCTTTTCCACGGGGTGTATTTTTCTAAGACAATGACTCTTGAGTCTTGGGCATTTTCAATCGCTTTAGCCACAATTGTTTTGGCACTAATACCACCATTAGCAGCAGCTATAAATCTAGTTAATACTCGTGATGCAAAATCAACCGCTTCGTCAAAACAGGCATCAAAGTGGCTATCTTCTTGCCATGTAGGGTTAAACATTGAAATAGTTTGGCTAAGGCTAATCCCGTCATAAATACCTTCAACGTGGCCACAGTCTACGGCATCAATTGCCGATACTAAACCTGCATCAACCGCCTTGGCTACTTCTTGGTTACCTTGGCATATATCTACGCCATATTTCTGCCAAATTAAACCAAATGAGGAGTAGGGGATACCATTGTTGCGCTTGCCTGCACCACCACGTTGATGATGATCAAAACGGTCAGTATCTGCATCATATTCACCGCCCACATCAATCACAATATCTGCTTTGGAAATAACCTCTAAATCACGGGTACGTATAAGTGTGAAAGAAGGAAAAATGCTCTTAAACGCAGCGATACTAAAAACATCATCTGCATGAAAATTTCCGTTGTGAGTTACTATAGTTTTATCATTCATTTATTTTGTGTCATTTTAGAAAGGCAAAGGAGAGTGTCGATAGATAAAGGTTAAATATTGAAATATTGAATCAGTAAAAATCACCTTGTGAATTCTATATTAAAATGGCGAATAAAATAACATTAAATAAGTTTTGCGGCTTTTTAGTTGAGACACCATGAACAAACTTTTTATCATAGGTTTACCACGAACGGGCACTACTAGTATCAGTGTTGCGTTGCTTGAGCACTTTAAGGTTTCACATACCGCTTATACAAAACGTGCGTTTGAGTTGGCTGATGTGATCTCTGACTGCCCCTGTTTTAGTGATTATCAACAGCTTGATGTATTATTTCCTGAGTCTAAATTTGTCTATTTACAGCGTAGTCCTGAGCAATGGTTACCGTCAATACAGATGCTACTGAAGAAAATGTTACCTAAACTTAATAGCAAGGCTTACGTCAACCCGATATTAAAACGAAGTTTTGAGCAGATATTTGACTTGAAGATTGTCAATGATCCACTTGAAAAAATTCATCTCACAAGATGTTACCAGCGCCACGAAAAAGCAGTGATAGATTATTTTCATGGCCGAGATAACATATTAAAAATTGATATTAATCAGTCAGATAGTTTGCAACAGTTGTTGGATTTCCTAAATCTACAACACTCAGGTGCTAAACAATTTCCCCACTTGAACATTGGAAAGCTGGTGGATAACTGGCAAGATATTAAACATACGCATAAAATTAATTCGAATACAGCAGGTAGAGAAGGTCGCAAATTTTTTAATTATTGAGTCAACCCATTCAAGGTGGAAGTCATGCAAGGATTTAAATATTGTTTAATCATTATTGCATTTAGCAGTTTAGTTTCATGTTCGAGTTTGGGCGTTAACCTACCAAGCTACGACGAATTATTAAGAACACAATCGGCACAAGATGGTAGAGCTTGCGTGCGTCAACATAATATTCGCGGGTTTGGCATGCTCGAGGATGATGTCATTAGCATCAGTGCCAGCGGAAGAAGTCGGTATTACTTAGTCACCACTTTGTTTCGCTGCCACTCCTTACAAACAAGCTTTGCTGCAGGTTTTAAAGGAGATTTCTCAGAATTATGTGGGGGAGGTCGCGATAAAATTCTGACTTCTGAGGAGTCTTGCCCGATAAAAAGTATTTTTGAATTTGAATCACAAGAAGACGCTTTTGCTACCTTTGAAAAGGTCGACATCATTCGTCAAAACTTAAAAAAAGAGGCGCAAGAAAAAGAGCAAGATGGGGCTTAATCGAAACATAAGATGCCTAAATATAAGGTGTGTGCATATTGCGGACTGTTAGAAAATCAATATGTACTGATATATAACGACTCCAAATAATTCTATATTCTGGTTATGTACCTAAACCTTTGAGGTGGCGTCGGGATAAACGTCTAGAGTATCCATGTTTGAGCTACTACAGATAACAGGCAGAAGGGCTTTCTGTGTCATATATCTCAGTCTTATTCACATCATTTGTAAATAATCAAATATGCTTGTTGATTAGATATTCGTTAGTTGTTTAATTGGGTTAACCCTAGTTCCGTTTGTTTTTTGGTACATAATTTAGAATTGAATCTGGTACTGTTTTTTTGACCTCAAAACCTTCAAAGGTTTTTCTGGTAATCACATGACCAAGGCGGCTTTCGATGGCACACAGGTTTCTAAAGTTGTCTTTAGCCACAAATGAAATGGCTTCTCCCGTTGCACCAGCTCGGCCGGTTCGGCCAATTCGATGGATATAATCTTCAACCTGATCAGGCACATCATAATTAACCACCCGTGATAAATTTTGAATATCAAGACCACGGGCCGCTATGCCTGTGGCGACTAAAAATTTAATTTGACCAGACTTAAAGTCCGCTAATATTCTTTCGCGAACTGCTTGGGTTCTGTCACCGTGAATACTATCAACAGGAATACCACGCTTTTCTAGTTGACTGACTAGCTTAGCTGCTCCCTGTTTTGTTTCAATAAAAATCAGCGCTTGATCCCATTGTTGGTGTTTAATCAGATGACTTAATAATGCCGATTTATTACCTTTGTCAACGGTGACTAACCATTGCTCAATTTTGGGTGCTGACGCTTTGTTTTGCTGAATAGATATCTCAACCGGATTATTGATGGAGCGTTTTGCTAGGGCACGGACTTCATTAGATATAGTTGCAGAAAATAACAAGTTTTGACGCTGTGGCGGCAAGCGTTCAATAATTTTATTAATGTCGCCAACAAAACCCATATCCAGCATTCTATCGGCTTCATCTAACACTAATACTTCAAGTTCATCAAAGTATAATACTCGTTGATGCGCCATGTCCAAAAGTCGACCTGGCGTAGCGACCAAAATATCTATACCGCCAATTAGGCGCTGTGTTTGTTCAACTGAATCAACACCTCCGTACATCGCCATTGAACTCAGTTCTAAGTATTGACCGTATGTTGCAATATTCTTTGCAACCTGTTTCGCCAGCTCCCTAGTAGGTACAAGAATTAGCGCGCGAATGCGTTTACCCCGTAGCTTACGACCAGTATTAAGCCGTTGTAGAATAGGCAGCACAAAACTTGCCGTTTTACCTGTACCGGTTTGCGCTGCAGCAATAAGATCTTTACCAGATAAAATAACCGGAATAGCTTGTTCTTGGATGGTGGTTGCTTGGCTATAACCTAAATCAGCCAATGCTTTTAGAATAGGTTCTGATAACTGCAATGATGAAAATGACATGTTGTGCCTTATGAATATAACGTTTTAAGAGCGTTCATTAATTTTATTCTTGAAGCCTATCGATGTAGTCAGGAAACAGAGTGTCATTAACAAGGTAAACTGTAGGTCTAGGTCGTAAGGGACTGTCACGAAATGCCAGCATCAAATAGAGTCTGTTAGCGCCTATTTGTGCAATATAAAGGACTTTTACACATTATCACAAACAATTTTACTATTACTGTGAACTAACTATATTTGTAACAAAATTACAAAAGCGGTATTCTTTACCTTAATTTACAATCAAGGAAACTGCTCTTGAAAGTTATACCGCCCTAGGCAACCCCATCATTAGATGCACCATTATTATAGGTGCAGCATTTAACGCATTATTCGCACGATTTATTCATTTTAAATATAAATAGTTATCTTTTTCTGTCTTGGACAGAATTTTTAATATTAGGTTATTTTCATGCTCGAACACATTAAAAGAGACTGGCTCTCTAATATTCGTGGTGATGTGCTTGCTGGTATAGTGGTGGCTTTAGCCCTGATACCCGAAGCCATTGCTTTTTCAATTATTGCCGGTGTTGATCCTAAAGTAGGTCTTTACTCTTCATTTTGTATTGCGGTGATTATTGCCTTTGTTGGTGGTAGACCTGGGATGATTTCAGCAGCAACCGGTGCAATGGCGTTACTTATGGTAACGCTAGTAAAAGAGCACGGACTGGAATATTTGCTGGCTGCAACCTTACTGACTGGTGTACTGCAAATTTTTGCCGGATATCTTAAACTGGGCAGTCTGATGCGGTTTGTTTCGCGCTCTGTCGTAACTGGGTTTGTTAATGCGCTGGCGATCTTGATTTTTATGGCGCAATTACCTGAACTTACCGATGTTACTTGGCATGTTTACGCCATGACTGCGGCAGGTTTGGGGATTATTTATCTATTTCCTTATATTCCCACTATTGGAAAAATAGTTCCTTCACCACTGCTGTGCATTGTAGCCTTAACCATTGTTGCAATTCTTCTAGGCCTAGACATTAGAACAGTAGGGGATATGGGAGAATTACCCGATACCCTGCCAATATTTTTGTGGCCAGATGTGCCCCTTAATTTGGAAACTCTATTGATTATTTTCCCTTATTCAGCAGGACTTGCAGTGGTTGGCTTACTTGAGTCGATGATGACCGCCACCATAGTTGATGAACTAACAGATACCACCAGTGACGGTAATAAAGAATGTAAAGGACAGGGAATAGCCAATATCGGTGCAGGGCTGTTCGGTGGTATGGCAGGCTGCGCAATGATTGGACAGTCAATCATCAACGTGAAGTCTGGCGGCAGAGGAAGATTGTCGACCTTTATAGCGGGTCTGGTGCTGATCATCATGGTGGTGTTTCTTGACGAATGGGTACGTCAAATTCCCATGGCAGCATTGGTTGCCGTAATGATAATGGTTTCAATTGGTACGTTTTCTTGGTCTTCCATCAGAGATTTACGTAGCCATCCATTGTCATCCAGTATTGTTATGGTCAGTACGGTTGTGGTGGTTGTGGCTACTCATAATTTGGCCTTTGGCGTGTTAATTGGCGTGCTATTAGCTACCTTGTTTTTCTCCAATAAAATTGGTCGACTTATGATGGTGAAACCTCACTTTAATGAGCGTGAAAATGTGCGAACATACGAGGTTATTGGTCAGGTATTTTTTGCTTCAGCGGAGCAATTTACCAAAGCATTTGACTTTAAAGAGGCGGTTGAAACCGTTGTTATTGATCTGACCCATGCACATTTTTGGGATATCACCGCGGTTTCTTCACTAGACAAGGTTGTGATTAAATTCCGACGTGAAGGTGCCACTGTTAAAATCATTGGTATGAATGAGGCAACAGAAACGGTAGTAGATAAATTTGGGGTGCACAATGATCCTCAACAAGTTGAAAAACTGTTTGATGAACATTAAGGAAATAACAATGACAAAAATAATTACCTGTGTAGATGGTTCTGCAATGACAGCCGCGGTGACAGACGCCGCGATTTGGGCAGCAAAAAAACTCAATAAAACGCTTCTTTTTTTACATACCTTAGAGAAAGAGCAGCAGCATGGAGCAGATGACTACAGCGGCGCGATTGGCCTAGGTGCGCGTTCAGCACTTTTAGAGGAAATGACCAAGTTAGATGAACAGCGCGGCAAAGTCGCCCTGCAGTTAGGCAAAGAATTGCTTGTTCATGTTACTCGCGAGGCTCAAAGCGCGGGTGTGCAGGGGGTTGAATCACTCCAAAGGCATGGCGACTTGGTCGATTCGATAGACGATATTCAAGGGCAAACTCGTCTTATTGTGATTGGCCGCAGTGGCAAGGGTCATGATGGCAACTTCAATGCGCTGGGTTCTCACATTGAGACATTGTTACGTAAAGCGTCACATCCCGTCATGGTTATTCCGGATACTTTCAAAACCCCTGACTCATTTATGATTGCCTATGATGGCAGAGCCACTGCCAACAAAGCCCTGCAAAGGGTTATCGATGGTGGACTATTGCATGGGCTTCACTGCCACCTTGTTGCTGTGAAAAACAACGAGTCAAATCAGAAAGATAAGTTTGTATCCGCGCAACAAAAACTTGAAGACAAAGGGTTTAATGTCACGGCTTCTTTTATTGAAGGCAACATCCACGAGTCGTTAATGGCTTACAAAGAGGCCCATGATATTGGACTTATTGTGATGGGAGCTTTTGGACATTCCAAACTGAGACAACTCTTTTTAGGCAGTAATACCTTAAAAATGCTTGAACGAAGCAAAGTCCCCATGATTGTATTGAGGTAGTGATATGGGGAAATATCCTGAAGCGGATAGTCGATTTACGCTTAAATCATGGTGGGATAGTCATCAAGATTTTCCTCAAGCATCGATAGTATATCAACATTAGGAAGGGCTTTACTGTAAAAGTAACCTTGAATGAAGTGACAATTTCTTGAAACTAAAAAAGTGATTTGCTCTTTTGTTTCAGCTCCTTCGGCGACACAGCTCATGCCTAAGTTTTCAGCCAAAATAATAATGGTTTCAATTATTGCTTCATCCGCACGTTCGCTACCAATATTAGAAATAAAACTGCGGTCAATTTTAATGACATCTATTGGGAAAGATTTAAGGTAAGACAACGATGAATAACCAGTACCAAAGTCATCAAGGGATAATTGAATACCTAATTTTTTTAAACGAGTCATTTGCTCAATCGCTATGTCTGGCTCGGAAATAAAAGCTGATTCGGTCAGCTCTATCCTAATAGCACTTGTTGGCAAATTATGTCGCTGGAGCATCTGAGTAATATAGCTAACTAATTGCCCTTTGATAAAATGACTTGCTGAAATGTTTATGGATAAATAAAAGTCAGAGCGGCATTTTCGCCATTCAATTAAATCCACCAATGCCTTATTTAATGCGACCTCAGTCATTGGAATAATTAGGTTTAAATCTTCAGCAAGGGGAATAAACTCATCTGGTGGGATCATGCCGTTATCAGTTGGCCAACGCATTAACATTTCTACCCCAACAGTGTTACCAATATGGGCATCAACAATTGGTTGATAATGATTGATAAACAGATGCTCTTTGGCAGCTTGTTTGATGTTTGCTTCTTGTTCGAGACGTTTAGCCGCCGCATCGTTCATTGACGGCTCAAAAAACTGAAACGTGTTGCGGCCATTTTGTTTCGCGCTATACATGGCAATATCACTGTTTTTAAATAACTCGGTGGAGCTCATGCCATCACCGGGGTAGATAGCAATTCCAATACTACAACCAATGCTTACGACTGTTTCTTTTAACTTAAAAGGTTCTTCAGTAATGTGAATGATTTTTTGGGCAATTTTAGCGAGTTTTTCGACACTGGTAAAACGTTCAAGTAATACCACAAATTCATCACCACCTTGGCGAGCAATGGTGTCATCTTGCCTTAATACTTCAGTTAAACGTTTCGTTATTTCGATTAGCAAGATATCGCCAAAATCATGGCCAAAGGTATCATTTATTTGTTTAAATCGATCGAGGTCGATAAAAAACAAAGCAATATTTTGTTTTTTACGAGCCGCTCTGCTAATGGCTTGTTCGACTCTCTCAAGTAATAAAGCTCGATTAGGCAGGCCCGTTAAATGATCATAATTTGCCATATAACGTAGTTCTTTTTCGGCTAGTTTTTGCGCGGTGATATCGGTAAAAACAAAGATATAGTGTAAGTTACCATTGCTATTACTGCCGACACTGATATTGACTATCACATGAAAATTTTCGCCAGTTGCAGAGGTAATTAACTCTTCTCCACGCCAATGTTGGTCAGCCCCTAAACCTAAAACAATATTTGTATAAAATCTGATTTTTGCTTTATCAAATCCGAGCAGCGATTGATGAAATGGGAATTCTTCTTGTTCCCAACCAAAGACTTCACGTATCGCCGCATTTGAGGTGACTTTGGTGAAATCTTGGTTAATGATGATGACCCAATCTTTGGTTTGTCTAAACGCTTCACCATAATATTGCGCGCGTTCTTCAGCAACTTTCGACTGAGTAATATTGGTATACGAGCCTGTGACGCGAGTCGGTCGGTTGTTACGGTCTAACTCAACAATTTTGCCTAAATCTTTATACCAAAGCCATTCGTTGTATTGGTCTTTTAAACGATAAGTACAGCTAAAGGTCTCTGTTATGTCGGCGTTTTCAATAAATCGTTGCCAAGTGGCCACAAAGCTAGCGCCGTCATCAGGATGTATTTTGGAAAAAAAATCTGTAAAGCTTATATCACCCTGGGCACCGCTATCACTTTGGATTGTTTTAAATCTACTGGCAGTAAAGTTATTGTTTTCTGAATGCCAGTCCCAAACAAAGCTATTACTGCCTTTCAAAGCCAACTGTAATCGATTTTCTCTAGATTTAACTTCTTCATGCATCGCTAACAATTCTGCCTGTTGCTGTGCTCGTTTGCGTAGCCAAAAAGCAAACAATGAAAAAAAGAACAGGGCATAAAGAGAATAAGCAACAGGCGACCGCCATGGGGCATAAGAAACAGTAAATATTAAATTTGTAGGTGCTGAATATTGACCTGAGAGTCTTGATTTAGCTCTGATTTGTAATTTATGTTCACCCGACCTTAAACTTGGGAAAACAATATGGTTATCCCTCATCGGGGTGAAGTCTTGGTTATTTAAACGATATTCGAAAAGGGCCTCTTTTGTATTTGAATAATCAAACGTTGTAAAATCAACACGAATGCCCACATCATCGTGTTCCAGTGCGAACCTTTGATTATTTTTAAAAAAGAATGGTGTGACAATATCTCTAGACAGCAGTTCTATATTCGTTATTAGAATATCTAAAGGTTTTGCTTGCTCAGTATTTTTCAGTTGGATGGGGTCAAATATTGAGAGTCCATTTATTGCCCCATAAACTAACTTACCATCAGCTAATTTTGCAAACGCGTTACTATTAAACTCATCGCCAATTAGGCCTTGGTTAACCCCAAATCGTCGCAGGAATAGTGTTTTGGGGTTTAAAACAAAAATGCCTTTGTGAGTCGATACCCAAATATCTCCAGCGTCATCTTGTTGAACGCCATAAATATTATTATCTATTATGGAATTACTTTTCTGAAAATAATGGATTGCCTCGTTGGTCTCTAACGATACTCCTATCAGCCCTTGTGCTGAGAAAGCGATCCAAGCCATACCCTTAGATTCATCAATAATAACACTATCAATACTTGACCATTCAGCATCAGATATTTCTGGGTGTTGGTATACTTTAGTTAATACTTTTTGTTGTAGATTAAATTTCCACAAAGCCAAATTTGTAGTGAACCAAAACTCATCTGGATTATTTGAGATATGCCCAAGAAAACTCCAAATATTATTATTGCCTATTTTGGTGGAAATTTCAGGGAGGGTCTCTAGTTGCCCAGTGGCTAAATTAACACGGAACAACTTGGTTTCAGTGCTATACCACAAATAGTCATTTTCAACATGGGCGAGATATAGCTCATTTGCTAATAATTGATTGATATTATTATTAAAAGGCAAAGGTACTATTGATTTTTTATCGATGTCATACAACTTTAATCCAACAGATGTTGATAACCATAATTGATTGTCGAGGCCATGAAATAGGGCATAAATATTATTTTCAGTAAATGCTGTTTTGGCATCTGCGGGCTGAATAATGCGTTCAACCTGTTGGCTTTCTAAATCGATTAGGTTGAGTCCGTTAAAAGTACCCACCCATAGTTTATTCTTTTGCGTTTTATGAGGTAATACGGATGATACTTGGCTATTCGATAAGCTTCTTTCATTGCCTTTTTGGTAACCATAATTCTGGACGTTTTCAGACTTAGGATCCCATAAAAACAAACCATCAGAAGGACTTCCCATCCAGTAAAGACCATTCTTGTCAACCATCAAGGTTCTCACGTAATTATTGGAAATTGATGGGTTGAAGAGATCAAAGGTAAGTAGAAAACGTGATTTTTCAGTGTCTAAATTAAATTCATATAATCCTTCATTAGCACCAATTAGTAATAAGTTGTTGTGTAAGTAAAACTGCCAAACAGCAATATGAGACAAGATTAATTCGTATTTAGGTAGCGTTTGTTCAGAGGTATAAAATTGTTGGATATTAGTGACGTCAAGGCTGAATACACCATCGTTGGTACCAATAAATAGTGTTTGGTCAATGACCATTAAAGTATAAGCTTTTGCCGTTTCTGTATTACTAAAGTTTTCAGTTGTGGTGTTTTGCGATGATATAGGGGGGAGCTTTAGTAACTGCTTGGTTGCAATATGGTAGACGAAAACCCCGTTACTCGTTCCTATGTACAGTATATTCTGTTTTTCAATAAGGTAGTAAATACTGTTTTTTGAACCTAATTGCTGTTGTAAATCCGCCACTTTAATAAAGGTTTTAGTTTTGCGATCTAAATAGCCTATTGCTGTTGTGGTCGCTATCCACAGCTTTCCATTATCGCCATGATAATAATGAGAGATGACGTTTTCCGCGTCTTCTTTTAACACTAATTCAAAAGTTTGGGTGATCTTATCAAAGGTATACAGCCCCTTACCGTAAACCTGAAGCCAAGTTAAACCGTCATCAGTTTCATCGATCTTGTAGGCAGAAAAGCTTGAGAAATCATCATCTGGACCAGAAATAATTTTAAAGTTATAACCATCGAATGCTTGAATTCCCGCATCCGTTGATACCCAAACAAAGCCGTCTTTGTCTTGATAAACATAATTTACAGAAGCTTGAGATAAGCCATCTTCTACGCTCAAGTTCTCTAGGCGTAAGTGCTGAACTTGTGCATTACATTTACCTGACAATAAAATGACTGCAGCTGTAACTACAACCAAAAATAGGTGCAAAGAATGTCTGATAAATACAACCTCAAAAACATAAAAGTGGTGAGAGTGAGTAGGATAAACATTATATCTAACCTATACAATAGACTTCAGTTTTGAAGGTAATACAGTGACATATTCAATTATTTGATTAGTCATTGTTTATAAAAAGAGTTATCTAAATAGTTTCAGTTTAGTTATTAAAATATGCTTGCAGATGCACAATATTGGTTACTTAAGGTTGTTTTTTATAAGGAATGCATTGATGTAATACCAGAAAACATGTTTAACTTTAGTGGCTAAAAATAAAGGCTATAGGGTAATGAAAGAAGAGCAGTATCATTTACAGATTGAACATAAGCATCTGAAAATTGTTAGTCAATATACCATGGACATATTGTCTGCCAATTCTACGCAAGAAATAACAGAAATTTTGTCAGACACTTTGCTGAATAAGCTTGATATCGAGGATCTTGAGCTGTATTCATTTAACCCAAAAAACAGAATTCTTACTCTCACCGCAGCCTATACTCAAAAGCAATCAATACTCATTGACCTATATAAGATCCCAGGAATTTCATTAGACCAAGGCATTATTGGTAAAGTAGCGAAATCTTTGCAGACACTGAATATCGAAAATCTGCCAACACACGCCGAATTTGAGCAATCCAAATCAGAGCATTTATCAGCCCTTATCGTCCCTATTTTGGCTGGTGGGAAATTGATGGGGATCATCTATTGCGCGAGCAAAAATAGCGCTGGGTTTTGTTCACAAATTCAAAAGTCTATAGACGCGATTGCTTCTATTACAGCGATTAAGTTGGAAAAAAACCAAGCAATAGAACAACTGCAACATACGATTGAAAAACTCGAGTACAGTGGAAAAATTCAGGACACTTTGTTCGAGATTGCAGAATTGATCTTTGAAACTTCAGACATGCAAGAATTTTATGAGCGCCTACATAAATGTATTGGTAAATTGATGTTTGCAGCCAACTTTTTTGTTGGTTTGGTAATAGATGATGGTCAGGCTATTACATTACCCTATGCTGTGGATGAAGTTGATGAAGTGCCGCCTAATGAAGTGATCCCGATTGACAATGATAAGCCGAGCATTACCGGTTTTGTGCTCAATACAAATAAGCCATTATTAGCAAGCAAGCAAAAAATACAATCTATGATTGATTCAAATCAGCTTTATGTAAAAGGCTCTTTGCCCAGTGCTTGGTTGGGTGTGCCTTTTGGCGAACCACCTCTTCATGGTGTGGTAGTAGTGCAAAGTTATAATGAAAATATTAGCTTCACAAAAAAAGACGAACAATTATTATGTTTTGTTGCCCGGCATATCCGCAATGCTATAGAGCGAATGCAAGCGCGCGCTGATTTACAGTTTTTGGCGCTGCACGATCCCCTTACTAAATTGTCCAATCGCTCATTGTTTAACGATAGGGTGAATCATGCTCTGAACAAATGTAAACGCGATAAAAGTAAAAGAATGGCATTGCTGTTTTTAGATTTAGATAAATTTAAACAGGTAAATGATACCTACGGTCATCATATTGGTGATCTGCTGTTGGTTGAGGTGGCAAATCTTATTCAAAAGTGTATTCGAGAAACTGATACATTGAGCCGTTTAGGTGGCGACGAATTTGGTATCTTAATTGAAGATATTGTTTCGCCAGATTGTGCGCAAAAGGTGGCCAATAAGATAATCAAAGCCATACAAGCCCCTTTTATGTTAGATGAAATTAAAATCAATACCTCCACAAGCATAGGAATAGCCTTTCACGACCATCCTGCAAATACGATTGAATCTCTTATTATTTGTGCCGATGAGGCTATGTATCAAGCAAAACAGCAAGGCCGCAACAGAGCTGTTTTACATCAAGGTGACGCACAGACCAGCATGGTAGCCACAAATATCATTGAACGTGATGCGCTAACCGGATTAATAGAAAATCAGTTCTTTTTTATCTTTCAACCCATAGTCGACTTAGGAACTGGATACGTTGTAGGTGCAGAAGCTTTGGTTAGATGGGAGCATCCTAAAATGGGCACCTTACCAGTTGAAGCGTTTCTTAATGAAATGCAAGAAAACGGTAGTATTGTTCAATTGGATGTCTACAACGTTAACCAAGCAATCAATCATCTTAAAAATTGGATAGATGTACTTCCCGCAAATTTTCGCTTATCCGTGAATATTTCTGCTCTTGGTTTCACGTCTATTGCTTTATTAGAAGCCATTCAATTACGCTTCGAAAAAGAACCTGAGTTGTTGCAATATTTAGCCCTTGAAACAACTGAAGAAAGTATCGTTAGGGCAGGGCAACTTACCCGGGCGCAAATGAAAATATTTTCTAAAATGGGCATTCACTTAGCCCTTGATGATTTTGGCACTGGGTATTCATCATTAAGTTATCTAGGACAATTTACTTTTAATCAGATTAAAATTGACCGTAGTTTTGTCAGTGAGCACGATGTAAGTTCAGGCCAAAGCATCATATTAGAAACGATCATTAGTCTGGCGAAATCCTTAGCAATCAAAACCACAGCAGAAGGCATTGAAACACAGCAACAACTAAGGTTAATGCAAGACTTGCAATGTTCTATGGGGCAAGGGTTTTATATCAGTAAACTGCTGTCTGAAGACAACTTGCTAGATTTACTTAAAAACAAACAAAAGCTGATTTTTACTTAGGCTTTTATTGGTCAATAGACTTTTGTTTTCTTGGTTACTGCAGTTTTGTCTTTTTATGAATCTTTATCTATTCACCAAATCAACAAGTACCTATTGTATTAGGATAATTATGCGGGTCTTCATTTTAGTAATGGTGCTATTTAGCACAAGTTGCAGTTTACAATCCACTGATGTAGAGATTGCACCCCCGAAGTCCAATAAAGCAGTGGTATTTGATATTGATGGTACCTTAACTCCAGATGATATAAGCATATTTACTGCACGAAGTGATGCTGCCCGTGTGGTGGATTTATACGCTAAAAAAGGCTATAAAATAATTTACCTTAGCGCACGAAATAAATTTTTTCAGTTCAGTATTCCGTACTTTCTTAATGAAAATGCATTTCCAAAGGGAAGTATACATGTGCCGCAATTGTCCACCGACAGAGATGATTTTGCTGCTTTTAAACGAAAGCTGCTGATGCGTTATCGAGACAAAGGTTGGGATTTAGTGGCTGCGTATGGAGATTCATCTACAGATTTTGCAGCTTATGCTGCCGTTGGTATTCCGGTTAACAATATTTACGCGATAAAACGAGTAGGTAATGAGTTTTGCCAGCCAGGATCATGGAGTAAATGTATGGAGTCTTGGTCTGAGCAAATGGATTCGATTAACGAGTAAAATGACTTAATATTTGCTTGAGTGGCTATGTAAGTTCCAATAACAAAGCTGTAATGACTAAATAGTCATGTTAAATGCTCCCAACAGGCATCACAACGAAAGTCCTAATCAACCCAAGGAATCTATTTCTATGTCATTTGCCACTTTAGGCTTGTGTGATGAGCTGCTAAAAACCGTTGCAGAACAAGGTTATACCACAGCATCACCGATTCAGACCCAGGCCATTCCTGCGGTGCTTAGTAAGCGTGATGTGATAGGGGTGGCACATACTGGTACAGGTAAAACGGCTGGTTTTACACTGCCTATGGTGCAGTTATTGAGTGCAGGCTCTATTAAGGGTGACTCTATACAAAGTGGCTCCCGCCAGCAGATAAAATCTGTGCGTGCCCTAGTTATTACACCAACCCGTGAGCTTGCCGCGCAGGTCGCAGCGAGTGTTCAAAACTATAGCCGACATCTGAATATTCGCTCAGCAGCCGTGTTTGGTGGTGTGAGGATCGAGCCGCAGATAGCCGAGCTAAAATTCGGTGTAGATGTGCTGGTTGCTACGCCTGGGCGTTTACTTGATCTTTATCAACAGCAGGCTATTAACTTTGATGCGCTTCAGTTATTGGTATTGGATGAGGCTGACCGTATGTTGGATTTAGGCTTTGTTGATGATATCCGCCTTATCCAAACACTGCTGCCTACTACACGTCAAACCTTGATGTTTTCAGCGACTTTTTCTAAACAGATCCAATTTCTTGCAAAAGGTATGTTAAATAATCCACTTTTGATTGAGGTGGCTAATGACAACCATACTGTAGATAGGGTTAAGCAGAAAGTACACCCTGTAGATAAATCCCGTAAGAGTGAGCTATTAATATACCTGATTAAAAAGCATAAATGGCGTCAAGTGTTGGTTTTTAGTGGTACCAAACATGGGGCTGATAAGTTGGTCATTCAGTTAGAAAAGGCTGGAATTAGTGCCGCGTCAATCCATGCAAACAGAACTCAGCATGCTCGAACATTTGTCTTAGAGGGCTTTAAAAGCGGGAAAGTGAAGGTTCTGGTCGCCACTGATATTGCCTCCCGGGGGATTGATATCAATCAACTGCCTTGTGTGGTTAACTTTGATCTTCCCTTTGTTCCACAAGACTATGTGCATCGAATTGGACGTGCTGGTCGCGCTGGCACTTTTGGTTTAGCGGTTTCGTTGTTCAGTGAACATGAATCTAAGCAGTTGCAGACTATTGAGGCTCTTATAGGTCGTAAGCTTGAACAAGAAATTATTTCAGGTTTTGCGCCCAGTGAGAAAACACTCAGGGACTCATCGGATGATAGCGATGATGAAGAATATGGTAATTTTGAAGCTGATGCTAAGCCCCAACGTAATGGCCAATCTAAGGGGCGAGGAAGCCGAAGGCGCAAGTAACCCAAGCTCAGGATAAGCAACGCCTGTTACTATCACAATACTGTCTAGGCTAGTGTGTTTTAATTTGTAGAGATCTGAAAGTCTAGATGTTGCTGTTGATAGTGACGCTAGCTCAGATATGATGTTAAGTAATCAATATAAATAGTTTTAATGGAGATAAAAATGTCCGAAAACAAAAAATACCGTTTAATAACTCGCAGTGACTTCGATGGTCTAGTCTGTGCCATTTTACTCAAACATATTGATTTAGTAGACGATATTCTTTTTGTTCATCCTAAAGATATGCAAGATGGTAAAGTTGAAATAGGGGAAAACGATATTTCAACTAACTTACCTTATGCCGATGGTATACAGATTGCTTTTGATCATCACCACAGTGAAACACTGCGTAATGAAAAAAGAGATAATCATATAATAGACGCTGATGCGCCCTCGGCTGCGCGCGTGGTTTATGATTATTATGGTGGATCAGAAACCTTTCCTGCAAGCTGGAAAAGCATGATGGAAGCCGTGGATAAGGCTGACTCCGCACAATTTAATATGGACGAAGTGTTGCATGCAAAACGTTGGGAATTATTGAATTTCATCATGGATTCACGCACTGGCTTAGGTCGTTTTAGAGACTTTCGTATCTCAAACTATGAGCTGATGATGGATTTAATCGATTTTGGAAAAGATCATAATATTGATCAGTTATTAGCCCTTCCAGACGTCAAAGAACGAACCGACTTATATTTTCAACATGAAGAACAGTTTAAACAACAAATTAAACGTTGTTCAACTGTTCACGGTAATTTGGTGGTGCTTGATTTAAGGGATGAAGAAATTATTTATTCAGGTAACCGTTTTGTTATTTATGCGTTGTTTCCACAATGTAATATTTCAATTCATGTAATGTGGGGTCTAAAAAAACAAAATACTGTTTTTGCGACAGGCAAATCTATTTTCGATCGTAGTTCAAAAACCAATGTTGGCGAACTTATGTTGAAATACAATGGAGGAGGGCATAATGCAGCGGGAACCTGTCAAGTTTCACATGACCAGCATGACGCTTGCCTTGCTGATCTGATAGCAACGATTAACGCTGATGGTTGATCGTTTTCCTGACGTAACTAAAAACCCATTGTAAATATTATCAGGATTAACCAAGCGCCTTTATGGAAAATAATTATACCCCAGGGAAACACCTGCTTTTAGATTTATACCAAGCTATCCATCTAAGCGATACACATGTCATTGAATTAGCGTTACTTGAAGCCGCTGAGGTTTGTAACGCTAAGGTTTTACAAAAGAACTTTCACAGTTTTGGAGAGGAGCAAGGCATTACCGGCATGCTGTTACTGGCCGAGTCCCATATTAGTATTCACACCTGGCCCGAAAGCCAGTTTGCCGCAGTAGATATATTTATGTGTGGTAATTGCGATCCGGCATTAGCCATAGAGCCAATCAAAAAATATCTACGTCCTAAAAGTATCGATGTGCGTGAGTTCGATAGAGGAACCTCATTAGATAAAGCATCATTAACAGATAAGTCTATTTGATATGTCGGATAAGCAAACAGATTTGCCTAAACACCATATTAAGCAGAAACACTCTGCAACTTTGATTTATGCCGCATTTATTGCTGGCTTATGCTCGATTATTTATGAGTTACTGATTGCCACTACTGTGTCTTATTTTATGGGCGACAGTGTAAAGTTTTTTTCACTTACAATTGGCTTGTATATGGCCGCAATGGGGATGGGGTCTTATATATCCAAATTCATTACGGACAAACTATTAGAACGATTTGTTATCGCCGAAATCCTACTTGGACTAATCGGTGGTATCAGTATTCCATTGTTGTATTTTACTTATACAACCACCGCATTATTTTATCCAACTTATGTGTTGCTCACTTTATCTATTGGTTTTTTAATCGGTTTGGAAATCCCATTTTTAACCCGGTTAATGGAAAGTTATCAGGCACTTAAGTCGAATATTGCCAATATATTGTCCTTCGATTATCTCGGTGCGTTGATTGCAACTATTGCATTTCCGTTTTTTCTTTTGCCAGTTTTGGGTATTTACCAATCGTCATTGCTATTTGGGCTTATCAATATGTCTATTGGTGCAGTGGTATTATACTCATTCAGAAAATCCCTCGGAAAATCCGCTAAAAAGCTGCAATTATTGACAGCTCTTATGAGTGCAGTGATTTTGGCTATGCTGGTGTTTTCTAGCCAGGCTCTTAAGGAGTGGGATCAAATGCTCTATAACGGGCGTATCGTGCATAGTGAACAAACCCCGTATCAAAAAATAACTCTGACAAAAAGCAAAGACGATCTACGACTTTATCTCAATGGTGTTTTACAGTTTTCATCTGTTGATGAGTACCGCTACCATGAGTCATTAGTGATGGTGCCTATGACTTACGCAGATAAACCTATCAAGCGCGTTTTGGTGTTAGGCGCGGGAGACGGTTTAGCGGTCAGAGAGCTTCTTAAATACCCAGAAATTGAGCACATCGTTTTAGTTGACTTAGACTCCAGAATGACAGAGTTAGCAAAGAACAACACACACTTAGTGGACATTAACTTAGCCAGTTTAGGGAATAAAAAGGTACAGATTGTGATTGATGATGCGTTTGTGTTTCTCGAGAAAAACCAACAAGCTTTTGATCTTATCATTAACGATTTACCCGACCCCAACAGCATCGCACTTTCTCGTTTATACAGTAAACAGTACTATCGATTAGCCAGAGAAAACTTAACCTCTGACGGCATCATGGTGACTCAAGCAACCAGTCCCTTTTTTGTTAAACCCGCATTTTGGAGTATTGTTAAAACCATAGAAGCAGCGGGTTTTGGTTACACCTACCCATACCACACCAATGTACCGTCTTTTGGTGACTGGGGGTTTGTGCTAAGCGGTTTACAACCCATAAACTTAGTACCTAAACGGCCAGTGGAAGACAGCCTGTTTTTAACCCACGACACTATGCCGTCTATGTTTGTGTTTGAAAAAGATATACAAGAAATAGCCGTTGAAATTAATCAAATTGATAAACCCGTGGTACTCGATTATTACCTAAATAGTTGGCGTTATTTTAGTGATTAAGATTGAGTTCATCATGAGATATTTCACTCACCCTACTATTTCCACTAAGGAACCTATTTGCTGGTTTTTCTGCGGTTATACTTTTCACCTCAAGTTTGGTTTCAGCCCAAGACAAACATTTATCTGAACAAGAAATATCCCAAGTTTGGGAGCTGTTGTTTGATGGTATAGATATGTAGCAACACAGATACCTCGATATTCATAAAATAACATTAATTAGCTAAGTAAAACTATGCTAATAGATTTACTATGCAAGTCGGGTAACAAAGCACGACAGAACAATTAACCTATTGTAAATATTGACTTTGTACCGTTAAGGATTTTTATGGGTAATCTGCTGTTAATGAGCTTTTTTGTGGTGGGGTTGAGTGGTTGTGTGCAGTCTAACGTGCCTGCTACGGATCCGACCGAGCTTAAAAGAAACAACATTAAACAGGCGTTTGGTGAAAAATGTGAAAATGCTAAATATCAACTCGATAAAACCGTGGAAGAAGGCCAATTATCAAATTTGCGAGAATTAAAACGCAACATTGAATTGTATTGCGTTTGGCGTAGAAATTAGTATTGATGCTCACTGGTATTCTTTACATTCTCAGATAAACCATGTTCTGTTGTGACTGCGGTTAACTTGCATATTTGCATAATCGTTGGCACCCTATTTCTCCATTCCCATGGGTTGCTTTGACTCGAACGGGAAGCCAATATAATAGTTGAGAAAACATGAAATTACTGACGCCAAAAACACTGGCCTTCGATAGCTGGATCCGTAGCGGCTTTGTGCAACTTAATGATGAATTGGAAGCGCTGTATTTCCAACAAGAAGATAAGTCTAATGTTAAAGAAATTGGTGATGACATCAAACAGGCATTGGAGAGGGAAGGGCGAGGGTTAATTAAGGAATTACTGGCCGAAGGTAATACCGATCAGGGCTTCGATAGCGCTTTTGATCTTTTAGGTAATGTGGGGCTTTATATGGCTGCCTGCCGCCGCCATGAAATTACCGAGCCAAGTCGTGAAACACATTCACCTTTAGTTGAAGCATCTGCCTTAGCCATGCATATTGGGGCCTCGATTGGCGTGACACCACGTTTCGCCACTGCCCATTTAACCACACACAACAGCGCTCAAAATGGTATCTATAAACGCTTTACCAGCTTAGAAGATGAAAAGCTCTTTGTGGACTATAATACTCGCGGTATTTTGGCCTATAAACGGGCGGCAGACGCATTATTAAAGATCCAGCCATTGGGAATTTCTCATCCTATATGTCATGATTTACTGGTCACTTGCCAAAAGGCATTACAAGAAGTGATAGATTCAAATGCTATCTTGTTTGAACGCTTAGATGCTACGCGATTTTTCTATTGTGTTCGGCCTTATTATAAACCTTACCGTGTTGGCTCGCAGATTTTTCGTGGTGCCAATGCAGGCGACTTTGCTGGCATCAATGTTATCGATATGCAACTAGGTTTGTGTGTGGCAAACGACGCCAACTATTCTCAAATGTTAGTGGATAAGTTTCTCTACATGATGCCCGAAGATCAAACCTTATTGCGTGACTGTATGCGCCGGGAAAGTCTGATGAACCACTTTCTTAATGCTCAACATTACGCCGATCAAGACTGGTATCAGGCCAACTTAAAACAATTCTTAACAGCCTGCGCTTTGCATGGTGAAACCGCCAATCAGCACCATGAACAACTGGTTAATAAATATATTACTCAGCCTTCCACTAACTTATCTCAAACTCACTTAGACACTGTAACGGCAAGCGGCCCGCCTCTTGAGGCGCTGCTGAGTGGATTAGAAAAGCTTAAAGATAAACGCATGGCAAATCAACGAAGTGACATTCTGACTCGCTTTAACGATATCAATGCTTTAAGGGCTAGCCTTAAATGACACTCACATTAGCTACCAAAGATTATAAAGCAGATTTTTGCTTACCTGAGCAAGGTTGTTATCTGTTAAATCACTCAGTAGGACGTCCACTGAAAAGTGCGCAACAGGCTTTTCATCAAGGATTTTTTCATCCTTGGCAAAATCACAGTACTGAGCCTTGGCAGCAATGGCTTAGCAGTATCGAAACATTTCAGTCTGCTTTAGGGCAACTGTTCAACCACGGCCCAGAAAATTTTTGTCCACAAGCCAACTTATCCAGTGCTTTGTGTAAGCTGGTTATGTCACACCCTAGGTTGACCAAGCCATCCTCCAAGTTGTTGATGAGTGAACAAGATTTCCCCAGTATGGGGTTTGCTTTACGTCATGCTTTACCTGAGTGTGAGATTTGTTTTATCCCTAAAGAGTTAGATATTACTTGTGCAGATGTGTGGGACAGCCATTTAAGCCAAGACATCTATTTGGTGTTTATCAGTCAAGTGTATTCAAATTCGGGTCAACAAGCGCCGGTAAAAACCATAGTCGAACGGGCGAAGCAGCAAGGTATATTGACCCTAATTGATGTGGCGCAATCGGCGGGACTTATCAGGTTAGATTTAACCGCGACAGAACCAGACTTTATGATTGGTTCATCAGTTAAGTGGTTATGTTCAGGTCCTGGAGCCGCTTATTTATGGGTACATCCTAACCACATTGCCGATTGTAAACCTAAGGATGTCGGCTGGTTTTCCCATGATGATCCCTTTGAATTTGATATCCATGACTTTCGTTATCAAAAAGGAGCATTGCGATTTTGGGGTGGCACGCCCTCGGTGGCTCCCTTTATTTTGGCGGCTCACAGTATCAATTATGCTAATCAAATACCCCAAGGCTTGACAAGACAGCATAATCTGCGACTTTTAACCCTGTTAGCTAAAGCGTTGGGATCGCAATTTGTGTCACCTATAGAAGCTAATAAATGCAGTGGCACCGCGATATTGCAGTTTGGCAATAACCAGGACGCCGTGCTCAAAGCCTTAAAAACCGCTCATATAGGTGTAGATGCTCGCAGTTTAGGGATCCGTGTTTCGCCGCATATTTATAATGATGAAGACGATATTGCACATTTGATTGAGGTGATAAATAAAGCTTGATGTGATCGCTAAAGTTGTAGAAAGCAAAATCACTAATATTTGCGCCGAAAACTACTTTTTAAATTGACTACTACCTTCGTCGACTTCACAACATGCTTCAATTCATTTTTTAAAAATGCCCTTTGACTTTGGTAAATTAATTACCGATACTAAATGCGAAATTAAACAGGTATGGCTCTTACCCATCTAATTAAAAGGGATTTGTATGCTTCGCTTTCGCTTTATTATATTCTTAGTTCTTCTTTTGCCCAACACCTCCATCGCTCAGGACGCAAGCTCTGAGACACCTCAGACCATCACCAATCTTCTCAATGAAGCCATTGTCTATAAACAAATTGACGAGAGCGAAGTTAAATCACTGCCCTCAGTTGTCGGTGGTATTAAGCTCATTGGTGATGGAGGAGGTGGCGAGACGGGAGGTGATTTAGGGCCATCTAGTGAAGATATTTTCACGCGTCTAGCCTCAGATTTTACCACAAGCCCTCATACCACAGACTTACTAGGTGACAGTGTTGATATCAACAACGGTAATGTAAATTTTAGCCATACTGATTTGGTCGCAAATGGCATAGGCCCTTCAATTGTTGTCAGCCGAAAGTTACAAGGGAATGCGTATTCGCCCTTTAAACACTCCAATTTAGGTGATTGGTCTTTAGACTTACCGTCTATCCAAACGAGCTTATTAAAAAGTACGTCACGATATTCTGGCGCTTGGGGATTAGGTTTGGCTTGTTCTGGCGAAATCTCACCTGGGCCGCTTTATAATTTAGGTACAACTTACTTGGAGCATGAATATTGGAATGGCGATAACCTCATTTTACCGGGTCAGGGTCGCGAGCCTTTACTTGAAAATTCAACTGGCTATTTAGCGAACAAGACCACCTTTAGACGCGTAACCAAATCCAACTGGAAATTTAGCTGCATCAGTGTCAGCGGTGTAGGTGAAGGATTTCTTGGGTATTCACCTGATGGGCTTATTTATACCTTTAGTAAATATCGTCTACTTCAAGGTGAGTTGCTTGGCAGTACACCTCGCTATAATGCCTTTATGCTGGTCACTAAAGTAGAGGATAGATTTGGTAATGTCGTTAATTATAACTATACCGGCAACAACATTACCTCTATTACGGCAAGCGATGGTCGCACTGTCACCTTTACCTATGGCGTAGGCAGTGAGGTTAATTTTATAAAGACAGCCTCCTACAATGGCCGCACATGGACATATACCTACAACCCAAATGGCTCACTAACCCAAGTGTTACGCCCTGATGGTTTGAGTTGGTATTACAATATTAGCAAGTATCCCAACACGAATATGACTGCTTGGAATGGCAAACTCTGTGTTGTCGATAAACCCTTTGTAGCTGATTTTAGTGGCACAATCACCCATCCAAATGGTGTGGTAGGGACCTTTACTTTTTCCGGTCAAAAGCATGGGCGCAGTAATGTTACGCAGACTAGATTGAAAGCTAATATCGCTGAGTTCGTGACCTGTCACGAGTATGTTAATTATGCGTTAAAGTCTAAAACCCTCTCAGGGCCTGGGCTAACGAACAGGACCTGGGGCTACCAGTATTCAGGCAATGCGGGCACTTGGACCACCACCACGCCAACAGCTACGCATCTTCTAAGCGGCAGTCGCCCTCCCAGTATTGATGCGCTGAATCACAAATCAACGACTGTGACAGCGCCAGATGGCAGTAAATCAGTCTATTTTTATAATCGCGACTACACTAGCCATAAAGAATCAAGTCTTATGGCAATAGACGAATATGATGTCAATGGCACGACGCTGTTGTCACGTGCTGAATACACCTTAGTAGCAAGTGGCTCGCTTGGATTTACTGGCACCATGCATGAAAATAATCGTCCCAATATCATTCGAGCAAACACCTCTTCTACAAAAGTCTCTCGCTCTACAGATGTCTATACCACCGGTTACTCAGTTTTTGATATTTATGGCTACAGTGAGGTCGCAGCTGAATCAAACACCTTTAATGGCAAAACCCGTTTTACCAAGCAGACTTACTTACATGACACCACTAACTGGTTAATAGGTCTGCCTCGTCAAACCTATGTCAGCGCCACATCAACCTATTCTGCTACGCCGACTTCTGAGGTGACTTATTACAGTGCCACAGGCACGTATAAGTCATTGCCCGACAGCTTTAATTCCTTTGGTCGCTTATATAAACGCAATGAGAGTTACCACATCACAACAGGTCAGAATGGGCTACTCAAGAGAGTCAGTTACAACGGTGCCAGTCATAATACGGCCAGTCGCTGGGTAGAGTACTCAAATTATAAGCGAGGCATAGCACAAGCGATTCAGACACCACAGAGCCTGAGTACCACTGTCCAGACTGCCACCAAAATAGTGGATAACAATGGTTGGGTGACCAAACAAACTGACTTTTTAAATCAGTGCGTAAATTATGGCTACGACAACTTGGGTCGCATGACACTTATTGCCCCTTGTGATACACCTTGGCTCAGTACGAATGTGCTTTATACTAATGCTGGTATTAGTGAGGGCTTAAGTTTTGTGTCATCAGGTATGCTTAAGCAAACAATAACCAAAGGTAATTACCAAAAAATTACTTATTTCGATGGCCTACTACGCCCCATTATGACGAAGGAGTCAGACACATCCTTAGCCACCACTGCGCGCTACAACCGCAACGGCTATGACGCGTTTAATCGCCCAACATACCAAAGCCTGCCCAATGTCAGTAGTACAACGCCTTACGGAATAGTCACTACTTATGATGGTTTGGGCCGCGTAAAAACCGTGGATAACAACACCACAGTAGGAGAAGTCACCTACAGCTATTTGACGAATAATCGAATACAGGTGAATGACAATAGAACCAATGTCACCACTACCACTTACTTGGCTTATGGGGCACCTGAACAAAGCATGCCCACCTCCATTGCGTCACCTGAAGGCGTGACCACCACGTCTGTTTACAATATCAATGACAATGTCACGTCAATCAGCCAAGGAGGACAAACAGAGTTCCGTGCCTATGATAGCTATCAGCAGTTATGCCGAGTCAATCGTAACGACGTAGGTCGCACTGCTTATCAATTCAACGCTATTGGACAGTTGCTGTGGCAAGCCACTGGGGCGTCAGTCAGCACCACCAATACAGATTGCGACACAGTGGTAGATGCCGTGGATAAGGCCACCTTTGCCTATGATAATTTAGGCAATACCAAGTCGATATTGTTTGGTGATAATAGCGCTAACAGAAGCTTTGTGTATGATGCCAATAGTCAACTCAAAACCCTCACCGCAGGGGCGGTGGTAACCGCTTATGAATACAACCCCCTAGGTCTGTTAGAAAAAGAAACCCTCTCGGTGGATGGCAAAACCTGTTGCTCGATTATGTGTACAACAGCACCGGCCACCTCACCAATACTATTTATCCAAGTGGCGCGAATATAAGCCACTTACCCAATGCCCTAGGTCAAGCCCGTCAAGCAGGTACTTATGCCACCAATGCCTTGTTTCACGCCAATGGCATGGTTAAATCCCATAGTTATGGTAATACCTTTGCCCATGTGTCTACCCAGAATAACTCAGGTTTACCTTTGGCTTTTTCTGATATCAGAAGTGGTGTTAGTGCGCTTAATCACGGATTCACCTATGACGCCAATAACAACGTCACCTTTTTAAATGATAAGTTTAATACCGCCTATAACATCAATATGACCTTTGACGGGCTAGACAGGTTAGACATCATCAGCAACAGTTTTTCTGGCGCCGGCGATGTGGACTACGACACCATGGGCAACATCACCTATTACAAGGTAGGCAGCGAAATCATTAACTATGTGTACAACGCCAGTAAACAATTGACCTCCACCAATGGCAGTAAAAGTTACGCCTTTGGTTATGATGCCAAAGGCAATGTCAACAACAACGGCACGCGTACGTTTACCTACAATACTGCCAACCAAATGGTGCAAAGCGGCGGCTATCTGTATACCTACGATGGCAATAACAAACGGGTTAAAGAGCAAGGCTCGAGCAGTACCCCAAGTTATTCCTTTTATGGCAGCAATGGCAAATTGATGTACCGCAATGTGAATGGTCAACATCATGATTATTATTACTTAGGCGGTAAATTAGTAGCGAATAAAAAAGGCACCCTCGTAACCTATCTGCATAGTGATTATTTAGGCAGTACAGCGGCTGTGTCAACCATAGCAGGGGTCGTCACCGAAAGATTACACTACCAACCATTCGGTAAAAGCATCGAAGCACCCAAAGACGACATAGGTTACACAGGTCATAAGTTTGATACTGACTTAGGCTTGAGTTATATGCAGGCACGATACTATGATCCAGTTATCGGGCGGTTTTATTCGAATGATCCTGTTGGCTTTAATAACGTTCACAATTTCAATCGTTATGCCTATGCGAATAATAACCCTTATAAGTACACAGATCCGGATGGTAATAATGCTATAAGAATACTTGCAAGACTTGTTAAAAATCCTGTCATGACTTATAGAAGTGCTAAACGTTTCTTAAGAGAAAATGGAGTCCTTGCCCCTCTTCCACCGCGAGTTGACCCAAATCCTGGTTCAGATGTACCAGTAGGTGACCCAGTCGAATCAACAGGAGTTAGTGGTGAAAGTGGTAAAAATAAAGGTAAAAAAGGAACTGGGTTTAGAGGTGGTAAGAAAAAAGATAGGGATAACACTAAAGGAAATCAAAATGGTGATTTTGGGGACCAAATTCATGGTGAAAAATTACCTGGTGATTCAGATTTCACCCCAGAGGAAATAGAGAAAGAATTGGAAGAATTCGAAAAAAGAGATAAGCCTGGTCGTCGTGAAAGGGAAAGACAAAGACGAGAAGATCGAGAAAGAAAAAGAAAATATGAATGACTTACATCAAAAATCATTCTGTTAGAGGCTAAATTATGACACCTGTAGAAGCTGTAGAATACTTAAGTAGTGATGAGTACGACTGGAAAGTAAGTAGAAATAACTTTCGTGAATTTAGCTCTAACTCTCAAAGTGATGAGGCTTATGAGTTACTTAAAGTTTTACTTTCTGACTTCAGTAACTCTAAAAACCATAGAGTTCCACTGGCTATCAAGTGGTTAGGGGATGATAGGGCTTTACCTCTTTTGATAGAGTTAATAAAAGACCCTAAAACACAGGGATATAGAAGTACGTTAATTAACGCAGTTTCTGGTTTTAACCCATATGAACACATAGAACTTTTTGTTGAATTGCTTGTATCAGGAAGCCATGACGTCGTGCGTGAGTGCGCTAATGTCATAGATAATTTAGATGGTGACATAGCAGATGAAGTGTTACTTCGATGTATTGACAAATTAACACTGGCTAAAGACGAATGTTTAGTCCCTGATAAGAAAAACATTATTTTATATATATTAAGCCTTTTTGATGAAAACACCGAATGTGAATTCGATTCATCTATTTACGAATATGAATAAATGGGGTCGTAGACGTTGATCTAGTTAAATATCCTCGTACTTTACATGGGCAGTCATCGTAAATTGAATCCTAAGCCTCGCCCTCGCGGGGCTTTGTTTTATCCAGCATAAGGATTTGCAAATTCACTTCTTATGGCTATGCTGTAACCCACTGTATTAATTAAAAATTATCATCATTTATCAGTGTTAGTAGTTCGTACTAATTTATATGCAGGCACGATACTATGATCCGGTTATAGGGCGGTTTTATAGTAATGATCCAATCGGTTTCCGTGATGTGCATAGCTTTAATCGGTATGCTTATGCGAATAATAACCCGTATAAGTACACCGATCCTGATGGAAACAATCCTAAGTTAATCGCAGATTTTGCATTAAATGTTGCATTAAATGTGGTTACAACAGGAGAGCTTGGATTAGTAAGTGCTGCAAAAGAAACTATTACTGGAGCATTAAATCCTCTAAAGACAGTAAATACAGCTAAAAAGCTTGTAAATGCAATGGCAAGAGGAAGGGCATCAGAAAAGCGTGTATTGAATAAAATGGGGTTAGATAAAAATAACTCTAAAGTAAGCACATCTGAGGGAAACTCTATGCCCGATGCTCTTACTGATACAATGTCAGTTGAAGTAAAAGATGTTAAGAATGTGAGTTTGACTAAACAGTTAAGAATTCAAACTCAGGCGGCTAAGCAAAATGGAAAAACATCAGTGCTTGTGGTTACAGATAAAAATGAAAAAATATCCGGTCCAGCCAAAGAAGCCTTTGATGTCATAGTGAGGGAGAAAGACTTATAATGTCGATAAAAGTATTCGCGTATTTTGATAAGAAAAATTTACCTAAATTGCTGCTTGCTTTGCAGGGGCTGAATTCCTACACAGCGCAAACGATTGGTGAAACTGAGAAGCCTAGTAAGCTTGATATCAAAATAACAGATAAAGAGCAAGTTCACAGCTTTTTAACGGGGCATTCTGAAGGCTTTTTCATGCACACAAATATGGGGTTGTATAATGTTTCATTGCAAGATAAAACTTATTCAACTGTTTGTTTTTATCCTAACGAGAGCTTAAAAGAAGATTGTATTTTAGAAATATTAACTGCCTATGTTTTCGCTGATGCTGAATTTGGTTACGCAGCGGATGAAGAAGAGTATGAATATCGCAACCGCATTAAGTTAGATGTTTCAGGAAGTGAAGTCGAATCATGGGTAGGCAGGAATCTATCTAAATATATTTCAGGTTTATATTATTTTACTCTGATTTCAAATAATCAGGCTGAACTGAAGTCCATTGAAGTCAATATACTAAAAGCAAATGCTGTTGATTTTTTTGAAGTCTCTGGCAAGAGTGTCATCTATAAATTCTATGAAAGCCCTGATTTATGGAAGTCTCAGAAAGCCAAAATTGATCAGTTGTGTCGCCTAAACAAAAACATATTCAGTAAAGACGAAATAGAAGATGTAGCATTAAAGTCTACGACTGTAATGGACTTCATAATGAAAACTAGAGAGTGGAACTGATGCTTTATTTCAAATAAGTGATTTGTTCTTTGAATCCAAAGCCTCGCCCTCGCGGGGCTTTTTTTATCCAGCATAAGAATTTGCAAATTCACTTCTTATGGCTATGCTGTAACCCACTGTATTAATTGAAAATTATCATAATTTATTAGTGTTGGTAGTTCGTACTAATTTATATGCAGGCACGATACTATGATCCAGTGATTGGGCGGTTCTACTCGAATGATCCGGTAGATGCGAGTACTTTTATTAGTAAAGGAAATGTTCAAGGGTTTAATAGATATGCTTATGCTAATAATAACCCGTACAAATATGTAGACCTAGATGGAAATAATCCTAGAAGGGTGTTATTTAGGTTCTTAAAAGACCCCGTTAGAAGTCTCAAAGATGGTGTTAGAACAACAAAAAGATTCTTAGAGCGTAACGGTGTTATTGCACCGACTCCGCGTCCAGTTGAGAATAGAGATGGGAGACCTGATGATGTACCAATGGAAGATGGTAATAGTACAACTTCTGGCCAAGATAGCGACAACAAGCATCGTGAACAAGATACTCCGTTCAACGGCGAACCCAACTCTGCATTAGAAGGTAAAAAGAGAACAAGAGAATACGGTGAAGACGGAAAGCCCAAAAGAGACTATGACAAACCTCACCAAGGACAAGAAGAAGATCATGTTCATGAATGGGAGGATGGGAAACGAGAACATCCTGGTCGTCCATGCAGCCCACTGCCTAAGGGGCAGTAATTATAGGATTTATAAAATTGAAAATTGTAAACCGAGATAAAGTTATATCAAAGTTTGGATACTGGCCGAAATTTTGTGACGCTAAGATAGTTAACTTTTTTTTTGACGCAACTACTAAAAAAATTGGTCTTACCATTGATTATATTGATGTCGACAAAAATAAACAGTCAGAGGTAGAGTTCGTTTTTATTGGAGTTTTCGACGTGAACTTAAGTGATTTTTTTGAGGAGAACGTATTAGATGAATTAGCTTTTGTAAAAGATGATACTAACTTCTATGAAATTATCTTAGATGCCTGCTATGGGTTGAATGGAAAGTTTTTTTGCAATTCAATTCAGGTAATCTAATACAACTTACAAAGAGAGTCATCTTAATTTGAATCCAAAGCCTCGCACTCGCGAGGCTTTTTATTGTTCTCAAGCATTCCAAATTCATAGACTAAGCTATACTCTTAACCTACTGTATTAATTATATTTTATTTATAATGTACTATGGATCGTAATGTCGATAAATGTATATGCAGGCACGATACTATGATCCAGTTATCGGGCGGTTTTATAGTAACGACCCCATTGGTTTTACAAAATAGGGGTCAAGTCACTTGTCTAATAATACTTCTGAGTTTACTCCTATTTGATAGATAAAATCGCTTTTGCTGATTATGCCGAGACTACCAAGAATCGAATATGAACATGCCTTTTAGCATGTTATGAATAGGGATAGAGCTAGGTGCATGATTTTTCATGAAGATGTTTACTATCAAACATTTCTTGCTACTCTCGGCGAGGCTTGTTTGCGGTTTGATTGTTTAGTTCACGCCTATTGCCTCATGGGCAATCACTATCACATTTGAATTCAAGACATATTAAAAAATGCAATAAAGTTGTTTATTATTGAAATCTGGACAGTTTAGCCATATTTTCTTTATTTCTCGGTAAGTATTATAAAGTTAATCTAGCATGAGTATTTATATACTCCTAGTTAACTAAGTATTCTTATGGAGTTAAGGTTAATGAAAATTTTAAATGTAAAGTTATTAGTATTAGTCTGCATGGCACAAATGACTTTTGCATATAACGCTTTTGCTGGCTTAATAGGTCCTAGTGGCTGGAATGGAGATCATATTAACGGCTTTCTAGCCAATGGCGCTTTTCCGGGTATTGAGACCTCAGTGTCGACGCTAGATTTTAGCGGAGAATGGATGTATACAGCTATAGGGCGGGAATCGGGCAATACCAATGATATTGATAAAACAGCCAGCGCTGGATTAGGCTCGTTAGATACGTTATTGACATTCTCTACTAGCAATATTAGTAATTGGGGAGTGTGGGATACCGTTGATTTTGATACAGAAAACTTATTCTTCGAAGATTCTAATGGTCCTTGGAATGTTGGCCTTGATTCTTTTGGCGCCACAAATGATCCTGGTTTTAAATTATTTCAACTTACGCAGGACACCACACTCACGTATTTATCTGGTAATTCTAGTTTATCTCTATTTATTGGCGATATTATTGTTGGCTTTAACGACAACCATCTGCACAGTTCTGATGGTGACTATGACGATATCATTATTGCCATGCGCGCGACGGCTGTGCCAGCACCCGGAAGTCTAGCTTTATTAGGTTTAGGACTTTTCGGACTAATGTTGATGAGACGTAAAACGGATTAACGTTAACTATACCAACTGGTATTAGGTCGGGCTTACATTAGGGGGTATGGTTAATTTTTCTCGACCTAACTTCAAAAAATACTGTATTCCCCCTCATTTTTACTTGTATATTTATATCAGCCATCTTGATGGTTTAGCTTATTTTTTTGATTATAATATGGCGCATTAACCCATCTATTATTGCGGAAATCTGACGCCATGTATTCCATATCTTCTGGTTTTTCTCTTACCCGTATAGAGCGAAAAATGCGCCTTGCTGACAGTTATGCTGACTGGAAAATGGCTGCTCTTGAGCATGACGCCAAATCTGGTTTCGATGCGTGGAAAAGTAAAGAAGAGTCGAAGAGTTACGATTATGTGAATATTCGTACTCGGATTAATGCTCTTAAAGCGTTCAGACGTCAGAAAGACGACATTGGGCTTTTATTTGCTCTGAATGAGGGAATTCATGGGAATCAAGGAGGCATGGGTAAATCTATCCTCTATCAAAAGGCAAAATTTGGTACCAAACATCTTATTGAAGAGTACGTTGATGAAATAGTCAGGGCCCTTGAGCACATATCTACTATTCCAGCGTCTGGAGAGATCACCAAGGAAGATAAGCTCGATTTCTTTGAACGTGCCAGCCACTGTTTTGGCCGTTCAGCTTTGATGTTAAGTGGTGCCGGATCCCTTGGACATTTTCATCGAGGTGTCATTAAGACCCTATTTGAACATAAATTGTTGCCCACTGTTATTTCTGGTTCAAGCGCGGGGGCGGTTTGTGCAGCCATACTTGGCACCTATTCTGAGGATGAATTGCCTGCTGTATTTCAAGGTGACAAGGTGCTAGATCCGCTACAAGCTGAGATTGATAATCGTCCTAAAAGACTTGTCCGCAAACAGTCTGACTCAGCATCATTAAAAATAATGTTGGAGGCTATCATTCCTGATATGACCTTTCAGGAAGCCTATGAAAAAACAGGTCGAATGATTAGCATCACTATCGCACCTTTTGAGGAACATCAGTCTTCTAGGTTAATGAATGCCATCACTTCGCCTAATGTTTATGTTCGAACCGCAGTCATGGCCTCATGTGCGGTACCTGGTGTCTATCCGCCTGTTATGCTGATGGCGAAAAATGTATATGGTGAAGCCCAGCCCCATTTACCGGATCGTCGCTGGGTAGACGGTGCAGTCACCGACGATTTACCGGCCAAAAGGCTCGCCAGACTCTACGGGGTTAATCATTATATTGTCAGTCAGGCAAACCCGTTAGCACTGGCAATTTTGAAGGGTGAACAATATATGCCTGTGTCTGAAGGGGCAAAAAAGGTGTTCCGATTATCGACCCATGAAATTTTGAAAAGTGGCGAAAAATTTAGCCGCCGCTATTTAGGTAAAATTCCAGACCTGGGTAAAGCTATGAATATGTTCTATTCGGTGATGGCGCAAGAGTACAAAGGGGATATCAATATTGCGCCAAACATTAATTTTGTTGATCCTCAAAAGCTTTTAGGTCAACTGACCTCTGCTGAAATACAAGAATTAGTTATGTTAGGTGAGCGTTCGACTTGGTCTCATTTAGAGCAAATCAGAACCAGTTCTAAGATCGGACTTAAATTGGATGAAATACTGAATGATCACAGCGAGCATAATGTTAAACGTTTATATAAAAAGCGTCGCTAAATACTCACCACTTTAGATGGATTAGGCTACGCATTTTCGGTTGGGCTAGCCAATTGAGTCACATGCCATAGTTCACCGGCCGGACCCGTTAAATAGAAAACCTTGCCCCAATGTTCTTGTTGAATTGGGGTGATTTTAATTTTGTATTTTGACTTGTTTGCGGTTGCAAATGCCTGATTAATGTCAAGTACAATAAGCTGAAACATCAGGTTTTCGGCCAAGTCTTTGTTGTAAAATCGTTGTAGAAAAAAAGTGCACTGGTCAGATTCAAACAGGGTTAAATCATCTGTGACTTTCACCCCTGAAAAGCCTAATTCGGTATAGAACGTTTTAGAGTGTTGGTAATCCTTGCTTGGAATAAAGGCTCTGATGTCAGTGGCCTGCATAGCGTGCTCCTTGGACGTTTTGGGGTTAATTAGCGTGTCACACTGAACGCATTAACAAACGCGTCCAGTCTGCAACTATATGCTTTATTTTACTGCATCAAGGGCCTGACTGACATCGGCAATAATATCCTCTATGTTTTCGATACCTACCGATATTCTAACCAGATCTTCACTCACCCCAGCCTTAGCAAGCTCGTCTGGATTAAGTTGCCTGTGGGTGGTAGATGCTGGGTGACAGGCCAAAGATTTAGCATCACCTATGTTGACTAGTCGTAAAATCATTTGTAAGGCATCGATAAACTGACCGCCTGCCACTTTGCTTGAGGACTGGCTACTGGTTTTGATACCAAAACTTAAAATACCTGATGCTTTGCCGCCGGTTATTTTTTGGCAAGTTGCATGGTAAGGACTGTCTGCAAGGGCGGCGTAATTAACCCAACTGACTTTAGGATGTGCGGTTAGATAGGCAGCGAGCTTTTCGGCATTTTCGCAGTGACGCTCCATGCGCAGGCCTAGCGTTTCAAGGCCCATTAAAATATTAAAGGAGTTGGTTGGCGAAATAGCGGCGCCTGTGTTGCGTAGTGGGGCGACACGGCATCTACCAATATATGCGGCAGGGCCTAAGGCTTCGGTGTACACCACGCCGTGATAAGACGGATCGGGTTGATTTAAAACGGGGAAACGCGCTTTATTGGCGACCCAATCAAATTGACCAGAATCCACAATTACACCACCAATAGACGTGCCATGGCCGCCAATGTATTTGGTCAGCGAATGGATCACAATGGCTGCGCCGTGCTCAATAGGCCGGCATAAGAACGGCGTGGCTACCGTATTATCCACAATCAGCGGCACACCATGTTTAGCGCCAATTTCTGCCAGTTTTTGTAAATCGACCACGTTACCCGCTGGGTTGCCGATTGATTCACAAAAAATGGCTTTGGTATTGTCATCGATGGCCGCTTCGAATGCCTCATAGTCGTCACCAGAAATCATACGCGCCTCAATACCTTGGTTGGGTAGGGCATGGGCGAATAGGTTATAGGTACCACCGTATAATTGGCTGGTACTGATAATGTTGTCACCGACTGAGCAAATACACTGAATGGCATAGGTAATAGCAGCCATACCCGATGCCACTGCAAGTGCGGCTATACCACCTTCCATCGCGGCTATTCGTTCTTCAAGCACCGCTGTTGTGGGGTTCATGATCCTTGTGTAGATATTGCCCTGTACTTTTAGGTCAAATAAGTCAGCGCCATGCTGAGTGTCGTCAAAGGTATAGGATGTAGTTTGGTAGATAGGCACAGCAGCGGCTTTGGTGGTTTCTTCAGATTTGTAACCATGATGTAGGGCTAGGGATTCTAATTTCATGTTGAGCATATTCCTTGGTGATTGTTTTTTTATCCGTTAACCATAGCCTGTAGTTTGTATTTAGTTCAAATAGAAGTCCTCAAATTGGGCTGTCTATTTTGGAATAAGGTATGAGTCAAATCACAAGGTTAACTAAATCAAAGTTAAATGTGCTTTACCAGCAATATAAGCTTTTTTGAATTGGTGAAAGTATTCTGCAAGCGCCCTAGCGGCTAGCTTATCTTCTGCCATTTTTAGCACTTCAATAGCGACTTCTGCGGTACATAATTGATGTTCGTGAGCCGCTTCACGTAATTGATACGACGAACCTTTTTCGGGCAGAATACCCAACACCGGTAGTGTGGCAAAAGAAGGGCTCTTAAACATTTTACTGGCTTCACGCCATGTGCCATCTAACATCACAAATAATGGTGTTTTACCTTGCGCCACAGCCCTTACATCCTTGGGTGAATCAATACATCGCTCTGCTTGAGCATATTGCTGGGGAAATACCAAAATGGGCGCGTAACTTGGGTTGGCTAATAATGCGATAAGAGCGGGTTCGGGAGTGACTCTGTCCCATCTAAAGGCATAGTTATCAGGAATAACGTCGGCGATAAGTTTACCGGTATTGCTCGGTTTGTAATATTCGTTTTTATACATCACCATACAAAATGCGCAGTGACTTTTAATCCTTGGTCGCTGGGCACAAATACACTTATTGACAGGTATCAAACATTCTTCACAGCGTTTAACTTTATAACCTCTGGCCCTAAAATCCTTGGTGGATAAGGCGAGTTGTTGTTTGCGCAATATATGTACAGTGTTGATATGTGACAAAAAAAATCCCGTGAACTTAACCCTATAATTGTAATATCATCGCCTTTTTTCAACGTTTAAAATAGTCTTAAGTATGAAAATTCAGGTCGATAACGATATTCACATCGAGCTCCTAGTGCCAGCATTTGCCGAGCGTCTGTATAGTCTAACCAATACTAATCGCGCCTACTTAAAACAGTGGTTAGCTTGGTTAGATTTAGTCAAAACCTTTGACGATACACAAAGCTTTATCGACACCGCAGTTCATCAACACAACCACAATCAAGCCACTACCTTTGCTATTTTGCTAGGTGATGAGTTGGTGGGCGTAGCAGGTTTTAATCATTTTGATTATCAGCACAAGTGGGGAGCGATTGGTTATTGGCTGAGTGCTTCCTATGCGGGAAAAGGGGTGATGACTAAAGTGGTGAAAAAACTAGTGGAATTTGGTTTTGTTGAGCACAAGCTCAATAAAATCGAGATCCGCTGTGCACAGGAAAACTATAAAAGTAGGGCAATCCCTGAACGTTTGGGGTTCACCTACGAGGCGACGTTACGCCAATGTGAGTGGTTGTATGACCGCTACGTAGACCATGCGGTTTACTCAATGTTGGCGAGTGAATATTAAACTTATAAATAAATCTAATATTCACTTTTGCCATTAGCGCTTTTTATCACGCTTGGCTTGATTTTCTTCACATAAACCTATGATAGGTAAATAACGCAAAACCTGCATATGTGGGTCAATAATGACGTGATCTTGTTGGTCTACATCCAAAGTGATTTGGTCATCTAAGGGAGTGTAGATGGCGGCTTTACCATTGATTGAGATAGTTATTGGCATGGGAAAAGGTAAATCATTAGGTGTTTGCCATTTTAATACCAACTTATCGTCTGTTCTAGTCTGTAGCAATTCTGGTAAAGCGGCTTGTTTTAAATACACCGCAAATAACCAAGTGTAATCTTCGCCTGTTAGTTTGTTAACGATATCAATAAAATCTTGAGTATTCCTATATCTGGGAGCGATAGGATAGCTTAGGCTGTGGGTATCAACAGTGGCATACAACAGTTCGCGGGTGGCTTGCCAAAATAGTTTGTCTCCTATTAGCCATCTGAGTGTATGTAAGGTCCAGCCTCCTTTGCCGTAGATGTCAGAATTAAACGCTTGGTCTGACGTTACAACTCCTTCTCTTACCACCGGATGACAATTTACTAGCCCTAAGTAGGATTCGTACATGGTATGGGTGTAAGCAGCCTCACCAAATTTGTACAGGCTGTAAATAGGCTGCATATAAAGGCCAAAACCTTCGTGTAACCACGCATCGTTGAGTTTTTCGTGGGTAATTAGATTACCAAACCATTCGTGAGCGAGCTCATGATGTAATAGCCAATCAAAGCCATTTTTGTCCCTTACGTAGTTTTTGCCATAGGCGTTGATTGTTTGATGCTCCATGCCTAAATGAGGCGTTTCAACAAAACCTAATTTTTGATTACCCCAAGGGTAGGGGCCAAGTAAGGTCTCATAAAAGTTAATCTGTTGTAATAAATCGTCCTTTATTAAGGTTTGGGCTTTTTCAGTGTTTTTGTTGAGTGCCCAAAATTCTATAGGCACAGACTCACCGTTGACGCTGGTATAGGACTGTTGAAGGCGCGTAAATGGCCCTATATTCAGGGCAATATTATAATCACTAGCAGGGACTGATAATTTCCAATTAAACTGGTGTCTATCTGCACCAATATTATTGATTGATTGCAATACACCATTAGTCACTGCGCTAACAGTTTTAGGTACAGTCAAAGATATCTGCATGCTGTCAGCTTTATCAGCAAAATGATCTTTACATGGCCAAAATAAATCACATCCTTCACCTTGCACCGCTGTGGCTATCCAAGGTGTGCCGTCTTCTGTTTCGCTCCATACAAAACCACCTGACCAAGGGGCGCGCAAAGCAATATGTGGTTTACCCGAATAATGCACCGCTACATTCACCGACTCGCCCATTGCTTTAGGCTTGCCTAGGTTGATAGTCAGCACACCATCTTTTCGCTCATAACTGGCGACTTTGTCATCCACTAATATTTTGGAAATAGCGAAGCGACTATCCAATTTTAATTCCACTTGGGATGTGTCTTGGGTGATTAAAAATTCGCTGCTTCCCACGCCCGCAATACTTTTAGTTTGTGGGAAAATCTCAAGATCTAAGCCATAGCTAAGTACATCTGTGCTGTTGGCGATATCTGAAAAAGGTTGGCCTGTGTCACCAATAATTGGATCCAAAGGTGCGATAGAAGTACAAGCGGTTAGTACCATTAAACCGCTAAAAGCAGTGAGTTTTTGTAAAGTCTTGTTTGCTAATAACATACTATTTGCCTTAATGCTTACCAAGGTCAACAGACCTAAATATTAGCTATGGTTACATGGCGTAAGCAACTGCACCAGCATGTTGTTGTATTAATATGTTTATTCCTTAAATTGTCCTCGAAGCATGCTGGCGCTGTTGGTCAAACTGCCAATAGTAGCCAACACACCCGCTAAGGATGCGGCAATAATAAAGATTGATTGACCAGAGGTTAAGGCCACACCCCCAATCACCAATACAATCAACATGCCTAAGGGCAGCCGATAACTTTTCCAAATACCCGCTTCGCCTTGTTGTACTAACATGCTCAGTGTTTGGGCTGTTTCGGCATGTAACACAAAGTGGGCAAAACTTTTATTTACAATAACTAGGTGATCGCGGCGTACTTTGATCATGCCGTTTATGGCTAAATGTTCGATCATTTCTGTATTGCTGGGGTTTAATCGATGTTGTTTGGCTAAGTTATACAGAGCAAGTTTTTCAGCGCTAGAGCAGGACTCCCATTTGAAACGATAAAGTGCATCGGCATGCAGCAAAATGTAGTGAATAGTGGCCCACTCAGTACTTTTGATTGTGCTGTCATCTTTTTGCCAAAAGCGAGCAGGTTGAGCCTGACTAGTCGCATTTGCTTGCTTAGTACCAACAGGCATTTGTTCGGCTAAAAATCGTAGTTCGGGTACATTTTTCATTTCTTGATACAAAAAGTCAGGATCAATATTATGTACAAATTCATCGCTGACTTTGACCGAAAAGTCCATTAAACAATCCGACCAAGACATATATTCACCATGCTCCAGCGCCGAGTGCGACAGCTTGGCAAGGGGATCTTTGATTTTGACTCTACGCAAACTCATAAAGCCCGAATAGATAGTAAAGCTGTGTAAATTCCCCGACATGGTTAAGGATTTAATTTCCATGATCATGTCCAGTAAATGCTGTCTAAATTCGACTTTTTCTAAACAGGTTTCTATGTCCCATATTTTGACTTTGAGCAGCCCCGAGTGGTCATCAGTACATAAATCTATTTTTAAATTGGGTAAAAAGGTGTTGTTTTTGCTAAACATTTGCAAGCAAGGGCTGAGCTGAAATAAATGGCCAAAGCCAGCTAATAACTCTGGCGTATCTTTGTCTTGGCTGCTGTGGGTGTTTTGGCTGCGCAGTAGCAGCGCCATGCCAATACCAGACAACTTATGGCTTTCTACATTGATCCACAGGTGTGGGTTAGGTCGTTCGTGAGTCATATTAGAGACAGACTGACATAGTTCTTTGATATGTTGCAAAAAACCGCTAGGACAATAAATACGTGGCCACAATATTTTGCGATTGTAGTAAAACCATATCCAGACTAATCCCACCAACACTAAAATAGACAGTAATATTAAATCGTATTCAGGATTGGTTTTTGATACGTCTTGGTCTAATTGATTGTCGTCCAGAGTGGCTTTTATTAGGTAGGTTTTCATCCAATTCCATAAGTAAGTGGAGCCTACTAGGGTACTCATTTTAGGATAATCCTGTGGTTCAACTGAGGAAATATAATCTGCGCACTGGGGGGAGAGAGTGTCGGTTTCAGCATTTTTTGCCAACATGATTTGCTGCCACTTTTTGTCCATGGGCAGCAAGTAAAAAGGCGGAATACGCTGCTGAGTCACCGAGTTGGGATAACGTTTTAAGGCCATTCTTGTGAGTTCGCTATATTCTTTATTGATGCCATTACACACTTGTTGCGAATAATAAAACTGCAGACTTTTCAGTGGCATAGATGCACTAAATTGTAAGTAAGCAACATGCAATAGGGCCACTAACCACAAGCAAATTGAGAAAAGTTTGGCACCTTGATTAAATTTTTTGATTTCTGCGCGGTTTTGTTTATTGGGCTCAAAATGTCGTACATAGAATCGATATAGCATAACTAACAACAGGGCCACACCTAAAAGGGGAATGACCGGTGAAAACAACCAATGTAAAACACTGTTTGGAAAACTCATTTGTAATAATTGGCCAATATAAAACAGACCATAATTAGTGGTGAAAAGCGCGGTGCAAATTAACATCACACGTTTAGTATCTAGCTGATGAGGTAAACCCAGGTTGACCCTTAACCATTTGGCTGATGTCCAGTATTCGCCTAGCTTGGCAAATAACAATATCAGCCCCAACAGCAAAATAAAGGTCACTAAAATGTAGAAAAATTGGTTAGTCATAAAACTATCCAGGCTGTCATTTGGTGAAAATACTACCATTGCCCAGTTGTCGACTTTAGTGGGTGCTAAGGTGTAACTTCCCGCTTCGCCGTGATAAAAGCCGTTGATCTGATTGCCACCCAGTTTTGGATGTTTATCTAATCCGGCTTTTATCCATTGGCTTAAATGTGATTTGCTGTGTCCGGCATAAAATAAATTTTCGACTAAAGAGCGGTCTTCATCTGTGTGAAACAGCACATCACCGGTCTTTCTGTCGACTAGCATAAACACAAAGTCAAATTGTGAGGGCGGGGCCAAACTCACCGAAGGCAAGATCACATCTGCCCCTAACACGTAACCTGCCACCGACATGTCTACGGGCATGTTTAAGTTAGGTTGGTGCATAGGCACGGATATAGTGGTGCCCCGGGTCCCATCATTGATATTCAGTAAACGCTGAATAAATACATTGCGCAGCACAACCTTATTCATGGATTTAGACTCTTCAATTGAGGTGTGACGTTGATCTGCGGGTACGTTATCTACTTGGACTGTGTTATTCGAAAAGTCTAAAAGCCATCCTCTATAGTCCCGTACCTTTTTAAAATACTCACGGTGAGACAGGGAAAAGGCTTGGGGTTTGGAATTGGACTCCTGAAAATAAATCGAAGGTAAATTGGCGTAACCTTTTTCGTCTGTGGCAAACACGGTCAAGATTTTTTGTGCGGTATAAGCTTGAGGATTGTTTGGATCGGTTTGGGTCACAGCCTCTCTGGGGATGTAGGTATTAAATACCTCATTTTGATGGTCGAAATTAGCGACTAGTTCACCAGAATAGAAACTTATTACACCCAATTGGTCAGCCATTTTTAGGTAGCTATCTTCAATGTTAGTCTGGTACCTATCTTGAGGTTGGGCATTTTTAGCCACTTTTTGGCTTTTGCTATCCACCCGATAATTCGCATCAATTAAGCTGGTCCATTTTTCTACCGTATAATCCGCTGTCAAACGAGTATGCCACTGATCGCTGGCCATAATATGCGGTAAGGGTTTATCAATAGTGCAGTTATTGCAGGTCGATCTGTCTGCGGCCAACACCAGTAATGCCTTATTAAGGGCGTCGACTGTCGCTTTGTAGGACCATTTTTGGACCTTGTTACTGGTATCCGTAACTTCGGATAGTGGGGCAAGGGGTTTTAGAGCATTGAGCTGTGCAATAGCGGCACTGTAAAATCCGCGATAAGAAGAGATTTCATTAAACACTTCTTTTAAATCTTTTTCTAAGTTGCTTGCCAACTCTTGTGCGTAGTTCAGCGCTTGTTGATTTTTGTACGACTGCAAGCCACTTTTAGTCAGGTAGGACAATATCAGCGACACCAATACAATATAAAAACAATAACTCGCAGACTGACTTAAAATCCGATAAAACTTGGTGATTGAGTGATTTTCAGGCAGTAAAAACAAACGGATCAGCGCCCACATAAACACCAGGCTAGTTAAGCTGACCACCAGTATGGATATGTTCCAATGTCCACTGCCTTTGTTTTGTAATTCATGTTTTGGTAATAGCCCGACCAAGTAAAGGCGCTCAATCTGAGGCGCGGTCTGTCCATCAACAGAGGTAACATTAAGGGGCGTAGATAACACAAAAGGAAAAATAAAAATTCTAAAGTCGCCGTAAGATAGCTGCATATCCACATGGCTACTGTAGGTAGGTAATGGCGCGTTTTTTAATGCCTCGTCACTGATTTGTTTGCTGCTAAAATTTATTGCAGATAGTGTACCTTTTTGCATGAGTTGTTGATTAATACTTTTCATTTCCACAATAGAAATGGTTTTTTCACCGCCAGTATTGGCAAGCACTTTGCCTTGGATATCGGCAAATAAATATTGGCTGAAGCCTTTAGTGGTCTTGGGTAATAAGTCTTGCAAATCAATGGAGGCTTCAAAATCTTGATTGAGTATGGCGATTCGTTGCCCAGTAAGCTGATAGTTAAAGGTGTGTGCAGAGAGATCTGTAGGCGCAGGTGACTGGCGTGAATAGCTGGGTAACAAGGAGCGGATCGATACTTCACTTTCTCCGGTCTGATGCATTCTGTCCAGAGAGTTAAGGTTTTCATTAAATTTGTTCGAGGCTTCGTACAAGACGCGGTAAAAGTCATGATTAATCGATGCACTAGACTGATTAAGCAAAGTGTAATAGCCAAACGCCAAGAGCACGACGCCGGCGACCAGCAAATAAATCCAAGTTTTACTCTTTGCAGCTTGGGATCGAGTTGAGGTATTCTGTACCACGGTTTCGGCTGACATTTTGGCTTCCCTGTTTATCTAAGCTTAAGTAAGGAAGTAAATTGCCGAAAAATCAAACCCAAAACTATAAAAAATATAGGTTTTATGCAAATGGATATTAGGACAGCGATATGAATGAAATTTCATCCAAAAATTTTCTTGAGTTGAGTAAAATGCTACCCGAACTTCGCTTTGAATATGCATTGACACAAATGATTGAAAAGCAAAGCTTATGGGGATTATATGGCGAAAGTGGTTGGGTGATGCTTAAGGCTGATGAAGATACATGTATGCCTATTTGGCCCCATAAAGAATTTGCCGAGGCTTGGGTAAAAGAAGAATTTCCTAATTACCAGCCTAAACAAATTGATTTTGTGCAATGGCTAGACACTTGGCTTCCGGGAATGAAAAACAACAATACCTTAGTATTGGTTTTTCCATTAGGTGACGATGAAGAAGGGATCATGCTTGAGGCCGAAGAAATGATCGACTGTATTGATGAAGATTTAAAAAAGCTAGCGGCAAACGATCCTAACTAAATGCCTTTAAGTTCCAAAGTATTTGGATTGGGTGATCAATTCGCCCAATTCAAAGTGTATATTGCCAATCGTCCTCACTTTTCTAATTATCCAGTTCTAGACTATGTTAACCCCATGTCATCAGGGGAAATTTATGCAATTTCTCAAGCTTGTGGTAACGGTTGGCGTAAAGTGTTTAACGTCTATGCCAAATTGGTATTTGCGCTTAATACAGAGCACAGAGTGTCTTTGCAAGGCGCCCAAAGCTGGCAACATTTTCGTGATCAGGTTTTATTGCAACCTGCTTCCAATACAAGTTTATTGTTTTCGCCCCCAGTCGTTTCTGAGTTGCAAGATAAAAATAGCCAAGTTGTACACCTCGTTATGGGAAAAACTTACGCTAAATCACTCAGTTTACCTGACTCACTGACATGGCTAGATCACGAATTTGCTGTAGATAAGGATACCAAACTACTGGTTTGTCCTTATTTTGACTATCGCCAGTTATCTAATATTAAAATAATACGCTTAATAGAATTGATAAACCAACTGGGTCACGTATAACCGCACTTCTAGTGGGGCACCAAGATAGTGCATTTGCACTTGTTTGGTCTAGGTATCCTCAGGTCAAAAATATAAATATATTTAACTAGCTGATATATATGAGTATTTAATTTGGCGCATGGCTTGCTAAAGCATTGTTATGACAGTTAATGATTATGCTTTGGGAAAATAGCTTGCAACATACCGCTTTATCAAAAGAACAAAAAAACGTGATCCCAGAATTGCGCATTTTGTTGATTGATGAAAACCGCCAAAGAGCCGAGTCTTTGACCTTGGCTTTAAACAATTCGCGATACAAAATAAGTCACCTAGCCAACCCAGACATGTCATTGTTAAAACAGGTTGATGAACTTCAGCCAGATATTATTGTGATTGATATTGAGTCTCCCAATCGCGATATTTTAGACAGCCTAAGTACTATTTCTCATTACAGTCCTAAACCAGTGGTGATGTTTTCTGGCGAACAAGACACCGACACCATTAATCAATACATCGAATCTGGCGTTAGCGCTTATATTGTGGGTGATTTGCAAACCGAGCGGGTTAAACCCATTTTGGATGCTGCAGTGGCGCGTTTTCGAGCGTTTCAAAAACTAAAAGACGAGTTAAGTGATACTAAGCAGCAATTGGCTTCGCGCAATTTAATTGACCAGGCTAAACGATTGTTAATGAAAAAAAAGAACCTATCGGAAGACGATGCGTTTAAGGCGATGCGCAATACAGCCATGAATACCGGTCAGAAGTTAGACGATGTAGCGAAAACACTTATCTCTTTACTCAACACTATTTAAGGTATTAGGTCAAAAGTATGATTGAACCTGAACAAACAGACTTAACCTTAGGGTTCATCCCTCTGACAGACTCGGCACCATTAATTGTCGCCAAAGAAATGGGGTTCTTTAATCAGTGGGGATTAGACGTAAAATTACAAAAACAAAACTCTTGGGCAACCCTTAGGGACAAATTACACGCCGGTTTGCTAGACGCCACTCAAATGTTAGCGCCCATGCCATTGGCCAGCTCTTTAGGTTTGGGCTGTGCCAAAGTCAAGGTGATTACGCCTTTGGTGCTCAGCTTAAATGGTAATGCTATTACTTTGTCAGAAAAATTACACCAAGAAATTTTGCACGAAAATAACCTCGCACATGTGACGTTGCCATTGGCAGCCTATCTATTGCAAAAAGTCATTAGCACAAGAAAAAAGCAAAATCGCCCAAAGCTAAAATTTGCTACTGTGTTTCCTTATAGCTGTCATTATTATCAACTTAGAGATTGGTTGGCTTCGGCTAATATTTCTGAGGAAGATTTGCACATAGTTGTTGTTCCTCCAGTGAATATGGTGGCGTTTTTACAAAGCGGTGAAATTGATGGTTGTTGTGTGGGTGGCCCTTGGAATGCTAAAGCAGTCAGGGCGGGAATTGGTTTAACCGCTTTGACATCATTTGATATCTGGCAAGATAGTCC
>Ga0115567_10000217_pt1 | contig 56976 bp, 52 predicted proteins | sample COGITO_mtgs_1204_2_FD_88679 | JGI IMG/M metagenome (GOLD analysis project Ga0115567, IMG submission 88679) | Pelagic marine microbial communities from North Sea - COGITO_mtgs_120412 | ecosystem: Environmental > Aquatic > Marine > Epipelagic | place: Germany:Helgoland, sampling site Kabeltonne...
GAAGTGTTGAAAGAGCATGGCGCTTTATTACATCACCATGTATATAGCCATAGTTATCCACATTGCTGGAGGCATAAAACACCGCTTATTTTCCGTGCTACGCCGCAGTGGTTTATCAGTATGGATAAAAACGGCTTGCGTGACGCGTCGATTAAAGAAATTCATAACACCCAGTGGATCCCTGAATGGGGTGAAAGTCGTATTGAAACTATGGTTGCTGGAAGACCTGACTGGTGTATTTCTCGGCAGCGCACATGGGGTGTTCCCATTGCACTTTTCATCCATAAAGATACAGGCGAATTACACCCGCGTACCGATGAATTATTGGAACAAGTGGCCAAGTTGGTTGAGCAAAAGGGCATTCAAGCGTGGTGGGATGTCGATCCAGAATCATTATTAGGCGACGATGCCCAGACCTTCGTCAAAGTCACCGACACCTTAGATGTATGGTTTGACTCAGGCGTCACTCATTATTTTGTAGTAGACCAGCGAGATGATATTCCTGCGTCAGCTGACTTGTACTTAGAAGGCTCTGATCAACATCGTGGTTGGTTTATGTCATCTTTAATGACCTCTGTTGCCACTACAGGACACGCGCCCTACAAACAAGTACTGACTCATGGTTTTACCGTAGATGGTGATGGCAAAAAGATGTCAAAATCTTTGGGTAATACTATCGCTCCTCAGCAAGTCACAGGAAAATTAGGTGCGGATATTTTACGTCTATGGGTGGCATCTACCGACTATCGCAGTGAAATTGCAGTATCTGATGAAATCTTAAATCGCTCTGCTGATGCGTATCGACGGATTCGTAATACTGCACGCTTTTTATTAGCCAATCTAAATGGATTTGACCCTAAAAAAGATTTAGTCGCAATAGACGATATGGTCGAGCTAGACAAGTGGGTAGTGGGTCGTGCTTTTAGTATGCAGCAAGATATCATCGCTGCGTACGAAAAATACGACATGCTGGTGGTCACGCAAAAGCTCATGCAGTTCTGCTCTATTGAATTGGGTAGTTTTTATCTTGATATCGTCAAAGATAGACAATATACCGCAAAAGGTGACAGCCATGCTCGACGCTCTTGTCAGAGTGCGCTGTATCATATTATCGAAGCATTGGTGCGCTGGATGGCACCTATTACCAGTTTTACCGCCCAAGAGTTATGGCAAGAAATGCCATGGCAACAACAGGAATTTGTTTTTACTGGCCAATGGTACGACGGTTTAGGTGAAGTGGCCTTAGCAAGTGACTTTACCAATGATTTTTGGCAACAAATACTAGCGGTAAAAAATGCAGTGAACCGTTGTATTGAAGTAACCCGCAAAGACGGCAAAATCAAAGGTTCACTGCAAGCAGAAGTTACCCTGTACGTAAACAGTGATTTGTTTAGTTTACTTAGCAAACTTGAAGATGAATTGCGTTTTGTTTTAATCACTTCTGCGGCGACAGTTATTGAAAGTAATGACGTGCCTGCAGATGCTGTTGCCACAGAAGTACAAGGGTTGTCAGTGGCGGTGTCTGCTTCATCGGCACAAAAGTGTAGTCGCTGCTGGCATCATCGTGAAGATATCGGTCATCATGCTGCTCACCCTGAACTGTGTGATCGCTGTGTGGATAATGTTGAAGGTGAGGGCGAGAGACGCGCCTATGCTTAAAATTTTCACGCAAACAGGGTGGCGTTTTTTGTGGCTGTCTGTTTTGGTGTTGGTGGCAGATCAATACACTAAAGTTTTGGTATTAGAAAATATTGAACTCTACCAAGCCATCCAAATATTGCCGTTTTTCAACCTTACTCATGTCTATAACTACGGTGCAGCATTTAGTTTTTTACATGATGCTGGTGGCTGGCAACGCTGGTTTTTTACAGTTATTGCCTTTGCTGTAAGTGCTTTGGTGTTGTGGTGGCTAAAACAAACCAGTAGACAGCAAATAATACTGCCCGTCGCATTTAGCCTTATCATAGGTGGTGCAGTAGGCAATGCTTTTGATCGATTAGTCCATGGTTACGTGATAGATTTTTTAGTGTTGTATTATCAAGATTGGTATTGGCCCGCATTCAACGTGGCCGACAGCGCCATATGTATAGGTGCCGTTTTGTTGATAGTCGATATGGTTAATAACAAAGAGGAAAAACATGCCTGAGTTGGAGCAAAACGTGAATAAACTGATTAAGCAAGGTAGTGAAGTCGTATTACACTTTGACCTGAAATTATCCGATGGTTCTGCCGCTGACAGCACCAGAGTCAATAACAAACCGGCTAAGCTAGTGATGGGAGACGGCAGTCTTACCCTCAGTTTTGAAGATTGTTTATTAGGTTTGCAAAGCGGTGACAAAAAATCATTTACTTTAGAGCCTGATGAAGCTTTTGGTATGCCTAATCCTGATAATTTGCACCATCTTGAGCGTAGTAAATTCAGCGCGGAAACCCCAGCTGAAGAAGGCATGATTATCGCGTTTACTCAGCCTGATGGTACGGAATTACCCGGCATAGTGCGGGAAGTCTCTGGCGATTCGGTGACGGTAGATTTTAATCATCCATTGGCAGGGCAGGTGATTACCTTTGATGTAGAAATACTGTCAGTTAACTAGTTAGGTTGTAAGGAAAAAATATGCAGATCCATCTTGCTAATCCACGAGGTTTTTGTGCCGGCGTAGACCGAGCAATTATTATTGTTGAGCGTGCTTTGGAAATGTTTCCTGCGCCTATTTTTGTACGCCATGAAGTGGTACACAATAAATTTGTAGTTGACGGACTTAAAGAGCGCGGTGCGGTATTTGTAGATGAACTATCAGAAGTGCCAGATGACAGCATTGTTATATTTTCCGCTCATGGTGTATCTCAAGCGGTGCGAACAGAAGCAGACTCTCGTGGCTTAAAGGTATTTGATGCCACCTGTCCTTTGGTTACCAAAGTGCATATGGAAGTCATGCGTGCCAGTAAAAAAGGCACTGAATGTATTTTAATCGGACACCATGGACACCCAGAAGTAGAAGGCACCATGGGACAATACGATAATGTTAAAGGCGGTATTTATTTGGTGGAGTCGGTTGAAGATGTGGCATTGTTATCCGTTAAAGACCCGTCTCAACTTTATTATTGTAGTCAGACAACCTTATCGGTTGATGATACTGCTGATGTGATTGATGCCTTAAGACTACAGTTTCCTGCCATCGAGGGACCCCGTAAAGACGATATTTGTTATGCCACGCAAAATCGTCAAGACTCAGTCAGAGAGTTGTCTGCTGATTGTGATTTATTGTTAGTGGTAGGCGCACAGAATAGCTCTAATTCTAATCGACTTAGAGAACTCGCTGAGAAAATTGGTGCCACGGCTTATTTAATAGCGGACGCCGATTGTATTCAGCAGTCATGGCTTAAAGATGCAAAAAATATTGGTGTCACAGCTGGCGCATCTGCACCAGAAATTTTGGTACAAGGCGTGGTTAATCGCTTAATAGAGTGGGGCGCCACCACCGCCATCGAAAGAGCGGGCCGTGAAGAGAATATTGAGTTCGCGGTACCTAAAGAGTTGCGGATTAAGAATATATCTTAACTTCCAATAACATTTGTTTAATCCTCGCTAGTTTTAGGGGGATCCGGAAGTAGAATTGCTGTCAAACTATCGTTGATGTTGAGAAAGCTATTGGCTGCATCTTTGACAATTTGCTTGTCGACACTCTCTACTAACGAAGTAAATTCATTTAAACCGAGTTGTGGGTAGTTTGCTTCAACATTCCATTGCAAATAATGTTTCCAAAAGGAATTGGTTGTTAGTTTTGCTTCCCTGTTTTTTAGTTTTTGGGCAATGTAATTATCAACATACTTGTCATCAGTTTGATCCACTTTAAGTGCTGCTATTACCTTACGTATCTCAGCCACTAATTCTTCAGCTCGGTTGGGATCGCAGGTAAAGGATATTTTGGTTGAATATTGATTATGTATTCTTGAAAATGCACTGTTTACGTTAATACCATAGACGCCACTTTTTTCCTCTCTGATACGTTCCCGTAAAATACTACCCAGTACATATTCTAAGGCATCTAAATGCATTTGGTTCTTATGTGACCAAAGTGAATCACCATAAAAATTAAGTCGCACAGTTGCCTTTGGAACTAAGCCTTTTTCAACTTTTACCGTCAACTTACCTGTGCTTCTAAGATTGTCATGGACTATTGCATGCTCCCGGTCAGAAACGGCTGGAAGACTTGCGACGTAGGTGCTTAATAGTGTTTCCATTTGTGATAAATCGATATTACCGACAAATACGAAGTTAAAATTGGCGGCATTAGCGAAACGTTTTTGATAAAAAAGAAAAGATTTATCCAAATCTTGATCTTTGACAACCTCGGTATCAAAATTAATTGATCGTGGATTTTGGCCGTATTGTGCCAGTCTAATTTGTTCTGAAAAAATCCCTTTTGGACTGTTAAATCTTTCAGATATGGATGATTCTACTCTTGATAGATATGAATCAAATGCATTTCTATCTTTGCGCGGTGCGACAAACTTCAAATGTAACATTTGCATAAAGTGTTCTATGTCTTTTACTGAACTGTTGCCACTAATGGATTGACTGTCATGATTGATTTTTGTTCTTACCCAAAACTGTTTATCGTCCGAAAACTTGGCAATGTCTGCCAAGGTATAATTCGCTACTCCTGACATTTCGACAATATTTGCGGCCATGATGGTGGTAAACATCTTCTTTGGTTCTAATAGTGAATATCCGCCATTGGCCCTAGCTGCAAACTGTATTTCATCGTTTTTAAAATCTGTTTGTTTTAATACTACCTTCACACCGTTACTTAGCATCCAAACATGGCTATCAAGTTGCTCGTCGTAGACTTTACTTATTATCGAACCCGCTGTCGGTTTTATTGGCATAAGTTGCTTTACGACCTGGCTATCTTGATAGGCAGCCACCGGTTGTTGAGTCACCTGTTCCATCAAGGTAAGTAGGTCAACCTTTGAGGGCAAACTGGATTGGTCTGATTCAGGTGCTGATATTTTTATGATCCGATTATTAGCAGTAAACCAAGTTTTACCTATTGCATTAACCTCATCTAGGGTGATCCGCGGTAAAAATTTCTCACCTATGGCCAAGTAATGATCGATCCCAGCAATGCTTTCACCTCTGACAATATGGCGTACATATTCATTAGCCAAACTAGAGGATTGGGTGGTATCGATTTCTTTGGCGGCATTATCTAATTTGCTCAATAAGCTCTGTTTGTAACGATCCAGCTCTGACTGTGTAAACCCATGTTTTAGAACTCGGTTTAACTCGGTTAGTAAAAAGGCGACCACTTCTTTACTTTTTGTTGGCTTTGCAGTGGCAGCAAGGGTAAATACGCTTTTATCTGCTCTAAAGCGACCGAAACTACTGCCTGCGCCAATAACGGGAGCCTGAGGAGCAAGCGTTGCCTCTGCAAACCTGCCATTTAGCATTTGAATAAAAAGTTGATTTACCAACGTTTGATAATATTGTGAATACGTAATTGGCTCTACAAGTTGTTGTTTTATTTGAATTTCAACTGTCGTTCTAGTGAGCTCTGGATCCGTTTCTATGCTGACAAGTGGCGCGGTGTTATCTGCAATGGTATAGGTCGGTTTTTGTTGAGGATTTTGCGTAGTCACAGCAATTGCATTAAAATACTTTTCGAATAATTGTTGTACTTTATTGGGATCAAAATCTCCCACTGCCACTAAAGCCATTTGTTCTGGCCGGTACCAATCTTGGTAAAAGCGCACCAAATCTTGATGTTCGCCCTGCTCAAGGATTTTTTTGTTACCTATGGGCAGTCGCAGAGCATATTGCGAACCTTGGTAAATTACCGGTAGTTGTTTATTGAATATACGCCAGCCGGCACCTTGTCGTGCCCGCATTTCTTCTAGTACAACACCTCTTTCTTTGTCTATTTCTAGTCCATCAAACTTAATTTTGTGCGCCCAATTTTCTAGAATATGTATGCCTTTTTCTAAGGTGCCTTCTTTATCACTAGGGAGCTGCAGTTTGTATACGGTTTCATCGAAACTTGTGTAGGCGTTAAGATGTGCTCCAAATTTCATACCAATGGATTCTACATACTCAACTATTTCTTGTTTGTCGAAGTCTTCAGTGCCATTAAAGGCCATGTGTTCAACAAAATGGGCGAATCCTTGTTGATTATCGTCTTCTAAAATAGATCCCGCTTTAACAATCAGGCGTATTTCAGCACGTTTCTCTGGGGTATTGTTTTGCCTAATTAGGTAGGTAATTCCATTGTCTAATTGGCCTTTTATAATACGCGGTGATATTGGAAGCGGCCCACTAAATTCAGGCGTTGTATCACGAATAACGGCAGATTTATCCGCTGCGTTGTTGGCTAAATGTGCGCTACAACCAATACAAATCAGAACAATCCCAATCAGGGAAACGTTAAACAGCCCTTTGTTTGGCATACTGCTACCTAGTGATTTAGTTTAAGAAAACCATATCATACTTATAAAAAACAATAAGATGGGGTTTTATTCAAAGATTGATCAATCTGCATAGTCAAGCATTTTACATCCTTCAATTGACTGCTTTTTGCTTTGGCGGTAAGGGTATAAGTAGTGGCAGATACATCAGTTACAACAAAAGCATAATATTCACTAACGGGTAGGCCGAGTTGTTCAGTTTTTGCATAGCTAATATTCTCTATGCGAAAAGCCTCTTGTTGTATTTTTAGTCGTAGCAATTGGGTGATGCCATCTCCTCGTCTTGCTGCCAAAATTTGTTGTTGAAAAGATGGGAAAACAAGCGACGCTAACACGCCTATTACTATAATTACCACCATAAGTTCAATCAGCGTCATCCCTCTTTTTACCAGAAGTGTAGAACTATATCGATTACCTATTTCCTTGTCGTTATTTGGCATAGTCATTCCTTTTTTATGCGTTTTAAATAAACTGAACTATATTTGCTGTAATGGATTTGATTATAGGTCAATTTAAAACTGGCGCTAAGTAAGGATACTAATATGCACAACCTTTCTGGTATTACACTTCTAGAATTACTTATCACTATTTCCATTCTTGTCCTTGTGGTCACCCTTGGCTCACCTGCAATCAACTCAATACAAAAAAATATGCAGTTAAAAGCCGCCGCGCAAAGTAGCTATTTTGCTTTTCAACAAGCTCGAGCCTCGGCGGTGACTAAAAGTGTCGATATAACCGTTGCGCTTCAGCCGGGTAAAAATTGGTGTGCCGCATTGAGTGATTCCGGAGTATGCGATTGTTCTATCCCGAATGAATGCACCATCAATGGCGTGGAATATAAAGTCGATTTTGCGGACTATCGTTTTATTAGTATCGACAAGGTTACATTTGGTGCAGACGATGTTGCCGTATTTGATGCAAATAGAGGGTTGGCGATTGGCCATGCAGGCTCAATTGTTTTCTCTGATGGTGATAAACAACTTAAATTGATTTTGAGTAACATGGGGCGAGTGAGAATATGCGCCGTCGATAGTCGCATTGGAGGCTATGAACTATGCTAGTTTTCCCCATAAAACAGTATGGCAATAGTTTGGTCGAACTGATGATTTCTATGGCCCTAGGACTCGCATCCATCACTGCCATGGCTTCTCTGGTGGGACATGGTATTGCGTTAAACACCAGCCTACTTGCAAAGTCTAGGTTAGACGAAGAAATTAATGCCGTTGTGGCTGTTGTCAGTCACGATCTTAAACGTGCGGGGTATTATGGTCTGACTGAAGAGATAGTTAAGAATCCCAGCATTTTATCAAACCCCTTTGATAACAATTTGATTATAGCGGCCTATCCATCTGAACCGCCTAACAGTTGTATTAATTTTGCTTACGACAGGAATAAAAATGGTGTGTTGGATACGGCTGTTTCAAGCGAAAACTATGGTTTTCGTATGAAAGACCACGCAGTGGAAATTCGTTTAGATGGCGCCCCATGCGATGCGTCTGGATGGCATGATTTAACTGATCCAAAGGTTGTTCAGGTAACGGCCTTAAAATTCACAATTGAACAAAGCGCAGTTCAGCAAGTGACTCAAATACGAGTGAATATTGAGTTGCAAGCTCGTCTAAAAAAACACCCTGACATTTCACGTAGTATCAACACTAGTGTTTTGCTGGAAAACTATGAATAAGTTGCATTGCATCGGATCCTATATCGATTCTTCTTATGCTAAAAACCAGAAGGGCGCAGCAATATTACTCACAGTGGTGCTGTTGTTAATTATAGTGACATTGGTCACCCTTTACACCGGTAAAATTCAATCATTTGAACATCAGATATTGCTTAATACACAAAATCAAAAATGGGCTCAGGCATCAGCAAAGGCTGGATTGAATCAAGCTTTGGCAATGCTGAATGTTAATAAAGTGTGGCCGGATATTGAGGTGTCAGGAAAATTAGATGACAACAGCACCTTTACTATTTCTGCCAGCAGTGAAGATTTACCGGATAGCCGTACACTTATCACCCTAAAAGCAAATGGCAAGTCTGCTGATGGTTTAGCAAACGCTACCGTTATGGAGCAATCACTGGTTTATCCAATACTGGTCAACCCACCGCCAGCTCCGTTGATGGTAAAGCATGGATTGAGTAGTGATGGCGAACTTGAAATCGCTGCTAACCCAGATGGATTAGGCCTTGGCGCACCATTATCAGCGTGGTCAGAAACGGTCATTACCTTGTCAGGTACTCGTCACCATAGCTGTATGTTAAGTGTATTTAACGCAGGCAATTGTAGTACTGATAGCTATTCTGATCACAGTATAAAACGGACCGACATTGCAGGTGATTCGGCGTCGTTTCCGGCAGATCTAGTCAGTTATCTGTTTAACATTCCTGCTACTGATTTGATGCAATTACAGCAACAATCTGACTTTGTGTTTGCCGACTGTGACTCTTTAGATATCGGTAGTTGGGGAGTGATTTGGATTAATGGTGATTGCGACGTGAGTGCCAGTACACAAATAGGCGACGACTCAGAGCCTGTCATTCTGGTGATTTTTGACGGCAACCTAGAGTTTCAAAGTGACGTGACAATGTATGGTCTTTTATTTTTATTTAAGCCACCCGAATCAACCAAAGCGTTAGATATCAATATGCAAACCGACAGTGCCGTGTTGGGTGCGGTTGTTACCAATTTTAAGTTGGGCACAAAAAGTGGATTAACGCGGGTGGTATTTCATGCTGACGTCATGCAAAACTTGCAACTCAGTAAAAAATTGCAAAGAGTGGCTCGAGTACCAGGTAGCTGGCATGATTTTTAGCCAAGGATAGAAACATGTACAAACAAACTGGATTTTCCCTAATCGAAGTATCAGTAGCCTCACTCATTATTATGTTAGGTGTGACAGGTTACGTGACCTTACAAAGTGAATATGTCGTAGCGGATACAAAGCTAAATTTACGTGGCTTAGCTTTACTGCTTGCCCAAGAAAAATTAACTGATTTAGCATATTTTCAGCAACTAAGCCACGTAGAAGGAATGCAGTCTTATCAGAATATTACCACTAATTTAGGCGGTAGTGTGCCAGCAGGAGAACGGGATGTGGTTTTGTCTTCTGAGTTGAATCTACAAACATACGATACCCAATGGCAAGTTGAAAACCTGTATTATGTTGATACAAATTTTGATGGGGTTGCGGATAGCTGGACCAAGTTAGGAGAGCCTTTTTTTCCTGCCGATTTACCTCGAAATGCCGATCTGAAAAGTATCCACATTATGGTGACTTGGATGGATATTAGTGGCGATAGTAAACAAATTGAACTGTTTGGCAGCATTGCGCCTGTTATGCAAAGCCAAAGTTTTCAAGCTAAATACCGCTTACCAAGCGCGCTAGCAATGCCTTAAGAGCCAAAAAACAAACCTATTTATCTAACATATACTATGCTGTAATCACTTAAACTAGATTATAGTTTCTTGTTTTATAAGTGTTTATTTCAATATTCATTACTCATTAAATCAAAATCTATACCTTTACCCCCTTACTAATAACCTAATGCTTTGTATTTTTAGCTAACATACTAGTCATAGATTTATCTAGGCAGTTAGTCGAATAGTTGAATATCTATGTTTTACCACTGGAGTGAGAAAAAAGCGTGAACAGCAAACCCAAAACATTGTATGCAAAAAATCAACAAGGTGTTGGCATGATTGAAGTGCTGGTGACTTTGTTCATTTTATCTGTCGGTTTGCTTGGCGTGGCATATTTACAATTTGTGGGTTCATTTACAAACTCAGAGGCGTTAAGTCGTTCTCAATCGGTACTGGTTGCTCAGCAACTAACTGAACGTTTAAGAGCTAACGCGGTTTTTTCGCCATTAGGTAAAGGTTTGGTTGTGCATAATGATTATTTTGACGAAGATTTGTATAACTTTTCCGGCATGACTTGTGCCACTGGTCTACCCCATGCTTGTTATTGTTTAGAACGCCCAGCTTCCATTCCCAATTGCAATGATAACGTCTGTACAGCGGCTCAACTTGCTATTTTTGATGGCTACGAGGTGTCTTGTGCAGCGGTAGCAGCCAATCCTGAAATTGAAATTAGCTTAACTTGTGAGTTGGACAATAATGCTGCTGATACAGATGCTTGCAGCGTTGGTTCGAAACATATTGTTATTTTAAGTTGGCCAGTGGAAAACTGGCAAAATATTGAGCGTACTTTGAACCCTGATTGCAATGTTGATGAAACACTACCCCATGACTGTGTGTCAGTGGATGTGACCTTATGAATGTGTATAAAAAACAAAGCGGTTTTAGCCTTATAGAGCTGATGATATCCCTGACTTTGGGGTTGATCGTTTCTGCTGCCGTGGTGCAGGTGATGATCAGTAACAATTCTACTGAGCGGCTTAATAGATCGATTGCATCTGCGCAAGAAAATGGACGTTTTATCATTTCCAGACTGCGTAACGATTTAATTATGACTGGGCGCTATGACATGTTACGCCCAGAACTCAATAAGGATGTTGATATTGTTGTTGAGGCGGCTTTTGTGCATAACAATCCAATTCCAGTGGTAGGCGATTTTAGCAGTGGCTTAACTAAAGGTGTAATTGAAGGAGCTGGGGCTGCGAGTGATACCTTGATGGTAGCGCTACAAGCCAATCAAGATTGCACAGGCGCCACTCATGGCTACGATTCTGCTGTTGGTGAAGAGTTTTTGGTGGTCAACGAATATTTCTTAGATGGCACATCCTTAAAATGTCGTGGCTATGATGGCAGGGTATTGCGAGGATTTGGGGCTGTAGTGGATGACGATACAGCTTACACCTTGTTAGATGACGTTATTAGTTTTCAGGTTCAATATGGCATCACAGATAATCTTGTTTCAAAAGATAACTCAGCTAGACCGGTAAAATTTATAGACGCTGATACCTTAGGCGCAGAAAAAGCCGCTGGAGCATTGGTTGTTGCTATTCGTATTGCAGTATTACTAAAAGCTGACTCTGATGTACTAATCAGCCCAGTTCCTTCGTTCAAACTGCTCAATGAAGAGCCGATTCAGCCTTCTGAAGAAAGGTTGTATAAACAGTTTGAAACCACAATCACTTTGCGTAATAGCAAAAATTTCGCTCGAAGTAGAAATATATGAACATTTTATCAAAACAAATAAATTCATCAAAACAAAAAAACTCAGGCATGGTCATGGTGTTTTCTTTACTGATACTCATGAGTCTAACCATTTTAGGCGTGTCATCAGTATCCAGTAGTTTAATGCAAAGCAAAATGGCCTCGTCTATGGAGAAACGATCTCTATCATTTGATGCCGCAGAATCGGCTATTGCCGCTGTGATGTATGAATCCGAAAATCAAGCATTGCTCAGTGATCCAACTAAAGATGATCCGTTGTCTGCTGCCAGAGGCGGTACCCTTTTAAACTTGACTGTCCAAGACTTGAGTTGTTTTGATGATGCGACTTGGACCAACCGAATACTAACCAAAAATGGTTTGAGCGATAACACCATTCATAACACTGCGGGTAATTATACCGATAAACCCGTGGTACAAAGCTGGTCTCGTGCGGCTTTTGTGCGTGAGCAACCTTGTGTTGGCTCAAGCAATGTTATCGGTGGCAGTAATATTAGTTGTCACGTCTTTGTTGTAAGGGGATGTGGGCAATTAGACGATAGTAATTACGCAGTAGCCAACTCTGTTAATGCTTCAGTTTTTGCACCTGCAACCCAATAAGTGGTGTCTTTCATGAAATATATCAATACATTTATCGCAATAGGCCTAGCAACTAGTTTGACACTTTTCAGTAGCGTGACTCGTGCCGATGACTTGGAAATATATCTTGGAACCGCAGGCAGTGAGGTGACCTATAATCCGAATGTGCTATTCATTATGGATACATCAGGCAGTATGGGCAGTAAGGATGGTGGTACTGAATCGAGAATGTTAAGAGTGCAAAATGCCCTAAAAGAAACCCTTAATTCAGTGACTAATATTAATGCCGGATTAATGCGTTTTTCAGATTTTGGTGGCCCAGTTTTATATCCTATTAGACCCATTGATGATGCCGTGTCCCCCGAGATTATCACTTCAATTTCACAAGCAACAGATGATGCTTATGAAATTGCATCTTCTGTAAATAGCTCCAGTAACGCATTAAAATTGTCTCAAAGTACCAGTGTTGTCACCCTTGGTCTTCGATATCAAGATTTAAATATTCCTCGCGGCGCGGTGATCACTAATGCCTATATTCGTTTCAGTTCAAATGGCTTTAATAGCGGAGCCACTAACTTAACCTTTAGTGGTGAGTTGACTGATAACTCTACAACATTCAGTGAAACCAGTAACAATATATCAGCGCGAACTAAAACCTCTAATTCAGTGCTGTGGGATACCGATAATGACTGGCCGGTGTCGGGTGAAACTGTGGTATCGCCTGATCTTAGTAGCATAGTGCAAGAAATTGTCGATCAATCTGCTTGGTGTGGCGGAAATTCTCTAAACATTATACTGGACGGTGAAGGTATTAGTACCAGTAGTGCTCGCGTTTCACCTGCATTTGAAGATGGTGAAGGATTAACCCCGCAACTTGTCGTGGTATACGACGACACAACGGCAACAGGTTGTGTGAAAGGTAAATTAAGTTATCAAGTGGACTCGCAAAACAATAATGCTGAAGAGCGTAGTAATGGATATCAATCAACGGGAAGCGAACTGACCTTTGATGACGGTGCAAATAGATATATGGGTGTCAGGTTTAGAAATATAGCCTTACCGAAAGACGCGACTATTATTAATGCCTACTTGGAATTTACTGCCTATCAAAATAGTCCAGGCTCTTATGCTAGTTTTAATATTGCCGGAGTCAACCAGAACGATCCCAACAGTTTTCGTTCTTACCCAAGGTATCTATTGCGAGACAAACCCAAAACGGCATCGATTGCGTGGACAAGTATTCCAAGGTGGTACAAAAATTATACTTATCAAAGTCCTTCAGTGGCCAGTATTGTCGAGGATATTGTTGGACGTGGTGGTTGGGATGCAGGCAACGACATGATGTTTGTTTTTTCAAATTTTGTGGGGGTTCGAGGCGCCTATACCTATAACGGAAAACCTTCAAGTACCGTAAGTTTGGTGGTGGAGTATCAAGGCAACGCCACACCTGGCAGCACCTCGACTGTGCGTGAACACCTAGTTAGTCAAGTGGATGCAATGAGCGCAAGTGGACTTACACCCATAGTCGATACTTTATACGAGGCAGCGAGTTATTATGGTGGACTACCCGTTTATTACGGTAAAACTCGCGGTCAATCATCTGTTTCAAGTACTGTACGGCGTAACACAAGAGTCAGCCATAGATTGTCATATGTGGGTGCTGATTCGATTTTACCTTCAGGATGTACAACAGACAATCTGAGTAGCTCAGACTGCATGAACGAAACCATACCAGACGGTGCCACTTACATCAGCCCGGTGACTGATAAAGTCTGTCAGACCAACAATCATATCGTTCTTTTATCGGACGGTTCGGCTAACAATAATCATAGTACTACTGAAATTCAAACTCTACTCGACAAGTCATGCAGCGGCTCTGGTGGAGAGGAGTGTGGTGTCGATCTTGTCAAAAATATAGGTGATGGTGATGATTCTAAAATCAATACGCGTGTTTTTACCCACACTATTGGCTTTGCAGCTGGCTCATCTGCAAATGCTTTTCTGAATGATTTAGCGGTCAACGGTAACGGCGATTTTTATACCGCAGATAATACTGAGGACTTAGTAGGCGTATTTCAATCTATATTAAAAACGGTTAAAGATGTTAATGCTACCTTTGTATCACCCGGTGTCGCCGTAAACCAACTGAATCGATTAACCCATAACGACGAGTTGTATTTTGCTTTGTTTAAACCTGCCGAAGGTACGATTTGGCCTGGAAATGTCAAAAGATATAGATTAGATGGATCGGATATTCTGGATAAAAATGGCTTGAATGCGGTAGATAGTGTTACTGGGTTTTTTAGCGACAGTGCCCACAGCTTTTGGTCACTGTTGGCTGATGGAAATGATGTGCGAGAAGGCGGCACGGCAGGAAAAATGGGCTTACCTCGATATGCTTACGCGTTCGATGGCACAGGTACCATTATCAAGACCGAAAACTTGCTACATGAAGATAACGACAGTTTAACTATTGCTGATTTGGCCGTTGGCGCTCTGGCAGACCCAGCCGCTACCCGAGAAACTGTATTAAAATGGGCCCGTGGAGTCGATGTTAAAGATGACGATGGCGATGGCAGTACAACGGATGCTAGACAAGCAATGGGCGATCCGATTCATTCTCAACCCGTAATAGTTAACTATTCTCTCACTGAAAGTGCCGTGTTTGTGGCCACAAATCATGGTTTCTTACACTCCTTCGACCCCGCAACAGGTGAAGAAAACTTTGCGATTATGCCCAAAGACTTAATGGATAATTTGTATGATCTGTACCTTGATTCTTCGACTTTCTCACATATTTACGGGCTAGATGGCGATATGGTACTGAGAACCGTGGGCAGTAATATCTATCTATATGTTGGTATGCGCCGCGGCGGTAATAACTATTACGCTTTTGATATTACCAGCAAAACTAACCCTAGGTTGATGTTTAAAATAGAAGGTGGAACCGGGGATTTTGCCAATTTAGGACAAACTTGGTCTAAGCCTACTGTGACAAAAATTAAAGTGGGAGCCGCTAGTAGAAATGTTTTAATATTTGGTGGTGGTTATGACGAAGGTCAAGACAGTAAATTGCTCAGAGATGCTGATATTGTGGGTAACTCAGTGTTTATTGTTGATGCCGATAGCGGTGAACTTATTTGGTCAGCAAGCGATGCTGATGCAGACCTAAATCTACCGCAGATGGACTATAGTATTCCAGCGAGGATTTCCGTTATTGACAGAGATAACGATGGCTTTGCCGATCATATGTATGTCGCAGATACCGGAGGTCAGTTGTTTAGGCTGGACATCCATAATACTAAACCCGTTGCTGATTTGGTCACAGGTGGTCTAATCGCTGACTTTGGAGGCGATACCGAAGCCGACAACAGACGTTTTTATTATGGCCCTGATATCTCTGAGATTAGCCTAGGTGCCGATCATTACTATGCCGTTGTATTGGGTTCTGGTTTCCGAGCACATCCATTAAATGCGGTTATTAATGACCAATTTTATATGATTAAGGATGAAGGTGTCTTTACACTTGATGAAGATGGAAATTTTGGCTTACCAACGACTGCTTTAGGATTAAGTGATTTGTATGATGCCACCGACCATTTCTTAACATCTGCAGATTCCGCGGTGCAAGAACTGGCCATTGAACAATTTGCAGATGCACAGGGATGGTATATTAATCTTAACACCGGAGGGGAAAAGGTCCTTGCCTCGCCACTTATTTTGGACTACCAAGTGATATTTACCACCTACTTACCGGCCACTGCCAGCGAGAGTGAATGTGCTCCACCAACAGGTAATAGCCGCGCCTACTTGGTTGAATTAATAAATGGCAACTCAATCACAGACCTGAACCAAGATGGTACGCAGTTACATGAAGACCGTTACGCACAATTAAAACAAACAGGTATCGCCCCAGATACTAAAATTTTGATTGAAGATATTATTAAGCCTATTATCTGTTTGGGTACTGAATGTGCCTCGACAGTTTTTGAAGTCGATGCCGATGGCTATAGGGTTGAGTGTGGGTCAGATTTTGAGTGTTTAGCTGAAAACATCCATAGCTATTTTGAGCGAGTTCAAAAAAGCAGCTGGAAAACAGAGACGGAAAGACCATGAAAATAGCGCTAAATTCAAAAAGTAAACCACAGCAAGGTTTTTCATTAATCGAATTGATGATAGTGGTAGCGATCATTGGCATTATTGCCGCTATTGCTTACCCCAGTTATCAAGGTTTTATTGTTAGTACCAATCGAGGTGCTGCCCAAGCTGATTTAATGAGCCTTGCTGCAGCGATGGAACGACACAAAGCTGCGAGCTTTAGTTACAAGGCTGCGGCAGATTCGGCTGCCGACACGGGTAAACCGGCTATTTTCCATCAGCATTCACCCTCAGCTGAGCTGTATGCCAGTCGCAAATACGACTTGTATATCAGTGAGGCTAGTGGCGGTGCTTATCTACTTGAAGCGAAGCCGGTATCTGGCACGGCCCAAGCAGCAGATGGAAATGTCGCTTTTTATAGTGATGGACGACGAGCTTGGGATACGAATAACAATGGTAGCTATAGCGCCACTGAATTTTGTTGGAGTTGTTAGACCAAGGGGGTTACTGATGAATGTGCTTTACTCTACCCACTTCGCCACTTTGTAATCTGACTTTAATGCCATGTGGATGATTGGGCGAATTGGTGAGAATTTTTTCCACTGCCCCATCGGTTAAATCACCCGATCTTTGATCTTGTTTGAGCACAATAGACACTTGCGCACCAATTTTAATATTTGCTCGTTTTGTGCCTTCCATTAGAGACTCCTAGTCTTCAGTTTTATCTTTAAATTCACATAAATCTTCAATCAAACATGATCCGCAGCGTGGTTTACGGGCTATGCAGGTATACCGACCATGTAAAATTAACCAGTGGTGCACATCGACCTTAAATTCAGCAGGTACAACCTTCAACAATTTTTGTTCGACCAAATCAACGTTTTTGCCCATGGCTAGTTTGGTTCTATTCGAGACTCTAAAAATATGTGTGTCTACTGCTATGGTAGGCCAGCCAAAAACGGCAGTATCGCTGTTGATAAACCCAATCCTATAATTGTGGAAGAGCAGGTTAGTTCCAAAAAGGCCTGTTGGCAAGCTGCTCTTTTACCACTCAGCGCATGAAAGAGACATTGAAGTGTCGAAGCTAGAGTGAGCACTTAGTGCGAACATCGGCCCTTCGGGTCCACTTACATCAAGGTCGGAACTACAGTAAAAAGGAGTTATTCACTATTTTAATTTAAAAATGCATGAGAAGTTTATGTCATTTCCGACCACTAGTAGATATCAGTGAGCGGTGTTTGGGGAGGAGTAGATAAGCGTCATAAAAAAGTATGTGACTACATATAAAATGAATTAAACGCACTCTCTGAGCACAATGTTACTATCCGCCAACATGTTGTTGCGATAGATACTGCGTGTAGAATGTGTTTTCTCGGTAGGCTTATTTCAAATCAATATTTGGAAACAACGAATCATGATTAATTTTTTGTTTTTATTACTCGGCGTGGGGTTACTTACCATTGGTGGCGAAGCGTTGATTCGTGGTTCATTGGCTGCTTCGCGACGTCTAGGAGTATCTCCATTACTAAGTGGTCTAGTTATCGTAGGCTTCGGCACCTCAGCACCAGAATTGGTGGTTTCTATAAATGCAGCCCTAAATCAACAACCTGATATTGCTATTGGAAACGTAGTGGGCAGCAATATCGGTAATGTTTTACTAATCCTAGGAATATGTGCTCTCATCGCGCCGATGACAGTCAAGCCTCTCTCATTACGTCGAGATGCTGCCACTGTAGTTGTTGCTAGTATATTGTTTTTAGTTTTAGTTGGCGGAAGCGCATTGGGGTATGTAGATGGTGTGTTTTTGCTGATTGCCTTACTAGTATATTTAATATGGGCTTATCGGAGTGAACGCATTCATGCCCCCTCTGCTGAACTCAACATAGCCGAAGCTGAAGAAGTTCACGAGTTACCAAAATCAGTAAGTTGGACTGTAATTGCTGTGCTAATTGGGCTACTGCTGTTAATTATAGGGTCACAGGTACTGCTTATTGGGGCTGTTGGTATTGCTGAAAGTTTAGGGGTTTCTGAGGCGGTTATCGGTTTGACATTGGTTGCTGTTGGTACATCTCTTCCAGAACTTTCAATTTCTGTGATTGCTGCTATGCGTCGGCACGCTGATGTGGCTATTGGAAACATACTTGGTAGCAATATATTTAATATATTCGGGATTTTAGGAGTATCTGCTTTACTTCAACCCCTCCCTGTTCACGTGAGAATTCTGCAATTTGACCAATGGGTCATGCTTGCATCGTCAGTATTACTCTTTGTGTTCTTATATACAGGGCGTCGTCTGAGTCGATTAGAGGGTGGACTACTCTTGGCCGCCTACGGAGTTTATATCGGCCTCAGTTTTATTGTATTCGGGGGTTAAAGACAAATAACTATGCTCACACCACTAAATTGGCCTAAACAAGGATGCTGAGGACGCTGTTCATTTTCAAAGCTTATGCAAGCTCAGGTTATCAAACAGAGGTACTGTGTGAATTGACTTTTAAATTAGTTAGAATACAGTGATTTTTAATGCAGTAAGAGCGGCAATGTAGGTGTTTTTGTTTTCTATTGGAGCGTGACTTAATGAAAAAAATAGAATCAGTTTTTGAACGTTTTTTATGGAACTCTCGATTGTTGGTTCTTATTCCAGTTATTTCAAGTTTACTAGGTTCGTTAATGCTATTCATAGTTGGAACTATGGATATTTTAAAGGTAACTTTAACAAGTATTAATTACTACCTTGGCCGCGAAACTCAAGATATTCATGATTTTATTGTTACCGACATTATATTAGCTATAGATATTTACCTAATTGCCATTGTTTTGCTTATCTTTGGTGCAGGTATATACAGATTATTTATCTCTCCAATTGATGAATCTGAAGCCAGTGATATTAGGCATCCATTTAACATTCAGTCTTTTGATGAGTTGAAAGATAAGATTGTCCGAGTGGTAATTCTTGCGGTAATTATTGAGTTTTTTAGAACTGTTGTGGACATTAAATTTTCAACCCCTCTAGATGCAATTTATTTGGCATTATCTGTTCTTGCGTTAGCAGCATCTCTGTATCTTATGAATATGAGCCATAAAAGTCATTCTGAATAAGTGGTGTATGTGAGCATTAAAACAAATCAACCAGATACAAGTTACGTAAGACCACATCAAAATGCGGCTAAGACAAATACTCTGGAGGCTACGCCTAAAAACGATCGAATTTACCCCAAGGAAAAACGTTAATGTCCGTTCTTGAGCTATAGCTCAAACAAAAGTTAATATCCCCATTGTTTTTTGATCGTCAAAACGTGAACAAACTAGTTAAGAATTATACGGCAGCAACCTACTAAGAGTAGGCTTTTAAAAGTACCTTAACGAAGAAATGAAATTTCTAAAACAGAACGGCGAAGTTATTCTGTTTTATCCTTAAAATCACACAAATCTTCAATTAAACACGAGCCACATCTAGGCTTTCTGGCAATACATGTATACCTGCCATGTAATATCAACCAATGGTGTAGGTCATACATAAATTCAGTTTTGTTAGGGGTATTTTTAATTATGTTTTGTTCGGTTTCTTCAACCGTCTTGCCCTTAGCGTAACCCGTGCGATTAGCGACTCTTTGAATGTGTGTATCGACCGCAATGAAGTATCTACCTTCATTATCTTTTAGCCAGCCAAAGGCTGTATTTAATACTACGTTAGCTGTTTTGCGTCCCACCCCTGGCAGCGCTTCTAGGGCCTCTCGATTCTCAGGTACCACAGAGTCATGTAGATTGATTAACATGCCACAGGTTTTGATCACATTTTCAGCTTTGGCATTAAACAAACCTATGGTTTTAATATAGGTTTTTAATCCATCTACCCCTAAAGCAAAAATGGCTTCTGGTGTATTGGCAACAGGATAAAGTTTGTCTGTGGCCTTATTAACACCTACATCAGTAGATTGTGCCGACAAGATCACCGCAATTAATAGCTCAAAAGGACTGGAGTAATTAAGTTCAGTAGTAGGATGAGGGTTAGCATCGCGCCAGCGAGTCAACATTTCTAAACGTTTATGTGTATTCATTTGATACCGATTTATTCTCTAAAAAAGCTCGTAGATTCAGCCCTCAGTCGTGACCCGCGCCCGCTGCACCACTTTGTGTTCCGCTTTTGCCGCAAACAAACGCTCCATATAACTATCTAATAGGTTTTTAAGGGCGATTAACAGGCCCATACATAAAAACGCGCCGGGTGGTAAAATAGCTAATAAAAATGGACTGTCGGTTTCAAATACCGTTATTTTTAAGCTAGTAGCCCAATCGCCTAACAGTAAATTGGCGCCGTCGAACAAGGTGCCGTAACCCAATAATTCACGCATCGCCCCTAATAATACCAATACCAGAGTAAAACCTAGTCCCATCATCAAACCATCAAACGCTGACTTACCAACAGTATTTTTAGATGCATAGGCTTCAGCCCGTCCGATAATGGCGCAGTTGGTGACTATCAATGGAATAAAAATACCTAAGGCTTGGTACAGGGTAAAAGTGTAAGCATTCATCAATAGCTGCACTATGGTCACAAAAGCAGCGATGATCATCACAAAAATTGGGATGCGAATTTCGCTAGGAACCCAATTGCGGATTATCGATACTGTGGTATTAGAACCAATTAATACTAAAGTGGTGGCAAGGCCTAAACCTAAGCCATTGGTAATAGTGGCCGTGACGGCAAGCAAAGGACATAAACCTAATAGTTGCACCAATGCAGGATTGTTTTTCCACAGCCCTTGCCAGCTTAACTCTTTATATTCATTCATTACTTTTACTCACTTTTTAGCGGCCACAGCGTTTTCAGCAATAGCATTCACTGTGTTACTTGTAGCGCAGGCGTTTTCAGCAGAAAAAATAGCGGCTTGGTTAGCTAAATAATATTGTGTACTTAACTTAACCGCGTTGACCACTGCTCTTGGGGAAATTGTAGCACCGGTAAATTGGTCAAACTGTCCACCATCTTTTTTGACTGCCCAATTTGTGGCTACCTTTGCATTAAATATTTGATTATCGAAGTCCAATACCCAGTCACTAATACGCAAATCAATTTTATCGCCTAAGCCCGGTGTTTCTTTGTGTTCGAGCACTCTCACCCCTGTTACCTTAGCCGAACCTGTTTGGGAGCTGGTGATGCCCACCACCAATTGAATTTTTCCGCTATAACCGTCTGGCGCAGTAGTTTCTATCGCTGCTGCAACTCCTTGACCTTGTTTGGTGGCACGATAAATATGCTGTGGCTCATTGGAGCCCAGCAACTTAGCAGAGGTCACCAATGCGCAATCTAAATGGATAGCATTGTCATAACTGCTTTCATCGATGACTGCATTGAGTATGGATAACAATTTTTGCTGTTGTTGCAAAGCAATTTGATCTTTGGTGCCAAAGTAAGTGAGGGCAATCAGCCCTGTTGTGATGATGGCAAATACCGCCAATATCAAGCCATTTTTGCTCATGGCATTTAGCATATTCTTGCTCATGACCTAGCCTTGTCTATTGGTTTTCGTTTGCTTGACGTATGCCCATAGGTGCGCGGGCGCGTATAATAATCAATCAAGGGAACCGCCATATTCATGATCAACACGGCAAATGCCACTGCGTCAGGGTAACCTCCCCATTCTCTAATCAAATAAACCCAAACACCAATAGCCGCACCAAAAATTATCCTACCTTTATTAGTGGTAGAAGCGGATACAGGATCCGTGGCAATAAAAAATGCACCAATAATGATACTTCCGTTGAACAGATGGAATAGGCTGGAAGGATATAAATCACTGTCTACCAGCGACATTATCAATGAGCAGATGAACAGCCCAGCGAGCATACTAACGGGTATATGCCAATTAATGACTTTTTGTTTGAGTAAATATAGGCCGCCAATCAGATAACCTAGACTTATCCAACTTGAAGCCACCCCTAATCCAGAAATTACACTATTAAAAATCGGAAATTCAATGGTTTCTGAATATGTCAGTCCTTGAGCAAGGCCGGTTTTGACTGTGTCTAGTGGGGTTGCCATAGTGACGCCATCTATGTCGGTTTTGAGTTGTGCAAGGCTAAAACCTTCAACACTAAAACCTGTGAAAACAGCGTGCAGGGCATCCATAAAGTCGTGACCATATTGGGCAAGACTTGTTGGTGGTAGCCACTGGGTCATTTGTACAGGGAAAGAAACCAACAGCATCACATAAGCCGCCATCGCAGGATTAAATACATTAAAACCTAGGCCACCATACAATTGTTTAACTATGCCTATGGCGAAAAAAGTGCCTATCACAATCACCCACCAAGGGGCAAAAGGTGGAATACTTACCGCCAATAATATCGCAGTTAATACTGCACTATAGTCTTTTAACGCTCGTTCGAAATCCCGCTTACGCAACTCCAAAATTGCGGCTTCGGTCACAACTGCTGTCACTATCGCTAGGCCAATTTGAATCACAGTACCCCAGCCAAAGAACCAAGTTTGCAACAAAATCCCTGGGATCATAGCGAAGATAACCAAGCGCATCACTTGACCGGTATCACGGCGAATATGTTGGTGCGGCGAACTGGCTAACCTAAATTTCATGAGGATTTATCCTCTTTGCTTTTAGCTGCATTTTCAGCTGCTTTTTTGGCCTTGGCTTTCGCCACGGCAGCAGCAATTCTGCGTTTTTTCATGTCTATTTGTTGTTCTTCTGTTTTGGCTGGTGCAACTTGAGTGTCAGTTTCGGTGTTATGCATCTTAGTGGCGGGCACTGGATCGGTTGTGTCTTGATCGTTTGCGCGTTTTTGAGCATCACGTTTAGCCTTGGCTTTTGCTACCGCAGTGGCAATCTTAGCTTGTTTACTCTTCGCTTTATCTGGCTCCTGATGTTGCGGGGCAGGGCTATCAGTGTTGTCAGCTTGGGTGTTTATTTCGACTTTGGAAGGTTGCTCTGTTATCACCTCGACAGGAGTTTCATGTTGTTTTACTTCAAGTTGTTTTTCTTCAATTTTAATTTCTTCTAGCTTATCCGAGGCGTTTTTAGTGTTTGGCTCTGATTTGGGATGTGTACTTTCAGCCGCCGCCTTTTTTGCTTTTGCTCTAGCGATAGCAGCTTGAACTCGTTGATTTGAACTGGATGCTGTTGTGTCAGTTTTTGTTGCTGCCTCGGATTGATCAGCCAATGTGACTCCAGTTGGCTCTTTGTGTTTATGCTCTGCTTCGCTGGAATTTATTTTTTTGGCTTTTGCTCTGGCCAAAGCTGCTGCAATTTTATCTTTAGAGTTGTTACCACTGCTTGCCATTGCTTGTTTTCTGGCCTCGGCCGCTAGGCGATGTTTCTCGTCTCTAGCCTGCTGTTCGGCAATTAATCTCGCTTCGCGTTTTTCAAAGCGATCTCGCGCTTTGTCGGACTTTTGTTTTTCTTCTTGTTCTACCCTAATTTCAGATTTAGCTATGCGGTAATAGTGAACTAAAGGTATTTCACTGGGGCAAACGTAAGCACAAGCTCCACATTCAATACAATCAAATAAATTGTATTCTTGGGTTTTTTCTAATTCTTTGGCTTTTGCGTGCCAAAATAATTGTTGGGGTAACAAACTAGCTGGGCAAACATCTGCGCAGGCACTGCAGCGAATACAGGCTTGTTCATTATTACCTGCCACTTCATGATCAGTTGCAGCCAAAATACAGTTTGTGGTTTTCACCACTGGCACCAATTCGCTGGTGACACTAAAACCCATCATTGGCCCACCCATAATAATGTTGGCCTGCTTTTGGACTTCTTGTTTATATTCACAATGTGCCAAAAGATGGGCCACAGGGCTACCAATCAGCGCCCACACATTGCCAGGTTTTTCTACAGCTTCACCAGTGACAGTGACAACACGACTAATAAGCGGTTTACCTGAAAAAATCGCATCGGCTATGGCAAAGCAGGTGCCCACATTATGCATGATCACGCCGACATCAACGGGTAAGCCTTTAGCCGGTACTTCTCTGTTAGTTAACATTTGTATGAGTTGTTTTTCGCCACCCGCTGGATACTTAGTGGGGACACTACAAACACGATAATTGGGGTTTTCCCGACAGGCGACTTGTATCGCTTCGATGGCTTCAGGTTTGTTGTTCTCTATACCAATCAAAACATGTTTGGGCTTAAGTAGATGACACAGTACATCGATACCTTGGCGGATTTGCCAGGCATGTTCGCGCATTAATCTGTCATCTGACGTAATGTACGGTTCACATTCAATGCCGTTGATGATTAAAAAGTCGACGTCTTTTTTAGGTGACGACTTAATATGGGTCGGAAAACCAGCGCCGCCCATACCACTAATACCCGCATCACAAATGGCGGCGAGCACTTGCATTGTGGGTTGATTTTGATAATCAACCATAGGGCTAAGCTGAGTCCATTTGTCTTGTTGGTCGCTAGTTATCTGTACTGTCAACTCTGGCAGTCCAGACGGATGAGCCGATACATGTTTATGAATTGCGGATATTTCGCCAGACGTAGAAGCGTGAACCGGCACTGCGAATGGGTTCATACTTTTGGTTAATGCTTGACCTTTAAGCACCTTCTGACCCACCTCAACAATTAAGTGACCTTCAACACCAATATGTTGCTTTACTGTCACGTATAGTTGTTCAGGAATGGGTAACTTCTGTATTGGGGTTTGATTCGACAGTGTTTTACGTTCAGCAGGAAAAACCCCACCTGGGAAATCCCATAATTCGCCGTTGTCTAGTTTCTCAATAATCTCGTCAAAGTTATTTTGCATAATTCCTGTCAACCAATCTGTTTGATAGGAATGGCATCGATATTCCAAAGCCAAGAAGAGGCATTATTTGCCACAGGTACCATATCGATGCAATCCACAGGGCAGGGATCGACACAAAGATCACAACCTGTGCACTCGTCAACAATAACAGTATGCATTTGTTTGGCAGCACCCAATATGGCGTCAACAGGGCAGGCTTGAATGCATTTAGTACAACCTATACATTCGTCTTCACGAATGTAGGCAACTTTTTTGATGTCTTCTTGGCCATGTGCCGCATCTAATGATTTGGCTTCTACACCCATGAGGTCGGCTAGTTTTTTTATAGTCCCATCGCCACCTGGCGGACATTTATTTATTTCGTCGCCATCAGCTATTGCTTGCGCATAGGGTTTGCACCCGGGGTATCCACATTGCCCACATTGAGTTTGCGGCAGTATTTGATCAATCTGTTCGACCAGTGGATCGCTTTCTACTTTAAATTTTACCGCAGCAAAACCCAGTACAAGTCCAAAAATGAGTGCCAAAACGCCTATTGCTAATAAGGCCGTTAAAATCGCGTAAGTGAGCGTCATTAAAACTTAACCAAGCCAGTAAAGCCCATAAAGGCTAAAGACATCAATCCTGCGGTGATCATACCTATAGAAGCTCCTTTGAAAGGTTTAGGTACATCTGCTACTGCTAATCGTTCACGCATGGCAGAAAACAATATGAGTACTAAGGAAAACCCTACAGCCGCTCCAAAACCATAAACCACCGATTCCACAAAATTATGTTGTTGATTAATATTCAACAATGCTACGCCTAACACTGCGCAGTTGGTGGTGATAAGTGGCAAAAATATGCCGAGAAGGCGATATAAGGTAGGGCTAGTTTTATGTACAACCATTTCTGTGAACTGCACGACTACGGCAATTACCAAGATAAAACTCAGGGTGCGCAAATACCCGATACCAAGGGGTAACAAAATGTAATGTTCAACTAGATAGCTAGAAAGAGAGGCCAAGGTCAGCACAAAAGTGGTGGCCATAGACATGCCAATAGCGGTTTCTAACTTACCTGACACGCCCATAAATGGGCATAAACCTAGGAATTGAACCAACACAAAGTTGTTCACCAGCACAGTGCCAATCAATAGTAGTAAAAATTCGGTCATGTAAAGTGAATATTAGCCAGAAGTTATGAATGCGTCTCCATTATCTTTATTTAAGGGATCATTAACAACTTGATATTCAAAAGTTTATTGCTAAAAGGTGTTTATTATTGAAATAAAAGTCGATAACCAGAGATAATAGGCGCAGAGATAGAAAAATATTGAATTGGCTCCCCCTCCCCGACTCGAACAGGGGACCTGCGGATTAACAGTCCGTCGCTCTAACCAGCTGAGCTAAGGGGGAACATTATACTTATCGCTGAAACCTTGGCTTAGTTAGAAACTAGGCTGCTTTTCAACGGTGCGGAATACTAATGACCATACCGCTCGCTGTCAACACTCAAAGTGAGGTTTTTAGTATATTTTTATAAACTTTCACACAATCCACGGGTATGGCCTGAATATAAAATAAACCACTGTTTTTATTGCTTTAAATTTGTGCAATTTTAATTGGCTAATTTGATCTTAAATCAAAGACCATTTTCCCATTTCGTTATAGCTAATTGTTATTAATGATTTGTTGATCACTGTATGTAATGCCAGCCTTTAATAAAAGTGTCACCTTTGTCGGCCATGGGAAGGTTAGTAGTCACCAACTGAAATAAAACCACACGGTGCTTTCAATGTACGCCAACTAAAGGGCGAGGGCAGTTATCCACGAATCTTGTGGATAACTTTGTGGATTAAATGGTTGGTAGTAAATTTCTACACATCAATTCAATGTCAATAGTTGATGTGTAAAATATCATATTAAATTAAAAAGATGTTTAAAAACAAATGGATATGTTTTTTTTGCGGTTAGGCGAAAAAGAAATAATTATTTGTAAATTGTGTGGAATTCTGCTTGTGTGTTGTTTTTAAAGAGAAAAGCGAAAATATACTAAAACGGACAAATTATTTTTTCATTTTGAATCGATTGTTTTTAAAACAATAAAAATTATTTTACGTTAAGTGCCTTGCATAAAAGCTAAAACGTCAATAAATAGACACTTGAGTGTATTTAAAAAGATACAGGTGCTTTAGGCAATTTTATTAACAAATTCATAACATTAATACTGATAAATATAAAAGAAATGAAGGGAAAAACGCGTATCATAGGTATCAATATGAACCTTCTACACACAGCATTGCAGATTGTCGAAATTTTAAGGTTAAAATCGATGTTATGTGATTTTGAGCTAGTCGACTCACTTACCTATCAATATCTTTACTCAAGAGAACTTAATATTGACCTCAAGTACTAAAATATCGTCTCCTGCAGATTTGTTGAACAATGATATTGCTATTACGCTGCGTAAAATGACCTTGCCTATGATAGTCGCTATGGTTGTACTGATGACATTTGGGCTAGTTGATACTTTTTTTATTGGTATGTTAGGCACCCAAGAACTTGCTGCTATCAGTTTTACTTTCCCCGTTACCTTTACAGTCATCAGCCTAAATATTGGGTTGGGTATTGGCACCTCTGCCATTATTGCAAAGTTGCTTGGATCAGGGCAACGCGCTCAAGCAAAGGAAACCGCAACAGGAGCGTTAATGTTAACTATGGTGCTGGCGATTGTTTTAGCCATTATCGGCATTATAACAATGGCACCTATTTTTCGTTTGATGGGTGCCGACGAAGCGCAATTGGTCCTGATTAGAGAATATATGTTGGTATGGTACGGTGCAGGTATTTTTCTGGCTATGCCTATGGTGGGTAACAGCGTGTTACGTGCTTCCGGCGATACTAAAACACCTAGCTACGTGATGGCCTTTGGTGGCGTTATCAATGTGGTGCTCGACCCTTTACTGATATTTGGTTGGGGCCCCGTGCCTGCCTTTGGTATTCAAGGTGCCGCTATTGCTACGCTTATTGCTTGGGCCGTGGGGTTGTTTTATATTTTGTATATATTAGCGGTAAAACGGAAATTGATTGAACCTAGGTTACTTAATTGGCAACAGTTAACACGTAGTACAGGTGGAATTTTAAAAATAGGATTACCAGCTGCGGGAGCCAATATGTTAACCCCTATATCTGCCGGAATTGTCACCGCTATTGTTGCAGGTTATGGGCCAGAAGCCGTTGCTGCTTGGGGGGTAGGTGGTCGATTGGAATCTATTGCCAGCATTGTAGTGTTGTCTCTATCTATGTCATTACCGCCTTTTATCAGCCAAAACTTTGGGGCAAACAAACTTGAGCGAGTAGGGCAGGCTTATAGTTTATGTGTCAAGTTTGTGATTGGATGGCAACTGATTGTTTTTGTTATATTGGCGCTCTTATCAGGTGTGATCGCGAATATATTTACCAATGAGCCAAAAGTCGCTTCGACCATAATACTGTTTTTAGTGATTGTGCCTTTAGGATACGGATTACAAGGGGTGATTATTCTGACCAACTCATCCTTTAATGCCATACATATGCCGATGTCAGCGTTAACATTAAGTGTTGTGCGTCTATTTGTGTTTTTTGTGCCTTTTTCTTTTATAGGCAGTTATTGGTTTGATTTACCCGGATTATTTTGGGCAGCAGTACTGGCCAATCTAACGGTTGGCTGTATTGCCTTTATGTGGTTTAAAACCATTCTCACCTCCCGATTTGAACAAAGTGTATTGAGTAAATAAGATTTATGAGCAGAGCATTTGAATTATCTTCCAGTTATTCACCCGCTGGTGACCAACCTAAAGCGATTAAAGCCTTAGTCGAAGGCCTAGAAGACGGCTTAGCACGTCAAATATTATTGGGTGTGACGGGTTCAGGTAAAACCTTTACCATGGCCAACGTAATTGAAAAAGTGCAGCGTCCTACGCTGATACTGGCCCACAACAAAACCTTAGCTGCACAGCTTTACGGTGAGATGAAAGAGTTTTTCCCTAATAACGCGGTGGAATACTTTGTTTCTTATTACGATTATTATCAGCCTGAAGCGTATGTGCCCTCTAGTGACACCTTTATAGAAAAAGATGCGTCAATAAACGCACATATTGAACAAATGCGGTTATCTGCCACTAAGTCTTTGATGGAAAGGCGTGACGTAATTATTGTATCTAGTGTTTCGGCCATCTATGGTTTGGGCGATCCTGAGTCTTACATGAAAATGTTGGTGCATTTTCGTCAAGGCGACATCATGAATCAACGAGATATTTTGCGTCGTCTGGCCGAAATTCAATACACGCGCAATGATGTGGCTTTTGAGCGCGGCACCTTTAGAGTGCGTGGTGATGTGATTGATGTATTTCCTGCTGACTCAGAACGTCATGGTATTAGAGTGGAGTTGTTCGACGAAGAAGTCGAGCGCATCAGTATCTTCGACCCTCTTACCGGCGTCGTTGAGAAAACCGTCGCCCGTGCCACTGTTTTCCCTAAGACTCATTACGTCACCCCCAGAGAAAAAATTCTTGATGCCATTGAACATATCAAAGTTGAGCTTAAAGAAAGGCGTGAGCAACTTAAGTCTGTTAATAAACTAGTTGAAGAGCAGCGCGTATCACAGCGCTGTCAATTTGATATTGAAATGATGCAAGAGCTAGGGTATTGCTCAGGCATCGAAAACTATTCCCGCTATTTGTCGGGCCGAAATCCAGGTGATCCGCCGCCCACGCTTATCGATTATTTCCCCGCAGATGGCTTAATGTTTATAGATGAATCGCATGTTACGGTTTCACAGATTGGCGCCATGTATAAAGGTGACAGATCCCGCAAAGAAACCTTAGTGGAATATGGTTTTCGCTTACCTTCGGCATTAGACAACCGCCCTTTAAAATTTGAAGAGTTTGAACAAATCGCTCCTCAAACTATTTATGTGTCTGCCACTCCTGGAAAATTTGAATTAGCCGCCGTACCAGACGATATTGTTGAGCAATTAGTGCGCCCCACAGGTTTACTTGATCCAGAAATTGAAATACGTCCTGTCGCTACTCAAGTGGATGATTTACTGTCTGAAATCCATAAATGTGTGGCGCTAAACGAAAGAGTACTAGTGACCACGTTAACTAAACGAATGTCTGAAGACTTAAGTGATTATCTTGATGAACATGGCGTGAAAGCCCGTTATTTACATTCAGATATTGACACTGTTGAACGAATTGAAATTATCCGCGATTTACGTATTGGTAAGTTTGACGTATTGGTTGGGATCAATTTGCTCAGAGAAGGACTCGATATGCCAGAAGTGTCTTTAGTCGCTATTCTTGATGCAGACAAAGAAGGTTTCTTACGCTCGGATAAGTCGCTGATCCAGACTATGGGGCGAGCAGCGCGGCATCTCAATGGCCGAGCAATCTTATATGGCGATAGGATCACCGGATCGATGCAGCGAGCCATTGAAGAAACCGACCGACGCCGTGAAATACAAAGAGCTTACAACCTTAAACATGGCATCACTCCCACACAGATGAATAAACCCATCACCGATATTATGGACGTGGGAGACGGCAGCTCTGATGGTAAAGTGAAACTTAGATTAGTGGCCGAATCGAGCAAAAAATATAACGCACTTAGCACACCACAAATTTTGCAAAGAATTACCGAACTTGAAAAAGTCATGTTCAAAGCGGCTAAAGATTTAGAATTTGAAAAAGCCGCAAATTTACGCGATGAAATAGAAGCTTTTCGGGCGCAAATAGTTAAAAACTCTTGATGGAACGAGAGTTTTAACCGTTATTATTCGGGTTGATAAGCGATGTCAGAACATGATCTTCCCATTTGGCAAAATGGTCTGCATTCTTTCTATGAAACTCAGACAGAGCTTGAGAATCTTCCTATGAGCAATGTTTTATTTTCACTTAGTCTTGTAACCTCGAAGTAAAGTGGTGGAAGCTTTTATTCTAAGATAGTTCCCAGTTAGTGTCTGCTTATGTAGATGTTTGCGTTAAAGAGCTTATCGCAGACGTAATATTTCGTCAGATAAGCTAAATTTCCATTGTAATCCAGCTACGCCTTTCCTACTATGTACTTTAGTATCAAGAACTATACCTATAAGTGGTGCTGTAATGTTAAATCGTCTTCAAGAATCCGATATCAAATTATTGCGTGTATTTTACGCTGTAGCCTCATGTAATGGTTTTACCGCAGCTGAACCAGTGCTTCGCATGCAACGACCGAATATTAGCGCGGCCATTAAAAAGCTCGAAGAACGCTTAGACCTAGTATTATGTCATCGTGGTCGTGGTGGTTTTCAAATGACCAAAGAAGGCGAGGTGGTTTTTCAGGAAACCAAACGTATTTTTAACTCATTCGATAATTTTGTGTTTAATCTGAAGAGTTTGCATGACGACTATTCAGGGCACATCACCTTGGTGATGATGGCCGGTTTACCTCTTTCTTACCATTTATCGGTAAGTAAAGCCGTTAAAAGCACGATGAAAAAATTCAACGATATTCACGTGAATATTCAAACTCGCTTATATAACGAAGTTGAACATGTGGCTTTATCGGGTGAATGTCATTTGGTGTTATCGACTTACGATATGGTCAAACCTGAATCTGTCACTTTTCACCCAGTAGAAGTAGCCTGTAAAGGTCGATTATATTGCTCACCTTCCCATGCCCTAGCAAAATATCGTGACGGTCTACCCGCTAATGTTAAGATTGGAGACTATCCAGCCATCGGTATTTCCGGCTTATCTTCAGCCAATTACATTTCAGACGATACCCGTATGGCTATCCAAACTTTTTCTGATTCTTACGATGCCTGCTTATCTGCAATTATGACGGGCGAATATGTAGGGCTATTACCTGATTATGTGCTCACTAATCAGGCCGCAGGCTTAGGGCTAGTGCCGGTAGGCAAAAGTTTATTTGAATTCAGTCATGATCTGTTTGTGATGAACGGTAAAAACACCCGCTTAAATCCGGTGTTAAGACATTTGATCAAAGAGATTAGTTATTTTATTCAGCAGGTTGATAAGTAGGCTTGAGCAACGTGCAACGCGTTTTATATTATGAGCCGCATTTATGCGGCTTTTTGATATGTTTTTGCGACTGTAGGTAAAAAGTAATTTATTCACAAGAGATTATCTGTGCAAAAAAGGTATAAATATCAGGACGCTCTGAGTGTGCTTTAAAAGCCCGAAGCCCGAAATATGCGAGCTTACAACACTTGATTTTGAGAACCACTCGCCTCAATCAAAATTAGTTTCGTAACCAAGACCGTTAAGCCAATCTTTACTTTCTTGCAAGGTATTAAAAAATGCAATCTCAACTTCTTTGGGTAAAACCTTTTCCATCATCCATTTTGAAATAGCGTATTCGTGGCCGCAAACGGCACAATGTCGAAACCCTAAATCAACAAGGGTAGTGGCTATATCACTACACATGTCCATTTCTTCAGGCAGTTTAACGGGCCAATTACTTATATCATCTATCGCAGCCCATTGTGATACCTTTAGGGCCTTAGCATATCCAATTAGAGACTCGCCAAACCTATTTTTATAACCATCTATAGCCCAGTTTTTATCATACTTAAGAAATAACGTATTCGATGAAGATTGGATGTGAAAATCGTTGTTGGGCATAACGCTCAGTCAATTAGTGGAGGTGGGTGGTGTTTAATCCAGAATACTACAAGTATAGATAATTATGTCGCAAGACGCGATGCTATTTCTATACTGAGTCTGCCAATATTTTTAACCGTCGATTCTCAAAGTAACTTTCCATTTACTCATACTGCAAAGGATCTCTCACCCCATTGTCTGTAAACGCCTCTAACCTTTCCTGACACGCACCACATTGACCACATGCTTTTTCGCGGCCGTTGTAGCAGGTCCAAGTTTGGCTATAATCTAATCCCATTTCTAAACCAGCGGTTAAAATGGCGGTTTTACTGACGTTTAAGTAAGGCGTGACAATCTCGACGGCTTCGTAGTTGGCAATCGCACATACAGCATTCATTTTATGGACAAATTCAGGGCGACAGTCTGGGTAAATCGCGTGATCGCCTGAATGCGCTCCGTAGTAGACTTGGTTGGCTTGGATTGAAACGGCATAACCTACTGCCATCGACAATAAAATCATATTACGGTTGGGTACCACAGTACTCTTCATACTTTCTTCTTCGTAGTGTCCTTCTGCTACGTCAATATCTGATGTCAGTGATGAACCACCAATGAGTTGATTGATAGCTGAAATATCGACAACTTTGTGCTCTACACTTAAGGTTTTGCAAGCGCGACTGGCATAATCCAGTTCTTTTTTGTGTCTTTGTCCATAATTAAAAGATAGAGCAAACACCTCTAAGCCCTGTTTAACTGCTAGGTTTAGGATGGTAAACGAGTCCATTCCTCCGGAAAAAATTACCACTACCTTTTGTGACATGGGCTTTGCTTCTTTATAATCAATTAATGAGTAGCAATTTTAAGTGATTTGACGCTAAATTCCCACCACAGGGTTGAGTTAAATAAATAGGTAAGTGATTGAGTTTATATAAAATTAATGAAGTGTTTGAGTCTTTGCAAGGTGAGGGCAGTTATACCGGGTTGCCCTCAATATTTGTGCGCCTGCAAGGTTGTCCAGTGGGTTGTCCATGGTGTGATACTAAACATACTTGGGTGGTGTCGCCTGAATTAAAAACCAGCAGCGATGCCGTGATGTCCGAAACCACTGAGTCTAACAGCTGGTTTGAACACACCACTGAACAGCTACTAGACCTCTTTAAGCAGTATGGTTATGTAGCCAAGCATATTGTGATAACGGGCGGTGAGCCCTGTTTGTATGATTTGACTGAGATCACTAGTCACTTAATTACAAAAGGTTATTCAGTGCAAATTGAAACCAGCGGAACGTATGAAATTATTGTCCACCCCGACACTTGGGTTACCGTTTCACCTAAAGTGAATATGCCAGGAGGCAGGCCGGTATTAAGCAGTGCGATGCGTCGAGCAAATGAAATAAAACACCCAATAGCCATGGAAAAACATATTGAAGAGCTAGATGAGGTGTTAACGTTGTTGGGTGACCAAGCTGCACCAGATATTTATTTGCAGCCTATTAGCCAACAAAAACGAGCCACCGATCTTGCAATTAAAACCTGCATAGCGCGTAATTGGCGTTTGTCTTTGCAAACTCACAAATTTATCGGAATTGAGTAGGGTTTACCCTAATTAAGGAAAAATTATCTATGCCCATTGATTCAAAATACTTTTTGGATATTTATGCAAAGGCCTTAAATACCTTTGATCCTAAAAAAGTGGCCAGTTTTTGTTTACCACCGACTATCATCATGAATGACAAAAATAAAAAAGTTATGATTAACCAAGAGGAAATAGAACAAGACGTTAGTCGAATGTTTGCAAAGTTTAGTCAGGCAGGTATTAAAAGGTTTGTGCCTAAGTTACAACAAACTATGCGCTTATCAGATACCTTATTTTTCTCAAAAATGCGTTGGCAGTTTTATGACGAGCAAGACCAATACTGTTTTGGCTGTGCAACATCATATACCTTACAAAAAATGCCAAATAAACAGCTTAAGATAATTGTGGCGGTAATCGATGATGATGAAAATAAACTTGCTGACATTTTTGCCTTTGCTGAGTAGTTTATGAATAAAGTACTGGCTGGATTTATCCTACTTTTTAACGCTAATGCATACTGTGCATCATGGCAAATAACCTTTCCTCGTCCCCTAGAAACAGCTTCAACAATTGATGAGTACCCCATACAGCTATTAGCATTGGCGTTGGATCAAACCGGGGTGAATTATCAACTTAAACCGTCAGAAAACCTGTTATCCAAGGGCAAAGCATTAAGTAGGCTGCAAGACAATCGAGAAATAAATATTGTTTGGGGAATGACCAATCCTCAGCGTGAAAAAGATTTATTGCCTATTCGTATTCCCATATTTAAGGGACTTATTGGGTGGCGTTTATTATTGATCCGCCAAGACATGGCTGGACGTTTTAAATATATCCAACAACTTGATCATTTACTCAAACTTTCACCTTTGCAGGGGCGAGATTGGCCAGATACTAAGATATTGCAATTTAATGGTTTTGATGTGATCACCGAGCGCACACAAAGTGCATTAATGAGGATGCTTGGCAATGCTCAAGGAGATTTTTTTCCTCGCTCAATTATAGAAGTATGGGAAGAGTTGGCTAAAAGCGAAACCGAAATTCCAATACAGGTACAACCCTCTCTTGGAATACGATATCCCGCCGCCATTTACTTTTTTGTGAATAAGAATAGTGTGCCCCTGGCGAGTTTGATTGAAAAAGGGCTTGAGAAAGCGATTGAAAATGGCAAGTTTGAAGCGTTATTTATAGAAAATTATAAAGCGTACATTGATAAAGCACAGATTGAAAACAGAACCTTTTACCTGTTAAAAAATACTTTTCTACCAGAAAAAACACCCCTAGACAGAAAGGAATTATGGTTTGATGGAAAAATTTCCGAACCTGCACAGCCATAAAAAAACCAGAGCAATTTGCTCTGGTTTTTATCTACTTTATAAGTGTATCTAGACTTATGTCCTAACTCTTACCGTGAACAGCACTCATTGCGCGACCGGAAGGATCAGCATTGGCTTTAAAACTAGCATCCCACTCTAAGGCTTCTACCGTACTACACGCAATAGATTTGCCGCTTGGTACACATTTGGCCGCGCTTTCTTGGGGGAAGTAACCTTCAAAAATGGTGCGATAAAAGTAACCTTCTTTGGTATCAGGAGTGTTCACTGGGAAGCGAAATTCTGCTGAAGCCATTTGCGCATCAGTGACCTCTGTTTCGATATATTCTTTAAGTGAATCAATCCAAGAATAACCGACACCGTCACTGAACTGCTCTTTTTGACGCCACAAAATCTCAGCCGGTAAATATTCGTTGTTATCGAAAGCTTTACGCAATACCCATTTTTCCATTTTTCCATCAAGGCACATTTTGTCTTGTGGGTTTAGACGCATAGCCACGTCCATAAATTCTTTGTCTAAGAAAGGCACGCGACCTTCAACACCCCAAGCCGAGGTGGATTTATTGGCACGGGCACAATCGAACATGTGTAAACGGTTAAGTTTACGCAGGGTTTCTTCATGAAATTCTTTCGCATTCGGCGCTTTATGGAAATACAGATAACCACCAAATATTTCATCAGCGCCTTCACCCGATAACACCATTTTTATTCCCATAGCCTTAATTTTACGACTTAGTAAGTACATGGGAGTCGAAGCTCGAATTGTGGTGGTGTCGTAGGTTTCTATATGATAAATCACGTCACGTAAGGCATCGATGCCTTCTTGCACAGTAAAGTGCACTTCGTGATGTACAGTGCCTATCATCTTAGCGACTTTTTGTGCAGCAATCAGGTCGGGTGCGCCTTCTAAACCTACAGCAAAAGAGTGCAAGCGAGGCCACCAAGCGTCTGTTTGGTCACCATCTTCAATACGTTTAGCTACGTATTTGGCTGCAACTGCAGACACCAAAGAAGAGTCGAGGCCGCCTGACAAAAGCACGCCATAAGGCACATCAGACATTAAGTGTGACTTAACGGCTTTTTCGAATGCGACTTTTAAATCGTCAAGGTTGGTTTCGTTGTTTTTGACATTATCGTAGTCCATCCAATCACGTTTATAGTAATTGGTTAATTGACCTGTTTTACTCCACATGTAATGACCAGGGGGGAATTCTTGAATGGTTTTACACACAGGGGCCAAGGCTTTCATTTCTGAAGCAACGTATAAATTACCGTGTTCATCATAACCAGTATACAAAGGGATAATACCCATATGGTCGCGGGCAATGAGATAAGTGTCTTGCTCTGCATCGTACAGAATAAAGGCAAACATGCCTTCTAATTCGTCGATAAACTCAACACCTTTTTGCTGATACAAAGGCAGAATGATTTCGCAGTCAGACTTGGTTCTGAAGTCATAGGGTGTTTCTAACGCAGTTTCTAAGGCTTTATGATTGTAAATTTCACCATTCACGGCTAACACTTGATTATTATTGCGGCTTATTAGCGGTTGAGCGCCTGTGTCAACGTCGACAATCGCCAAACGTTCGTGACATAAAATAGCGCTGTCATTATTCCAAATACCTGACCAGTCAGGACCGCGATGGCGGAGTAATTTGGAAAGCTCTAACGCTTGCGTTCTAAGTTCTGTCACATCACTTTTGATGCCCAGAATACCGAAAATACCACACATAAAAATATTTCTCTTAATTGCTGGTTATAGGGGCTAGGTGTTTAAATTTAACTTAGCCTGAAATCGCGATCTGATTGTTGGTTTTTATTGGTTCAATCGCGCACTTGAATTTGCCAGCCTGAGCGAAAAAAGCAAGGAGAAACTGTAATTTTCTTACATTAGAAAGGAATTACTAAGAACAATGCTTGTTTTAGCAGGTTTAGGTATGGCTATATGTATTTAATAGTTTGCGGGTATTCTTTGATTTTGTGTGGCTTTGCCACAATGTCCGCTTTTGTTGTTCTTACTGTATTTATATACAAAAAAGATTCACACCCATATATATGCAAGTACACGGACAGTTGCCGTATTTCCACAGAGAGTTAAATTTAAAATCTGGAAAACTCTATATGTTGTAATAACTTAGCTGCTGTGTATAGAATGGGGTTAAATTTATATATGGTAAAAGCCCGTGTTTAAACACGGGCTTTTGCGTGTTATTAATATCGTTAGCATGCCAAAGCTTATTCTCAGTTGGCGACCTAAAAGTGGTGTGCAAGGCGGTTAGCTTTTTAGTTCATCACGGTCGGTAAAAGTAGTTCACGTAACCAATAAGTTCTGGCAATATAAATCATCAACCACTGACAAAGTTAAGGCAACGGATCATGCAGCACATACATTTACACAAGGCAGTCACAGTTTGTTAGTTCATCGGTTCAATCAAACAGCAGCACGCAATGCGGCTGCTAACAAAAACATCAACCAGAAAATTACTCGCTGGGCTACGCCCAAAGCGCTTCGTATTTTCTGGTTATGTTAAGCGTTAGTTGCCTATGAAGCTTAAGCGTGTAATTTATGAATTGTTTGAAATTGATTTTGGTTCGTTAACTGGACAATCAGACTCTGAATCTCATGAAATAGATCGTGAAATTTATTTGGAATTTGAAACAGGCGAAAAACTTTATTTCTCTTGGAGTAATGAGCCAGTTCAATATTGCATTGGATTTAAATCTGAGAGGTTTAATACATCTGAACCGGATCATACAATTGATGTCAGTAACTGGGAAGTTTGGCGTGTGCTAATTGGACAAGAAATAGGATTTATATTCACTGATGATTCCCATCAAATATTAGAGTTAAAAGGGCAATCATCATCTGTCTATTTATCAAGTCAAGAAAGTGGAGTATGGCTCACGGATGTTTTACATATATCAAAAAAATTGCCAATATTCGGCAATTAACAAACAAAGCCACACAGACGCGCAAACAGCGCGCGCCTGTGCTTTGAAGCGTTATACATAATTGAGGGCACCAGCATCTTAATTAGGGCAATAAAGAGCCAGTTAAATCTAAAACCATATTTCTACTCACAATCAGCTAGGGTTGGTGCTGTTGGTTGTTTGCTTGGTTTTATTTTTGCGTATAACTTGTTTTTTGCTATTGCTACTCATTTCGGAATTGTTTCTGATGTCCCTTTAAGAAGTTATGATAATGGTCTGGTTATGACTGTTTTCGCTTTATGCTTTTTCACACTGTTATTTTCTTTATATATATTTTGTCTTTTATCAGGCGCGGTTTATTTTGGCATCAAGCTAAAAAAGGGACATTTGAGTAAACAAGAATTTATAAATATTGTGTTCAAAGGCGTCTATCCTCAGCGTTGGCAAAAGGGGTTGTAACTGTATGTATAACAAGTTTATTAAACATCATTACGGCCAAGAAGCGGCCTCCACTGGACGCGCAAAAAACGCGCGCCGTTTATAAAAAGCGTTGAGGCTGTAGAAAAAGGTTAGAGCCAAATTACAGTCGTGTTCTACGTGAAATCTGTTGCTTGTTTGATGGTAAAAACTATCTAGATTTTACGTAGCAACACGTTTTAAGACATAATACTGGCTAATTTTAATGGCGAATTTTCAGTTGAGGGTTTTTCTACACCCTCGTTAAATTTTAAATATCCTCTGGCAATTCGAAACCCTTAAGGTTACACTTTGTTTTATGATTAAAAGCTTCATTCATAAAGGCCTTCAAAAGCTCTATTCGTCAGGTAACACTTCTGGGATCCAGAAGAAGCATGAGAAAAAGTTGCGCCTGATACTTACTAACTTGGATCAAGTAGAAGCTTCAGATGATATGGATTTACCTGGTTTATTTATGCATGAGCTTAAAGGTAACAGAAAAGGTATATGGTCTGTGCGCGTAAGCGGTAATTGGAGAGTTACTTATCGTTTCGTTGGTAAGGATGCTGAAATTGTAAATTACGAGGATTATCACTAATGGCAATGTTTAACCCTGCACACCCCGGTGAAATTATCAAAGAGCTAGTAATTGAGTCTTTAGGTTTAACCATTACAGACGTTGCAAGTCACCTAGATGTTAGCCGTAAAACGCTATCTAAAGTTTTAAATGCTCGTGGCGCAGTTACGCCTGAAATGGCAGTAAGATTAGAGTTGGCTTTTGGTAAGCCTTCTGCTGATCATTGGTTGCGTCTTCAAAATGCTTTTGATCTTTGGCAAACAAGACAACAAAAAGAGTCGCTACACGTATCACCATACAACTTTCAAGCGGCATAAATAAATTTAACCAAGCGTTCAACACGGACTCCGTAATGCTGTCACCTGTTTTGCAAAAACACGCAAAACAGTCGCCATCATCACTTCGCTCGTTAACGCGTCGTTAAATTCTTAGGAGAATCATGAGTAAACTTCATTACTTTGCGTATGGATCGAATCTTCATCCAATAAGACTTCAAGAGCGGGTTCCTTCTGCCGAAGTGATTGGGGTGGTCAAGGCGGAGGCTAGAAAAATAACGTTTTCAAAAAAAAGTAAAGATTCATCTGGAAAATGTAGTTTCTACGAGTCAAGTAACCCCAAAGATGTTGTATATGGCGTTCTTTATGAATTCGACTCATCTGATAAAGAAAATCTAGATAGAGCTGAAGGCAAGGGGCATGGTTATAACGAGAAACTTGTCAGTTTCGAACTGAATGGTGAAGCCTATACTCCATTCACGTACGTTGCCGATCATGAGCATCTTGATAGCTCTTTAGCACCCTACGAATAGTATAAGCAATTTGTTGTTGAAGGTGCAAAATGCCATTCAATGCCAGATGAGTATGTGGCATATCTGGAAAGTGTTGCCGCAATAACAGACCCAGATGTTAAAAGAAATACAGAGAATATGGCTAGACTTAGTGCCATGAAAGAATTTAACAAGCGCGTCAATTAGGACGCTCGCAAGCTCGCGTTTATTACGCGAGCGTTGGGTTTTCTTAAATAAAGATATTATCTGATGAAGAAGTTATTGATTTTGGTGCTTGTTATTTTTGCTTTATGGAATCACTTTTCAAAGAACGCTGATACAACAAAAATTAATGGCGTAATACTTCCTGAGCCTAAAACCACCTTTATTCCAGCCAAAATTAAATCACAAAACTTCAAATGTGATAGTCGTGAATATTGTAGTCAAATGACCTCTAGGGCAGAAGCAGTGTATTTTATTTAAAATTGTCTTAATACCAAAATGGACGGTGATCATGACGGCATACCTTGTGAAAATGATTCACGCTTTTAGTCTTGTGAGTAAAAAAGGCTTTGCCGACTCCCATCTTCGGTGGCTCCGCCACTGCTTTTCCCGCCTTTAAAGTTTCAGCAAAAAATGGCTTATTTTTGGGGCAAATGACAAGGACGTCATTTGAGTGGATTTTGAAGGGATTCAAGACAAAAACCATCAAGGACGATGACGCGTAGAGTGCTTTTGATACGCCGCAGAACCCAGTGATGCCGCAGAACCCAGTGATAATGTGCAGTGGATAATGTGTGGCATTGAGTCGGCTTCTTTAGTTTGTGCGCGTCATTGCCGCGTTGTAAGCTTTTCTTTGTTGCGTTTTCCAACTGAGATCACAGTGACCGTAACAATAGAGTCATTGACTTCATATACTAAGCGATAGCCCACTTGTCTTAATTTGATCTTATATAGCTCATTAGCACCGGACAACTTTGCACTTTGAATATGAGGATTTTCTATTACCTCTGCTAGTTTTTTCTTAAATTGTTCTCGTATTGTCGAGCCAAGCTTTTTCCACTCACTCAGTGCCGTCTTTTTAAACGCTAGCTCATAGGTCACTTAAATTTACCTTTATACTTTCTTCATTCCTTCTAGCCTCAGCAATGCTCAATAATTCAAGATCTTCCATGTGATCCATCATAAATTCATAAGTATCTGCTGGTATGCAATAAAACGCTGGTTCGTTTCTATTTAAAACAGCAATTGCTTCTCCGCCCGCACTCATCGCAACCTTCATTGGGTTAGCTTTTAATTCACTAATACTTGCCGCTGCTTCAGTTAATATTCTAGTAGTCATATGTTTACTCGTACGTCAAATAGGTCTTTAGTTAGGTCTTATTGTAGTCTTCGAAACGTAACAAGGCAATGAGACGTACATAAAACAGTTGGTTTTAACACGAATTAACAAGGTAGCCATCGTAAGGTAATTACACAATCGGCGTCGCCGATAACCACTTCAGTGGCTCTGCCACTGCCTATACCGCCTTTAAAGTTTCAGCAAAACATGGTTTATTTTTGGGGCAAATGACAGGACGTCATTTGAGTGGTGTACATCATTTGTATTTGTCACTGGCACATCCATGATGATATGCACCCAAGCTCGACTTCCTTATCGAGATGTTCAACGGGGCGAAGCGGTGCTTCTAAAGATTCCAGTTTCACCCTAAGAATAAGCCATTTTTTGCGGTTAAAAACTTTACTAGTCGGCGGCATTTTACAAAGTACGTTCTGTACTTTGCCCTTCTGGCCATCTTGCAGATGTTCAAAATGGTTCCCTACCATTTTGTCTGGTTACTTATTTTTTGCTGTTGAGCATATTTAAGGGATAAATATGGAACAGCTTTAGCTGGCCTGAAAGGTAAAGTGCAGCGGACGCCGCGCGGGACGCACTTTATAAAAAAAGTAACTGGCTCGAAAGGATTCGAGTCAAACCCCGCAAGGACGCGGGTGCCCGATAGGGCATAGTTATAGATTAAAAGAGGCTTAAGTTGCTGTTAGCACATAAGCCTATCAAAAAACTACTTCCTCTGAAATTCACTACTAGCATTCCATTTAGGCCAATCATTCGATGAAACGAGGTCATAACCCACTTCAAACAATAATTGTGCATCCTGCTGGATCCCTGAAAGATCCCAGTTTTCACGATATTTATCACAAACCTGATGATAACAACCCGTGATAATCACATTCGTACGCTTGCGATACGCAGCCGTAGCTTCATCTATAGGTTCTTCACCTCCCTTTGCATATAGCGCTGGTACACCTTGCTTGGCAAAACTGAAATGATCTGACCGGTAATAATAACCGGCTTCAGGACGTCCTTCTTGCACTAAGTAACGCTCTTGGCGCTTGGCTGCTTTTTCTAGATAGTTTTCTAATTCAGACTTACCCATACCAATAACAGCGATATCTTTTGTTTTACCTAAGACATTCATAGCATCCATGTTGATATTGGCGACGGTTTTATTCAAAGGAATAATGGGATGCTCAGAATAATATTTGGAGCCTAACAATCCTTGCTCTTCTGCGGTAACGATTAAAAAAGTGGTGGAACGTTTAGGTTTGATAGTTAATTTAGAATAGGCTTTAGCCATCACTAAAGCGGCGGCTGTGCCGGTGGCGTTATCATGAGCACCATTATATATTTGGTCGCCGTCTTTGCTTTCATCTTTACCTAAATGATCCCAATGGGCGGTAAATATTAAATGTTCGTCAGGTTTTTCAGAGCCGGGTAAGGTGGCAATCACGTTGTTGCTTGTAGACTTTTTAAAACTGTTGTTCACCGTTACTGAGGCATCCAATCCTAACCTTTTGTTATAAGGTCCGGTTGTGGCTTTGGCTTTTTCGTCGGCAAAATCAAGCCCAGCATCAGCAAACACTTTTTGCGCCGCTTCTGTGGTTAACCAACCTTCTACAGCGACCCTATCGGCATTACCGTTTTGACTCACAAGACCATACTGCGGGCCACTCCAGCTATTAGCTACCACACTCCAACCGTATGACGCTGGAACGGTTTCATGCACAATAATCGCCGCCTCAGCACCTTGGCGACTGGCTTCTTCGTATTTGTAAGTCCAGCGGCCATAGTAGGTCATGGTCTTACCCTGAAATTTGTCACCTTGAGGGTTTTCAAACCCTGGGTCGTTAACCAAAATAACGACCGTTTTACCTTTTACATCTAGGCCTTGGTAATCATTCCAATTGTACTCAGGTGCGTTAACGCCATAACCTACGAACACTAATTCCGAGTTTTTTAGGGATACTTTGGCTTGTTCTCGTTTGGTAGACGCCATCATGTCTTCTTTATAGACAAAGTTATTGTCGCCTATGGTCATGGTCATATCCGGATCGGCGGTCATTTCAATCAGTTCTACCGGCTGTAAATAACTGTCACCATTACCGGGTTGGTAGCCTAGTTGTTTGAATTCGGTTACCAAATAATCCAAGGTTTTTTGTTCGCCTACTGTGGTAGGTAAGCGACCTTCAAATTCGTCAGAGGCTAATATTTTGATATGTTTCTTTAATTCATCGGTATTGATACCTTGATAAACCTCATCAAAGTTATTAACGGCTTGGGGCATGACATCGGCTTGTTTGTCTTGGCAGGCTGATAAACCCAAGGTAATAGGTAGGCATAAAGCCAGAATTTTGTGGCAAGTTTTCATATAGTTGCTCTTGTAGTTAAATGGGATAGGTACTATAAACACCACCTTTTTACATTAGATCAATCTCAAGGGCAATTTTGACTGTTTGGAACAATGATTTTATTAGGCAGCGCACTATGTTGCCCATGCAGCAACTTGAGCAACGCTTTGGCCTGTCTAGTTTTACTGACTGGCCCAACGCTAAAGGTTTAAATAGCTTAAAAGCCCTTTACCCGAACCTGTCTATCCCTGACTTTGTTTGTCAGAATGAGCTTCGCGACTCAGACTGCTATTACGAACAAATTATCTATCAGCAGAATATTCTCCCCACACGGCCAGATAGTTGGCATGACTTGTTTAACGGCTTAATTTGGTTGCAGTTTCCACAAACCAAACGCCTGCTTAATCAACAACATGTTGAAGACATTGAAAAACATGGCTTATCACCTAGAACGCTGCGGCGCAATAACCTAACCCACTTTGACGAATGTGGGGTAATACTCACCTATGAAAAAGGTTCGGTTGCCGAGCAGCAGATTAAAGACTTAGCTATGCACAGGTGGCAGACTGTTTTTGTAGAGAATCGACGCACTTGGGGCCACGAGTTAAAAAGTTTTATTTTTGGCCACGCTAACTTAGAAATGTTGTTGCGGCCATTTATTGGACTAACGGGAAAATGGCTGGCAATTGAAGTCAATAGTCAGTTTTCTACGCTAAGCAATAGCGAACAGATTAAGCAGCTTGACGAGTTATTGGTGAAACTTATCGAACAAACCAATATTTTTGCTAACAACAAACCCATGTTTCCCATTCCATTGCTAGGCATCCCAGGTGTGTGGGATGCCAACTCCAATCCTGACTTTTACGCCAATACTGATTATTTCAGACCCAATCCGCGGCTAAAAAATAATAAATAGTGTCCAAATTAGCCAAATCAACAGGTAGGGTGCAATAGCAATAGTGTAATTTCTATTGGCGGAAAATGTTGTCCATTGACTTAAACCAACAGCGGTCAAATACATCACCCATATTGATTCCAAACGTATGCTTTGCATTAAAGACGCCCATTGTGATGTCATCTCTACGGAAAAGATAAATGCCAGTGAGGTCGGTGCCATGCTCACGGGAGATAGCTGACTGTCTTGCGCTAACAACACTACAACTATACCAATTGCACTAGACACAAGAGTAGGTAAACTTACCCACCATGCGAAGCCAAACCAGTCTGTGTAACCTTGTACACACTCCTCATCTGCTTTGGTGAACATGTTAAGGTATAACGCTAAAAAAGCGTTGCTGATAATAACCACAATAACCGAGCCAAATACCCCCGCCCATAATGACTGCGCTTGGTCGGTCATAGCATTGCGCACTGCACTTTGCTCCGCAGGACTGAGATCTCCAGCAACAGATTGCACCATTAATTCTTTGTACCAAGCAAAGTCAACAAAATTGAAATACAGATAAATGGGTAAAGCCCCGATCACTGCAATAAAGAGAAACGGTATCCATGACCAATTGTGCACTTCACTGATGGTGGCGAACACTCGATTAGGTTTGGTAATAATATCCTTCATAGCTTGAAATGGATTACTGACTTGTTGCATTTAACTTCCCTTAATTAATCTGTAGAACACATTTGCTTTGATTTACTGCGACTTAAATGGCATGAGGGTCTGTTGATCTTTCATATGTCTCGACGATATATGAAAGATCAACAGACCCTAATTTAAGTTAATTGATTATTGTTACATATTTTTTTTGCCCTGCGCATGTAATAAATTACAAAATTCAGAGACTATACCCCAGAGGTTGTCACTACTAGGAAAATGGAATGATAGAAATAAAACAACTGGCGAAAAAATTCGCTGTGGAAAATCCTAAAAAACTCAGTGAGCAAGAGAAAAAAGACCCTAGACTAAAAGGGCGTTTTTTTCATTCAGTACAAGATGTGTCTTTTACCTGTCAAAAAGGTGAGGTGTTGGGGTTACTTGGTCCTAATGGAGCGGGTAAAACCACGACTTTACGGATGTTATCTACCGCACTAAAACCCGATTCAGGTAGCGTAGAAATAAGCGGTGTTAATGTTTTAGCTAATCCAGTTATTGCTCGTAAAAAAATAGGCTTTTTGTCTGGCTCAACCGGCTTGTATGGTCGCCTAACCGGTAGAGAAAACATTCATTACTTTGGGCAACTACATGGTATGAGCGAAGAATCTATTGCTAAACGTATTAATGAGCTGGCTGACTTGTTAGATATGCATAACTTTTTAGACCGACGTTCAGAAAATTTTTCTACAGGTATGAAACAAAAAACCTCTATTGCCCGTGCAGTGGTGCATTCACCAGAATTAGTTATTTTAGATGAACCCACTACAGGCTTAGATATTATGGCCACACAAACTGTACTCAATTTTATTCGTGGTTTAAAAGAGCAAGGTACTCCCGTGATTTTTTCGACTCATCATTTGGACGAAGTAGACGAATTATGTGACACGGTCACCGTTATTGACCAAGGCCTTACGATGTTTGATGGCGATATAGCTAGCTTTAAGGGGCTTGCTGAGGGCTCATTACACCAGTCCTTTATGGCTGCCATCCAATCAACTGCTAGCGAATAGGGAGACTAGACTATGTGGTTAGTATTTAAAAAAGAGATAAAAGAATTACTTCGCGACCGTAAAACCTTGTTTTTTATGATTGCCCTGCCGTTATTAATTTTCCCGTTGATTATTGGCATTGTTGGTTTTGTCAGTAAACAAGCCATAGATAAAGCTGAAACCCAAGTGCTTAATTATGCGTTGGTAGGTGGTCAATTTGCACCAGATATTGTTAAGGAACTGCAACAACCAGAAAAGTTTAACCTTGTGGAAATTGAAGCTGGTGTTGATTATATTTCGGTTATTCGTAACGATACCGTCGATTTTGTGTTGGTGATCCCTGAAAATTATTCCAGCGATGTGTTAACCAATGGTCAAGCCAAGGTTAAGTTGTATTTTAACGATGCGGGACTCAATCTGGTTTATAGAAGGGTAAATGAAATAGTCAAAAGTCAGTCTGAGTTGTTTCAACAAAGTGCTTTTTCAATTATAGGCTTAGATGAAGCAAAACAAAGTGCTCTGATTGAACCCATAGTCTTAGAAAAAGTGAATACCGCAGATGACCGTGAAAACTGGGGGGAAAAAATTGGAGGCATGTTGCCTTATTTGTTGTTCATTATATGTCTATCTGGCGCAATGGCTCCCGCGACCGATATTGGCGCAGGTGAAAAAGAACGTGGCACACTGGAAACCTTGTTGATCTCACCCATAGATCGCAACAAAATTGTAATGGGAAAATTTTTAACTATTGCTTTTGCTGGCACTATGACCGCGCTTATAACAGTCATGAGCATGGTGATTTGGGGTTTGGTTTTGAGTCAGGGTATGGCCATCAAGTTTGTAGCTGATTTTATGGCGCAGATTGCGATCTTTGATTTTTTACTTATCTTTTTGATGTTGGTACCAGTAGTCGCTATCTTTGCGGCTATATTATTGAGCATGTCAATCTATGCGAAAAGTTTTAAGGAGGCGCAAAGTTATATGGGGCCTATGACGATTTTGGTTATTGTTCCTATTATGTTAGCGCTTTTACCCGGCGTCGAATTAAAAGGAGGCTGGGCTTGGGTGCCCATTACTAACGTGTCACTCGCTATGAAGGAATTAGTCAAAGGAACCATGGACTATTATCAATTATTCGCCATCTTTGGTTCAACGGTGATAATTGCAGGCGCGTTATTTGCGTTTTGTGTGTATTGGTTTAACCAAGAAAAAGTATTATTTAGATAGTCAACAATAGTAATCTTAAGCAAAAAGCCATGCTGTTTAGCATGGCTTTTCAGTTTCTGGTGATTAGATTTGAATTAACAATTATTCGGCAAACCATTGCCGTTGGTAAGCTTTTCCTGCAATTGTTTTCCTAGGCGTTTCTAATACAGTTTTTGCCGTCCTGCTTAGCGTTATATAGTGCTTCATCGGCACGGGAAAAAATGCCAATTTGGGAGTCATCTTCTAAAAAAGTGGCACTACCAATACTGCAGGATATTTTATGTTGGGTTAGCAAAGGGTGTGATTCAATGGCACAGCGAATACGCTCGGCAATTAAATGGTTAGTCTGACTGTCTGCATCTGGTAACAAACAGCAAAATTCATCCCCTCCAAATCTAAAGGCAAAATCTGACTCTCTGAGACAATGCAAAATAGTCTCTGCACAAGCCATCAGTACTTTGTCGCCCACTTGATGTCCATGAATATCGTTAACTTGTTTAAAGTTATCCATATCTAATACCAGCAAACCAAAAGGTTGATGACGCCTTTGTGATTGATTGGCCAACCTAACCATGGTTTCGTCGTAACTGGCTCTATTACCTAAAGAGGTAAGAAAGTCCTTCATGGCAAATTGCTTAACTTTGTGGTGCTCTATAGCGTTCTTGAAGGGATTACAAAAATTCATATGCATTTGTTGCAATATTTGCCAATGCCTTAACGATAATGGTTGGGTAAACGCATATTCCATAACGGCCACGGCACTACCTAGTTGCATACAATTGAGAGTTTTTACGTGTGTATTTATTACCCCTTTACCGAAAGTTATTTTGTTATCGTCAAACTGGATTTTTAGTTCAGACAGGGGTAGGGTACTTTCTAACTGCTGAAAATATAATTCCGTCAACTTCGGCAAATCTATGGTTGTTAGCAATTTCAGGATGAATTTATTAAGCTGACTTTGTGTCAATCCTTGTTTCTGGTCATGGTTCGATTCTTCAAGATTGAAGTAAGGCTCACCGACGTTTGCGTCGTATAACTGGGTAAGTTGTTCCAACGGATTCTCCTGCCAAAAAAATGGCGAATTGCTATACAAAAATGATTCTTAGGTAGCACACAGCAAATATTGTGCCTAGCAGATAACAAACATAGGAAAACAACAAATTATGCACGGAAATTTAGGCAATATTGTTATTTTAATGGCCGTAGCAGTTGTCACTGTTTGGTTATTTAAACGCATTAATTTGCCGCCTATTTTGGCTTATTTGTTTTGTGGGATTTTGGCTGGTCCTGACCTCTTGGCATTATTTGAACATCCAGAAGATATGCAGAACTTTGCAGAATTGGGTATCGTTTTTTTATTGTTTTCCTTGGGGTTGGAGTTTTCACTTCCTAAAATGTTAGCCATGCGGCATTTGGTATTTGGGGTAGGTTTAGCCCAAATGGTGTTGACCACATCAGTGTTTATGGGGATTGCCTTTTTATTAGGCTTTGATGGCAAAGCATCTTTGGTGATAGGTGGGATTATAGCGTTGTCTTCAACCGCCATTGTGATCAAACAAACCAGTGACTTAGGTATTTTGAATACTCCTCGTGCGCAAATTGCGGTGAGCATTCTGTTGTTACAAGATCTAGCTGTTGTGCCTTTGCTTATATTAGTGCCTTTGTTGGCCGCTGATTCTGAACAAAGTTTAGGTATTGCTATTTTACTCGCGTTCCTCAAAGGACTGTTGGTGGTTGGCATTTTATTATCTATCGGCAAATGGGTGTTACCCAAATTGTTTAGGGAAGTGGCACGCACACGAACCGATGAACTTTTTGTATTAACCACTATTATGGTGGCCTTAATGGCTGCAGGTTTAGCCTTTTCTTTTGGCTTATCCATGGCCTTAGGTGCGTTTTTAGCCGGCATGATGTTAGGTGAGAGCCAATACAAACATCAACTAGAAGCGGATATCAGGCCATTTCGGGATATCCTGATGGGGTTATTTTTTATCACAATAGGTATGCGCTTAGAACTGCATAATTTACCAGGCCAAATACACTGGGCGTTATTAGGTTTGGTGATTATTATGCTGCTAAAAGTGGTGCTTATTCGTCTCTCCGCTGAGATTTTTGCCTTAGGTAAACAAAATGCATGGGCGGCAGGACTTAAACTTTGTCAAATGGGTGAGTTTAGTTTTGTGTTGGCAGCACTGGCCGTGGATCGACAAATATTAAGCTCAGAGCACGGCTCGCTATTGTTGACGATAGGGGTGATGAGCATGGCTATTACTCCGTGGTTGGTCGCTCAAAGTCCAAAATTTGCAAAGTTCATCAGTCCTGAAGCAACGCCTAATGTAAAAGGGTTAGATCAAATTTCAGAACAAGATCAACAACTGACTGACCACGTTTTAATTTTTGGCTATGGTCGAGTGGGTCAATCGGTGAGCCGCTTATTAAAGACTGAAGCTATTCCTTATATGGTGGTTGATGCTGATCCGTTTCGTGTGCAAGAGAGTCAAAGTGCGGGCGAACCCGTGTATTTTGGTGATGTGAAACAAAAAGATATATTGCGCACTGTGGGTATTGAACGAGCCAAGCTGGTACTGATTACTTTCGACCAACATGACAAAGCCATGAGTGTGATCCACTTAGTGAAAAGTCTATACCCAAGCTTGCCAATAGTGGTCAGAACCAGAAAAGATTACCGCATGGAAGAATTGCTTGACGCAGGCGCATCACAGGTGGTGCCAGAAATTCTCGAAGGTAGTCTGATGTTAGTGACTCAGGTTTTACAATTATCCGGTGTGCCAATGTCTAGGATCCTCAAACGGGTGCGAAAAGAGCGTAAGGGTCACTATGCCAATATGCATGGTTTCTTTCCTGGTGAAACCACCGAACTTAACTACGTCCAACAAGACAAATTGCAGTTTATGCACGCGGTTATTCTAACTGAAGACGCCTACGCAGTGGGTAAATCATTACAGCAGCTCAACTTGCAACAATGGGGTATTAATGTCAAAGGGCTGAGAAGGGACAACCTTGAATTAGCTGAGCCAGACGAGAACATGGCTTTATTAGTGGGAGATGTCATAGTGATTGCCGCGAAACCACGTAAAGTTGAGCGAGCAGAACGTTTTTTACTAGAAGGAGATTAGGCCGTGTCATCAACTCAAAATACCAATCAAAAATTATTAGAGGCACTACGCAGCCGAGAAGCCTTAACACTGGATCAACAAAGAGTTGAGCAACAACAAAAACGCCACCAAAAAGGTTATTTAACGGCCAGAGAAAACTTGCAAAACCTATGTCCTGTAGACAGCTTTATGGAATACGGACAAATGGCAGTGGCAGCACAGCGATTACGCCGCGACTATGAGGACTTAAAGTCGGCTACTTCCGCTGACGGTGTTATCACCGGAGTAGGGAAAATTAACCAAGGTTTGGTTGCCCAAGAAAACACACTGTCGGCAATAGTCATTAATGATTACAGTGTGTTAGCCGGCACTCAGGGGTATTTTCATCATTTAAAATTAGATCGCATATTGGCCGTTGCGGCAGAAAAAAAATATCCTGTTGTTATGTTTACCGAAGGTGGTGGAGGTCGCCCTGGTGATACAGACATCACTACGGTTAACTCTGGCCTGCAATGTCAGTCTTTTGCCACTTGGGCGAGTTTACAAGGAAAAGTGCCGCGTATATCCGTCGCAAATGGCTATTGTTTTGCAGGTAATGCCGCTTTATTTGGCGCTGCAGACATTACCATTGGGACTCACTCTTCATGGATAGGTATGGCGGGCCCAGCCATGATAGAAGGCGGTGGATTAGGTGTGGTAAATGCCACTGATATTGGTCCCAGTGCTAAACAAGCCAAAAATGGCGTAATAGATATTTTGGTGGAAAATGAGCAACAGGCAGCGATCATGGCGAAAAAATGTCTGTTGTATTTTCAAGGACCGTTGTTAGATGGGCATAAAAATACCTGTGCAGACCAACAAATACTTAATCAGATTTTGCCCGAAGATAGGCGATTTGTGTATGACGTAAAAGAGATCATTAATGTGCTCGCCGACAGCGACTCTTTTACTGAAATTAAGGCCCAATTTGGTGCTGCGATCATTACTGGTTTTATGCATTTACAAGGGCATCCAGTGGCAGTTATCGCCAGTAATTGCAAAGTATTAGGTGGGGCAATTGATGTTGATGCCGGTGAGAAAGCCAGTCAATTTATGCATCTTTGCCAACAGTTTTCTATTCCCTTGGTGGTACTGTGCGATACGCCCGGATTTATGGTGGGGCCAGCACACGAAGATAAAGGGGCGGTGCGCAGGTTATCGCAATTGTTTGTTGCAGGTAGCCAACTTACGGTGCCTCTAGTGGCCGTGGTGTTAAGAAAGTGCTACGGCTTAGGCGCACAGGCATTATTGGGCGGCAATACCAGTCAACCGAGTTATACCATTGCTTGGCCAACAGGAGAATTCGGTGCTATGGGTCTGGAAGGTGCGGTCAAACTTGGGTTTAAAAAAGAACTTGCAGACCTGCAAGATCCTCAGGCGAGAAAAGCACTGTATGAGCAATTGTTAGCAGATCAATACCAAAAAGGCCAAGCCCAAGAAGTAGCCAGTGTATTGGAAATTGATGCGGTGATTGACCCTGCAGATACACGAAAAACCCTTATTTTAGCCCTGTTGGGTTAATTTATTGATTTCGTTGCTACCAATACCTTTGAGCAATCTGCCTAAGATATCTGCTCCGGTAATCACGCGTTTTTGGGTCTCACTCCAGACTAAAATAACGTCAGAATGTAATACTTCGTCGGAATTTGGCTCTAAGTCATGGGCTAACTTCAAGTTTTTCATTGCTTCGCCTAAAGAACATTGTTCGTTTTCAATGATTAAAGGGCGATGACAATAGGCGTAGGGATCCTTATTTGCGTCTTCGGTAATAGTGGCGCGTATAAATCCGTCGGCATCCAACATCAACAGCGGCAAGTCTTCTTCATTTGTCAGTAACACCCATTTGTGTCCTGAACGATTGACATCAAGGGTAAATGCTACATATTCGGGACTGCCCACTTCGGGTAATATCGGTAAGTCGAGTTTGCAGGGTAATTTTAACACGCTGTTGGGATCTAACGCTTCACCCTCTTGGCTAACGGTTATTTTATCCATTTGCAGGAAATTGAGCGCCCCCATGCCTTGAACATGTTCCATGTCGGTATCATCTGATTCCATATGAGCGTTGATAATGGCGGTCAGTTCTTTTTCTCGAAAGTAAGTAATGCCTTCTCTGCCCAACCAACCGTCTAAAATTAAGGCTGTGGGTTTGGCTACAGGAAAAAGTAATATTTGATAAAATTTAATGATAGGTGTGAGCTTAGACGCCACGGTTAATGCATTTCGTGAGAAGTAGGCTTGGGGGAATATCTCTCCTAAAAAAGTGATGACTATGGTAGAAAACATAAATGAATACATGCCCGCCAATACAGAATCAGACAGCAGGGTCAGCAATACGTTGATTGACACGTTGCCCCACAAGATAGTCGATAACAAGAAGTTAGAATCTTCACGCATTGACAGTATTGTTTTGGCACTACTGCGCCCTTGTTTTGCTTCTACTTCAAGCTGTAATCTACTTAGACTGAAAAAAGCTAAGTTTAGTCCAGAAAAAATCGCAGATTGTGTTACACATAGTGCAATTGCAATCCAAATTAAAATATCATACGTCATAAGGGGCTATTTACCTTTTAATTAGCTTTTAATTTACAACTGCCCTAGAGTCGAGAGCGGGCGAGAGGTTATCATAAATTAATCAATTCTCACGCAATCATTCGTATTTTTAATTGCTAACAAGGATTGCTTAATAGGTCGATTTGAAGTTTAGTTATAGGTACGATCACATTTTTTAATCCACCAACTGATTGGGGAAAGTATGAAAATTGGAATTTTGTCACGTAATAAAAATTTATATTCTACTCGTAGATTAAAGGAGGCCGGCATAGCCAGAGGTCATGAAGTCGATATAATAGATACACTGCATTGTTATATGGACATCACCAGTAGCAGGCCGGTAGTGCGCTATAAGGGTAATGAGTTACCACAATATGACGCTATTATTCCCCGTATAGGCGCGTCAATATCGTTTTACGGTACGGCGGTGGTTAGGCAGTTTGAAATGACCGGCAGCTTTTGTGTGAATGAATCTGTGGCTATCAGCCGCTCTCGCGACAAACTTCGCTCCATGCAACTGCTATCGAGAAAAGGCATTGGTTTGCCTAGGACGGGTTTTGCCAATCGTCCTGACAATATTAAAGACTTAATTAAGAATGTGGGTGGCGCGCCCTGCGTCATCAAGTTACTTGAGGGTACACAAGGTATAGGTGTGGTACTTGCAGAAACCACTAAAACGGCTGAGGCCATCGTTGAGGCTTTTATGGGCTTAAACGCAGATATTCTGATCCAAGAATTTATCAAAGAAGCAGGTGGTGCTGATATTCGTTGTTTTGTTGTGGGTGACAGAGTGGTTGCGGCGATGAAACGACAAGGAGCAGAGGGTGAGTTTCGTTCCAATTTACATCGTGGCGGTTCTGCGATATTGATTAAATTAACTAAGGAAGAAAGAGCAACTGCTGTTGCAGCCGCAAATATTATGGGCTTGAACGTCTGTGGTGTTGATTTACTTCGTGCTGAGCGTGGTCCTGTGGTGATGGAAGTTAATTCGTCACCTGGCTTAGAAGGCATAGAAACAGCCACCGAAAAGGATGTGGCTGATTTGGTTTTTCAGTTTATTGAAAAAAACGCCAAACCACACCGCACTAAAACTCAAGGTAAGGGTTAGTCAGATACTAGGATTGCTGCTCTTTCAAATTCATGCAACGCAGAGTAGGCTCCTTTAAACCTCGCCCTTTGGGGCGTTCTGAGAGAGCAATTCTTTATACTGACAGGTATTTGGTATTACTGGCGAACAAATAAAAAGGCCAAGCTTGCTAAAGCAAGCTTGGCCTTTTTATTATTTATTGAACTCAGTCAGTGTAGGCATTTGTTTGCCAAACCAAACCCTAGCAAACAAAGCACTGTTATATACTTTACTATTTTTGTGCATGCTCGGGGTTAAGAATTTTAACTTCACGTTGAGGAAAGGGAATTTCGATACCATTTGCTCTCAAGGTTTCTAGAATTGTCAACATTAGGTCTCCACCTACTCTGTTTTTACCGTCGTCAACGCCAATCATCCAAAACTCAACAAACATATTGATACCTGAGTCGCCAAAACTGTCTATTTCACAATCGGGTCTTTCTTCAAATGGTACATCTTCACCGCTTATGACTTGCTCATGTTCGGCTACCGCTACTTTGATAAATTCTACCATGCTGCGAACATCTGTGGCATAAGGTACTGAAAAATCAACACGGTATCGTTGTTTTGGATCTTTGTGAGTCCAGTTGATCATCAACGATGATATGAACTTTTCGTTAGGCACTAATACATCTTTGCCATCGTAGGTTTCTAATACGGCATAACGCATTTTAAATTCACGCACAAAACCTTTTTGACCATCATCCAACTCAACAAAATCGCCTACTGTTAGTGAACGGTCGAGCAGAATAATAATACCCGAGATAAAATTTGAAGCGATAGACTGTAAGCCCAAGCCTAGTCCTACACCTACCGCGCCACCAAATACCGCCAGCGTAGTCAGATTTACCCCCATAATATTCAGCAATAACAGCACAACTATGCAGAAAAGGGCGACCTCAAATAGTTTGCTGAAGACTTCTTTGGTAGGCACGTCAAGGGAGGCTTGTTTTCTGATCACCGCTTTACCAAAGTTGTTTGAGGCGCGGCCCAACCAAAACAAAAAGCTGCCAAAAATAAGGACTCTTGTCACGCCATATGCAGATATGCTGACGTTTCCGACTTTTAGTGAAATTTCTTCGAGGGCGCTAATAACAGTCGGCAGTAAATCTAATAAATGTAACAACAATATGGGTAAACCCACCCATCTAAACAATGAAGCGGCAAATTGGTGCTGAACAAAGGCGCGTATTAACGAGTTGAAAAACAATAATACGGCAATGGCTAAAGCGGTTTCGATTAACCAAGGCGTGAACGCTAGGCTTTCTCCAGCTTTGGTCGATATCTGCAGCAGAATGATGGCTAATAGAGGAAATAATATTCCACCAATTCTAAACGCAAGTTTACGTACCGGATGGGCGCTTTCTAACGGTTCATTGTGGGTGATACCTACACTGTGTCTTATTTTATAAGCGGCGGCAAAAGACACGATATAAATAAACACAATAACAAGCAGTTGAATATAAGTGTTTGTGTCACCGATAGCGAACTGGGCGGTTTGTATAAACTCGTCTATCAGCGTTGAGACTGATTTTGTGTCCATGAGATGTTAACTCTTTTTATTTTTAATGGCTCAATAATGAATGATTGATGAAGTGTTGCATAGCTATTTAACTTGATTGATTAATCTTAAATCGCTTATATTGACTGTTAAATGCACAACCCATCTATAATTGAATAAGAAAAAAATTGTATAATAAACAGTCACTAACAGCATTGATAGCTTCATCTACTTATTTAGTTTGCCAGTCTTTAGCCCTAAGTGGCGAGCTGGATGTAGGTTATGATAGTCGTTACATCAGTGAAGGCAGAAATAATCTTGTTGAAGGTGGTATTACTTGGATCCAGCTCAGTTATGAGGTTAAACCGTCATTGTCGCTTATAGGTTTATATGGTGCCGGTCAAGATTACGACGAGCTGAATTTGAGCTTAGTTTATGCAAAGACTGTATCCGCAGTTGATTATTATATTAGTTACACGCGGTTAGAGTTTTTTGAGGATAATATGAATGATAACGAGCTTGGAGTGGGGGCGGCATACTCTTTTTTAACTGCTATCCCATTCAACATCGCTGCAGACGCCATATATAGTGTTGAGGCTGGTGGATCATTTATTGAGTTTAGTCTTGGGTCTGAAATAGCCATTTATACTGCCTTAATATTAAGCCCCTATATTAAGGCAGGACTGGACTTCGGATATGCAAGTGCCGATAAAAAAGGTCACAACCATTCTGCTTTGGGAGCCGTGTTGACTTTTAATCAATCTGCTAGCCTGTCTTATTATTTGTTGTTAGAACACAGTATTTCGGCAGCCCATGTTAAAATA
>Ga0115567_10000236_pt1 | contig 55051 bp, 52 predicted proteins | sample COGITO_mtgs_1204_2_FD_88679 | JGI IMG/M metagenome (GOLD analysis project Ga0115567, IMG submission 88679) | Pelagic marine microbial communities from North Sea - COGITO_mtgs_120412 | ecosystem: Environmental > Aquatic > Marine > Epipelagic | place: Germany:Helgoland, sampling site Kabeltonne...
ACTAATATATCGCCAACTTGCACTTGTTGGGTGCTCTTCACTATTTTTTCTTGCTTAAAACTTATGCTGTAGCCTCGTGCCAAAGTAGCTAATGGGCTAACGGTATCCAATAAATGCATACTATTGGCTAATTTTTGTTGCTTGTTATGAATTAAATGTTGGCAGCTTCTTTGTAATTTAGTTTGCAACTCCTGCAATTCTAAATGATGACGTTGCAGCAGTTTCTGGGGCGAAGATAAAGCAAGCCGACTTTGTATGTGTAATTGTTGCTGTTTTGCCTGAGTCAGTTGTCGTTTGATGGTAGATTGCAAAGTGGCTTGTAGTTGATCCACATACTGGCTTTTTTGTTGAAGCTGCTTTTGCGGATGGTTTTGCAATAATCGCTGTTTTATAGTCTGATACTGATGCTCTTGTTGTTGCAGTAACCTTTGAAAGGCTTTGGTTAACTTGTCCTGTAGGGTTAGTGTTTTATGCTGCAAAGTGGATTGGTCCTGACTAACTAATTCAGCTGCAGCGGAAGGGGTTGGTGCGCGCATATCTGCCACAAAATCAGCAATGCTCACATCTATTTCGTGGCCAACTGCACTTATTATAGGCAAGGTCGAAGCGAATATTGTTCTAGCCACTTGTTCACTGTTAAAACACCAGAGATCTTCTAATGAACCGCCGCCCCTACCAACAATTAACACATCTACTTCGTTTCTTAGATTAGCTTGAGTTATAGCCGCACAAATCAATGAGACTGCGTTATCACCCTGTACTTGGCTAGGATAGATTATCACTTCAATAGCGGGGTTGCGGCGTTTTAGTACAGTCAAAATATCATGTAAGGCAGCACCAGTAGGAGAAGTAATCACCCCTACTTTTAATACTGACTCGGGTAATGGTTTTTTATATTCTTGAGCAAATAGGCCCTCAGAGGCCAATTGCCGCTTTAATACTTCGAATTGTTGTTTAAGTTGCCCTTCACCTTCTGGCTCCATGTGCTCAACAATGATTTGGTAATCACCTCTGGGCTCATACAGACTAATATTGGCTTTAACTAAAACCTTGTCACCTTCTTTAGGTTTCTGCTGCACTTTGCGATTGGCACCTTTAAACATAGCTCCTTTAACTTGGGCACGTTCATCCTTGAGGGTGAAGTACCAATGTCCAGAGCTAGCAGCGACAAAATTTGAGATTTCAGCCGACAGCCAAATCTGTCCAATTTCAGCTTCTAAAACCGAGCGGGCTAAACGATTAAGTTTACTGACAGTTAGGATGTTTTTTACTGGAGTTTGGGCTGGAAACATAGTTTGAAGGGATCTCTAATATAACTTTCTAATAAGTTTACCTGATTTACTACCAATTCTGATATATATCTAGACTGATATGCCTAAAGCCGTTAGAATTGCGCCGCAATTAAATCCGCATTTATAGGTGATATTGCATGTTAAGGATCGCTAAAGAAGCCCTTACGTTTGACGATGTTTTGTTAGTGCCAGGGCACTCAACTGTTCTCCCTCATACCGCCGATCTTAAAACGAGATTGACCCGTGGTGTTAGTTTAAATATTCCCCTAGTTTCTGCCGCAATGGATACCGTTTCCGAAGCGCGCTTAGCCATTGCATTGGCGCAAGAGGGCGGCATTGGATTTATTCATAAAAACATGACGCCAGAACAACAAGCCGAACATGTACGCACAGTGAAAAAATACGAAAGTGGCGTGGTGTCCGACCCCGTTACTGTTCTGCCAACAGCGACCATTGGCGAAATTAATGCCTTGAGCAAAAGGCATGGTTTTTCAGGTTTTCCTGTAGTTGACAAAGATAATAACTTAATTGGCATAGTGACGGGTCGTGATCTACGTTTTGAAAATAGTTTAGAGCAACCTATTTCCAGTGTTATGACTAAGAAAAATGATTTGGTAACAGTCAAAGAAGGCGCCACTTCTGATCAAGTGCTTGAGTTGATGCATGATCACCGCATAGAAAAAATTCTGGTGGTAGACGATGTATTTAAGTTAACGGGCATGATCACCGTCAAAGATTTTCAAAAAGCAGAAAGTAAACCTAACGCCTGTAAAGACGAATTGGGTCGCTTGCGTGTCGGCGCTGCCGTCAGTGTTGGTCCGGGAACCGATGAACGTATTAAAGCGTTAATCGAGGCTGGTGTTGACGTATTACTGATTGATACCTCCCACGGTCATTCACAAGGTGTTATTGACCGCGTTACTAAGGTACGAAAAGACTATCCTGATGTGCAGCTAATTGCGGGTAATGTCGCAACTGGTGAAGGCGCCAAGGCTCTTGCTGATGCTGGCGTTGATGCTGTCAAAGTCGGGATTGGCCCAGGGTCAATTTGCACCACACGTATTGTTACCGGTTGTGGTGTGCCGCAAATTACTGCGGTATCCGACGCAGTTGATGCACTTAAAGGTACCGACGTGCCGGTAATTGCTGATGGCGGCATTCGTTTTTCAGGTGATATTGCAAAAGCTTTGGCTGCGGGCGCAAGCTGTGTGATGGTTGGCAGCATGTTGGCAGGTACCGAAGAAGCACCGGGTGAAGTTGAGCTATATCAAGGTCGTTATTTTAAATCTTATCGCGGTATGGGATCTTTGGGAGCGATGGATCAAAACAATGGTTCTTCTGATCGATATTTTCAAGACAGTAAAAGTGCAGAAAAACTAGTTCCTGAAGGCATCGAAGGTCGTGTGGCCTACAAAGGACCTATTTCCAATATTATTCATCAACAAATGGGTGGCTTACGCTCTGCAATGGGGTTGACGGGTTGCGCTACTATTGAAGAGTTACGCACTAAACCGCAGTTTGTAAAAGTAACCTCAGCTGGTATGGGTGAGTCCCATGTGCATGATGTGAGTATTACTAAAGAAGCACCAAACTACCGTTTAGGGTAGCCAAAGCGCTTAATTTTAAATGAACGCTTTTTGCTGGGCAAATTGCGTTCAAAGTCTATTTTTATAAGAGTAACCAGATGAGCTTAGATATCCATGACCAACGTATTTTGATCCTTGATTTCGGATCCCAATACACTCAATTAATTGCACGCCGTGTTCGTGAAATTGGCGTATATTGTGAGCTTTGGGCATGGGATGTCAGCGAAGAGCAAATTCGTGAGTTTAACCCTAACGGGATTATTTTATCGGGTGGCCCTGAGTCTGTGCACGCCGAAAACTCGCCTCGAGCACCTGAATATGTCTATCAAGCAGGCGTACCCGTATTAGGTATTTGTTATGGTATGCAAGTCATGGCAGAACAGCTTGGCGGTGCAGTGCTGGGTTCAAATATACGTGAATTTGGCTACGCTCAAGTTGAAGTTGTGGGTGATATGGCGTTGTTCAACAATATTGAAGACCACATCGGTGCCAATGGCAATGCCTTACTTGATGTGTGGATGAGCCATGGTGACAAGGTAAGCGAAGCGCCCCCTGGTTTTGTCACCACTGCCAAAACGGATAGCTGCCCCTTTACTGCTTTCGTTAATAAAGAAAAACAATTCTACGGTCTTCAATTTCACCCTGAAGTCACTCACACTCGCCAAGGTGAACGCATTTTATCGCACTTTGTGTTGGACATCTGTGGTTGTGAAAAACTCTGGACGCCCGCCGCAATCATCGAAGATGCCATTGAGAAAATGAAAAAACAAATCGGCGATGATCAAGTTATTCTGGGGCTGTCCGGTGGTGTTGATTCGTCTGTTGTCGCCATGCTTTTACATCGTGCCATTGGTGAAAATCTAACTTGCGTATTCGTGGATAACGGCTTGTTGCGCCTTAACGAAGGTCAACAAGTGATGGACATGTTTGGCGACCATTTTGGTTTGAATATTCGCAAAATTGAAGCAGAAAATAGGTTTTTAGATGCATTGGCGGGTATCGATGAACCAGAAGCAAAGCGTAAAGTTATTGGCGGTATTTTTGTCGATGTATTTGATGAAGAGTCTAAAAAGTTAGTTGATGCTAAGTGGTTAGCTCAAGGCACTATTTACCCTGATGTGATTGAGTCTGCCGCTTCGGCTACAGGTAAAGCTCATGTGATTAAGTCTCATCACAACGTTGGGGGATTGCCCGCTAACATGAAAATGGGCTTAGTGGAGCCGTTGCGTGAGTTGTTTAAGGATGAGGTGCGCAAAATTGGTTTAGAATTAGGTTTACCTTATGACATGTTATATCGCCATCCATTCCCTGGACCGGGATTAGGTGTGCGGGTCTTAGGTGAAGTGAAAAAAGAATATTGTGATTTATTACGTCGCGCTGATGCGATTTTTATTGATGAATTACACTCTGCCGATTTGTATCAAAAAGTCAGCCAAGCTTTTACTGTATTTTTACCGGTTAAATCTGTTGGTGTAATGGGGGATGTGCGTAAATACGATTGGGTTGTATCATTAAGAGCAGTAGAAACCATAGACTTTATGACCGCTCACTGGGCACATTTACCCTATGATTTTTTAGGCAAAGTATCGAATCGTATTATCAATGAAATTGATGGAATTTCTCGTGTGGTTTACGACATATCAGGCAAACCACCCGCTACCATTGAGTGGGAATAATACCGTTGTTGAATAATTAAGTTAAGAAGGCCAAAACGCCCTATGAGTAATATAATAATAAGAGCAGCTGTGCAAGCAGACTTGCCTGTATTGACAGAGTTTGAACAAGGTATTATCGCTACAGAGCGACCCTTTAATAATTGTTTAAAGTCTGAAAAAATTTGTTATTACGATATTGGTGCGCTAATTGACAGCGAAAACTCACAGGTAGTGGTAGCCGAAGATAATGGCGTTATTGTGGGCTCGGGTTATGCGCGCATCAAACAATCTAAAGCACACTTGCAACATGATCTACATGCCTATCTTGGATTTATGTATGTTGCGCCTAGCCACAGAGGGCAAGGCGTTAATCAGTTGGTTATTGAAGTGTTAATTAAATGGGGTAAAGAGCAAGGATTGAAGGACTTTTATCTAGAAGCCTACGCAAGCAATACCTCAGCATTAAAAGCATACGAAAAATTAGGTTTTCAAGCTTCACTTATTGAAATGAAATTATCCCAATAGGGCAGGCATAATTGGCCTGCCCTCATACCATGGACATATCAACCTATGGCGTTAAAGCCAACCATTTATAAATTCAAATTGTCTGTATCTGATCTCAACCATGATTATTTTGATACCCTAAATCTAACTGTTGCATTACACCCATCAGAAACTAAAGAGCGCATGATGGTGCGGGTGTTAGTGTTTTGTTTACATGCCTATCAAGACCACGAAAAGATGATGGCTTTTACTAAAGGATTAAGTGCGATTGATGAGCCGGATATTTGGTTGCGAGGCTTAGATGATCAATTACATCTTTGGATTGATGTTGGCGAACCCAGTTTCGAGAGAATTAAAAAAAGTTGTCGTTTGGCGAAACAAACCTACGTTTACAGTTTTAATTCAAAGTCCAATGCGTGGTGGAGGCAATCTCAAGCACAATTTAGCTCTTTGCCGGTTAACGTATTTAGTTTTGATTGGCAGGAGATCCAAGGATTAAGTGGTTTGCTTGCCCGCACTATGGATTTATCAGTTACTTTGAGTGGTGAGTCCGCATTTGTCGCCGGTGAACATCAGCAAGTAACAGTAAACTGGCAAGCCTTACAATTAGATGAAGATTAAAATGCCCACTAAGTTTGATCCCATTCGACCCTTTGACGACGCAGATTTATCCGCAGTTTTACCCAATCTTTTTAATAACAAAGAGTTTATCGATAGTTTAGTGGCTTTTAAATTTGGTGCGTGGCCGCGTTTTATGCGTCCCATTCTAGGTTTTTTTACTAGGCGCTACATTATCAAACAGATAACTAAAATCAATACGCTTAGAGGCTTTCAACGTTTAATTGAACCCTACATTGAGAGAATGATTAATACCACGACCGAGTCGTTTAGCATCAGTGGTTTAGACAACCTAGACTTGTCTCAAGCCTGTTTATTTATGAGCAATCACAGAGATATTGCTTTGGATCCTACTTTTGTGAATTGGGCGCTGCATCTAAATGGTCAAGATACGGTACGCATTGCAGTGGGTGATAATTTACTTAAAAAAGAATGGGTCGCTGATCTTATCAGGCTAAACAAGTGTTTTATCGTTAAGCGTTCGGCCACAGATAGACGTGAGAAATTGTCTGCAGCCAAACTACTCAGTGAATATATTGAATATACCCTAAATACTGAGCAGCAACATATTTGGATAGCCCAGCGGGAAGGGCGGGCAAAAGACGGTAACGACATCACCAATCCCGCTATTTTGTCGATGTTGGCATTAAATAAGTCTAAAGACGCCGCGTTTTCTGACTATATTCAAAGCCTGCGCATTGTGCCTGTATCTATTTCTTATGAGTTTGATCCCTGCGATGTCAATAAAGCCAAGGAACTACAAAAAGTTGAACGTGAGGGCAGTTATGACAAACCAGATAATGAAGATGTTAAAAGTATAGTTAACGGCATTACTGGTCAAAAGGGCCGGGTACATATTCATTTTGGCGAAGTACTATCAGGTGAATTTAATAATCCAAAAGAAGTGGCAGCACATATTGATCAGCAAATACTGCAAGGATACAAACCTTTTTCCACTGGCCCTATGGCCGTAAAAATGCTCGGTAGCGATGCCAATAGCATGGATAAAAATGACACTGAGACTGACCACTACTGCCATGCTGCTAGTGTTTATTTACAATCTAGATTAGTTAATCTATGTACAGCAGAGCAAAATAAACTACTGAAGATGTATGCTTGCGCCCATATTAGGAAAATGAGTTAGATTCAGTGTCTTAATATTGCAGTATATGACTTATTTCGAATTCAGATTTATTAACAAATATCTAAATAGCAAACAGAATGCAAACAAAAGCATTCTGTTTGAACAAGGTAAAAGTAGTGGTTACGCTACCTTGTCTTTTCCCAAATCATCAAATTGACGATTTAGATCGTATTTTTCGTCGGTAACAATTTTTTCTAGGGTTTCAATTCGTTCACGCATTGCAGCCACGTCACGTTCTAAATCATTAGTCAGATTGACTTGGTCAGCGTTTTTCTTATCCTTCTTCTTGCTTCTTGGTCCATTTACCAATTCAACTATTGCCCAACAAACTAAAGCGACTATGGCGATGGCTGTCATATTCATGTTTTATCCCCTTTATCTTGATACGATTTATAAAAAGTTTATGCTTATGCTAATAACAAAGCAAATAATTGACCATAATTAAAAAGTCATATTTATCATATGGTTAAGATATTTTAATCTAGTTGTATTTTTATTTATGGCGAAATTGGCCAATTGAGTGACGTAATTAACCAAAAGTAGAGAAAAACAACTATTGAATACTGAAAAAGACGAATACTGGATGCGCCATGCTTTATCTTTGGCAGACAATGCTCAGCGACAGGGAGAGATACCTGTAGGTGCAGTGTTAATAAAAGATAATCAGATTATTGGCGAAGGTTGGAACCAGCCCATTAGTTTGCATGATCCCTCAGCACATGCAGAGATGATGGCTATTCGCAGCGCAGGTAAAAACATGGGGAATTATCGATTAGTTAACAGCTGTTTATACGTAACACTTGAGCCTTGCACTATGTGTGCTGGTTTATTGATCCACAGTCGTATTCATAGATTAGTGTTTGCCGCGGCAGATTTTAAAACGGGGGCGGTGGGAAGTTTATTCGATTTACTCGGTGATCCTCGAATGAATCATCATGTTGAGGTGCAGGGAGGCGTATTGGCGCAAGAGTGTGGTGATAAAATATCCGCGTTTTTTAAGCTGCGCAGAGAACAAAAAAAATCATTAAAGAATAACGGTTAGCGATGTAGCTTAGTAGGCTTGTGCTAATTCGTCAGTCGCCTCTATTATTTGAAAGTTTTGACGACGAGACGTCACTTTTTGATGAACACGTTTAAGCAGTTGCCGTCTGCGGCTGTTATTACCAATGCGGTTTCTATTAATGGTTATGGTACGTTTTTTCATTTTGAGCTCCTTTTTAATAGCATGTATAGACCCAACTAAAGTGACTAAAGTTTCAATCAAGATAAGTTATCTTTGTTAAGAATTTATGACAGTGTAAATTTTAAGCGCTATCTAAGTTCTTTTACCTATATATTAGTGTTGTTAGCTCGCTCATAGTTGATGGTAAAATACTCATTTTGTGACGTCATTAAGCAGAGTCAATTTATATTGGCTAAGAGCAATAGGTGTGTGGTTATGTTGGAATTCCCTTTGAATATAAAAAGTATGGCTGTGACGATATTAGTCTTGTTGTCCTCTTGTGGCAGCAGTTCTGATCCAAATACTGCACCTATAATCATTACTGAGCCGCCTGTTGTAGAAGTACCAGAAAGCCCGACTGGGTGCTCTAATGTGCAATATACGATATTAAGTGCAAACGACAATGGGGGATCTGATCCCGAATATCCAGCGGCTAATGCAATTGATGGGAAAACCGACCCTAAATCTAGATGGTCTTCTTTGGGAGTAGCCCAAGAGATTACTTTTGATTTAGGCGAAGTTAAATCAGTAGGGTCGCTAAAAATAAAATGGCATCAAGGTGCCGAACGTCAGGCTAACTACAGCATTGACACTTCTAACGACCAAAACACTTGGCAAAATGTATTAACTGATTCGACTTCCAGTGGCCGCCATAGTGGGTTTGAGCAAGTTGACTTAATATCAAGTGAAGCCCGTTATGTGAAAATTGTGGGTACGGGCAACTCAGAAAATAATTGGAATAGTATTGTTGAAGTACAAGCCCATAGCTGTGAAGGCGCAGATGGTCAGATTGTAGACGTGTTTCCTAATGAATTAGGCATTGAGTTAGTCGATTGGTACTTGAGTGTTCCCACAGATGAAGATAACAATGGTAAATCTGACACAATCGATGAAGACGATCTTGCAGCTGGTTATACAAACTCTGAGTATTTTTTTACGTCTGCCGACAACGGTATAGTGATGCGTTCGCCCAGTTACGGCTTTAAAACATCAACTAATACTAGTTATGTGCGTGTAGAGCTGCGTGAAATGTTACGCCGCGGAGACCGTTCAATCAAAACTCAAGGCATGAATAAAAATAACTGGGTATTTGGTAGTGCGTCTAATCAAGGACAAGCTGATGCTGGTGGTGTAGATGGCCAACTTAATGTGACTTTGGCGGTGAACAATGTCACCACCACAGGTGAAAACTATCAAATAGGTCGATTGGTTATTGGCCAGATACATGCCAACGACGATGAACCCATTCGATTGTATTACCGAAAACTGCCTGGCAACAATAATGGTTCAATTTATTTTGCCCATGAAAGTCGTGCGAGTAGTGAAGAAGTGTATGTTGAAATGATCGGTTCAAGAAGTAACAGTGCATCTAACCCTAGTGATGGTATTGCATTGGATGAAAAGTTTAGTTATCAGATTAACGTGACAGCTAACTTGTTGACTGTGACCATTAGCCGCGAAGGTAAAGATGACGTTGTTAAAGATTTAGATATGTCTAACAGTTTATTTGATGCAGATGATCAATATCACTACTTTAAAGTAGGTGTATACCACTTAAACAACAGTAGTGGCGCTGATGAATATGCGCAAGCTACCTTTTATGATATCCGCAACACTCATTCAGGATATGCGGGTAGCGAGTAGTGGCTAATCAGCCACTGCTTCATCTCCTTGTGCAGATGTATCATCCGGTACCACTTCTGGCTCTAAGATCTGCGGTTGTTGTTCATCTAACCACACCAGAGTGTCGTAGTAACGTCTGATGTTGTCGACATAGGCGACGGCTTCATTGCCACGGGCGTAGCCATAACGAGTTGTTTTATAATATTTTTTTTGTCTTAGCTGGAGTAGTCGAATTTTTACGTCTACCCACATATCTGGATTTGCCCCTTGGCGCTCAGTTAATACTCTAGCATCTTCTAAGTGCCCCAATCCCACATTGTATGACGCAAGTGCAAACCATAAACGGTCGGGGTGAGTAATGCGGTCTGGGATACGTTTAAGAAGACTAGTTAGGTATTTTGCCCCCCCTTTAATGCTCTGCTCAGGATCCAACCGCGACACTATGCCTAGTTCCTTCGCTGTTGTCAGGGTTAACATCATCATGCCGCGAACACCTGTGACTGATCTAGCTTTGGGACGCCAGTGGCTTTCTTGATAACTCATGGCGGCCAATAAACGCCAGTCTAGATCATTTGAATATTGCTCAAACCAAGGTTTGAATTTAGGCAGAACTTCTCTTGATGATTTTATAAATGCCCTGGTATCAACATAATTAAACTGCCTAACATGGCCAAAATATTTGTCTTCTAACGCCGCTAAGATGCCATTATTTTGGATAATCCCAAAATACTCTATCAAAGCTGCCAATAATGAGTCATCTCTATCTTTATTAACTGCCCAAGCAATATCTTGTTCAGGACTAATAGAAAAACCTATAGAAAGTTCAGGATAACGGCGGCGCATTAAGGCTAAAATATTTGAGTCCGCTATTGTGTAATCGAGTTCTTCATTCAATACCATCTCCAACAGCTCTTCCATGTCACTGTCGTCAGTTTCTTGCCAACTGAGTTGTTCGTCCTCCTGCTGCAACCTAAGTAGTGATTCATGGTGGCTGCTGCCTGCGGCGATAACCAAATCGCCGTTTAGATCTTGAATGGTTCTTGGCCACACTTTACCCTGTTTGAATACCAACTTTTCACTGACTCGCTGATAACCAGGCCCAAATTTGAATCTTTGATAACGTTCAGGACTAACGCTGATGCCGGCGGCAATCATATCTAGATTAGCGTCTGTTAATTGAGGAAATAAGTCGTCTAAATTGTAATAAGGGAAAACTTCAAGTTTAACCCCAAGGTAGCCAGCAAAACCTTCAGCCAGCTCATACTCAAAGCCAACGGGTCCTGTGGCGCCATTGTAATAGGTAGTTAACCCATAAGTGGTACCGACTTTTAATACCCCTGCATCCAAGATATCTCCTAGGCTAGAGGAATGTTCGCTGTCGTTACAGCCACCAATTATCAGTACTAGAAATAAAATGAGACTGCGTTGTATAAAAATAACTATACCCTCATATTTAGGTGGTACTTTGTTTGAGAACCTATTGTGAACAAATTATCGGGTTTCATCCAGTGCTTTGTTTAGACCTTAGTCTATAAAAGTAGACTGTTTGGTCATGGTGTGGAGTAAGTAAAGTTATGAATTAAAACAAATAAAACTAAGTTTTTAACTAAAGTGATGCTTATAAAAGCGGTGAAATTACCCTATAATCCGCGCCTTAAAATTCCTCATTCATCGATTCGCAAATATCTTAGTGATAGGCGAATTCTGCTATAGGTCATGACTTTATGTTAGTGCTTCGTGGTACACCTGCTTTATCCGATTTTCGTATTGAAAAATGTCTTGCTCAATTTGCTGAAAATAGCTTACCTGTATCTGATATCTATGCTGAATACACTCATTTTGCGATGGTGTCAGAACCGCTCTCTGAGCAAGAAAATTCAATATTGACCAAGTTGCTCACTTACGGACCTAGTATCCAAGAACATACGCCTGAAGGTGTGTTGCTTTTGGTCACGCCAAGGCCGGGTACTATCTCGCCTTGGTCTTCTAAGTCAACGGACATAGCCCACAACTGTGGTCTAGATAAAGTGCAACGTATAGAAAGAGGCGTAGCTTATTATCTACAAACAAATAATTTAACTGACGCTCAATTAGCCACCGCTAAAGCTTTACTGCACGACAGAATGACAGAGGTGGTCATAGCTGATTTCCAAGCTGCTGAGTCTTTGTTCCTACAAAGTGCCCCGGCGCCTTTGACATCTGTGGATATGCTTGGTCAGGGTAAAACTGCCTTAGAACAAGCTAATGTTCGATTGGGTTTAGCGTTAGCGGATGATGAAGTGGATTATCTCTTTGATAATTTTAGCCGATTGGGCCGCAATCCTAATGACGTAGAGTTGTATATGTTTGCCCAAGCCAACTCTGAACATTGTCGCCACAAAATATTTAATGCTGACTGGACTATAGACGGTCAAGTACAGCCTAAGTCATTGTTTAAAATGATTAAAAATACCTATGAACAGTGTGGTGAAAACGTTCATTCAGCTTACAAAGATAATGCTGCGGTGATGGAAGGGTGTTTTGCTGGGCGTTTTTTCCCCGCTTCACAGGATAACGAATACCGCTATCATCATGAAGACATTGATATTTTGATGAAAGTTGAAACCCATAATCACCCCACTGCTATTGCACCGTTTTCTGGCGCGGCTACCGGTTCTGGTGGTGAAATACGTGACGAAGGCGCAACCGGAAGAGGGTCTAAACCTAAAGCAGGATTAATCGGTTTTTCTGTGTCTAATTTGCGTATTCCAGGTTTTGAACACCCTTGGGAAACAGATTTTGGTAAACCAACACGTATTGTCAGTGCGTTTGATATTATGATCGATGGTCCCCTTGGCGGCGCGGCATTTAACAACGAATTTGGTCGCCCCAGTATTTTAGGCTACTTTCGAACTTACGAACAAAAAGTCACCAGTTTTAACGGTGAAGAGGTAAGGGGATACCACAAGCCCATTATGCTCGCTGGTGGGTTAGGTAATATTCGTAAATCCCATATTCAAAAGGGCGAAATCACGGTTGGGGCTAAGCTGATTGCTTTGGGTGGTCCGGCAATGAATATCGGTTTGGGTGGTGGAGCGGCATCTTCTATGGCATCCGGCCAATCTAATGAAGACTTAGACTTTGCATCGGTACAACGGGGTAATCCAGAAATGGAACGTCGTTGCCAAGAAGTGATAGATAAATGTTGGCAGATGGGTGATGAAAACCCCATTCAGTTTATCCATGATGTAGGTGCTGGTGGCTTATCTAACGCCTTCCCTGAATTAGTCAGTGATGGCGGACGAGGCGGCAAATTTGAATTACGCAATGTGCCTAATGACGAACCTGGCATGTCACCCTTAGAAGTATGGTGTAACGAGTCCCAAGAACGTTATGTGATGTCAGTTGCGCCAGAAAATCTTCAGACCTTTGCTGATATATGTCGTCGCGAACGTGCACCTTTTGCGGTAGTGGGAGAAGCAACCGAAGAACAACACCTAACCCTTAGTGATCAACACTTTGAGAACAACGCCATTGATATGCCTTTGGAAGTATTGTTAGGTAAAACGCCTAAAATGCATCGTGATGTCAGCTCAAAAACACTTGACTCAATAGCGGTTGATACCAGTGTGATGGACTTAACCGAGGCCGCCGAGCGAGTCTTAAATTTGCCTACTGTGGCTGAAAAAACCTTTTTGATCACTATTGGTGATCGTTCCGTAACGGGGTTGGTTGCCAGAGATCAAATGGTCGGGCCGTGGCAAGTACCTGTCGCCGATGTAGCTGTGACGGCTAGTTCCTTTGATAGTTATCAAGGCGAAGCCATGTCTATGGGTGAGCGCACTCCTATTGCCTTGATTAATTATGCCGCCTCTGCCCGGATGGCAGTGGGTGAGGCGTTAACGAATTTAGCCGCTGCAGATATTGGTGATTTAAAACGTATTAATTTATCGGCCAATTGGATGGCTGCGGCAGGACATCCCGGTGAAGACGCCGGTTTGTACGAAGCGGTTAAAGCTGTGGGTGAGGAGTTATGTCCAGCTTTGGATATCACTATTCCGGTGGGCAAAGATTCGATGTCGATGAAAACCACTTGGCAAGATGAACAAGGTGACAAGTCAGTTACCTCACCGCTTTCTTTGGTGATCACGGCTTTTGGAGCGGTACAGGATATTCGCAAGACCTTGACTCCAGAATTAAACACTAATGTAGGCGAAACTGAATTATTATTGATTGACTTAGGCCAAGGACAAAACCGTCTAGGAGCATCCTGTTTGGCTCAGGTTTACCAGCAGTTAGGTAATGTGGCTCCAGATGTCGATTCTGCTGAGATATTAAAAGGATTCTTCCTCGCCATTCAGCAACTAGTCAATGAAAAGCGTTTATTGGCCTATCACGACAGATCAGACGGCGGTTTGTTTACCTCTATTGTGGAAATGGCCTTTGCTGGTAAAACCGGTGTGGATATCCATTTGGATGCCCTTAGTGGAACAGCAATAGAGTTACTATTTAATGAGGAACTAGGAGCAGTTGTGCAAATTTCTGCGACTGAGAAAGAACAAGTATTAAAGGTATTTACTCAGTATGAAATCCAGCATTTAGTGCACAGTATCGGTAGCCTTAACAACACTGATCAGATCGTCTTTAAACAAAATGAACAGGTTGTGCTTGAAAATAGCCGGGTGTTTTATCGTCAAGCTTGGGCACAAACTACGCTGCATATGCAGAAACTTAGAGACAATCCACGTTGCGCTGAGCAAGAGTTTGCGGCTAAGGCAGATGTTAAAGATCCCGGTTTACATGCTAGCTTAAGTTTTGATGTCACCGAAGATGTTGCAGCACCTTATATTCTAAAAGGTGTGGCTCCGCGTATCGCTATATTACGCGAACAAGGCGTCAATTCTCATGTGGAAATGGCCGCTGCATTTGACCGAGCAGGCTTCAGTGCCATAGATGTGCATATGAGTGATTTGTTATCGGGTAAACAGTCTTTAGACACATTTAAAGGTTTAGTTGCCTGTGGCGGATTTTCATATGGTGACGTGTTAGGTGCTGGTGAAGGATGGGCAAAGTCTATCTTGTTTAACCATCAAGCCAGAGACCAGTTTGCTGAGTTTTTCGCTCGCCAAGATTCTTTCTCTCTTGGCGTTTGTAATGGTTGTCAGATGATGTCGAACTTGAAATCACTGATCCCCGGCGCAGACTTGTGGCCACATTTTGTGACCAATCAATCTGAACGCTTTGAAGCTCGTGTCGCAATGTTAGAAGTCAAATCATCTAAGTCGGTATTTTTTGATGGAATGCAGGGCTCCAGAATGCCCATTGCTGTTTCTCATGGTGAGGGGCGAGCAGAATTTATCAACCCACAAGGAGCATCCTCTGCCTTACAAAGTGCCGCTGTTGCTCTGCAATACGTCGATAACTACGGTAAGGTCACGCAAAACTATCCGGCAAATCCAAATGGATCTCCCTTAGGTATCGCCGGACTAACCAGTAGTGACGGTAGGGCAACTATCATGATGCCTCATCCTGAAAGAGTGTTTAGAACCGTTGCTAACTCGTGGCACCCAGAAGATTGGCAAGAGGATAGTGCGTGGATGCGTATGTTTAGAAACGCTAGAGTTTATCTTGGGTAGAGATGAAACTTTTACTAAAAAATACCGTCTATTGTTAATATAAACGGCTAATTATAATCACTACTTATTGAAGTCGAAATTTATGAATGACTGGAAAATTGACAACGCTAGCCATCTTAAATCTTTGTTAATATCAAGTTATTTTTTAAATAAAAAATAAAACCCTTGTATATCAGTAAAATAGTGATTAATATTTAGCCACATGTTGACAGGGAGTTCAACTTCTGCATGTTAACTAAGTGTAAATAAATATGTGTTTGATTAAATTAAAAACTAAAAATAATAAGAGACGCTCATGAATCGTTCGAACAAAGGCTTTGGTTTAACTGGTGTGATAGTGACGGTTATTTTCCTCATTGTTGCCGCTATTTTTAGCGCTTCTGCTAAATCTTCTACTCCTCCTCAGTTTTCTACTGACTCTCCTCCTGAAGCGGTTGTTCAGTTGGATTCTCAAGTCTAGACAATTTTCTTAACCTCAAAAACAACCTCATTTTTTGCGATGTAATTCGCGATTATTGGCTTTTTCGTGTTGATTTTTTTTAAGTAAAACATAAACCGCACTATTTCCGCCATGATAAGGCTGGGCAGTATGGTAAGCAATAACCTCTGGCATTTGCTGTAACCATTGATGCAGGTAACTTTTTAAAAGTGCTGGAAATGGCTGACTGCGCAAACCAAGACCGTGTTTAATTAATAGAGTACGATCACCTTTTTTGTGGCTATCTATAATGTGATTAAAAATCGACGTTCTAGCCTGTTCAAATTTGTTTTGTTGTAGATTTAAAACAAAATCAATTTTGTATTTGCCTAATCTTAAATTTTTAAAAACACCCTGTTGAACACCATCTTGCTTAAAACTAATGTGATCGTATGGATCGACAGGCTCGACTTTTTCAACACTCAGATAATTATTTGTCAGGTTTTGAGTGGACTCAATTGCCTGTCTTTTTAATTGTTGTGCCAAAGTGTTTTTTTGATGGCAAGTAGGCACAGTGTCGGTTTGTTGGATCGGTTTTACATCTTTTAGTTCGTTTAAAAACTCATCTAGACCGTCGTCAAATATTTCAATGCTTTGCATTTTTGCCATGTGTTTAACTCCTATTCACTTCCTATTTACCGCCACTTCATAGCGAAGAATACATTTATATTCGGCAACTTGTCATTACAAAACACATTACGTGGAATGCTATTAGATATTTTTATGTGACGCTAAATATGCCACACTTTATTTAAGTACTTTCTATCTGGTAAAATCATGTTTATAAAATACATTTTGGTTAGCGTTTTTGCTTTAACCATGTTTAGTGGGTGTTCTGATACTAGTTCATCTAGTCCCTCTGTTAACCCTAAAGTAGATAACACTGCACCCTCTGCTGAAGTAGCAACAAATACCCTGCAGATTGGCAAAGATTATCATTCCTTTGCTAATCCTGAGTCGATTAAAGTGACACACTTAAACTTGGATTTGACAGTGGATTTTGCCAAAAAAGTGTTAGTGGGAACGGCTCAGTTAGATTTTCAAAAAGTAGATGCAAACGCAAAACAGTTGATATTAGATACCCGTGATTTAACCATTAACAGTGTCACAACTAAGGGAAAGCCGGTTGATTTTGATTTAGCCAGCGCCGACTCGTTTTTGGGAGCAGCGCTGACTATTGATGTACCTGCCGATGCAGATAGTGTGCTGATTAGTTATCAAACCTCCCCCGAAGCCTCTGGTGTGCAGTGGTTAACACCAGAGCAAACAGCGGGTAAAAAACATCCATTTCTGTTCACACAAGCGCAAGCTATTCATGCTCGTAGTTTTATCCCCCTGCAAGACTCTCCTCAAGTAAGAATGACTTATGAAGCGACTATTCGTACCCCTAAAGCATTACTTGCTGTTATGAGTGCGTCTAACGATCCTGATACCGTGCGAGACGGGGTTTATGAGTTTTCAATGCCACAACCTATTCCGTCATACCTTATCGCTTTAGCGGTAGGTGACTTGCACTTTAAATCAATGGGTGAGCGTACCGGGGTATATTCTGAAAAAGGTATTTTAGACGCTGCTGCGGATGAATTTGCTGATACTGAGTCGATGTTAATTGCCACAGAAAAAGCCTTTGGCCCCTACAGCTGGGATAGATATGATTTATTGATTTTGCCTCCTTCTTTCCCTTTTGGTGGTATGGAAAATCCACGGCTGTCTTTTATTACTCCTACTGTGATAGCAGGGGACAAAAGTTTAGTCTCGTTGATTGCCCATGAACTCGCACATTCTTGGTCTGGAAATACTGTCACCAACGCAACATGGCGTGACCTGTGGTTAAACGAGGGTTTTACGACTTATTTAACGTATCGAATTATGCAGATGATCTACGGAGATGAACGGTTTGAAATGGAAGCTGTATTAGGTCGTCAAGATTTACAGGCAGATATTGATTCATTACCTGCCAGCGATCAGATAATGGCTATCGATTTAAGAGGCCGCGATCCTGATGTGGTATTCAGTAATATCCCTTACGAAAAAGGCGCATTATTTTTACGTGAATTAGAACACAAAGTGGGTAGAGAAAATTTTGATGACTTTTTACTGGGTTATTTCGAAAAATTTGCCTTCAAGAGCATAACGACAGAACAATTTGTTAATTACTTAGAGCAAACATTGCTTGAAGAACATAGTGATAAGTTATCAAAACCAAGAATAGAGCAATGGATTTTTCAACCGGGTATCCCTGATGATGCTCCGGTTCCTGAATCTGATGCCTTTAGTGTAGTAGACCAAGAAAGAGATGCGTGGTTAACAGGTTCAATCCAAGCTAACGAAATTGACAGTGAAAACTGGGTAGTGCATCAATGGTTATATTTTTTAAATAATATGCCAGAAAAATTAAGCCAACAGCAACTAGCTGATTTAGATGAGGCATTTGCTTTAACCAGTAGCAAGAATAATGAGATTGCCCATAGTTGGTTATTGATCAGTGTTAATAATTGGTATCAACCTGCTTTTAAACGATTGCATGACTATTTAACCTCTATTGGTCGCAACAAGTTGGTTAAACCTTTATACAAAGCCCTCTCGCAAACCCCAGAGGGTAAAGCAATGGCTCAGAAAGCCTTTGCTGAAGCTAAAGCTGGCTATCATCCGTTAACCGTTAAAGCCAACGAAGGTTTTGTCGAATAAAGCTAATACTTAACCTAAAATGCGAAAAGCCAGTCATGTGACTGGCTTTTTAATTTTCATTAAAGATAGTTGTGTTAGAAAAACTGTATTAACACACTTCTTTAAATAAAGACTCATCAATAATAGTGCTATCAATAATGGCTTGTGCCATTTGAATACATTTGCCACATTGTGTGCCAACACCCAACTTTTGTTTAAGTTGACGCATATTACCCACGCCGTCTTCTAAGACTGCCTGTTTAATCGCTTTATCTGTGATGCCATGGCATAAACAAACGAACATAAAATATCTCGATAACCCGTATGCAAATAAGAATAATTGTTATTTACATAAAGATCAAGCTTTTGATCACAACATTGTGACTATTAATGTTGTGCAAAAAATAAACGCATCAAATAGCTAATTGCAATCCATAAAATAATTTTTCCAAACAAACTATTGTTTTTTGTGCAAGCGCACTCATATGACTGTTACATGAAAATATTTTTGGGTCTCACTGGTACATTATTCCGTTGAACCCATTCAGTCACTTAAATTGGAGAATTTAATGAGTGTATTAGTTAGTCGTCCTGCCCCAGATTTTACTGCGGCAGCTGTTCTTGGTAGTGGTGAAATTGTTGATAGTTTTACCCTAAGCGAAGCCATTAAAGGTAAAAAAGCGGTGTTGTTTTTCTATCCTTTGGATTTTACCTTTGTATGCCCATCAGAGTTGATCGCATTTGATAAACGCTACGAAGAATTTGTTAAGCGTGGTGTTGAAGTGATTGGGGTGTCAATCGATTCTCAATTTAGCCATAACGCTTGGCGTAATACTCCTATTAAAGAGGGGGGTATTGGACCAGTAAAATATACTTTGGTTGCCGATGTTAAACATGAAATCTGTCAGGCTTACGATGTTGAGCATCCAGAAGCTGGCGTTGCTTTTCGTGGTTCTTTTTTAATTGATGAAGAAGGACTCGTTCGTCATCAAGTAGTGAATGACTTACCTCTTGGTCGCAATATCGACGATATGTTGCGTATGGTCGATGCGTTAAACTTCCATGAAAAACATGGTGAAGTGTGCCCAGCTGGTTGGACAGAAGGTTCAAAAGGTATGGTAGATAGCCCTGAAGGCGTGGCTAGTTACTTAGCTGAGAATGCAGATAAGCTATAAAATAGAATAGTGTTTAAAACAAAAAACCGCTCTTTGAGCGGTTTTTTTATGTCTATTTTTTCTCAATTATGAGCTTCTAAGCCGCCCAAGCTTTGCCACCTGTTAAGAATGTAGCAAAATAGTTCTGCAGTTTTTTGGGTGTCATACAAAGCTGAATGTGCTTCATTTTGATCAAAGCTAATACCCGCAGCCATGCAGGCTTTTACTAATACGGTTTGACCTAACGCTAAGCCAGACAAAGTCGTGGTATCAAAAGACACAAAGGGATGAAACGGACTGCGTTTAATGTGGCTGCGCCCAATAGCCGCGTTGACAAAACCCTGATCAAAAGCTGCGTTGTGAGCAACGATAACAGAGCGTTGGCAATCTACTGCTTTTTGCTCTTTACGTATTTTTTTACATAAATCCTTCATTACCTCTGTTTCATCCAATGCACCTCTAAGGGCACAATAGGGATCAATACCATTAAAATCCAACGCCGCTTTTTCTAAATTAGCGCCTTCAAATGGATTAACGTGGTAATGAAAAGTTTTGTCTGGATAGAAGAATCCGTTTTCGTCCATTTTTGTGGTGACAGCTGCAATCTCTAGTAGGGCATCGCTTTGTGCATTGAAACCGGCTGTTTCAACATCAATCACCACAGGAAAATATCCCCTGAAACGATTTTTTATTTTAAATAACTCAGACATGGAAACCTAGAAAGTTTTTGTGAAAACGGATTATGGCAAGGTTCTTTTTCAGTAGCCAGTCTAAAGCGTTAAACAAGGGTAATTTAAATCAAACTCAATTAACTAAACGTTTATTGAATTTTGTCGATATAATTGACAGAAGCGAGGGGCTCCTTATCCATGATGAATAAAATGTTAAAATCCATTCTTTGTGTCATCTTAGTGTCGCTGTCGGTTAATTCTGCAGCTGCGTTACGGCAATACAGCGCCAATATTGAAAATTCAGATTGGCGGCTTAAAGATGAGAGCCGTTTATTATGTACCTTAAGTCATCAGCTTCCCGGATATGGAGAAGCTATGTTTAGCAGTTTTGCGTCAAAACAGCTGAATATGGAATTTGAACTGGATATGTTACGTCTGCCTAAATCTTATGGTGTGGCGGCTGTGTATTCAGTGCCTCCTAAATGGATGCCAGGCCAAGTGCAACGCACTATTGCCGACATGACAATCCGTAAACAGTATAATGGTGACTTACCCGAGCAGGCAGCTTGGACGATGTTAACTGAGCTAGAAAAGGGCTTTTGGCCAACTATTTATTATCAAGATTGGCACAACCAATACGACAAAGTGGCAGTGGGATTAAACGCCAGTAATTTTGCACTGCCATATACACAATTTGCTGAATGTGTAGCAAATTTATTACCTTACAGTTTCCAAGATATTGCGTACAGCGTGCTTACGTATCAATTTAACAACACCAAGTTAACTAAATATTCCCAGAAACGTCTTGCTATGATTGGCGAATACTTAAAAGAAGATACTGACTTAGAACTGGTTTTGTTAGATGGGTATACCGACAGTTTTGGCGGTCGGGCAATCAACAAACAAATTTCTGTACGTAGAGCCGTGGAAATAAAAGCATTTTTCAGTTCAATGGGTGTCGCACCAGAGCGAATAGACGTTACTGGACATGGTGAGAGGCGTCATGCATCACCTAATACTAATGAAAGCACCCGAGCTAAAAACCGCCGAGTAGTCATTAGAATGTCAAAACCTTGATTAAACTGCTTTCAACACCCGCTGAATCCGTCACTTTGAGGTGGCATGGTTATAGGATACTCATTGAACAAAATTTCTCCTAAAAAACTGATGAATAGTAAATGGACCGCAGTGGTACCTTTTAATAAAGAGAAACACTTTATGATCACCGAGGTCGAATATGATGAAGATGGAGCTGTGATTTCATGTTTGATAGAAGCGGTTATGTCTAAACGTGCAACACCTATTCATTGGTCAGATTTAAAAGATACTGAGCAATGGTTGCAAGGTTGGAAGTGAGCTTTTAGTCTAATTCACTTAACAGTAGCCGAGACCATAAATTATCTTTAAATTTTTCTCTAAAGAATCCCAAGTGACCAATACGTTCTGCTCCTAAATCTTTAGGATGCATGTTCTTTAGCGCTTTGTTTTTATTTTCAAATAAAGCATGCAAATCCTGCATGTTAGTTAAGGACAACATTTCATCATCGGTAAAACTGATGGAAACAATTGGTACATCAATTTGTTGAAACTTAGCTTTTATACTTTTTGACTCAACCCCCACACAGTATTCGGGATGTAAACACCAACGTCGCCATTGAAACATTACCTGTTTAGGTAAATCACCAATAATCCCGAGCTTTTTACCAGGAAAATAGCCAAACAAGCTGGTGGCTATAGGCATGATAAAGTACCAAAATAAAGGGGCTTTTTTGCGTAGATTAGGAGCGTTGTGTTTCCAATATCCTGTACCTGACGACACAGTAATCACTTTTTTAACCTGTCCAATATTGTGGACTAACGGAAATACTTGGCCACCTAAACTATGACCTAACCAATAGATGGGGGATGTAAAATTGCTATCCAGCACAAATTGTAATGCGGCAGAATAGTCATCAGTAGCCCAGTCGAGAATATTGCATAGGTATTCTTTCAAATGTTTATTTTTGCTTTCCCCTATACCACTGCAATCAAAGGTTAAAACACAATACCCTTGTTCAGCTAACCACTGGGCAACAGGTCGATAGTAGGCTTGCGTGACTCCCATAGCTGAAGCAACAACAATTTGACCTTTGACAGTTTTTGCACCTAAGCCCAGTGGTGTAAACCAATAACCGTGAATAGTTGCATTGTTTTTAGTTGTTAAGGTGACAGGTTGCATCGTTTTCTCAATCAGCTCTAGTCTACCGAATGGGTAATTTTTTGGGTAAATAAATTCACCGCGCAATCGCACATTTCGTCAATATGGTTGCGATCCGCGTAAATCCCATCAATCAATAATCGGGCGATCCCGTGCATAGTACCCCAAGTGACTTGGGACAATCGTAAGGTATCTTCACCACTTGGCAATAAACCTTGTGCTTGCCATTTTTTGGTCATTTCTACTTGATGGTGAAAGCTTGGATATGCCGCATCCCGTAGTTCGTTAGTAGCGCTATTTTGTTTCCAAATTGTGCGACCAAACATCAAATCGTACAACTCTGGATTATCAGCCGCATAACTGATGTAACCATAAAAAAACTGGCGATATTTTTGTTTGGGTGACAACCCAGTTTGATTAAAAATATCTGTCGCATCTTGTTGCCACTGCACAAAACCTTGTTCGGCTATAGCGCAAAGTAACTGGTTTTTATCTTTAAAGTGATGATAGGGAGCGGTGCGCGAAACACCCACTTTGTCGGCTAACTTGCGTAAAGATAAACCTTCAATGCCCGTCTCTTTTAACAAGGTATTGGCCGCATCAAGCAAAGTGCTACGTAAGTCACCATGGTGGTAACTTAGCTTATTTTGCTTTGGTTTTAATTCTGATTGTTGACTCATAACTGTCTATTAATAAATTTGATGTTTGATATCTTGACAGCGTCAACATAAGCTTTTATCTTGACGCTGTCTAGTTTAATTTTTATTAACGGTTTACACCTTATGCTGTGATTTAGCGTAATGCAGCAGACCTTTAATCTAAGGAGAATACCTGTGCCTGATATTGATTTATTTTCATTAGAAACCTTGTCGGTGAATATCGAGAATCACATTGCCCATATTCAATTGAGTCGCCCCGAGGCACTTAACAGTATGGTGCCAGCGTTTTGGAAAGAGCTGCCTGCTGTTGTGAGAAAAATTGACGCTGAGGCTCAAGCACGAGTGATTGTGATCTCTTCCCAAGGGAAACATTTTAGTGCCGGTATGGATTTGTCAGTATTCACTAATATGGCGAAAGACTTTCAAGGTGAGCCAGCGCGTCGTGCAGAGCGAACCCGCCGACTGGTACTTGAGTTACAAGATAGTTTTAATGCTCTAGAAGAAGTGCGTATGCCAGTATTAGTGGCAGTGCAGGGCGGCGTGATAGGTGGTGCTGTGGATATGATCTGTGCCGCAGATAGCCGTTATTGTACTGAAGATGCCTATTTCACCATCAAAGAAACTGAGCTTGGTATGACCGCAGACGTAGGCACGTTGCAACGTTTGCCTCATCTTATGCCACAAGGTTTGATCCGCGAATTGGCTTACACAGGTCGCAATATGCCAAGTAGTGAAGCAAAAGAATGTGGCTTTATTAATCAAGTGTTTGCCGACCAACAAAGCATGCTCGAAGCTGTGATGAAAATAGCCAGCAAGATTGCCATGCATTCGCCTATGGCAGTGGCAGGCTGTAAAGAAATGATTAACTACACCCGTGATCATAGTGTCTCAGATAGCCTAACTTATATGGCCACATGGCAAAGCGGCATGTTTCAAATGCCTGATGTACAAGAAGCCATGTCAGCAGGGCAACAAAAACGTAAGCCGGTGTATGCCGATTTACACAAAAAATCTTCTGGCATGTAAGTCAGCAAAATTAAAATAAACTTAATTTGAATCACAGGAACAATATTTATATGACTGCCAATACTGCATTAGCCCAAGGTTTAGACAAATACCCACATCTACTTAAACCTTTAGATTTGGGCTTCACTCAGCTCAAAAACCGGGTTTTGATGGGATCCATGCACACCGGGTTAGAAGAAGCACCCAACGGCCATATACGTATGGCCGCATATTTTGCCGAGCGTGCCAAGGGCGGTGTAGGCCTAATTGTTACAGGTGGAATAGGGCCAAATGATGAAGGCGCGACCCATAAAGATACTAAGCGTTTAGACACAGATGAAGCCATAGCCAATCATAAAACCATCACCGATGCCGTACATCAACATGGCAGCAAAATCTGTATGCAAATATTGCACACCGGCCGTTATGCCTATAATCCGGCCTTAGTTGCCCCGTCTGCGGTACAAGCACCCATTAATCCTTTTAAGCCTAGGGCCCTAGATTCACAAGGCATAGAAAAACAAATTCAAGATTTTATTGATACCTCACTACAAGCGCAAAAAGCCGGTTACGATGGCGTTGAAATAATGGGCTCTGAAGGTTACTTCTTAAACCAGTTTATCGCCTCGCGCACCAATCATAGAGATGATGAGTGGGGTGGTTCATATCAAAACCGTATTCGCCTACCCTTGGAAGTGGTGCGTAGAGTGCGCCAAGCTGTGGGTGAGCAGTTTATTATTATTTACCGGTTGTCGATGTTGGACTTGGTTGAAGGTGGTTCGACTTATGATGAAGTGGTTGAGTTAGGCCAAGCCATTGAAAAAGCTGGCGCGACTATTATCAATACCGGTATTGGTTGGCACGAAGCACGTATCCCCACTATTATCACCAAAGTTCCACGTGCAGCCTTTACTTGGGTCACCGCTAAATTCAGAAAAGCCTTGTCTATTCCTGTCATTACCTCAAACCGTATCAACACACCAGAAGTGGCTGAAGAAGTCTTAGCCCGCGGTGATGCCGATATGGTATCCATGGCAAGACCATTTTTGGCTGATCCTGAATTTGTAGTAAAAGCTATGGAAAATCGATCCGACGAAATTAATACCTGCATCGGTTGTAATCAGGCTTGCTTAGACCATGTATTTGAAGGCAAAACCAGTAGCTGTTTAGTTAATCCTAGAGCTTGCCATGAAACAGAGTTACTAATTGAACCGACCACAAGCATAAAAAATATAGCAGTAGTGGGAGCAGGACCAGCGGGTTTAGCTGCATCCACAACAGCGGCGCAACGTGGCCATAAAGTGACCATTTTTGATTCTGCCAGTGAGCTGGGTGGCCAGTTTAACATTGCCAAACAAATCCCTGGAAAAGAAGAGTTTTTTGAAACCCTCAGATATTATGCGCGTCAGTTGCAGTTGCATAACGTCACGATAAAACTCAACACCCGGGTAGATGCTAATACTCTCAATAACAGTGAGTTTGATGAGGTGATAATAGCCACGGGTATTGCTCCACGCACACCGCCTATCGAAGGCATTAATCACAGCAAAGTGCTCAGCTACATCGATGTGATTATCGATAAAAAGCCAGTGGGCAAAAAAGTCGCCATCATTGGAGCTGGTGGGATTGGCTTTGATGTCTCTGAATATTTGTCTCATGCGGGTGAGTCTAGTAGTCAAAATATCTCTGCTTTTATGAAAGAATGGGGTATTGATATGACTTTTGGTTCGCGATCCGGAATTGAAGGCATGAAACCGTCACCTACACCCTCTCCTAGAGAAATCTATTTGTTGCAGCGTAAATCAACCAAGGTCGGTAAAGGTTTAGGTAAAACCAGCGGCTGGGCCCATAGAGTCGGTTTGCTCAGTAAAGGCGTCAGCATGTTAGCGGGTGTTGAGTACCTAAAAATTGATGATGCGGGTTTGCATATAAAAGTGAATGACCAAGTGCAAGTATTAGAAGTCGATAATGTGGTTATTTGCGCCGGTCAAGAGCCCCTTAGGGAATTGGTAGAGGGGTTGACTAAACCTCACCATCTAATTGGAGGTGCAGATGTGGCTACAGAACTAGATGCCAAAAGAGCGATTAGCCAAGGAACACGATTAGCTGCTGAATTGTAGATAGTTACTTTTAATAGATAACGTCAAGCCGACTCTGTGAGTCGGTTTTTTTTGTCCTCATTTTGTTGTTCTCTAATCTTAGAGCTGTATTTACGCCAGTTTAAGTGAACTGGTATTAAAATTACCCAAATAAGTAACACCATAAGTTGTTTTAACGAACAAAGTTAATTACTGTCTATAGGCTTAAATCTAAGCGGCTACGTTTATGTCGTAGTTGAAATCATTATAAGGATAAACGGATGTTCAAAAGTCCATTATTTATTGGCGCTGTATTGAGTATTACCCTGGGCGCGACACCTTTGGTTTTTGCCAAAGAAAAATTTGATAAAGTAACTGAAGTAGAAGGGATCAGTGAATATACTCTCGATAACGGTTTACGTGTTTTATTATTCCCTGATCAAACCAAAGAAACGGTAACAGTCAACGTCACTTACCATGTTGGTTCGAAGCATGAAAACTATGGTGAAACGGGCATGGCCCACTTATTGGAACATTTGGTTTTTAAAGGCAGCCCAAAACATAAAGATATCCCTGCAGAGCTTAGCTCGCATGGTGCCCGTCCCAATGGCACCACTTGGACAGATCGCACTAACTATTTTGAAACCTTTTCGGCCAACGAAAAAAATATCAATTGGGCGTTAAGCATGGAATCAGATCGAATGGTCAATTCATTTATTGCCAAAAAAGATCTTGATAGTGAAATGACAGTAGTAAGAAACGAATTTGAAGCTGGCGAAAATAGCCCGTTTGGTATTACCTTAGAAAAAATGGCTGCAACAGCCTACATGTGGCACAACTATGGAAAATCCACAATTGGTGCCAAAGCCGATCTAGAAAATGTGCCTATTGACAGATTAAAAGCCTTTTACAAAATGTACTACCAGCCAGACAACGCCACGTTGATCGTGGCAGGTAAGTTTGTAGAAGCAAATATGTTGGCCTTAGTGGATAAATACTTTTCACCCATTCCAAAACCAAACCGAGTGATAAGACCTTTATACACGGCTGAACCCGCACAAGACGGTGAAAAAAGTGTCACCATAAGACGTGTCGGCGATGTGCAAATGACAGGTGCGGCTTATCATATACCTGCAGGCTCCCACGAAGATTACGCTGCAATTGATGTGCTCAGTCAAATTTTAGGCGACACACCAAGTGGCCGTTTACATAAAGCTTTAGTTGAAGGCAAACTAGCTAGTCGTGTATATGGTTTTAATTTCCAATGGCAAGAGCCGGGTTTGGCGATATATTTTGCAGAAGTGGATAAGAAAGCCGATTTAAGTAGTACGTCCGATATTATGGTTGAGGTACTTGAAGAATTAAAAAACCAACCTATCACCGATGAAGAAGTAGAACGAGCAAAGCGTGCTTTATTAAAAGATATCGAGTTGTCTTTTAATTCATCCGAGCGAATTGCATTAAACTTAAGTGAATGGCTCGGCATGGGGGACTGGCGCTTATACTTTTTACACCGTGACAGAATTGAACAAGTTAATACAGGGGATGTTCAGCGCGTAGCCAATCATTATTTGCAACGTAATAATCGTACTGCTGGACATTTTATTCCCACAGCTACTCCCGATCGTGTAGAGATACCCGCTGTAGCCAGTGTGAATGATATGGTCAAAAACTATAAAGGTCGGGCAAAAATTGCAGCAGGTGAAGTGTTCGAACCCTCCTTTGATAACATCGATGCACGCACTGTTGAGACGACGTTAAGCAATGGCACCGAGCTTTCGTTATTGTCCAAAAAGACCCGCGGTGAATCGGTTGTCGCGTCCATATTAGTGAACATGGGTACTGAACAAAGTCTGCAAAATCTAGCGTCTGTCGGTGATGCAACTAGTGCGATGCTAATGCGCGGTACCAGTGAGTTATCTCGCCAAGAAATTCAGGATGAATTTGATAAGTTAAAAGCACAAGTTTATGTTGCTGGTGGGGCTGACTGGGTTGTTGCGAATATCACTACCACAAAAGAAAACTTGTCATCAGCACTTAAGTTAATGCACAAAGTATTGAGTGATCCTGGTTTTGATGAAACTGAATTTGAACAATACAAAGCAACGTTAAAAGTAGATATTGAAAAAAATCTACAAGATCCTCAGGAACTGGCATTTAACGAATATGCTCGTAAACAAAGTCCGTATAAAAAAGGTCACCCTAATTATCAGCCGACTTTTCAAGAAAGCTTAGACAGCCTGAATGCATTAAAATTATCTGATTTATCTGCATTTCATCAGTCATTTTTTGGCGGCAATAATCTCAAAATTGGTGTAGTAGGAGATTTTGATGAAAACCAAACCAAAACCGAGTTAGAAAAACTGTACGGTAATTGGCATGCTAAAAGTCCCTATGAGCGTGTAGAAAATCCTTACAAAGAAGTCTCCGCCAGTCCCACTGAATTTGATACACCAGACAAAGAAAATGCCACCTTTGTTGCTGCTATTATGCTGCCTGTTGGAGAAAATAGCGATGATGCAGCTGCATTAGAGTTGGGTAATTATATCTTTGGTGGTGGATTCCTCAACAGTCGATTAGCCACAAGATTAAGACAAAAAGATGGCCTAAGTTATGGTGCCGGTTCGTTTATCAATATGAATGCCCAAGATAGCAAAACCACCATGGGAGCTTATGCGATTTGTGCGCCGCAAAACCTAGCGAAAGTCGAAATAGGCTTTAAGGAAGAGTTAAGCCGTATGTTAAAAGACGGCTTTACTGAGGAAGAAATTGAAAGTGCTAAGTCTGGACTATTGCAAGGCAAGAAAGTGAGCCGTGCACAGGATAGTGAATTGGTGCGAACGTTACGCCGTAACTTATCAGTGGACAGAACGATGCAGTGGAATAAGGCTTATGAACAAAGACTTTCGGCACTTACGGCTGACGATGTTAAGCGAGTGCTAAACAAGTATATTAAGCTTGAGAACTTCTCACTCATTAGAGCCGGTGATATGAGTAAAGTAGAAGGCTAACCCATTAGCCAAACAGGTTTATAACGTTAATTGCAAAGCGCCCCATAGAGACGGGCGCTTTTTTTATTGTAGGTATATACCCAAACCAACTGAATCCGCCATTTCGAGGTGGCATGGATATAAATTATGAAAGAGTCGCTAACGTATCCCCTGAAAAGGTCTCTAGTTTGTCCAACTTTCCTTCACGAATTTTGTTCGCCCACTGGGGATCTTGTAACAATGCGCGGCCAACAGCGACTAAATCAAATTCGCCTTTATCAAGGCGCTCCATTAAATCGTCTATAGAGCGGGTATCTGAACCTTTACCGGTAAATGCACCAAAAAAGTCTCCATTTAGGCCAACAGAGCCGACAGTGATGGTCGGTTTACCAGTGAGTTTTTTAGTCCAACCCGCAAGGTTCAAGTCTGAATTATCAAATTCTGGCTCCCAGTAGCGTCGCGTTGAACAATGAAAAATATCTACACCTGCGTCAGAAAGCGGCGCTAAAAACTCTTCTAATAGTTGTGGTGTTTCTACTAAACGAGCGCTGTAATCTTGCTGTTTCCATTGAGAATATCGTAAAATAATCGGAAAGTCTGGGCCTGTTTTAGCTCTGATCGCTTTAACTATTTCCACCGCAAAACGTCCACGATTAGCCATGCTACCGCCCCATTCATCGGTACGTTGGTTGGTACCGCTCCAGAAAAACTGATCCACTAAATAACCATGAGCACCGTGTATTTCAATGCCATCAAAACCGATACGTTTTGCATCAGCAGCGGCGCTGGCGAAACTTTCGATTAGGCTATGAATTTGTGCCACAGACAATGGCTCTGCTACTTTTTTACCCGGAGCCAACAAACCTGAAGGACCCACACTAGGTAATTCAGGGAAGGGCGCTTTTGTGGGGTTACGCGCCATGCCAACATGCCATAGTTGCGGCATGATTTTACCGCCAACAGCATGCACTTGCTTAACCACATTTTCCCAACCGGCTAGAGATTGTTGACCATGTATTTGTGGTACTTTGCCATCCATAGTCGCGACAGGATCATCAATAGTGGTACCTTCAGTAATAAGCAGTCCAGTACCGCCTTCTGTGCGGCGGCGATAGTAACTCGCTACATCTTCAGTGGGGATGCCATCTGGTGAAAAACTACGGGTCATAGGAGCCATGGCAATTCTATTTTTAAGTGACAAGCTTTTTAAGCTAAAAGGTTAAAAAGTGAGTCTACATTTTTACTCATTTAGGTTTCCTTAAATTGATTGGTATACATCGATAAACGCTGCTTAAGAATCTTTATTCGGCTTATCTTTAGTGAGATCTGGCCAAACAAATGCTTCAGTTGGTTTTTTAGTTTTTTGTCTGGTCGAGTTATTAACAGTGGATAAATACAGTTGCTCAACCTTTTCTCTTGCCCAAGGTGTTTTACGTAGAAACTTCAAGCTAGATTTAATTGACGGATCACTGGTAAAACAGTTGATTTTTATCTGTTGGCCCATTTTTTCGAAACCCAATTGTCTTTCCAATGTTTCGAGGATGGCCTGCAGTGTCAGGCCATGCAAAGGATTATTTTGTTGTTCAGTCATGAGAGATTCTTTATTTAAGTACAATTTCAATTCGCCATTCACCACCTGCTTGGATGGCGATTTTGGCCGCAAAGTAAGCTTGATTAAGTGCTAATGCTAAGTTTTCTAAACTATTCACGTAAAGTAGAGGTTGTCTTTCGCCTACGTCGCCAAAGAACATTCAAAACTGATGGTTTCGGACTACAAAAATTTATTGTTTTTGGTACTTTGATCAATATTGTCTACTGAAAAATAGCAAAAAAAAAGCCCTGATTAACAGGGCTAATATTTATTATTCTTATATTGAGCTATTAAGCGAAGTTTGCTGCAGCAAAATCCCAGTTAGCTAATGCCCAGAAACCTTCAAGATACTTAGGACGCACGTTACGGTAATCAATGTAGTAAGCGTGTTCCCACAAATCAACGGTAAGTAGCGGAGTCAGACTCGCATCTGTCAATGGTGTGGCTGCGTTGCTAGTGTTAACTATGTCTAGGCTGCCGTCAGCTTTTTTCACTAACCAAGTCCAGCTAGAACCAAAGTTGTTCACCGCTTTGTCGTTCAACGCCGCTTTAAAGTCTGCGAAAGAACCCCATTTTGCATTGATAGCATCAGCCAATGCACCACTAGGTTCACCGCCGCCATTTGGACTAAGACTATTCCAGTAAAACGTGTGGTTCCATATTTGCGCCGCATTGTTAAATACGCCACCTTCAGAATTTTTAACAATATCTTCTAGGCTTTTGCTGGCCATGTCAGTACCTTCAACCAAACCATTTAACTTAGTAACATAAGTGGCGTGGTGTTTACCGTAGTGGTATTCCAAGGTTTCAGCAGAGATATGTGGTTCAAGGGCGTTCTTTTCGTAAGGAAGAGCTGGTAATTCAAATGCCATGATGTTTCTCCATAAAGTGTGATGTGAATGTATATTCAGAACCAGTAAATGCTAGTACTTTATATGAAAATGTAAAAGCGCTGGTTTGTTATTAGTTAAAACTAATTTTTCAATACAACAGATATTGCGCCTTGATAGCGTTTTTCAAGTGTCAATTTAGTTAATTCAGTTGAATTCGTATAATACCAGTCCAACAAAAGATCAGTAGAGTATTAATCATTAGTTGAAAACGTTAAACTTGACGCCAGATATAGATCTATTGATCTTAACCACAAAAATTTAAAGAGAGCCGTTATGGATACTATTGAAAAAATTAAGCAACAAATCGAAGAAAACCCCATACTTTTATATATGAAGGGCTCACCTAAATTACCCAACTGTGGTTTTTCTGCTCAGGCTACTCAAGCATTGATGTCTTGTGGCGAGCAGTTCGCTTATGTTGATATTTTACAAAACCCTGATATCCGTGCTGAGTTACCTAAATACGCAGATTGGCCTACTTTCCCCCAGCTATGGGTTGATGGTGAGTTAGTAGGAGGTTGTGACATTATTATGGAAATGGCCCAGCAAGGCGAGTTGCAGACATTAATCAAAGAGTCAGCAGCCAAAAGAGCAGATGAAAGTCCCGCTGAATAAACTTAACGTCAGATAGTAAAATAGAGCGCTTAGCGCTCTATTTTTTTGCCTATAATTAACAAGTGTCTTAATTATTTACGACGTTGGTCCAGTAAGCAGACTTTCTACTTTATTCGTTTTTTTCTCTGCGGCAGCTACTCTTTTGCGCAAATCATCAATTTGATTGGTTAAGTCATTATTAGCCAATGCAGTTGATATAAGTTTTTCACGTAAACTCGCAAGTTGCTGTTCAAGATCCGCATTTATATTATTAACTTGGCTAAAATTTTCGTTTAATTGTGTTAGTAAGTTAGCCTGACTTTCTAATTGCTCTTTAACCAATCCAATACTGGTACTGTTATCAGCAGTATCGCTGCTCAGGCTTTTTGCGCTTTTTTCACTGGTGGCTTTTAAGGCCAAAACCGTTTTATTTAAATCGCCGATTTCGGACTGGTTCCGACGCCAAGCTGATGCCCAAAGTTTGTCCATTTCAGACCACAAATGTTCTGTTTTTGAACTGAGTTCAGATACCTTAACTTGCAATGCAGCAGCGGATTGATCCATATCTTCACCAGTTGCTGACAAGCGGCTTTCTAACTCAGTAATACGACCTTGAGCCTGTTGCATGACTTTATATTGTTGAAACGACCAATACCCAGCTGCGCCAACAATAACGATAAGTAACAACAAAATAGCCAACCAAGACGGAGAACTTGACTGGTTAGGTGACTCATCCGGCACCTTATCTTTTTTGGGTATTTTGTTAGTTGATTGTGCTCTAGTGCGATGAAAAGACTCCAAATCATCTTTTTCTAGCCTGATTTTAGGCATGTCATCCAAAGGGTCAGTTGCCATGTCATTCTTTAATAAAGTAAATATGAACTTGATTATACATAGCTAAGTCAGCATTGGGATAGTGAAAAGCTAAAATGTTTTTGACTAAGCCCAGTAACCTTAAAGTAAGGAAGTGCGAATGATAGGCTTGATAATGTATTCGCACAGCGTAAATGATTGGAGCGCCTAGTCATGTATAGAAATTGGGAGAGTCTATACAGGTTTACTAGCCTGTGTTTATAAAATCCGCTTTTAATAATCCTGTGCTACACATGTGCAGCAAAAGACTATTTTGGTTAAACTTGATTAAAGTAATCTGCTTTGTGAAAGTGGCTGTAGGCTTTGTTTTTAATGACCTGGTGTGGTATTAGGTCAACGAGATAAATGCTAATAATGCGCTATGGCGTCCCCACCTGGAATCGAACCAAGATCTAAGCCTTAGGAGGGCCTTGTTTTATCCATTAAACTACAGGGACGAAGTTTAGCGGCGAGCATTATGTACTAGCCGGGGTAGGATTTAAAGCCTCTAATGTCTTTATCTTCTTGCTACAAAATCGTTTGGTTGAATATTGGCCAAAGGGGCACCCGTTAATGAGGCGACCACGGCTGTTTCGGCAAATACTTGTCTTACTACTACTTGCTCGGGGTGTAATCGAAATTGTCTGTGTGAGAGATTTTGTGCATCAAAAAACTGATTAACTTGAAACAAGGTCAATTTGTCTCCTTGTTTGACGCCATTGTGTTTGCCAATGTTAATGCTCAGGCTTTCACTTGCCACGTTTAATACTCGTCCATATGCTGGTAAACAGCTCACAGCTTCGTCTATTAATTGCACCGTTGATTGGATCAGCTTTTCGGTTGCAGAACCAAATGTAGAGTCCCACAATTGCCGACTATTGCTGTCGATGGACTTGTGTGGGTCGAAATCCCATAGGGCCGAGATATTTTGAGTTTTTTGAAAAACCATGTCACCAGAGTTGCCATCATACATTGAGAATGACAGGGTAAGGTTTCGTTTACTTTGGTCGCTTTTCCAAAATGCTAATCCTGACGTTTTAGTGGTTTCTACAGCAAATTCTACTATTTCTCCAAAAAGTACATATTGAGCATTAGTTTTTTGCGCAAGGCTAAATGCGGTTGATTTTTTTTCTTTGTCTGGGGGATTTAAATAATAAGGTTCAACACGGTTTATAAATGAGAATCTTGCATGGTTTTGTGCTTCGAGTTGTATTTTTTCAGCCAACACTTTACCAAAGTCATAAAGATTGCCAACGGCAGCTTGTTGCCGTTTATTGATGCCATACCAAGTAGTGAGAATGTTTTTTTTGTAATCTGAAGCCAAGCAAAGGGCTTCTTGGGGAAATATGTCGGCTCTTATTGAAACGGTAACGTAGTCGTCATGGTAAATCTCGTCAATTAATTCAATGTTATTCACTTCACCTGACGCGAGCACTTCAAAGCGGTCGTCTTCAAGTAAGCCATTTGTTAAGGATTGAATGCTTTTTACGGATGCACCAGAAAACAGTAACGCTTGCTTAATCGCTTCTTGAGTCGCCTGTTGGCGGGCTGCTTCTTTTTCGCCATTATGGATAACAGCTTGACCCGTGGCCTCAAACCAAATGGCGAGTACTGGGGAGCTGCTGGCAAGGAATATCAAGAGGGCGCTTAGTTGTAATATTCTCACTACGTGCATAACTTACCTTTGTAACTTGAGTTAAATGAATTTGGTGATAACCGATAGTCAAATTTTAGACTGGTTTTTTACTAAGATTTACTAAGCACAAATCATACCTATATACACAATAATGTTTTTGGGTATGGTTATTGCTTTGTAAAAGATCAAAGGTCATCGCAGTGATATTGATAAAGTAAAGAGTAGGGTGTGAATAAAATGGTAAATATACTGAGCGATAACAAATTATGCAGCAGACATTGGGTTTTTGCGGCCGTGTTAAGTCTATTTTTGACTGGCTGTTCAGGCATGTTCAATAAACATGTTGAGTGGGAAACCGTTGCTCCTGAAACTTATCCTGTTATTTCTGCTGTGGGTTATGCTCCTATATCAGACCAAAATGGGGCGAGTGAATCCAGTAAAATGTTAATGGCACTCAAAGCCTCAAAGTTAGATGCATACCGAGAATTAACTGAGCAGGTATACGGGCAAAAGGTCGATAGCGGTCAGTCTTTGGCAAGTTTAGTCATACAAAACACGCGTTTAGACAGTTCGGTACAAGGCGTGATTAGAGGTGCTAAAGTCGTCAAGAGTTACCCAGTAGGGAACGACACTTATGCCACTGAGCTAGAATTAGACTTTAAATTGGTCAACGACATTTACCTATCCACAGCCCGCCCCAAGCGCGTTAAAAAAGTCCATTATTATTAGGGCAGTTACGAGTGGCGAGCTGAGAGGGAATAGCTTAAAGGTTACAACGGGGGAGGGTAAAAAGTATTAAATAGAGTAGATGTTTTTTGCAGGTTTTTTTACAATTCTGCTACGTAGCTCGTAGCTCGTAGCTCGTAGCTCGTAGCTCGTAGCTCGTAGCTTAAGCGCTGGTTCCACCGCCGGTACTTCCACCTTGAGTACGGCCGCTTTTATCATAGGTCATGGATTCTTTGGCTCGTGATTCTAATAAAAGGTTGCGTAGGTGCTCTAGTCGTAATTGGCCTTGTTCTACTGCGGTTTGATTAATTTGAGTGCGAAACTGGCATTGGGCTACCATTTCTTTTGCTTGATTAAATAATTCAACAATCCCTTTATCATCTTTTTGCTCTTGGCTTGCTTTTGTATACAAGCTGGCGATAACAGTGTCTTGTTGTTGAACTGAATCAAGTAAGGTTTCTTTGGTTTTCAACATGTTAATCAGTGATTCAGCATCTCTGCTACTGATAAGGTGAAGTTCTGTTTCAAGAATTTGTTGCAATTCTAATAAGAATTCAAGTTGACTTGTTATTGCTTTTTTTAGTTCAGACATAAGGTTTATCACAGAAAAAGACAGCGTCCATTATGCTGCCTTTACGCTTTAGTACCAAATATTTCTGATTCTAGTGCTGAAATCTTTTGCGCTAGTGATTCAGGATTAATTTGATAGTCGCCGCTTTGAATCGCTTTTTTTAACCGATCAACTTTTTCTTGATTGACCGGGGCCTCTACACCTTTTCTTTGAACTTGACTAAGTTGCTGTGCAGATGACGTCAACGACACTGAGTCCAAACGAGCACCGGTGGTCGCTGCTGTTTGAGCGTTTCCTTTTTGCGCATTACCACTATTCAAAGCCTGCTGTTGCTGACTAAGCTTTTGGTTGTCAAGCGGTGCCTTTGGGCTACCGTTGTTTATGTTGTTAATTGACATAATGAATACCCACTCCCTTTAATTTAACCTCGTTTTAGTTATCGGCCATGATCCCGATTACTTTAGCAAAAAAAACAATTTACAGCACTAAATGAATAGATAACTTCAACTTAGGATAAGCCTAAGCGTTGAACGCCGCTATTATTGTGCTTAAATTCCAATTTCTACTTGCCCTGTACCCGCAACTCGCGCATATATCGTTTTATTTGAACGTCTGTTTTTTACCTGAATTGTTTCGCCCATTCTGCCGTCTTCTAACGCGACACCACTGGTTTTTACGCGCATGCTGGGATTACCAGCAGAAATAGTCACATTGTCACCCTTACATACGTAACACAGGTTATTCGGGTTAACCGGTCTACCTGCTGTCACTCGTCGTTTTATTCTGGCGCCAACAACATTCTCTATATCGGCAAATGTACTACTTCTTAAACGTTTTTTATTCATGTTAACCACTTTAAGATTATCAGAGGTTAACAATGTTCCCGGACTTACAGCGCTTGATATAACCACAACGGGTTGGGTCTCAATGGCTTTGACCACCATAAATATATACCAGTCGTTGTCACTACATTGGGCTTTTACCATCACGTTTGATTGGCTAAGTGCTTCTGGACTTGTGGAAAAGGATAATGCTGAGGGACAGGTTGGTACATCAACGCGCTCATCAATAGGCGTAGCCACTACCTCTATCGTTTTTATATTATTAGGATCAAGTTGCTGTAAAACAAATTGTTCTGCTTGGTTTACCAATCGTTGTTTAGTTAAGTTATTTTCATCTGCCGCCGTTATACCGGTATAGATACAAGTTGTAATTGCGATCAGTCTGGCTAATGCTTGATAATAATGTAATTTATTCATGTTCACTTGTTGTTAAGTTGTCTATGCTATGGACATATTAACCAGAGCATAAGGCGTCAATATTTAGACGCTAAATAGAAACCTTAGGGTTACTATTACTTGGCTCAGCTAATGAGTTACGTAAAGTGTCAATTTGTTGCGGTTTTGCGCAAAGTAGTTGTAATTTAATTGCACTTAATCAATATATAAGCAAGATCTAAGCAAAAGTTACGCCGCTTTTAATTCGTATTGGAGTTATACATGTCTGAAATTATGAACTCGGTTAACCAACGTACTCAGTTGGTTGGTGAAAACAGATTAGAGTTATTGTTATTTAAACTTAATTCAAGACAACGATTTGGTATAAACGTATTTAAAGTACGTGAAGTATTACAGTGCCCACGGTTAACTTCGATGCCTAAATTGAATAAATTGGTTAGAGGAATTGCGCACATTCGCGGGCAAACTATCTCTATTATTGATATGAGTTTGGCCACGGGCGGTAAAAAAATAGAAGACCTAAGCACGGCCTTTATTATCATCGCCGAGTACAACAGTTCAGTACAAGGGTTTTTAGTGGGCTCGGTAGAACGAATTATTAACACTAACTGGCAGTCAATTATGCCACCTCCTAAAGGTAGTGGCCGAGCAAGTTATTTGACAGCGGTCACGCAAATTGAAGACGAGTTAATAGAAATTTTGGATGTAGAAAAAATTCTAAATGAAATTTCACCTGTTAAAACTGATTTGAGTGCCGACGTGGCGAGCAGCCTACAAGTCGAAAACAAACAAGAAAAAATTATATTTATTGCTGATGACTCCTCTGTGGCGCGAAATCAGATTAAAAAAGCATTATCTTCACTTGGGTTAGAAATTGAGTTAGCCAAAAATGGCCTCGAGGCCTTACAGAGGTTAAAAGAAATCGCCGCCGAGACAGGTGAGATAACCGATAAAGTGGGGGTATTGATATCTGATATCGAAATGCCAGAAATGGATGGTTACACACTAACAGCAGAGATTAGAAATACCCCAGAACTAAAAAAATTGCATGTCATATTACATACATCATTAAGTGGTGTGTTTAATCAGGCAATGGTTGAAAAAGTCGGTGCTGACGATTTTATTGCTAAGTTCCACCCTGATGAGTTAGCCACCTCTGTTCAGAAGTGGTTTGGAAACGAATAATACGCCTTATCGAATTATTGATTAAGTTAATGGTAAAGGGATGTTGTTAATGCAAAAGCATACTGTTAGAGAGTAGTGAGTGACGGATAAAGAACTTGATCAGCAACATTATGTTTCGTTTAGTTATTTTTTAGAACGAGCCTGTGGCATTGTTTTAGGGGATAACAAACAGTATTTAGTGCGCAGCAGACTCTCGCCTTTAATCAAGCTGTTTAGTTGTGAGTCGATTAACAGCTACATTGATTCGGTCATCAAAGGTAACCGGCAACATCAAGCTGCCGCCGTCGAAGCCATGACTACGAATGAAACCTTGTGGTTTCGGGATGATTACCCCTTTAAGCTCCTTGAAAACCCCATACTTAGCCAGTTTTCTAAGAAAACGAGTGCATTTCGCATATGGAGTGCAGCTTGCTCGTCGGGTCAAGAAGCCTATTCTATCGCCATGACTATTTTAAATTTCAAAAAACACCAGTCAAATAGCTTTCGTGCAGGTATCGAAATAGTCGGAACTGATATTTCACAAGAGATGGTGCAGCGCTGTCAGTCAGCAGAATACGATCAATTGGCTATTTCTCGTGGCTTACCAGAGCAATTCAAAGTCGATTTTTTTGAACCGGCGGCAGAGGTTGGTAAATTGAGATTAAAATCCCAGGTTAAAGCCTTAACTAACTTTAAACCTATTAACTTGTTAGATAGTTACTCATCTCTTGGTAAATTCGATATTGTTTTTTGTCGTAATGTGCTGATTTACTTTTCCCACGATGTGAAAAAACAGATACTGCAAAAGATTGCCGCTTGCCTGCAACCCGACGGCATATTATTCCTCGGCGCCTCTGAATCTCTCTCCGGTTTGACTGATAGTTTTATTATGGTCAGATGTAACCCCGGCCTTTATTACCTTAAAAAACCTCACTTTAGTAGGTAACCCCTGTTTTAATTTAGTGCATTGTTGTCTATGGCACAGCCTTTGCTTTACCTCGTTGCATAGAGGAGAAATATATGGCTATCAACCTAGACAAATTGATGGGCTTTCATCATAAAGCCCTGCAGATCCGCACTGACCGGATGGAAGTGCTTGCTGGAAACTTAGCTAACGCTAACACGCCAGGCTACAAGGCCAGAGACATTGATTTTCAAAAGGCAATGAAAAGCGCACAACAGTCCGCAGGTCATAATTTAACTCGCACCCATGACAACCATATTAAAGGTTCAATGCAAGGCACCGGCGAATTGCAGTTCCGTATTCCCAATCAACCTGACACAGGCGATGGCAATACAGTGGATGTGCAAGTCGAAAGAAACACATTCTTAGATAATGGATTACGTTATCAGGCGGGTATGGAATTTCTGAATGGCAAAATCAAAGGCATGAAAAAAGCCATAAGTGGAGGGCAGCAATAATGAGCCTATTTAACGTGATGGATATTGCTAGTACAGGCATGAGTGCACAAAGTGTACGATTGAACACCACCGCCAGTAATGTCGCCAATGCTAATAGTGTTAGTAGTAGTTACGATGCGACTTATAAAGCCCGTCATGCGGTATTTGCCGCCGAATTAAATCAAGCTTCAGGGCAACAGAATCCCGGCTCTAAAGTAAAAGTGCTAGGTATAGTCGAGAGCTCTAAACCGCTTCAAGTTGAATATAGTCCCGGTCATCCCATGTCAGACGAAAATGGTTACATTTATAAACCCAACGTCAATGTGGTCGAAGAAATGGCCAACATGATGTCCGCGTCAAAAGCCTATGAAACCAACGTGCAGGTAGCAGATACCACCAAACGAATTTTTAGACGAGTGCTAAGACTTGGTCAGGGGCAATAAGATGAAACTTACAAGACTTAGTCGCTTGAGCTATTCAGGGGAAATATTGTGATTACTGTAACGAACAACGCAAATAGTATTCTTGATTATGAAAGAGGCGCGGATGGCAGGATAACCAAAGGCGAACGTGACAAGGATGTCGATAATGCTAATCAGCGCCTGACCCAAGAAGACTTCTTTTCGTTATTGACCGAGCAACTCGCCAATCAAGATCCCACTAAACCGGTTGAAAATGATCAAATGGTGGCTCAGATGACGAGTTTCACTATGGCCGATGGGATTGAACAACTGAATAGCCAGTTTACTGATTTTGCAACATCAATGACCTCTAGCCAAGCACTGCAAGCGTCGAGTTTGATTGGCCGAGAAGTGTTGGTACAAGCCAATGTTGGAAATATTGCTCAGCAAGGCGATGGTATCAGTGGGGTGGTGATTAATGAAGGAACCACCCAAGAATTGGAAATCACTATTGAAAATAAAACAGGCGAAGTGGTCAAGGTGATCAATGCGGGTACCCAAGGAGCGGGCAATGTAGAATTTAGTTGGGACGGCACTGACATCCAAGGTAACCAAATGCCACCTGGCGATTATGTCGTCAAAGCGCAAGGTAAAGTCAATGGTGAAGAAGAAACACTAGTTACAGCCATTAATAGGCATGTAGATAGCGTCAGCTTAGCAGGTAGTAGCCAAGGTATTATTCTTAATTTAAATGGCGACGTTAGCATTAAGTTAGACGAAGTCCTTAAAATCGGCGGTTAACAGGAGAAACAAATTATGTCTTTTAATATTGCATTAAGTGGCGTGTCAGCGGCACAAAGAGACTTAGATACAACAGCAAACAACATTGCTAACGTTAACACAGTGGGCTTTAAAGAGTCCCGTGCAGAGTTTGGTGATGTATATGCCCAGTCTTTATTGGCGGGTGGTAAAACTAAGGTGGGTGATGGTGTACTCACCCAAGAAGTGGCGCAGCAGTTTTCTCAAGGTAGTTTGCAGTTTACTAATAACGCGTTAGATTTAGCCATCACCGGCAACGGCTTTTTTGGCACTGTGCCAGAGATCAATTCAAGGGACTTCTCCTTTACTAGAGCGGGTCAGTTTAAATTAGATTCAGACAACTTTGTGGTGAATTCTGCCGGAGATAATTTATTAGGATTTCCGGTTAATCCAGACGGTAGTTCTTCGTCTGTGGCTTTAAGCACCACCGTACCTGTGCGTATACCTGATTCATCGGGTGCACCTCAGGAAACCACTGAAGTATCCCTAAAAATGAATTTACCCGCTGGAGCAAATCCAGTTAATTTAGATTTATTTAACCCTGACGACCCTCTTACGTACAATGCCGCCACTTCGGTCACAGTATTTGATACTTTGGGCGATAGTCACGTTATGACTTATTATTTCATGAAGGATGCTGCAGCTGTAGCAGCTGTGCCACCAAGGAATGAATGGGTTGGGGTGACTTATGTGGATGATCAACCTCTGCAGACCGATAACGCTGTAACACCAGGTGCAGCACCTACAGCCAATGTAGTAGGCAGTGCTTCTTTAGGTGCTGGTAATGAAGTAGCAGGCTTTAGGATGCAATTTAGTAATGGTGGGGATTTTCAAGACATATTTGACTCGGGAGGAAACTCTATTCCTACAGGAGACATTCCTTCTGTTGTGTTAGGTGGGGGAATACTAATTAATGGTTCTGATCCTAATCAGACTATTACCACTAATTTTGCATTAGATGCAGCCAATGCTACACCTAATGAACCCACACAATTTGCTTCAGCATTTGAAGTCACCTCTTTAGAGCAAGACGGACTACCCGTTGGTCGATTAACGGGCATCGATATTGGCCCCGATGGTTTAGTTAGGGCAACCTATTCTAACGGTACATCAGAACCAATCGTTCGAGTGGCCCTTATACGATTTGCCAACGACCAAGGCTTAACTCAGCAAAGTGGTACCCAATGGCAAGAAAGCATTTTATCGGGTGAAGCACTTGCAGGCGAAGCCACCACAGGTACTTTTGGTGAAATTAACTCATCGGCTTTAGAGCAAGCCAACGTCAATTTAACCACTGAGCTGATTGATATGATCATCGCCCAACGAAACTTCCAAGCCAACTCGAGAGCGCTAGAAATCAATAACCAGCTTAATCAAACGGTATTGAATATCAGGTAGCGATAAAGTGAAAACTTAACTCTTCTAAAGGCTGCATTTCGCAGCCTTTTTGTTATGGCAATAAGGTCATTATTCGGTTGCATTCTCATAGCATTTATTTGTTCACTGCCTTGCACTGCGCTGTCTTCAGTGGTGAATATTTAAACTTCACTTCCATGGCACTTTAATTGCATCTGATTGTTTATGTTTCATCAAAGTCAATAAGTTGTCATGGATAAACTACTCTACATTGCCGCTAGTGGCGCTAAACAAGATTTGCTGGGTGCGTCTGTGCGCGCTAACAATCTGGCGAATGCGCAAACCACTGGCTTTAGGGCTCAGTTGGAACAGGCTCGTGCTATGCCGGCCTTTGGCGAAGGTTTGCCGACTCGAGTGTTTTCTATGACAGAAAATGCCGTTAATAACTTCGAGGGTGGCCCCATGATCCAAACTGGTCGAGAGTTGGATTTGGCAATACAAGGTGATGGTTGGTTTGCTGTGCAAGATGCACAAGGCAACGAAGCTTATAGCCGAAACGGCAGTTTTGAATTAGGCGCTAACGGTGAATTAAAAGATACCTACGGGAACACTGTTATTGGCGACTTTGGTCCAGTATTTTTACCGATACCTTTATCTAACATCAACATAGCTAACGACGGCACCCTATCGGTTCGACCACAAGGTGCACCAGAAACTGTATTAGAAGAAGTGGGCAGGCTCAAGCTTGTTAACCCCAACGTACGTGATATGGAGCGTGGCAGCGACGGCTTGTTTCGACTTAAAAGTGGCGAGCAGGCGGAAGAAGATCCAGTGGTGAGTATTCGCACTGGGGTGCTTGAAGGCAGTAACGTTAATCCGGTGGAAGAAATGGTCAATATGATCAACTTGCAACGGCATTATGAAATGCAAATTAAGATGATGAAAAAAGCCAGTGAAATGGATACTCGCGGTAATGCATTATTGCGGATTATTTAAGTTAATTATTGCGCAGCTGTTTATCACAACCGTTGGCAAAATAAGCTAACAAACAAATTTTAGGAGACAATCTATGCATCCTGCATTGTGGATAAGTAAAACAGGCTTAGATGCTGCTCAAACTGATGTAGCAGTGATATCCAATAACTTGGCTAACGCCAGTACAGTGGGCTTCAAAAAAGACCGCGCTATTTTCGAAGATTTGCTTTACCAAAATATCAATCAACCGGGTGGTCGTTCTTCTGCGGATACAGAGCTACCTTCGGGCCTAATGTTAGGTGCGGGTAGTAAAGTCGTAGCCACGCAAAAATCTCACACTCAAGGCAATATGCTCACCACTGAAAACTCTTTGGATATGCTGGTACAAGGCAAAGGTTTTTTTGAAATATTACAACCAGACGGCAGTACTGCTTACACCAGAAATGGTCAGTTTACCCTAAATGATCAAGGCCAAATAGTGACGCCAGGGGCAGGGTTTTTATTACAGCCCGCTATCACAGTGCCAGAAGACGCACAGCAATTAACTATCTCCCAAGATGGCGAAGTCTCTGCATCAGTCAGGGGACAACCCCAGCCGCAAGTATTAGGGCAGATTAGTTTGTCTGACTTTATTAACCCAACAGGTTTGCAGCCAGTCGGACAAAATTTATATGTTGAAACTGCTGTCAGCGGAGCACCCATCCAGGGAGTACCTGGATTAGAAGGCATAGGCACTATCGTTCAAGGGGCCCTTGAAACGTCCAATGTGAATGTCACCGAAGAGTTAGTCAACTTGATTGAAAGTCAGCGTTTATATGAGATGAACTCCAAAGTAATTTCAGCCGTTGACTCCATGTTGGGTCAGGTCATTCAACAGCTTTAATGAGAGTCAAACAGTGATGAATCAGCCAAGGTTATTCAAATTATTATATCTATGTTTCGGCATAATGTTGTTATGTGGTTGTCAATCCACTAGCACTCGTGAGCCCTTGCCGAATGACCCGTTTTATGCGCCTATTATGCCCGAAATCCCCCGGCAAAAAGTTGCCGATGATGGGTCTATTTTTCAAGCTGATATGGCCAACAATCTATTCTCAGATGTAAAAGCAAGGCGGGTTGGTGACATTATTACTGTCAACCTTCAAGAAAACACCCGGGCCACCAAATCGGCAGGAACCAGTACATCAAAAGATACCGGGGTGACGGTGAATCCAATAATAGGATTAGGCGGAAATGCGCTGAATATTGGTAGCGAATCGATTCAGCTGGGCATAGATGCAAGTAATGACTTTGAAGGTGATTCTTCTGCCAATCAAAGTAATAATTTAACCGGCAGTATTTCGGTGACAGTGGTGCAAGTTATGGCTAACCAAAATCTACTTGTTAGGGGCGAAAAATGGCTGACGTTAAACAATGGTGACGAATATATTCGCTTAACAGGCGTGGTTCGTCCAGCAGACGTTAGCCCAAGCAATGAAATTGAATCAACCAAAATTGCCAATGCACGTATTCAATACAGCGGCACTGGTACGTTTGACACAGCGCAAAGGGAAGGCTGGTTAAGTGGCTTTTTCTCTTCTGAATATTGGCCCTTTTAGCGTGGAGAATTACATGAAGTCTTTTATAACCCTTATGATAGTGACCAGTTTATTAGTGTCGCCTATGACCTATGGGCAAAGAATTAAAGATTTGGCTTCTGTTCAGGGTGTAAGAAGTAACCAATTAGTCGGTTATGGCTTGGTTGTGGGCTTACCCGGAACAGGTGAACAAAGCCCGTTCACAGAACAAAGTTTTAGAACCATGCTAGCTAATTTTGGCATCAGTTTAGATAGTAATCTTAAACCTAAAATTAAAAACGTTGCCGCCGTTGCCGTGCATGCTAATTTACCGCCTTTTATTAAACCGGGACAAACCATAGACATTACGGTTTCATCTATTGGTGAGGCGGCAAGTTTGCAAGGTGGCACACTGATCCAAACCTTTTTAAAAGGTTTAGACGGCAAAGTGTATGCCATTGCCCAAGGCAGTTTAGTGGTCAGTGGTTTTGGTGCACAAGGCGGGGATGGTTCGAAAATAGTCGTCAATACACCTACTGTTGGGCGTATCCCTAATGGTGCCATTGTAGAGCGGGCTGTGCCTAGTGGTTTTATGGAAAGTGACTTTTTAACTTTAAATTTAAAATATCCTGACTTTTCAACAGCCAAAATTCTGGCAGACACTATTAACGCTCGGTTAGGGGCAGATCCCGACAAAGGTTATGTGATTGCCACTCCCATTGACGCTGCCTCTGTGCGAGTTTCGGCGCCCAGAGATGTCGGGCAAAGAGTGGGGTTTCTGGCAACCTTGGAAAATTTCGAGTTTACCCCTGCTAAAGCTTCGGCAAAGGTGGTGATCAACAGCCGTACTGGCACCATAGTTATTGGCCAAGATGTACGGCTTTTACCTGCCGCCATCACCCATGGCGGGCTCACGGTCACTATTGCTGAAAACCAAACCGTTACCCAGCCTAATGCCTTAGCAGAAGGCGAAACTGTGGTGACGACTCAATCTATTATTGACGTGAATTTAGACGATACTCGGATGTTTAATTTTAATCCTGGGGTTACCCTGGATGAATTGGTCAGGGCGGTGAATGAAGTGGGTGCCGCACCGGGTGACTTGATGGCAATCTTAGAAGCATTGCGCGAAGCAGGAGCCTTACAAGGCGACCTGGTTGTTATTTAAAGGCTATCGTCATGGAACAGTTGCTTAATACCAAAAGCCCGCTCGAATTATCCAGAAATGCCAATGACATTAAAGGCTTGGATGAGTTACGACGCGCTGCGCAAAGTGGTGACGGCAAAGCATTAGATGAAGCAGCCAAACAATTTGAGGCTATCTTTGTGCAAATGATGCTTAAGTCGATGCGTAAAGCGCAAGACGTCATGGCAGATAAAGACAGCCCCTTTAACTCAGAGCAAGTGAAGTTTTACCGTGATATGCACGACACCCAAATAGCCAATGATTTAGCCAGTAATGGCAGTATAGGTTTAGCTGAAATTATTGTGCGGCAACTGGGCAAAACCGGTGATGGATATATGCCCGCCGACGCCTTGCGTAGTGATGGTAATCTTTCGAGCATTAATCGTAATACCTTAGTCAGTACTCAAAAAGCGCAAAACGAGGTGTTGGATAACCAGCCTATAAAAACCTTTCAATCCTTTAAAATCGCGGCTTTTGAGGATGCCCAGTCTTTTATCGAACAACTTTATCCCGCTGCACAACAAGCTGCTGAGCAATTGGGAATTGATCCCAAAGCTTTGCTGGCCCAAGCCGCGATTGAAACCGGTTGGGGCCAGCAAATGATCCATAATACCTCTGGGCAAAACTCCCATAATTTATTTGGTATTAAAGCCGATCGCCGTTGGCAGGGTAACCGAGCAATGGTCGATACCCTCGAGTTTCAACAAGGTGTGGCGGCGCCTAAAAAAGCCCCGTTTAGAATGTATGACTCCTTTGCTGATTCAATGCAGGATTATGTGGGATTTGTAAAACAAAACCCAAGATATGAAAACGCGGTTAAGCAGAGCCAGTCACCACAACAATACTTTTCAGAATTGCAAAAAGCGGGATACGCCACCGATCCCGAATATGCCAATAAAATTATTGCCGTATTGGAAGGTGAACAGTTTAAACAATATTCACCAGATAAATTGAGCGATGAGGGCGCGATGAAATGATTACTAGCTCAAATAATAATACCAGAAATGCAGATTTATTTTCCATTGCAACAAGTGGTGTCAACGCCAGTAACCAACTGTTAAATACAACAGGTAATAATATTGCCAATGTGAATACCGAGGGCTTTGTGCGCGAGCGCACCACCTTCGAAAGTCAGTTAACGGGTGGTGTAGGGCGATCTACTACCGAGCGAGTACTGAATGTTTTTGCGCAAAATCAATTACGCCGTGACACGACCTTACAAAGTGAATTTGAAAATTATTTTAATAAAACCTCTGTTATAGATAATGTGTTTGCTGGTGAAGCCAATAGTATCTCCGCCAGTATGACGCGTTTTTTTGCTTCGGTACAAACCGCTACTGATATACCAACTAGTGTCTCGGGTAGGCAATTGGTGTTGAGTGAGGCACGCTCTTTAGTGGGACAAATGGGCACTGTCTCAGGATTTTTGCGGGACAAAGAAGAAGAGCTGAATATTGAAGTGGGCGCTAACATCAATAGCTTAAACTCAATCGTTCAATCTATTGCAGATCTCAATGACGCTATTCGCACGAATCAGGCCAATAATAGATTTGATGAGCCTGGTACACTAAAAATCAACGTGACAATGCTATCTTAGAGCTAGCGAGTTTAGTGTCAATTGAAGTACGTCAAAGTGGTAAAAACGACGGCGCGGTGATGGTTAATTTAACCTCAGGCGAATCGTTAGTGTTAGAAGATGGCTCATTTAACCTTTTTGAAGTCAACAATGATGCAGATTTAAATTACAAATCATTGCAGCTCACCAGTAACGGTAAACCTACGACTTTAAATATCCGCGAGACCGAGTTAGGTGGTGCGATAGGTGGGCTATTTAGATACCGAGATGAAGTGCTTGAAACCAGTCGCAGAGAGCTAGGGCAAATAGCCATTGCGCTAACGGAAGCGCTAAATACTCAAAACCGTCAAGGTATGGATTTAGATCAACAACTTGGCGGTGATATTTTTGCATTACCCAATTTCTATGGGTTAAATTATCCCGATAATACTGACCCCAGTAGTGTCGTCTCTGGGCGCATCACTAAGGGCGCAGGAAGTGAAGTCAGTAGCGCCGATTATGAAATCACAATTAATAATGTGACAGCAGGGGCGCCACCCACATTAGATATCACAGTGGCTGCATTAAACTCTGATGGTTCACCAGTAAAAGACATTAATGGTAATCCCATTAGTCAAAATTACCCTGCTGTAGATGCCCAATCGAATACCTTTACATCGGTTATTGGCGGTATTGAGCTTGAGTTTGCCAGTGGTGCTAGTTATACCCCAGGTGATCAATTTTTATTGCAACCGACAAAAAACACCGCTGATCGTATTGAAGTGGTAATGACAAGACCAGAAGATTTAGCTCTTGCATCGCCGATACGTGTCGATGCAAGCTTGAATAACTTAGGCGATGCAGTGTTGATTTCTAGTTCTGTTACTAACACATTCATTGACAATACCTTTGGCGATAATCGCGCATCTGGATTTGATGATGCGGGCGGCATACAAGGACCCGGTAGCTCACCTACCGGTGCTTTGGGAGTCGGTGCTCCAGCGCAAATTTTATTTACTGCCAGCGATGAATATCAAGTATTGGACAGTGCAGGAACCGTTATTACTGTGGTTTCAGGCACCACCGATTTGAGTAACTTATTATCCCAAGCTGAAAGTGCCGGTGCTGGGCCTCCTTGGCCTGCAGCGTTTAGTGCTTTAGATGACTATCCTGGCTTTGATTTATCTTTGCAAGGTGTGCCCAAAGCTGGCGATAGTTTTACGATTGGTTACAATACCGATGGCTTAAATGACAATCGCAATGGGTTAGCCATGGCTGATTTGCAAAATCAAGATCTGATGCAAGTGAGTAACTCAGGGGCAGGTCAAGCTATCAGTTTTCACGAAGCTTATGGAAATGTCGTCAGTGATATAGGTCAAAAAGCAGCTAGTGCAGATATATCCTTGCAATCAGCTAACGCTCTTAAATCTCAGTCATCTGACTGGTTTCAATCTGTTTCTGGGGTGAGTTTGGATGAAGAGGCCGCCAACTTAGTTCGCTATCAACAATCTTATGCCGCTGCGGCACGGTTGTTAAGTACAGCGCAGACATTGTTTGATACTATTTTAGCCGTTGTTCGATAAATAAACGGGGGGAATTATGCGTATTTCTACAGGACAACTCTACGATCGTAGTATCCAAGCGGTATTAAATAATCAGGCGGATTTGTCTGATATTCAGCAACAATTAGCGTCAGGAAAAAAACTCCTGCGTCCGTCCGATGATCCTGTGGGAGCCGCGCAAGTCATAAGATTGACCGAAGATATTGAGTTGATTGCTCAATACAAAAAGAACAACAATTTGCTGGTCAATAGCCTAGAGCAAGAAGAAACCGTGCTTAGTAGTGTGAATAGTGCCATAGACCGTGCACGAGTATTAATGATCCAGTCAGGAAATGGCATAGTTGGCACCGAGGATAGAAAAGCGATTGCGATTGAAATTAGTCAGATTAGAGATCAAATATTTGATCTGATGAATAGTCGAAATCCCGAGGGTGAATATATTTTTGCCGGGTTTCAATCGGGCTCCCCCGCGTTTAGTTATAATCCTAGTGCGGCAGGAGATAAGTATCGTTTTGAGGGAGATGAGGGCGAAAACAACATCCAAGTGTCAGACACTATTAGCCTGCAAGTCAATAATTCAGGCCGTGATGTGTTTGAAGATGTGTTGTCCCGTCTCAAGTCGACCATCAGTGGTTCCGTTGGTGCGACAGATGTTTCGTTAAAAATACAAGGACAAGCTGCTTTCGATAAATTTCATGCAGCAAATTATGATGCAGTCACACCCGCCAACAATGAATTTCAAATTAGTATTTTGTCTGCGACTCAGGCACAAATAACTAATGTAGGTACCGGAGCTGTGTTAGATACTGTGGATTTTTCAAGCGGCAGTGCGCTTTTATACAAAGGCTTGGAGTTCAATATTACAGGTGTTCCCGGCGATACGGTTAATTTTCAATTAGAAACACCTCAGAAGAAAAATATTGCGGAAACCTTGAATGATTTTGTTAATGCGCTGAATAACGAAAATATAGCAAATAGCGCTTTTGATGAGGCCTTAACAGATGTGTTAGTCGGGGTGGATAATTCTTTGACTAGTATTGCTAATACCATTTCAAAAATTGGTGGCAGAAGAAATACCGCGGACTCTGTGTTTGCTTCAAATTTAGACTTGGAAATATCCAACAAGACAGCACGCTCAAATATTGAAGAAGTTGACTACGCTGAAGCGGTATCTGAATTAAGTCGTCAAGAAACGGCTTTACAAGCGGCTCAAGCAACATTTTCTCGTGTCACAGGCACCTCGCTATTTGACTACATATAGAGCCTGTTAATTTTTATCTATTATGAATGAATATTAATTTTAGCCAGATACACACTGCTTTTGCGATCCTCATGAGATGAATAATAACTGACATAAAGTGTGCCTTGTTGCAACACTAAGCCCGGATAACTATTGTCTCCAGCAGAGGGTAAAATAAGCAATTCTTGTAAATCTCCACTTTCTAAGTTCATTTTCAGTAATCCCGTCACAAGTTGCCCTTGTTTGACTATTCTGCCTGCTACTAACGCAAAATCCTGATCTAGACGCAACATCACTGGGCCACCAATATAACGTCCTAAATCTATCCAGTGCCATTTTTTATAGGGAAATTTACTATGACCAAGTTGCGCTGTGTAACTGTCAGCATCTCTTCTTACTAATGCAAAGGCTTTATTGTTATCAAAAATAAGGTCGCTTTCGTTGGGGTAACCTTTTTTATGTTTTTGTAAACTTAAAGCAAAAGGTTGATGCAGGTGAAAACTTCTTCTGGGATTGCCTGAATATAAGTGGATTGCGTTTTGTTTTCTATTATAAGCAAAACCATAAGCTATGTTGTTATGCCATTTTACTCGCCATAACCACCAACCTCTATTGGCAAATTCTTTAGCAGCAGACCAACTCTGTCCTGTTTGTGACACCCAGGATAAGTTACGAGTGCCTATGGTTTTATTATTAATAACGGTATTGCGAGCATAGGCAATCAGCAAAATATCGCCATCTGGTGTAATGCTTACCTTGGGATCTCTTAAGTCTGTATTTGCAATGGCTATTCGATTTGAATGTAAAACCTTACCTTCCATATCTAAGGTTAAGATGCGGATTGTTCCATCTGCGCTGATGTGATTTTTTGCTTCTCGATAACAGCAAAATAGTTGTTGATTAAACTCACATAAATCGACAAAGGCATTGTGATCCGCTTTATTTCCAATCTTTTTTAACCAATTTAGCTGCATTTTCTAAACTTTTTTATCTTATTTAAACCATTGAAACTCAAGTAAAAGATAAATGCAAAGGCGGCAAAACGTTGCCGCCTTGAAGAAAAAAGGCAGATTAATGTTAAAGGGAATTTTAAAAGGGTCGATACAGTTTTCGAGAGAGCCAGTAGTAATGATTTTTTAAATACAAAATCGTTACTCTATTAGTGTTATTTAACCAGCCGAATAATTTTTCGGTCGCCAGCATCGTCTGGACTGAGAGTGTAGGAGAAAAACCATGGGTTTATTCGTAAATACCAATGTATCATCGTTGAACGCGCAGCGTAATTTGTTCGATTCAGCGCAGTCTTTAAGTACATCTTTTGAACGTTTGTCTTCAGGTTTCCGTATTAACCGTGCGGCTGATGATGCTGCTGGTTTGCAGATCACTGACAGACTTACCACCCAAGTACAAGGCCTAAACCAAGCAGCACGTAACGCCAATGATGCGATTTCATTGACGCAAACAGCTGAGGGCGCGCTAGGCGAAGTGACTACATCACTTCAACGTATTCGTACGCTAGCGGTACAATCACAAAACGGTATTAACTCTTCTGCTGACCGTGTGGCCCTGCAGAAAGAAGTCACCGCGCTCAAAAACGAAATCAGCCGTATCGCGTCTGATTCACAGTTCGCCAACTTAGATATTTTGAAAGGTGATTTTTCATCTAAATTCTTAGTCGGAGCGAATGGTGGACAAACTATTTCTGTCAACTTAGAAAGAACAAGTGGTTACGGCGCATCAGGCTTAGGTGTCGGTGCAACTGATGTTTCTACCGTTGGTGGTGCTTCTGCTGCCCTTACAGCAGTTACACAAGCTATATCCGCTGTAGGTGGCGTACGTGCCGATTTAGGTGCCTTACAAAACCGTTTCCAATCGACTATCCGTAACCTGACTAACATTTCTGAAAATGTTGCTGGTGCAAGAAGTCGTATCAGAGACACAGACTTTGCATCTGAAACCGCTGAACTAACGCGTAATCAGATCATACAGCAGGCAAGTTTGACAGTACTAAGTCAGGCTAACCAGCGTCCACAAGCGGCTCTATCTTTACTAGGTTAATCTTTGCTGGGTTAGTCGTTTATTCAGACTAACCTTCGATTGGCCTAGGTTTCGAGACCCTTCTTCTGTTTAGGGGCTTAGAAGCCAGGGGGTAGTGCACTGGGTTGATAAGAACCGAGCAGTAGAGAGTTTCGCTCACTCTCTCAGAACGAAAGAGCGCTCAGCCGGAGAATTTCTCCGGCTTTTTTCGTTGTCTAACTATCTGAATTATATAGAATTAAAAAAGTAGTTTATTTTTCTCCTAAAGAATTTTTCATCCAAGCACGATACATGAACATAGACGTTACGCATCTAATAAAAATATAAGCGAACGCCTTTGCAGAAGCTGAATAAAAATAAAAGCACGGCTCTGCAACCACCAAGACAACTAATAATAAAAATAGTCGGGTGGTATTTATAAAAAATCGTTAGGAGATTTAAAAATGAGCTTATTCGTCAACACAAATGTGTCGTCGTTAAATGCAACTCGTCAGTTGTTTACGTCGAACAATCAATTAAGTACCGCTTTTGAACGCTTGTCATCTGGTTTTCGCATCAACAACGCGAAGGACGATGCCGCAGGTTTACAAATATCCAACCGGCTTACCACGCAAATTCTTGGTTTAGATCAAGCAGTTAGGAATGCTAACGATGGTATTTCTTTGTCGCAAACCATAGAAGGCGCGCTGGCCGAAACCACATCCGCCTTGCAAAGAATACGCGTTTTAGCTGTACAGTCTCAAAACGGTATTAACTCCTCTTCAGACAGGGTTGCACTGCAAAAAGAAGTGACAGCTTTGAAAAATGAAATAAGTCGTATTGCATCCACATCACAATTTGGCGGTGTGAACGTTTTGGCTGGCGCATTTTCATCTGCATTTTTGGTGGGTGCTAACGCCGGACAAACTATCAGTGTCAATGTTCAAAGAAGCGGAGGATATGGTGCATCTGGACTATTTGTGGCTGATGCATCGGTATTGACTGAAGCGCAAGCATCAGCAGCGATGACTTCTGTAACCGAAGCTATTTCAATTATTGATGCTCAGCGGGCAGATTTAGGTGCAATACAAAACCGTTTTCAATCAACCATCAGAAATTTAAGCAATATTTCTGAAAACGTATCAGCGGCAAGAAGTCGTATTCGTGATACTGACTTTGCCGTCGAAACGGCAGAACTGACCCGTTGGCAGATCATTCAGCAAGCCAGTATTACTGTTTTGGGCCAGGCTAATCAACGGCCACAAGCGGCCTTGCAATTATTACAAGGTTAATCAGTAGAGAATAAAAAAGTATAAAATCGAGATGAAAGTCGAGGTGAAATATGAGCAATATTGTTGAGCAATTGCGGGGGCAGGCTGCAACTAAATTAACGAGGATAGATTTATCTAAAGGTCAGCATAAATAGTGACATAGATAAAATAAAACGGTCGAATTGCAAAGTGTGGGGACAGGCTGCAACCGACCGAGGGATACAATATTATTAAGTATTATCAACATGTTATAACAAGTTTAGGGTGAGGTTTATTATATTTAGCAAGTTAAGCCTAGGGCTTTTTTGTTAAATCGCCAACAGACAGAACAGACGCCAGGAGGTAGTGAGGTATTGAGGTTTAGGCCATCAATTCTGTCTGTCAGCTAGAGCATAAGCTCACACTTTTTTGCATTTGTTTTTTGTGCTTCTAACACTTAACAAAAATGCTAACCAGGGTACCAGCTAGCAATTGATGTAATGCATGTGGCGTGCCAATTAAATTGGTCACATGGCAAACTTAATTATTAGCAACACCAGAATATCACTGACATCAAAAGCAAAAATATAAGTCAGTGCATGGTTAGGAGAGAAAAATGAGTTTATTTGTTAGTACTAATGTGTCGTCGTTAAACGCCACTCGTCAGCTGTTTACCTCGAACAATAATTTAAATACGGCTTTTGAAAGATTATCTTCAGGCTTTAGAATTAATAGCGCAAAAGATGATGCAGCCGGACTGCAGATTTCTAACCGATTAACCACTCAGGTTTTAGGCTTAGATCAAGCAGTACGAAACGCTAATGATGGCATCTCTTTGTCGCAGACTATAGAGGGAGCGCTAGCCGAAACCACTACCGCACTGCAACGCATTAGGGTGTTGGCAGTACAGTCTCAAAATGGGATTAATTCGTCATCAGACCGAGTCGCCTTGCAAAAAGAAGTGACCGCATTAAAAAACGAAATGAGCCGTATTGCCTCTACATCGCAATTTGGTGGAGTAAACGTATTAGATGGCGCATTTTCATCAGCGTTTTTAGTAGGGGCAAATGCTGGGCAGACTATCAGTGTCAATATTGAGCGAAGCGGGGGTTTTGGGGCATCAGGATTATTTGTCGCTGATACATCTGTACTGACTGAAGCACAAGCTTCTGCAGCACTGACATCAATATCGGAAGCGATTTCAATTATCGATGCCCAACGAGCTGATTTAGGTGCGATACAAAACCGGTTTCAGTCAACCATCAGAAATTTAAGTAATATTTCTGAGAATGTATCGGCGGCAAGAAGTCG
>Ga0115567_10000248_pt1 | contig 54494 bp, 44 predicted proteins | sample COGITO_mtgs_1204_2_FD_88679 | JGI IMG/M metagenome (GOLD analysis project Ga0115567, IMG submission 88679) | Pelagic marine microbial communities from North Sea - COGITO_mtgs_120412 | ecosystem: Environmental > Aquatic > Marine > Epipelagic | place: Germany:Helgoland, sampling site Kabeltonne...
ACATAAATATCATCGGGTGAGGACAGGTAATTATAATCGGAAGATCTTAAGAACCCATATCCATCTTGCATGATGTCAAGAACGCCTTCACTTTGAATGATGGCATCAAATTCAAAATCTGGTTCTCTATAACGGTTTCTGTTGTCTTTATTTCCGTTGTTGTTCCCGTTATTGCTATTACCATTATAGTCTTTAGAGCGGGGATTACTGTTTTTATTGTCGTTACCGTTTTTTGGACGAGGGTTAGGCTTCGGTTTGTTCTCCTTTTGGTTAGTAGTGCGGGAATCCTTATCAGGTCTTTTATTGGGCTGCGTGTCTTTTGAACTTGTATCTTTTGGCGTACGAGCTTTAGGCTTAGCTGTTGACGTTTGATCGCTGGTAGATGTTTTCGGTTCTGTTTTAGACGGAGCTTTTTCTTGTTTTTTATCGCTCTTTACGCGTTCTCTAGCAGGTCTCGGCTTTCTTGCTGGAGCCGGTTTTCTGTCAGGTTTTTCATCGGAAGCGGTCTCTTTGGAGCTTTCCGGGCTAGACGCTGTAGTTGTGGAGCTGGTAGTATCAGGAGCATCGGTTTTGGAACTAACCTCGATGATTTCTTTTTTTACCTTATCTGGATTTGCTGCTTGAAGGTCTAAAATTTGGTAGACCAAGTCTAATTTTTTTAAGGTGCGGTATTTTGGCACATTAAGTTTTAGAGCTATCCCTTGAAGTTCGGGAAGCTTCTTTGCTTTTAATTCGGAAATTTCGAACATGTATGTATTTAATAATTAAGATTATTCTTTGAAATGGATTTGTTTCTCAACTTTTCTGAAACTTTAAAATAAACAGGGGAAAAATTTGAAATAAATCTGAAGATTAACAAACTGCTACTCTGTAAGTAACCACGTTGTACTTGCAATAATACGATTTTATTTTATAATTTGATATAAGTTTACAAAAGAAACTACTAATTTTGTGCTTCAAATTATCAAAAAACAATGATTCAACGCATACAAACCATCTATTTGTTTCTTGCAGCTCTGGCATCATCAGGGCTTATTTTTGTTTTTCATTTATGGACCACCAGTGAGGAGGTAGCGATTTATGCAAAAGACGATTATTTGTATTTGGGCTTGTTTTTGGGATCCGCTTTATTATCTTTGATTTCTATATTTAGCTATAAAACTAGGAAGTTCCAATTTGTGTTGGGACGACTTAACATCATATTAAACTTTATTTTATTAGGAGTGTTGATTTATCAACTGCTAATGCCGCCTGGAGAGAGTAATATCTCAGAGAAAGGCGTTGGGATATTTATACCTATTTTATCTACCGTTTTATTGGTCTTGGCCAATAAAGCCATAAAAAAGGATGAAGACCTTGTAAAATCTGTGGATCGATTGCGATAGACCTATAATCTTAATTTTTTTAGTGCGTGAACCCAGGGTGAAGATCCTGGGTTTTTTTATAAAAAATGCTCAAGGCATTGTTTTTTTTCTTCTGAATCTATTACGCGGTAAGGCATTTTATCAATATAAAACGGAAAATGCTACGGTTCATGGCATTTTCATCGCTCGGGAAATTCCACCACTTCTAAATTTTCTATGTTTTTACCGTCAATGGTAAAGCGCAACATGGTTCTTACCTTGTGAAACCCATGTTTTCCAACCGCCCCAGGATTCATGTGCAGTATATTAAAACGCTTATCGGGCATGACTTTGAGAATGTGTGAATGTCCACAAATAAATAGTTTTGGCGGATTTTCTTGAATCATGGCTCTGGTTCTCATATTGTATTTTGGAGGATACCCGCCAATATGCGTTATCAATACATCAACATCTTCACACATAAACCGATTGTTTTCAGGATATTCTGCTCTCGCTTTCGTGTCGTCAATATTACCGTAAACCGCACGTAGCGGTTTCAATTTGGCAATGGCATCTGTAACTTCAAGGTTTCCAATGTCGCCTGCGTGCCAAACTTCATCGGCTTGTTTTACATATTTTAAAATGCTATCGTCTATATAACCGTGCGTGTCTGAAAGGAGAAGTATTTTTGTCATTACTGGTTTTTTGTCCGCGAAAAAGAGGCTGGTTTGAAATTTGGTGCCAAGGTAGTTTGATTTTGCAGTGTGGATTCAATTTTCTTCCGCAGAAGAACGAATAAAATGTTAATGCCCACCATTTGATATGAAAACTAATTATCTTTGCACCTCGACAAAAGTAGAGGTTTTCATTGAGATATTTTATTGAATTATCATATAACGGAGCTGCCTATCATGGTTGGCAAAACCAACCCAATGCCCTATCGGTGCAACAGGTTTTGGAAGAAACACTTTCTACACTTTTACAAGAAAAGCTTACTCTGGTTGGTGCTGGTAGAACCGATGCTGGCGTGCATGCTTCCCAAATGTTCGCGCATTTGGATACCGAAGTTGATTTGCCCGAAAATATTATCTTTAAACTCAATTCTTTTCTGCCAAGTGATATCGCAGTGCATGAAATTTTTAAAGTTCAGCCCGAAGCACACGCACGTTTTAATGCTTTGAGCCGAAGTTATGTTTATAAGATTTCAGCAAAAAAGAATGTGTTCAATACTGCGTTGGCTTTCGCACTGCATCAGGAATTGGACGTATCCAAAATGAACGAGGCCTGTGAGATCTTATTGACCTATAGGGATTTTCAATGTTTTTCAAAGTCCAAAACCGATGTAAAAACTTATAATTGTGACATCACAGCAGCTAAATGGGAACGAAACGGTGACGAATTGTTATTTACCATAACCGCCGACCGATTTTTGCGAAACATGGTGAGGGCCATTGTGGGTACGCTCATAAACATCGGTACGGGTAAAATGGAAGTAACGCAATTGCATAACATTATAAAATCTAAGAATAGGAGCGAAGCAGGTTTTTCAGTTCCTGCGCATGGCTTATATTTGTTTCAGATTGAATATCCGGAAGCGATTCGATTAAAATAACCAACAATTAAGACGCTTCAGTTTTCAGAACAAAAAACACAAAGAATCTAAATGGATAGCACTAAGAAAAAAAAGGCTTTTGACCTCACACTATTTAAGCGGTTATTGCACTACATACAGCCTTATAAATCGGTTTTTGTAGTATCGTTATTGTGCGTTATAGGGTTAGCTGTATTTGGAGCTTTGCGCCCGCTAGTGCTTCAAAATGCTATAGATGAGCATATTGCGTTGAGACAATATGATGGGTTTATGCTGTTGATTGTCATCATGTTGGCATTGTTGCTGTTGGAGGTGGTGAGCCAATTGCTGTTTATTTATTACGCTACGTGGTTGGGGCAGACGGTTGTGAAAGACATTCGCGTTAAATTATACAATCATGTCTTGCGATTTAAAATGAAGTATTATGACAGTTCCTCTGTTGGTGTTCTTATTACGAGAACAGTGACCGATATGGAGCGTATTGCAGATATTTTTGGAGAAGGACTATTTATGATTTTTAGCGATGTGCTTAAAATGCTGGTTGTGGGCGGCATGATGTCGTTTATCAATTGGAAGTTGAGCCTTATTGCCTTCATCACCATGCCTATCGTTTTATTTGCGACCAAGATTTTTCAAAAATATATGAAACGTGCTTTTGAGGAAGTGCGAAATGAGGTTTCTAATTTGAATTCCTTTGTGCAAGAGCGCATCACGGGAATGAAAATTCTGCAATTGTTTACCAGGGAAGATACCGAATATAAAAATTTTAAAGCGATAAATGAACGCCACAAAAAGGGCTGGTTAAAAACCGTATGGTACAATTCGGTCTTTTTTCCTATTGCCGATTTGCTGTCGTCCATCACATTGGGATCCATCATTTGGGTGGGAGGTTTAATGGTTGTTGTGGGTAATTCTGCTTCCGAAGGGGAACTTTTTGCATTTATAATGTACGTGCCCATGTTGTTTAGACCTTTAAACCAGATCGCCAATAAATTCAACACGCTTCAAATGGGCATGGTTGCAGCAGACCGTGTGTTTAAAGTATTGGATACCACATCTCAAATTGATGACACCGGTACTGAAATTGCTTCGGAATTTAAGGGCGATATTTCGTTTAAGGAGGTTCATTTTTCTTATGTGGTTGACGAGGAAGTGTTGCAAGGCATTTCATTGGAAGTCAAATCGGGCGAAACTATTGCGATCGTAGGCGCTACGGGCGCTGGAAAATCGACCATTATCAATTTACTCAATCGCTTTTATGATATCCAAAGAGGAAGCATTTGCGTGGATGGGACCGATATTAAAAATTTCACATTAAAATCGTTGCGGGCCCAAATTGCGGTGGTATTACAGGATGTGTTTTTATTCGCCGATACTATTTTAAATAATATTACGCTCAAAAACCCAGATATTTCCGAAGCAGAAGTGCAACAGGCTGCCAAGGATATTGGGATTCACGAGTTTATCATGAACTTACCAAATGGATACCATTATAACGTAAAAGAACGTGGGGTGATGCTGTCATCGGGGCAGCGCCAACTGATTTCGTTTTTAAGAGCTTATGTTACGAATCCTAGTATTTTGGTATTGGATGAGGCCACCTCTTCCGTCGATGCCTATTCGGAACAATTGATCCAAGACGCGACCGATAAAATTACCAAGGGCAGAACGTCTATCGTTATTGCCCACAGATTGGCAACGGTTCAAAAGGCAGACCAAATTATTGTGATGGACGCGGGTAAAATTGTAGAAAAAGGAACCCACCACGAGCTTCTAAAAATTGAAAATGGCTATTACCGCAATCTTTACGAAGTGCAGTTTTTAAAAGCAGAAGCAGTTTAATGGTTTTGTTATATTCTGAAATGCTGAGCGGTCCATCTTAAGAATAACCCCTATTTTTAGAGGTCTTTTTTGCTTCCGTAGTGCTCCAAATCAACTATAAAATAGCGCATGGGTTTGAAAGCTATATGCAGTTTTTCCTGCCTGCTTTAGCTGCTCATAATCTCCATTAAGGTACATGATTATGCCTACTATGATGGATGCAGTTAAAAATAAAATTCCAAAAATAGCAAGAAACAGCAAACTTCGCAAAAACATTTGTCCAAGAGAGAGACCATATAGTCTCCTTAAACAAAAGGCAACATAAAAAACCATTACGGGTAATAGCAAGAGACTCAAAACATCCCCACGGAGGCCGAATACACATGCCATTAAAACCACAATAGCTCTTACGATAGAGATCTGCGCCTGTAAATACATAAAAATTACCAACAATTCGGTATAATTAAATTTAGGCAAACCTAGAAACGATATGCGTGCCATAAACGCATAAATGGGTATGTAAAACATCATGATCAGCGACTGATATTCCTGCACAAACGATAAATTTTTTCTTTGAAATTCCTCTTGACCCGGGGCGCTGATAAAGGAGAAATCCATCGTTTCCGGATAGAATTTTTTTAGAACCAACAGGTAGAGACCGCTTATGGTTAAAGCAAGTGCAAAATAACTCACAGGGTTGACATAGCGCTTTCTCACACCATCTATATAAGGCTGAATAACTTGTTCTGGCCTTCTAAATAGATCAATTAAGGTGCGTAAAACCGTATTGTCATAATTGAAAAAAGTTTCACTAATATGCTCAAACAGGTTTTTGAAGTTAAGGCGATTTCTTATGACTTTTCCGCCACAAGCATGACAATAGTCGCTTTCAAAATTAAGTGGACTATGGCAGTTCTTGCATTTCATTACGATAAATCCTTGTTGAGTATGGTGGTCAATTCCTGCAGGTCTTTAAAAATCACAAACTCACCACCCTTAATATAAGAGATTTGACCGGTTTCTTCGCTAACCACCAACGCCAATGCATCTGTTTTTTCGGTAATGCCCACTGCTGCGCGATGCCTTAAACCAAAACGTTGTGGGATGTTTCGTTCGCTACTTACAGGAAGAATCACCCGAGTTGCTTTTACCACATTGTTTTCAATAAGAATAGCGCCATCGTGTAATGGGCTATTTTTAAAAAAGATACTTTCTATAATGGGTTGGGTGACTTTTATATTCATCTCATCACCAGTGCTGGTTAAAAAATCAAGACTGTTGTTGTGTTCAATAATTATGAGCGCTCCCGTACGTGAGGATGACATTTTTTCACACGCAGAGATTATAGATACAATGTCGTTTTCGGTCTCGGAGTCGGTTTTTAAAAATTTAATGCGTTCAAAAAATTTACCGCGCCCACCCAAATTAGTGGAGCCTACCAGAAGCAAAAATTTTCTAATTTCAGGTTGAAAAACTACGATCAATGCAATAATACCTACGCGAATAAAACCGTCAAAAATGCGGTTGAGCATAAACATGTCCAACAAATCCGTAAGTCGCCAAACCAAATAAACGATGATGATGCCTATAAAAATATTGATGGCCACGGTGCCTTTGATGAGCTTATAGATGTAGTAGAGAAGGATAGCAACCAGAAAGACATCAAGAAAGTCAATGATTCCGAAATCCCAAAATTTGAATTTATCCAAGTTGTTGGTGTTTTTGTAAAATTAACAAAATAGCGCTAATAAATAAATTCATTTTAACAAGCTCCATAAAATTAGATGTAAGGGTCGCCTATAGTTATTCGTTCAACAACTCCACTAATGCAATGCACTGCATCGCTTCTTTGACATCATGCACACGCAAGATGCTGGCACCTTTTTGTAAGGCAACCGTATTGAGTACGCTAGTGCCATTAAGAGCTTCTTGTGCAGTGGTCTTTAGCGTTTTATAAATCATTGATTTTCGAGATATGCCCACTAACAGTGGCAAGCCAGCAATTTTGAGCAACTGGAGTTTTTGCAGTAATTCAAAATTTTGTGCTGTGGTTTTTGCAAAACCAAACCCGGGATCTATAATTAAATCTATAATACCCAAACTTCGGGCTTTTGTGATGCGTTCAGAAAAATAAAAAAATATGTCCTTAATTAAATCGTCATAATCCGTGAGCTGCTGCATCGTTTTTGGTGTGCCTCGCATGTGCATCATAAGGTAAGGCACTTTAAGTTGCGCCATAGTGGTTAACATGTCTGCATCCAAATGCCCTGCGGAAATGTCATTGATCATACAAGCACCTGCTTTTACAGCTTTTTTCGCGATTTCACTGCGGAAGGTATCTACCGAGACCAAGGTTTCGGGAAAATGCTTCAGTATTAATTCTATAATTGGTAATAACCGCTGTAATTCTTCAACTTCGCTCACATCCATGGCACTTGGCTTTGAGCTATGTGCGCCAATATCAATAAAAGTAGCGCCCTCATTGTGCATGAGTTCCACTTGATTCAGGATAGACGTGTCACTTTTAAAGTGTCCGCCATCGTAAAAGGAATCGGGTGTTACATTTAAAATCCCCATAACTCTGGGGCGGGTTAGGTCTATAAGTTGGCCTTTACAATTAATGCTCGTCATGCGTTTTGCTAATTACAGCGTTAAAGTTACCAATAGTCCTCCTAATTATGGCACTTATCCAAAATCATTGAACCGCGAACTTTGAACTTTGAACTAATTATGCGAAATTTACACAAATATAAATCTTTTACATGCAGAATACCTCCAAACAGTATGACGCTGTCATTGCAAAATGCAGAAGTCTTTTTGTTAATAAAATGACCGATTATGGCAGTGCGTGGCGTATTTTGAGATTGCCTTCCTTAACCGATCAAATTTTTATAAAGGCCCAGCGCATTAGAGGGCTGCAGCAAAATGGGGTTCGTAAAGTGGATGAAGGTGAGGTGAGTGAATTTATTGGCATTATCAATTACTGCACCATGGCTTTGATTCAGTTGGAAAAAGGCGTGGTGGAGCAACCAGATCTTTCGGTAGACGAAGCTACCAACCTATATGATCAAAACATTGCGGTGACCAAACAATTAATGATGGATAAAAACCATGATTATGGTGAAGCTTGGCGAGATATGCGCGTGAGCAGCCTTACCGATTTAATTCTTCAAAAATTATTGCGGGTAAAGCAAATTGAAGATAATTCCGGAATAACAATCGTAAGTGAAGGCATCGATGCCAATTACCAAGATATGATCAACTACTCGGTATTTGCGCTCATTCATTTAAAAGAAGATCAATAATACCTTGTGCGCACAACTCGTTTGGGTGTAAGGTTTTACAGCAAATAATCATTTCAATAAAACACGTTAAAAATGAGATTACTCGTTAAAATTTGTAGAATCCTAGTAGGTGCACTTTTTATTTTTTCAGGATTCATTAAGTTGAACGATCCGCTTGGCTTTTCTTACAAATTGCATGAATATTTTAGTTACGATGTGTTGGATCTTCCTTTTTTAATGCCTTACGCTTTGGGGATCGCCATATTTGTGGTAGTATTTGAAGTTATTTTAGGAGTGTTTTTGTTGCTTGGCTATAAACCGAGATTTACAGTGTGGAGCCTATTGGCAATGATTGTGTTCTTCACGTTTTTGACCTTTTATGCTGCTTACTTTGAAAAAGTAAAAGACTGTGGTTGTTTTGGTGATTTCTTAAAACTAACACCATGGCAATCCTTCACTAAAGATTTGATTTTATTGATACTCATCGTTGTTCTGGTTATGGGGCGACGGTATATCAAACCTGTTTTTAATCGTTTCGCACTGTCGGTTGCAGCATTATTAAGCTTTATCTGCTGTTTGGGTTTTGGTTATTATGTGCTAATGCATTTGCCAGCGCTCGATTTTAGAGCTTATAAAATTGGCGATAATTTAATTGAAAATATGAAATTACCCGTCGATGCTCAAAAGGCAATTACAGATTATACCTGGCATTATACCGAAGACGGGAAAGAAAAAACAGTGACCGATCGCGGTCGCGGACCAAAAACCTACGATAAAATCATTAGTGTGGATACGGAAGTGATTGAAGAAGGCGACGTGCCAAAAATTCAGGATTTCTCTATCGAGTCAGACGATGAAGATTTGACACAACAGTTTCTGAACCTGGAGAAATTGGTAATTGTGGTGGCCTATAGTTTAGAAACTTCGGAAAAGCAAGGCTGGCAAAACATCAAAGCCCAAACCGATAAGTTCAAGCAGCAAGGGTACACCGTTATTGGATTAACTGCTTCAGGAAACGATACCAAGCAGGACATTATAGAGGCGTATCATTTGGGCTTTAAGTTCTATTTATGTGATGAAAAAGTACTCAAAACCATTGTAAGGGCTAATCCGGGGATAATCGTTCTCCAAAATGGCACCATCACCCAAAAAGCCCACTGGAATGATGTAAATGACTTAAAATTCTAAGGAGATCATACATGCCCTTATTAAAATGGTTTTCAAACAAGAGCTCCATTAAAATTAATTTTCAGTCAACAACAAACAATAAACAAACTGTTCAACTATCTTTTAAATAAAGCATTTTACGCCCTGCTCACCATCTTTGGCGTCGTAACGGTCATTTTCTTTTTATTCAATATTTTGCCTGGAGATCCAGCACAAATGATGTTGGGTCAAAATGAGGACAGCGATCAAATTGCTGCAGTAAAGGCGAAGTACGGTTTTGACAAACCCGTATCCACTCAGTATTTTTATTACCTTAATGATCTCTCACCCATCTCCTTTCATTCCACCAACGCGTCAGATTATACCTATTTAAAAGAAGGTAAATATACTGCCACACCACTAGTTACCATTGGCACAACCACCACGGTCATCAAATATCCCTATTTGCGGGAATCTTTTACCAAGCAAGGAAAAAAAGTATCTCAGGTTATTGGCGAAACATTACCAAACACTGCAATTTTAGCAGTGTCGGCCATTTGCATAGCGATTGTTTTCGGCGTCTTTTTGGGTATTGTTTCGGCATTGTTTAAAGACCAATGGTTAGATAAAACCATCCAAGTATTCAGCACATTGGGTATGAGCGTGCCCTCGTTCTTTAGTGCCATTTTATTTGCTTGGTTTTTTGGCTTTGTCTTGCATGAATATACCCATCTGGAAATGACGGGAAGCCTTTATGAATTGGACGACTTTGGCGAAAAAATGCACCTCCAATGGAAAAATTTAATTTTACCGGCAATCGTTTTGGGCATTCGTCCTTTGGCGGTGGTGATTCAATTAATGCGAAATTCACTTTTAGAAGTTTTTAATCAAGATTATATTAGAACTGCAAGAGCCAAGGGGTTGAGCGAATTTCAAATTATAAGGCACCACGCGGTAAAAAATGCTTTAAACCCAGTGGTCACAGCCATTTCAGGTTGGTTTGCCTCCATGTTGGCAGGAGCGGTGTTTGTAGAATATATTTTTGGGTGGAACGGTTTGGGCAAAGAAATCGTGAACGCCTTAAATACCTTAGATTTACCAGTAATCATGGGCGCAGTATTGGTTATAGCCTTACTGTTTATCGTCATTAATATTTTGGTCGATGTGATTTATGGCTGGTTAGATCCTAAAGTCAAACTGAATTAAGGCTTAACTGTTCAAGGTGGTTTTTAGATATTCCCTCAAAAACATTGCTAATGTTTTTTTACCTTTGAATACAATCAAAAGCAGTCAATAGCATCTGTTTAATGCCCTATTAAAGCAAGGCCTCTGGTGCTTAAACAGTTCAGATTTTAATTTTAAGAAACGAAATACCAAATATTAACTAACAAATTCCTTCCCTACGGAAGGTTAAGATGGGATTATGAGAAAACACATAGTAGCAGGCAACTGGAAAATGAACAACGATTTGGCAGAAACGGAAAGTTTGATTTCCGAGCTAAAAATGCAGTCCAAAACTTCAGATGCTGAAGTCATGATCGCCCCAGCATTCACTAATTTATGGCATACATTCCAATCCACACGCGAAGGCGATATTGAGGTAGTGGCCCAAAACATGCACTTTGCTGAAAATGGTGCCTACACGGGAGAGGTGAGCGCCAGTATGTTAAAAAGTATTGGTATCAAAACCGTGATATTGGGCCACAGCGAGCGTCGCGCTTATTTTAATGAGACCGACGCGTCCTTGGCCAAAAAAGTAGATGCAGCCTTAGCCCACGATTTGCGCATCATTTTCTGTTTTGGAGAAGAATTGAATGATCGCAAGGCCAATAACCAAGAAAAAGTGGTACAAAGCCAAATCAAATCCGCATTGTTCCATCTAGACGCAGCAGCATTTAAAAATATCGTTTTGGCCTATGAACCCGTTTGGGCGATTGGCACGGGCGAAACTGCAAGTCCAGAGCAAGCACAAGACATGCACGAATTTATAAGGAATACAATCGAGAATAAATATGGTAGTACGGTCGCCGAAGAAATTTCCATTCTTTACGGTGGGAGTGTGAAACCCAACAACGCCAGTGAGATTTTCTCAAAACCCGATGTTGATGGCGGACTCATAGGCGGTGCGTCACTCAAGGCAGAAGATTTTTACGCCATCGTAAACGCATTTTAAGTCACTGTTTTGGGCGTTACCTAGCTGCTAAAATGCAGCAGCTAGGTCGCGCTTTCACTACTCGCTACCCTCTAGCTTTTCAGCTAGAGCGTGAGCTCAAACATACCGTTCAATCGCTAACGCAGTTTTAGGATTGCGATTTTTAACTTTCAGCCATGTCAAATAATATTTATTTAGGATTCTACTTTAACGTAAAACCGCTTCAGCCCGCAACCGATATCCTAATTGCAGAACTTGGCTACGCAGGTTATGAAAGTTTTGTAGAGACCGAGCAGGGGGTAACAGCCTACATCCAAAAAGAGGAATGGGATGAACATATCTTGGATGAGGTTCAAATCTTAAACTCCTCGGAATTTGAAATCAGCTACACCTTCGAAGAAATCGAGCAAACAAACTGGAACGAAGAATGGGAAAAGAACTTTAATCCCATTGTGGTAGATGATTGCTGTTCTGTTCGTGCGCCATTCCATGAAAAGCCAAACACAGCGTATGATATTGTGATTGAGCCCAAAATGAGTTTTGGTACGGGCCATCACGAAACCACGCACATGATGATTCAGCACCTCCTCAATAACGACGTTAAGGGAAAATCGGTTTTGGATATGGGTTGCGGTACAGGTGTTTTAGCCATTCTTTCAGAAATGAAAGGCGCCAAGCCCATTGATGCCATCGATTATGACAACTGGTGCTACCTCAATAGTTTGGAAAATGTAGAACGTAACCATTGTGAGCACATTACCGTTTTGGAAGGAGATGCTCACTTGTTGGAAGGCAAGCAGTACGATGTTATTATTGCTAATATCAATAGAAATATCCTGCTTCAGGATTTGAAGGTCTATGCAAAGGCGCTACACAATAAAGGCACGATTTTTTTAAGCGGTTTTTATAAGGAAGATATTCCTATTATAGTTGCCGAATGCCAAGAACATGATTTAAAGTTAGTTGAAACCTTGGAGAGAAATAACTGGGTGGCTCTACAATTGGAAAAAGCGTAAATGTTAAGAATTTAAGAAGCCTTAAGGATGTTGGTTCAAATTTTGTAATTTTGTGACGTTAAAAATAGTATCACAGCTCTTAAATTTAAAGTTGTAGTTATAACATGGGTACAAAAGAAAAAATACAGGAAGAAACGCTCGTTGACACGCTAGAGCAACATCTCAACGAAATCGTATTGTTCAATGACGATGTCAATACCTTTGACTATGTGATTGATACGTTGATGTATGTGTGCAACCATACACCAGAGCAAGCAGAACAATGTTCCCTTTTGGTGCATTATAAAGGAAAATGTACCGTAAAAACAGGAACGTATGATGAATTGGAACCAAGATGCTCCAAACTTTTGGAAGCTGGGTTAAGTGCAGAAATCGTATAAGTCTCGCAAAACTTAAAAAAAGACCCGTTAGATTTTAAAATCTAACGGGTCTTTTAATTTTAGATCATTAAAAAAAATCACAAGGTCGATGGGCAAACAAACTCGGTCATTGGTAAGCCGGTGGTTTTAATGGCACCGAAACCGCCAGCGATATCTACCAAATTATGAAAGCCTCTCGCTTTTAAAATAGAAGCAGCAATAACACTTCTGTATCCGCCCGCACAGTGAATGTAATAAGTCTTGTCTTTAGAGACTTCATTCATATGACTGTTGATGTAATCTAATGCAAAATGTTGGGCTTCTTCTACATGCTTGCTCTGGTATTCGCCATCTTTTCTAACGTCTAAGATATTAACTGCACCAGATTTAGCCCGCTTGGCAAATGTTTCCGCAGAAATAGATTCTAAAGATTCGATGTCTTTACCCGAATTTTTCCAAGCCTCAAGGCCACCTTCCAGATAGCCTAATGTATTATCGTAACCCACTCTAGACAGTCGGGTTACAGCTTCCTCGCTTTTTCCTTCGGGAGCAATGAGTAAAATAGGTTGCTTAATATCTGTGATTAAAGCGCCAACCCACGGTGCAAATTGACCGTTTAGCCCAATAAAAATTGAATTGGGAATATGAGATTTTATAAAATCGGCTTGCGTGCGTACATCTAAAACCAGTGCATCTTCAGTATTGGCAATCGCTTCAAACGCTTCCGGTGAAAGTGCAATGTTTCCGGTTTTTAATACGGTCTCAAAATTATCGTACCCCGACTTGTTTAACATTGCATTCTTGGCAAAATATTGTGGTGGAGGAGTTATTCCGTCTAAAACTTCCTTAACAAATTCCGTTTTACTCATATTTTCTCGTAAGGCATAATTGGTTTTTTTCTCTTGCCCAATGCTCCCAACGGTTTCTTTGCTAAGGTTTTTTCCACAAGCAGAGCCTGCCCCGTGGGCGGGATAAACGATAACGTCATCGGCAAGTGTCATAATTTTATTCCGGAGGGAATCATAGAGCATCCCTGCGAGATCTTCTTTTGTTAAGTCCGATTTAATTGCCAAATCTGGGCGTCCCACATCGCCTAAAAAGAGCGTATCGCCAGAGAAAATAGCGTAATCCTTGCCTTTGTCGTCAATAAGCAAATAAGTGGTAGATTCCAAGGTGTGACCAGGCGTGTGTAAGGCTTTGATAATGATGTTGCCTAATTTAAATTCTTCATTGTCTATGGCACTATGAATGTCATAATCGGTCTCGGCACCAGGACCATAAACGATGGTTGCGCCTGTTTTTTCAGCCAAATCAATATGACCAGAAACGAAATCGGCGTGAAAATGCGTTTCAAAAATATATTTGATTTTAGAGTCGTTCGCTTTTGCTTTTTCGATGTATTGCTGCGTTTCCCTTAAGGGATCTATGATGGCAACTTCCCCTTGCGATTCTATATAATATGCGCCTTGTGCTAGGCAACCTGTATAAATTTGTTCAATTTTCATGAGCTAGATTGTTTGTGATTATAAATAAAAGAGACTAACAATTCCTAATTAGGGTCAAAGATACGAAACCTTTGAACGTGGGTTTGTGACTTTTGTCACAGTACTAAAACAATTCTTTATAAATTATGGCAAGGGCAACCACAAGCGTAAACCAGCCAAAGCCACGTTTCAACTTTTGGCCACTTATAAATTTTGAAGCATAAACGCCAACAACGATGCCAACAATAGCAATTAATGTAAAGACTAGTAAAAATGGCCAATCGATCGTTCTACTTTGAAGATCACCCGTAAACCCTATTAGGGAGTTGAGCGCAATGATAAATAAGGAACTTCCAATAGCGGTTTTCATGGGTAATTTTGCCAATAAGACCAAAGCTGGAATAATTAAGAAACCGCCACCCGCGCCAACAATTCCTGTGAGTAAGCCCACAAATACCCCGATGAGAATTAAAAAAGGCAGGTGTACTTTATTGCTTTTTTCTTCGGGATCAACGTCCATTTTAGACCAGATCATGGACACCGAGGCCAATAACATGATAAGGCCAAAAAAGGCCATGATAAAAAGCTCTTTGGAGATGCTGAAGCTATTATTTTGGAACACAACTTCAGGAATTGCCGGCACCAAATACTTTCGTGTAATATAAACTACGGTAAACGCAGGGATGGCGAAAACGATGCCTGTTTTAAAATCAATAAGATGCTTTTTGTAATTTTGTATGGCACCAATCGTGGAGGTGCTGCCTACCACAAAAAGTGAATACGCAGTGGCAGTTACAGGATTGAGACCAACTAAATATACCATTACAGGAACGGTAATTATGGAGCCACCGCCTCCTGTGAGTCCTAAAACAAGACCAACAGCGAAAGCGCCAATATATCCTAGAATCGTATATAGTTCCATTTAATGAGGTAATTTATCTTTCAAAACACCGTAAACGTAGGTCCCTAAAATAGCTGCAGCAATGACAATAAGCATAGAAAATACGCCAGATCCCAATAAAATATACATTGGGCCTGGGCAAGCGCCAGCTAATGCCCAGCCTAATCCAAAAATACTGCCTCCAATTAAATACCTCTTAATACCTTTATCTTTGTTCGGAAGGTCCATTAGCCCGCCTGAAATATTCTTAAACTGAAACTTCTTGGCAATCCATAGCAGTATCATTCCTGTAAGTACTGCAGTGCCAATAATGCCATACATGTGGAAGGATTCAAATTTGAACATTTCGTAAATTCGGTACCACGAGACTGCTTCCGATTTAAAGAGGATAATTCCAAAGACAATTCCAACGAGTAAAAATTTTATACTTTTCATATCAACCAAAAATTAAAGGAAACAGTAAGTGAATCATAATTAAGCCGCCCAAGAAGAAGCCAATTACCGCGATGAGCGATGGCAATTGTAAATTGCTCAAACCAGTGATGGCGTGCCCCGAGGTACAGCCACCAGCGTAGCGGGTACCAAAGCCCACAAGCAACCCTCCAATTATTAAAATAGCCATGCCTTTGACGCTCCATACCGCATCCCAGCTATAGAGTTCTGGAGGTAGCACGGTGTCTCCCGCGTTCTCAAAGCCCAATACCGAAAGGTCACTTATCGTTTTAGGATTTAAATCCATTGCAACCGGTGCCGAAAGATAAAAATGAGCTATAAAACCGCCCAGTATAGCGCCAAGAACCACTATGAGATTCCAGCGTTGTGCTTTCCAATCGAAATTAAAAAAATCTGTTTTTTTACCTGCCCCGCCAATGGCGCAAAGCGTGCGTAAATTGGAAGACATGCCAAAGGTTTTTCCGAAATAGATGAGCGTGAACATCACGATTGCAATGAGGGGACCTGAAACATACCAAGGCCAAGGTTGAAGAATGTATTCCATGCGTACAATTAATTTAACTGCAAATGTAACGGTACTTTATGGGTTCTTATGTAATATATGTTACTTAGAAGTCTAAAACCTCAATTCTATTTCTGCTGAGTTTGATTTTCTGATCGTTTTCCAATTGCTTCAAAAGTCTTGATACAACAACGCGAGAGGTATTGAGATCTTCCGCGATATTTTGATGGGTTTTACTAACGATCGTGTTGGCATTAAGCTTCACTTGATTGATAAGATATTTAAACAGGCGCTGGTCCATTTTCATAAAGGCCAAAGTGTCTATAGTTTCTAGCATTTCATCAAAACGAACTTGATAGGATTGTAGAATAAAATTGCGCCAACTTTGGTTAGTGTGAAACCAAAGGCTCATTTTCTCATTGGGGATCATTATTACAGTGGCATCTTTTTCTGCAACAGCTCTTATTTTGCTTTTAGATTTGGCCATACAGCACGTAAGTGACATTGAGCAAGTATCGCCAGACTCCAGAACATACAGCAAAAGTTCGTTGTCATGGGCATCTTCTCGCAACACATTGATGTTCCCTTTTATCAAGAGGGGTATATGGGTTATCGTCTGGCCAATATCCATAATGAGACTATTTTTTTTGAAAAATTTTAACTGTCCTTCGAGGCCTATGGATTGGAGCAGCGCGTCGTCAAATTGAAATTGAAAAGTGGTAAGAAGTTCTGGCGGTATCATGGGGTAAAAATAAACAATTTCAATTTTGGATTAAATTGTTTGGAATGTTTTTAATAAATGTATTATATTTGCACCCACTTAAAAAGGCCTCGTGGCGCAACTGAATAGCGCACTTGATTACGGCTCAAGAGGTTACTGGTTTGAATCCAGTCGAGGTCACTATAATACTTTAGCTGAAAGTATTTAAGCCACACAATTCATAAGAATTGTGTGGTTTTTTGATTTTTAGACGTATCATATGTGATGTAATTTAGAAGCCGCTAGACACTATATATTGATTTAAATATGCTATTTTTAATAGCGATGAAACTATATTTATTAGATCGAAGTAATTCAACTTCGGCCATTTCCATTATAAAAAATAGCCATGCGAATTTTCTAAAAATATGGCACTACCATCCAGAATTGGAATTGGTGACCATTCTCAAAAGTAAGGGCACGTGTTTTATTGGAGATAGCATCCAGAAATTTCAGCCCAAGGATGTTGTGCTCATAGGTAAGAACCTTCCACATATGTGGTTAAATGACCCTGAGTATTTTCAAGAAAACAGCAGCTTAAAAGCCGAAGCTATTTCTGTTCATTTTAAGGAAGATTTTTTAGGGAACACATTTCTGCAACTCCCAGAAATGGAGCCCATTGTTGCTCTTTTTAAAAAGGCCGAGCAAGGTATTCAATTTAGGAATGTTCCAAAAAATTTGCGTCAATTGATTATTAGCCTCAATAAGGAATCGGATTTCAATAAAACTTATCTATTTATTTCAGTATTGCATCAATTGGCTCTGCATAAGGATATTAAATTATTGGCAAGTTCTGGTTATGTGGCAACACAAAAACTTGAAGAACCGAAACTATCAAACCAAGTGATTGCTTATATTTTTAAGAATTTCAATAAGGATATAAATCTTAATACGGTCGCAGATATTGTGAATATGAATCCATCGGCGTTCAGCAGATCTTTTAAGCGCGTACATCGCAAGACGTTTTCAAAATACATCAACGAAATTAGAGTGGGGTATGCTTGCAAACTGCTTATAGAAAATGAATTAAATGTCGCAGCGATCGCCTATGAATCAGGTTTCAACAACTTGTCTAATTTCAACCGACAGTTTAAGGAAATCAAAAAGATGTCGCCTTCAGCTTATGTGAAAAAGCATAATATTTATACAAATTAATCATTCTATTAATGCCAAGTGCAAAAATAGTATTGGTTTGAGTTAAATTTTCGGTTGATTTGTTGCATTGCATCTTTTAGATTTGTAAGAGTATAAAGTAGGAGAATTGGAATCTTTAAAGATTGCAACTAAGTTCCACAAGACTACTTATTAGCAGATGAAAAGAACAATTACCATAACAGAGGTCTTAACCAAAGATGTTCGTTTTCCAACCAGTGATGCTTTGGATGGTTCTGATGCCATGAACCCTGATCCAGATTATTCGGCAGCCTATGTCATTTTAAAAACCGACCATCCAGAATTTGAAGGTCATGGATTAACCTTTACCATTGGACGAGGCAACGAATTGTGTGTTGCAGCAATCAAGTCGTTAGCGCACTTGGTTATTGGTAAGACATTGGAGTCCTTCACAAACAATATGGGCGACTTCTGGAAGATGATTACAGGAGATAGTCAATTGCGTTGGTTGGGTCCAGAAAAAGGCGTGATTCATTTAGCAACAGGTGCTGTAGTAAACGCTGTTTGGGATTTATATGCTAAAGTTGAAGGCAAACCACTTTGGAAATTGATAGCAGATATGTCTCCAGAAGAATTCGTGAAATGTGTTGATTTCACATATATTACAGATGCAATTACACCAAATGAAGCCTTGAAAATCCTAAAAGGACATGATGCTACAAAGCAAAACCGTATCCACGATTTACTAAAAAATGGTTATCCTGCTTATACTACTTCTGCTGGTTGGTTGGGATATAGTGATGACAAAATGCGCAGATTATGCCAAGAAGCAAAAGCAGAGGGTTTTAAACATATGAAAATTAAGGTGGGTTCAGATCTTCAGGATGATATGCGTCGTGCCCAGATAATTAGAGAAGAAATTGGGGACGATCTTCAATTAATGATGGATGCCAATCAAAAATGGGATGTAGATGAAGCCATTGAAAATATGGCATCGCTCAAAAAATTCAATCCGTATTGGATTGAAGAACCTACAAGTCCAGATGACATTTTAGGACATGCAAAAATTGCAAAAGCAGTCGCGCCAATTAAAGTAGCAACTGGAGAACATTGCCAAAACCGTGTCATGTTTAAGCAGTTAATCATGGCAGATGCTTTGCAAATTTGCCAAATTGATAGTTGTCGCGTTGGGGGTGTCAACGAAATTCTAGCCATTTTATTGATGGCAGCAAAATATAAGGTACCCGTTTGTCCGCATGCTGGAGGGGTTGGCCTCTGCGAATATGTGCAGCATTTATCAATGATAGATTATATCTGTGTCAGTGCAACCATGGAAGACCGAATTATTGAATATGTAGATCATCTACACGAACATTTCTATGAACCTGTTGTAATTAAAAACGGTGCTTATATGCCACCAACACAACCTGGTTATAGCATCACAATGAAATCTGACTCTTTAGAAACTTACAGTTTCCCTAATGGAAAGGTTTGGACTAAAAAATTACAATTAACATAATATGGTATTCAGTTTAAAAGGAAAAACAGCCATCATTACAGGTGGCGGAAGTGGAATAGGAGCAGCCATTTCGACAGTATTTGCGAAGCAAGGTGCACATGTTTGTATTTTGGATTTTAATGCTCATAATGGTAATGCGATTGTTTCTGAAATTCAAAAAGAAAAGGGCGCCGCCAGTTTTTATCCTTGTGATGTGGCCAATCAAGAACAAATGGACATCATTTTTAGTGAGATTGCTAAAAGCCATAGCATTGATATTTTGGTTAATAACGCAGGTGTAGCGCATGTTGGAAATATTGAGAACACCAAGCTTGATGATTTAGATCGCTTATATGATGTTAATATTAAAGGTGTTTATAATGGAATGAAGGCAGCAATTCCACATTTTAAAAAGCAGAAATATGGGGTTATTGTGAATATGGCATCCATTGCATCGTGGGTTGGGATTTCAGATAGATTCGCTTATTCAATGACGAAAGGCGCTGTTTTAACGATGAGCTATTCTGTAGCAAAAGATTATGTTGCGCACGGGATTCGATGTAATACCATTTCTCCAGCACGCGTACACACGCCCTTTGTTGATGGATTTATAGAGCAGAATTATCCAGATAATCAAGATGAAATGTTTGAAAAACTTTCAAAAACACAACCAATCGGGCGGATGGGAAAACCTGAAGAAATAGCGCATCTTGCTCTATACCTGTGTAGTGATGAAGCCTCATTTATTACAGGATCTGATTTTCCAATTGATGGTGGATTTATTAAATTGAATGGATAAAATCCTAGTTTCTGAGAAGGGAACAATGATTACAATTTTTGACACTTGCAGCAATAGACATACAAATATATGTTGCTTTGAAAATAGCAACAGTTAATGCGATTTAAAATACCAATTAAAAAAATAATCATACCATGAAGCTTATTAGATTTGGATTAGAAGGCCAAGAAAAACCAGGACTTCAATTAGAAAATAAACGTATAGATGTTAGCAAATTTGGCGAAGATTATACCGAAAAATTCTTTGAAACTAACGGTCTGGAACGGTTAAAAAAGTGGCTGAAATCCAACGAGGAATATTGCCCAACTGTTGCTGATGAGGTGAGATTAGGTTCACCAATAGGAAGACCTTCAAAATTAGTTTGTGTAGGTTTAAATTACGCAAAGCACGCTGCTGAAACAGGAAGTAAAGTGCCATCAGAACCTGTTTTGTTCTTCAAATCGACCACCGCTATTGTAGGTCCAAATGATAACGTTGTCATTCCAAAGAACAGTGCAAAAACCGATTGGGAAGTAGAATTGGCAGTAGTTATTGGTAAAAAAGCCTCGTATATTTCATTGGAAGATGCAGACGATTATATTGCGGGTTATGTGTTGCACAACGATGTATCTGAACGTGCATTTCAACTTGAAAAAGAAGGTCAATGGTGTAAAGGAAAGGGTTGCGATACGTTTGCGCCTTTAGGACCTTTTTTGGCCACTAAAGATGAAATTGCAGACCCAAATAACTTACACCTTTGGTTAGAGGTCAATGGCGAACGTTTACAAGATTCTTCCACCTCAGATTTTATTTTCAACGTTCAAGAATGTGTATCTTACATTAGTCAATATATGACTTTACTGCCTGGAGATGTCATTTCCACAGGCACCCCATTTGGCGTTGCCTTGGGTTTTCAGCCACAGCGCTATTTAAAGTCAGGAGACGTGATGAGATTAGGGATTGAAGGTTTGGGCATTCAGGAACAAAAAACAGTGGCCTACCAATAAGATGAAAATTGATGCACATCAACATTTTTGGCAATTTAATCCTAGGAGAGACTCTTGGATTACAGAGGAAATGGATGTGCTAAAACATGATTTTTTAACTGAAGATTTGCAACCGCTGTTGCAGCAACATCAATTTGATGGTTGTGTGGCAATACAAGCCGATACTTCTGAAAATGAGACCAAATTGTTATTGAATTTAGCTAAAAAAACCAACTTTATTAAGGGTGTTGTGGGTTGGTTGGATTTATGTAATGATACGATTGTGCAGCGCTTGGAATACTATTTACAATATGATAAACTAAAAGGGTTACGACATATCTTACAGGCTGAAGCTGCGGGTTTTATGCTTAGGAAGGATTTTCAAAATGGTATTTCAGCTCTAGAAAAATACAATCTCACCTATGACCTTTTGATTTTTCCCCATCAAATGGAAGAAGCTATTCAATTGGTTAAAATTTTTCCGAAGCAAAAATTTATATTGGACCATTGCGCTAAACCTTACATCAAAGATGGAAAGATAAAAGCGTGGCAAGCTCATATGGAAGCGCTTTCAAAATTTGAAAATGTGGCTTGTAAAATTTCAGGGTTAACCACAGAAGCCAATTGGCAATCATGGGGCAAAAGAACGATTAAACCTTATCTGGACGTCGTTTTTGATGCCTTCGGAAGCAAAAGATTACTATTTGGAAGTGATTGGCCCGTGAGTCTATTAGCAGGGAAATATTCGGAAACTGTTGCGGTTGTTGAAGATTACATCGCAGAATTTTCTAAAAATGAGCAACAACAAATTATGGGTAACAACGCCAAAAACTGGTACGAACTAAAAGACTGACGTTATGGATTTAAAACTTAAGGATAAAGTGATTATTGTTACCGGTGGATCAAAAGGTATTGGCCATGGCATTTGCAAGGTGTTAGCTCAAGAAGGTGCCATCCCAGTCATTGTAGGCAGAACTGAATCTGATGTTTTGGCAGCTGTTCGGAAAATAAAGGAGAATGGGGGTCAGGCATTTTCTGCTATTGCTGAATTAACAGATAAAGAGGCTTGTAAAAAAGCTGTTGAAAGCGTCATCAAAGAATTTGGGCGTATTGAGGGTTTGGTAAACAACGCTGGTGTTAATGACGGTGTGGGTCTAGAACATGGTAATTATGAAGATTTTATGCGGTCCATCCAACGCAATGTGGCACATTATTATGCCATGGCACACCATGCGTTGCCAGAACTTAAGAAAAATAAATCTGCTATCGTTAATATTGGTTCTAAAACTTCGGTTACTGGTCAAGGCGGTACCTCAGGTTATGCAGCAGCCAATGGTGCCAGAAATGCATTAACAAGAGAATGGGCGGTAGAATTATTGCCTTATGGAATTAGGGTCAATGCGGTGATTGTAGCAGAATCCTACACCCCGTTATACAAGAAATGGTTGAATACTTTTCCAAATCCTGAAGAAAAATTAGCGAGCATAACTAAACACATTCCGCTGGGAAACAGAATGACAACGGATTTGGAAATCGCAAACACCGTCGCCTTTTTGTTGTCTGAAGCTTCAAGTCATACTACAGGACAACTGCTTTTTGTAGATGGGGGATACACACATTTGGACCGTTCATTATAATGACGATGAAAGCAATAAAGCAACCCATAGTTTCAAAACAGATCCTCGTCCCTTTTATATTAATAACCTCGTTATTTATGCTTTGGGGCATTGCGAATGATTTGACCAATCCCATGGTTTCGGCCTTTAAAAAAGTAATGCCAGAACTTTCTAACACCGAAGCGTCTTTGGTGCAATTCGCCTTCTATTTCGGTTACTTTTTTATGGCCTTGCCCGCAGCATTATTTATTAGAAAATACAGCTACAAATCTGGAATTATCGTGGGGCTATTACTTTATGCCATTGGTGCATTTTTATTTTACCCCGCAGCAAAATTTGAAACTTTTACGTATTTTTTGATTTCATTATGGATCATGACCTGTGGATTGGCGTTTTTGGAAACCACCTCAAATCCGTTGATTTTAGCATTGGGCCATAAGGAAACCGCCACACGACGACTTAATTTAGCACAAGCATTCAATCCTTTGGGCTCTTTGACGGGAATGGTCATTGCCCAAGTTTTTATTATTGATGCCTTGCGTTCAGACGATGTTTCTGCGGAAGCGTATCAAGCATTGACAAGTTCAGAATTAGCTGCCATTCGCGAAAATGATTTGAGCGTTATAAGTTTGCCATACATAGCTTTAGGTGTTTTGGTATTGGTTATTATGGCTGCCATTATTGCGGTAAAATTTCCGAAGATAGAAGCGCATACAAAAATTGCACTTTCCAAAACCTTTAAAACTTTGGCCAAAAACAAAAGGTATCTTATGGGCGTTGTTGCCCAAATATTTTATGTTGGTGCGCAAATTATGTGTTGGACATTTATCTTTCAGTATGTAGATAATTTAAATGCCTCTTTAGCAGCAGAAGAACAATTGACAGCCACTTGGTTTAATGTAGGCGCAATGCTGTTATTTCTTTCAGGGCGCTGGCTTGGCACGCTTTTGATGAAGCGCCATAACCCGTCAAAATTGTTGCTTATTTTTGGTATAGGTGGTGTAATAACCACAGCCATTACGGTTTTTATTGGTGGTCATCTAGGATTGTATAGCTTGGTGGCCACATCCATTTTTATGAGTATTATGTTCCCGACCATTTATGGAATTTCATTAAATAATATGGGTGACGAAGCCAAAATTGGTTCTGCTGGGTTGGTGATGGCCATTGTTGGTGGTGCCTTGTTGCCTGTTTTACAAGGAAGAATTTTAGATATTGGTGGTTCAGGATTGGGGGATTCAAAAATCCTGGGATATATTCCTGAAGTTAATTTTTCCTTTATCCTTCCGCTGATTTGTTTAGCAGTTGTGGCCATTTTTGGATATAAAACCATGAGGAATGAAAACGTATAGACACTGTTTTGCACTCGATTTAATAAATGATGCTGAAATGATTTTAGCCTATAAAAAGCACCATGAAAGGGTGTGGCCCGAAATTATCAAAAGTATTAAAGACTGCGGTATTGTAGGTTTGGATATTTATTTAGTTGAAAATCGTCTGTTTATGATTATGGAGGTTACTGAAAGATTTTCATTTAAAGCTAAAGCCGAAGCAGATTTAGCCAATGAAAAGGTTCAAGAATGGGAAACTTTAATGTGGAAGTACCAGAAAGCATTGCCAACTTCAAAACCCAACGAAAAATGGCGACTCATGGAACATATTTTTCATTTCGATTGAGAAATGCTAAAAGTAAATCCTTCAATACTCTGAAGTTGATAGAAGGGTTTATAAATAATTATGAAGAGGAATTCTTGAGTTAGAATTTATTCGATTTTAATTTCAGGTTCATTATCTAAATAGCCCAAGGATTGCAGAAATTTATCGGTCTCAAATACAGTTTTCTTATAATACTCAAAGTTATTATGATTGAAGAATCCATGAGGCTCTCCTTCATATAATTTAAGTTCACATCTACTGTTAACTTTTTCCATTACCATTTTATAGTATTCAACAGTTTCTACCGGAATTAGGGCATCGTGGGTGCCTAGAAAGATAATAGTTGGTGGTGCACCTTTCTTTATATTGTGCAGAGGCGAAAAGTTTTTATAGTCGTTTCCAATTCTATCAAAACCATAACCGCCGGGTCCATTATCAATAACCGGATTAAAAAGCACTAAAGCATTCGGAATACAACTAATAGATAGGTTATCTGAAAGTTCATTATAATCATCAATTAATGCTATTGCTGCTGCAAGATGCCCTCCAGCAGAACCACCTGCTGCAACAATTTTGGAAGTATCAATAGAAAATTCATCAGCGTGTTCTCTAATAAATCGTATAGCCGATTTGGCATCTTTTAAGGATTCGAAAGGTGTTGTGTGTTGTCTGTTTTTTACCCTATAATCTACCGTGAAACAAATCATCCCTCTTTGCGAAAAATAGTTGGCTTGTGGTTCAAACTGTTCTATAGAACCACTATTCCAACCTCCTCCAAAAAAGAAAACAAATGCTGGATATTTTTTTTCGGGATCAACTTTTAAGGGTCGGTAGACTTTCAGCACTAATTTAGTGGAATCAATTTGCTTGTACTGTATTTCGTCTTGAGAATAACTAGTTGTATATACCAACAGTGAAATCATTAGTATGGAAAAAAAATGTTTTCTACGCATTGTACCGATATTTACATAATTGTATATTATTTTCATTTGTTTCTATAGGGTACTGTTCCCGTAGCATCCACTTTATACCCCCATTTCTCTATATAGTAAGCTCCTGGTAAAAATTCATCATCAAGGCGATTGAGTTCCTTACCAAGTAATTCATCTAAATTTTTAGCAATTGACTTGAAAGATGGATTTTCAATTAGATTATTTAATTGATAGGGATCTTCAACATTATCAAAAAACAACCATTCCCCAGATAAATCTTTAGCATAGGTATATTTTTTTGTTATTACTCCTCTAAATTCTTTTCCTCCTATGGCTCGATTCCATTGACCGAATGGTTGAATACTTGCAACAAGAGACGCTTTTCGATCGTCTTCTTTTTGACCAAGAATAACAGTCGTTATATCTTCGCCATCCAAATCATCAGGAACATTTAAACCTGACATTCCCAACATGGTAGGTAAAATATCCAAGGTATTTATTAAGAAATCACTCTTCTTGCCATTGTTTCCCATTAAAGCTGGATATTTAATTATAAAAGGTACTTTAGCCGATTCCTGATAAATTCTTTGCTTTTTGCTCTGCCCATGACTATTGATCATATCACCGTGATCTGAAGTAAAAACAAAAATGGTATTGTCTTCAATATTGCTTCTTTTAATAGCTGCTTGCAATTGCCCTATATAACTGTCAAGAGCAGAACAATGCGCATAATACCCTTTCAGTATAGCCTTTGTTTTTTCAGCTAAGTCATTGGGAACATTTGGTCTTAACTGTATATCTATGTTTTTATATAACTCTTGAAATTCTTTTGGGGCGGTGTTATAAGGTGCGTGAGGTGGACCCCACGAGAGCATCAATACAAATGGACTGTCATTTTTGGCGTGTGCCTCAATATAGGAAATAGCATCTTGCGTTTGAGCTGCTGCATCGTACCCTTTCCATGAATGCAGTTGATCATCATTTCCCCAATAATTTGAATTATTATATTCATGAGAACATTCTAATACTTCCCAATAATCAAAGCCTTGTCGCCTTTCTTTTGGTATAAATGCCGAACGCCCATTACCATCAACGTGCCATTTTCCAATATAGGCTGTGTCATATCCGTTCTGTTTATAAAGTTTTCCAAAACTCTGAGCATCTGGATCAAGAGAAACATCATTCATAAACATCCCATTTTTTAAGGGATATTGACCAGTTAACATCATTGCTCTGTGTGGAGTGCATACGGGGATGGTTGAAATGGCATTCATAAAATTCACGCCTTCTGAAGCAAGCTTATCAAGATTTGGAGTTTTTACATCTGGATTACCAGCATATCCCATAGATTCCTCCCGCCATTGATCGGCAAAAACATATACGATGTTGGGTTTTTTAATTTGGTTGGTTTGTTCAACTTTATCGCCACAAGACATAATGAATACTGATAGAAACAATATGAGAACTAGGTTTTTCATTTTATTTAGTTTAAAATTTGTTCATAGGGTAGAGGGTTTGCTATAGTGTTTCAGAAAATGAGTTGCAAGAGTTTGTGGTCTATTTCTAATCATGGTAAATGAGAAATTTATGCCCGTGATAATGCTTCGCAAACCACTAAGACTTTTGTTGGCTCTAACTCAAGTCGCTATTTTATTTAGCATATCTAGTATTTGGATACGGATTATAAGAATCTTGCATTACTTCTTTAACTTTTTCCAGATATTCAAATCCATACTTTCTATCGGGCAGCAAATACCCACCTTCTATCCATTCATTCCATGAGAAAATTGTAATCAGTTTTTGTTGATCAGGATGATTATCACAATACTCTTTTGCCTCTTGCAGAAATGCTGCAAAACTTTCGGGTGATTTATTGTAACGCACAATGTCTTTTTCTCCTTTTTGTGGAAACCTAGGCGTATCATCCCAGCCAATAGAGACATTTGTAAACATTGGAATCGATACGAGAGAATCCAGTTTTTTTCTGTTCTCTATAGCGCGAGACGCCCATTTGATATAATCCTGTTCACCCATCCAACCCCAATTATAATTGGTCAAACTATTCATTTGCAGTGTTTTATAAGTATATATCTTGTTCTGATCTGCCGAACCGGAAGTAATTGCCTGTATATGAAGCCCCGGAAAACCCGCTTCTTTTGTTTTATCCCTGAAATAATTTAGTGCTTCTAGGGTTTGGTCAATCCCACCAAGGCCCTCAATTAAGTTAGACAGACTAAATATAGAAAAGACAGGCATACCATCAATTTTATAATAATTGGGTTCTTTAAAGTAACGTGTGATTACCCTGTCAACAATTATCTTGAAGTTTTTCAAATCGACAGCGCCATGCCAGAGAGTTGTGTCAATATCTTTAAATTTATGAACGTTCCAGTAATTCTGTTTGACGTTATGGTTGGCCCACATGAGATAAAAGTTCATTTTATCTTTGTTAGGTGCTTTTAGGAACCCATCATTTAGCGTACTTTCTAGAAATGGCCCGTCATCGAACCAGTACCAATCAAAAATGAAGGTATTGACACCATGATCGGTGGCAGCATCAATCCATTTTTCCATTACTTTGGGATCATCGTCCATTTCATAACCCCATAAAGGTACTTTAGGTTGATAATGGCCTTCAAACCTTGCTGTTCCTTTTTTTATCATTTCCCATTCTCCGGTTTGTTCTGGCCAGAGCATATCCCCAAAACGCGCGTCATGATGCGCTGATGGCCAGACATAAGCTGCAACATCATAGTAGTGTGTGGTGTTTTCTTTGGAAGACGCATCGTTCTTGATGTGGTTTTTTTTGTTTTTATTACAGGAAACGGAGACTAAAAAAAGCGATATCACTAAAAGTGAAAAAAAGGTTTTATTGAATACTTTGTGCATTTTAGTGATGTTTTTAATGGTTTGTTATGTGAAACGCTTTCAATAGCTCTGGCATTATAAAATGAAGCTTAGAAGCTTTTGGGTGTGTCTTCTAGGTCTAAATACTATTAATTATTTAATGTTATTTATTCTTGTTTATTTTGCTTCAATAAAATTTGAATGTGTTGCCTTATTTCATCCGATTTTTGGAGTGCTTCAGGCATTGGTAGGCCAACCTTCATATCAGGTCTTTTATGACCAACCCATGTTAACCAGGAATCTTTCATGAGACGTTGGCGTTTTTCAACATCTCTCAATATTTCTTTTCCATGCTGACATTTGGAAAAAGCAGTTTCTATATTAGTTGCTTTTGCTAGCTCCGTTTCACTAAAATACAGCAGCATGTATTTTGCCATTAAGAAATGACCGATATTATTTGGATGTATCCCATCTTTTGCGAAAACAAAAGAGGCATCTTTAAGTCGCTGCTCCTCAAGATATTTTTTCATGGGCCAGTGAATGTCTATTACATCCCAATTGGAAGTGTAGCGATTACTCAATAGCCAATCGGAATATAAATCAAGCACATTGGCATAAGCTGCGCCTTTACGTTCATCATATATTGGCGGTGTGATATGAATTATTGGGACTCCAAATTTTTGAACTTCCTCATGGAGCCAATTAATCCCCTTCTTAAATTTTTCAAACCGGTTGTCATCATAGGGCATATAAATGCCATCATTCATCCCGTAGCATGCGAGGACCAAATCGGGTTTTGTTTTGCTTAATATTCTATCCAATCGTTCATGCAAATCAGGTCGGGGAAATCTACCCTCGGCATGATTGGGCTCCGTAAGGCCTGAGACGGTTTCACTCGGTAAACCCATATTTATGAATTCAAAGTGTCTTTCGGGGTAGTTGATGGTCATATAAGCTTCTATATATTCAATATATGTGCCTTGGTAAGTGATGCTGTTGCCCAAAAACACAATTCGCTTGACACTATCTTGAATTTTATAGGATTGCGAATACGATTGAATTTGACATCCAATTACAAAAATTATTAAAAACACTCTCCGGATCATCGTATTTATTTTGTTGTTATTTACAACATTAGGTTTTCGCTCATTTCGTTTTAAAGAATTAAATCTTACTGCTCTCAATTTCAACTGTTATTATTTGCTACTAATCAATTGCCTGTTTTTATTTTATTGATGTCTCCATAAATGCGCATTTTTGGATGAACCACAACCGCTCTATATTCATACTGCGTGTTTTTCTTAAGATTATTTATTTGAACAGAAAATTCACCCTTGTCATTCAAGTCCGTAAATGTTGTAGTATCCCAATGGGTTTCATACAGATTTTCAACAAAACCAGCATAAGGGCGATATTCAAAACCAAATTTTAATTTTTCATCATCACCCGTTTTTAATAGTTCTCCGTTAAGTACTAAATTGTTTTTCACGGTTTTTCCGTCACCTGTTTTTACAACAGGGGGGGAGAGTGCCGGTTCAATATTCTCCATTTTCACAACAATAGGGTTAGGCCATTTATTGTTGTTATAGATGCGTTGAGCACGAACAACAGAAATATGCAGACCATCATCTTTAGAACTAAAGGAGGATTGCGCATCTTTATTTGGGGCATATTCCACCACTTTGTCGTTCTGTCCAAGAACACTAATTTTAGTTTGCAGAGTACTTTTAACTGAACCTAAAACAAACTCCTTCCTTTCTCCCCGGATCCAATCTGGATATCCAGTAATTATGGCATACACGGTATTCTTGTCTTTTGAAGCAGTAAACCAAATGTTCTCTTCCTTAAGAATTATCCATGGGCGAACATTTAAAATGCATTCTTGATTTATAAAATACCAGGCGGACAATTCTGTTAGGTTTCTTGACTCTGGGTCTGGAATTTCGCCAAAAGGATCCAATCCAATATTCAACAATAAATTTCCTCCTTTAGCTCGAGTTTCTATCAACATCTCAATCACTCTTCCAGCTGATTTTAAATTGTCATTTGTGGGTTTGTATTGCCATTGTGTTCCCATTGTAACGCATGATTCCCATAAATTATCGTTCGCCACACCTGGAAGCTCTTGTTCTGGCGTACTTATAGCACCTCGAGTAATCACTAAATCGGGTTGTAAGTTCCATGCTTCATCTTTGCAGGCTTCGTTAGGATTTCCGTCTATAAATAAAATGTCAATTTTTCCATAACTACTGAACAACTCATTGGTTTGACGACGAATTAAATCATTATATTTTTCTAGAGTTTTATCGTCTAGATCCAAACCGTTTCTTGTAACTGTAATACCATTATCATAGAGGAATTTGAAATCCTCGGGGGAATAATAGAGACCAACTGCCAACCCAGCCTTACGAACAGCGTCTACGTATGTTTTTAACAAGTCCTGTTTGTACGGGGTATTGGTAATATTAAAATCTGTGGTTTTTGTATCCCACATACAAAAACCAGAATGGTGTTTGGCGGTGAAAACCACATATTTCATTCCTGCGAGCTTGGCTTGACGGGCAATTTTGTACGGATCAAAATCTGTTGGATCGAATGTTTTGGGTAGTTCATTAATAAAACGATTTGTGTAATCATCTGAAGCACCAACCATAGAATGGCTAATAACCACTCCCAACTGACTGTCTATACTCCAATGTATAAACATACCAAACCCTAAATCTCGCAACCATTCTTGGCGTTCAGGGATATTTCGATTGGATTCCTGTTGTTTTGCATGCTCCGCTAACTGAGCTCTTACGTTTGTTACCATAAAAATTGCAGTCACAATTAAACATAGCTGTCTGATTTTCATAGTTTTATTTTTTTAAATTTTCATTTTTTGACATAGATGAAACTGATATTTTAAACTGAGTGTGGCGAATCTTTTTTATAATACCTTGTAATTTTTATAAACTCATATTGGGGTTTGGAACAATTTTATTTCCATACATGGCATCTAACCCCATTTGTACACAAATAGCTGTTTTTGCACCGGTAACAATATCTGATTTAGGTTGTTTACCTCGAGAGATAGAATCTGAAAAATCTAGTAATGCTTGTTTACTTGGGTTTAAATGCTCCAAATTTAGAGACATCCCTTTTTCATCATTCCATTGAACTGTAGCTCCACTCACGCCATCTATATCTTTCACTTCTTTTCTTTGATTCCCTTCAGGATAAAACCAAGCATTTTCAGTATCTATGATGATGGTGCCTTTGTCTCCCAAAATTTTTATTTGGTAACCGCCTTTAGCATTATTGGTTAAACAGGTGAATTTTGCTGTAACACCGTTGGCGTAAGAATATAACAAATGCACGTTGTCATAAGTTTCCCTACCATCTTTCCAGTAATCAACGCCTCCTACACTCATAACTTGATTTGGTGTTTCATCAAGTACCCAATTAACAAAATCAATTTGGTGGGAGCACAGTTCGGCAGTTAGACCGCCTGAGAATTCTTTATACATTCTCCAATTAATGGCTTTTTCAAGTTTAGGATCTGTAACGGGAAACCTCCAATTTCCATGACGATTCCATTGACACTCAAAGGCTGCTATTTTTCCTATTTTTCCTTCTTTTATTAATTTTACTACTTGCGTGTATAATCTTGAACTATGGTATTGATGTCCTGTTTGAAAAATTTTATCAGAACCTTTTACCGTTTTAATTAACTGTTCAATACTATCATATCCTTTTGCCAATGTTTTTTCACAATACACATGCTTACCTGCATCTACAGCATCAATGGCTATGTGTGAATGGGTACTAAATGGTGTTGCAATTATTACTGCATCTATAGTTTTATTATCTAATAATTTATGGTAATCTGCATAGCCTTTAGCTTTATTACTTACTCTTGAAAGCCCTTCATCTAAACGAAAAGAAAGCACATCACAACATGCAGAAACGTTTATATTTTCAATTGAATTCATCACAGATATTAGCCCTTTGCCACGATGTCCTGTTCCTATAACCCCAATATTAATGGGGTTTCCAGGATTTGTCATTCCCATAGTGCTATACACATATGAAGAACTAATAACTGCCGCAGAGGCCATACTTGTTTTTTTAATAAATGTTCGTCTTTTCAAAATTTATAATTTTGGTTCCCATCCAGGTTCGTAGGTCCTGGACCATAGTTTCATTGCATCTCTATCAAATATTCTGCCCGTGGTGTCATCAATCTCAAAAGATTTTCCTGTTCTTGAAGAAATATTGGCGTAATGCGTTAACATTTGTGAAATAGCTCCTTGTTGAATAGGGGAGTTAAGTGTTTCCTTTCCTCTTATAGTCTCAAAAAAGTTCAAGGCATGCACAGTTGACATATCACCGCCTCCTCCTAATGCTAAACCTGCTTCACTGCTGCCAGACTTCACTTCTTTTATTGACTTTCCACCAAGATCGAACAATGCATAGCCTTCTCTGTCTACAAACACAGATCCTTTTGAGCCATAGATTATTGTGCCTCTGCCTTTTCCGTATTTATTGTATCCATTTCTGCTATTGCCATCCCACTGGATAATTTTATCACCAGAAAATTTGAAGGTTGCTTCCATGGTATCGTACATTTCCCAACCGTCATTTTTAAATTGGTTCTTTCCAGAAATGACATCCACATATTCCGGATAATTCACATTCAAAGCCCAACGAGCAATGTCTAATTCATGGGTGGCGTTATTACCCATTTCAGCGGTTCCGTAATCCCAACCATACCAATGCCAATTATAATCCCAAGTGTCATGCATATACTGTTTTCTTGGCGCTGGTCCTTGAAATAGATCCCAATCCAATCCCTCTGGTGGTGCTGCTTTTGTTGGAATAGGAACTTCCCCTCGACTGTTTATATAAAATGCGATGGCTTTATAAGCATCTCCAATGACGCCATTGTGAATATCATTAATAATTTCAATGGATTCAAGGGAGGAGCGTTGCTGATTGCCCATTTGAACTACCTTATTATATTTTTTCTGGAACGCCACCACGAGCTCACCTTCATGTGGGTTGTGGCTGCAGGGTTTTTCTAAATACACATGCTTTCCTGCCTGCATGGCCATACATGCGCCCGGAGTATGCCAGTGGTCTGGTGTTGCCATAAATACCGCATCCACATTCTTGTCTTCTAATACTTTACGAATATCATTTTCTAATTTGGGAGTATAATTTATTTTTTCTCCAAACCGTTTTGCTGCTTTCTCACGTTGACTTTTCATAACATCACAGAGATATAGCAGTTGAACGTTGCTATCTTTTCTGGCGACGGGATCGATGTAGGCGGAATACCGCCTTCCCAAACCTTGGATTGCTACATTTATTCGATCATTGGAGCCGATAATTTTGGAATAACTTTTTGCTGACATGGCGTTGATATTATTGCTTAAACCAATACCCACAGCTGCTAATGCTGTTTTCTTTATAAAATTTCTTCTATCTGTACTCATAATTATTCTCCTTTATCGTTTTCAAATGAATGAATTTTAATATTTTTAAAAGACACGTTGTCCCCATGATCTTGCAGAAGAATATGTCCTTTATCCGCTTCGCCAAAATGAGGCCACTTAGTATATTTACTTTCTGAAACCAGTTTTAAATATTCTGGGCTTTTCCTTTCGTACTCTAAAACCTTTACTCCATTTAACCAATGTTCTACATGATTGTTTTTGGATAGAATATAACCGCTATTCCATTCTCCTATTGGGTTGACGGGCTTATTAACATCTGCCTGTATCAGATCATATAAAGAGGCTAATGTTCTGCTGCCTTTATGATTACCCAATTTGGCATCTGGATGTCTCGCATCGTCTAAAATTTGATATTCTAAACCAATAGAAGATCCTTCTCCTTTATTTAAATCTGTATTAACATAATACTTAACACCACTATTGGCTACCTCGGTTAATCTAAAATCAAAACTCAATTCAAAATCTCCATATAAATCTTCTGTAACAATATCACCGCCTGCAGCAGATTCTTTTCCTCCTGATGCCAAAACGCTCAGTTCACCGTTCTCGATTTTCCAACCAGACTCAGGAAAGGCATCTAATTTTGCACCACGCCATCCCTTAGTGGTTTTGCCATCCCAAAGCATTTTCCAGCCAGTATCCTTTTCATCAACGGTGAGTTCGTTTTTTGTAGAGATAGCTTTTAAAGGTGTTTGTTTTGAATACTTCATGGGGTTATCTGTTATTATTTTAATGTTTTTCCACATGACGGTTTTTCCTTGATCTTTAGTGTTATTAATGCTGTGCACTTGCAATCCTATAAACCCAGAATGTGTTTTACCATCAATTAGATGCGCTGCTGGCACATTATTAATCCATGTTTTAATGGTGTCTCCTATAGCTTCTATTCGATAGTGATTCCACTCATTTTGTTTAAATGCTTTTTGAGCTTCACGATTACCATCTAAGGTAGTTAACCACTTTCGTCGCTGCTCATCATAAATACCAGCACTCCAACCACGCTTTGAAGGATCTATTTCAATTTGATAGCCATGTACTACACCATCTCTATAATAAGGCAAACTATTGGACCGGATCTGGATACCGGAATTCATGGTGGAATCTACCTTGTAATCTAATTCTAAAATAAAATCATCATAGTTTTTATTGGTAGTTAAAAAGGTGTTTGGGGTATTGGAAACCGTGGTCCCCTTAATAACACCATCTTCAACTTCATAAGTAGCCTTACCACCTTTGATGTTCCAGCCATCGAGCGTATTACCATCAGTTAAATTAACCCATGGTAAATTATCTTTCTTGGTTTCTCCACAAGAGATAAGTGTTAATACTAAAAACGCGACTGTTACATAGTTTATATTCTTTCGAAAATTCATGTGATTAAAATTTTAAATCTGTTAATATTAAAATGATTGATATTTAATAATTATATGTTTTCCAGGGGTTAAACGTATCGATCCAAAAGCAGAAGCTACTTTATTTCCATTAAGCATTAGTACTTCACCCGGTGATAGTTTTACGGAAAATTCCGCTAACATATTAGCAGGGATTTCTATGACATAGGTTTGCGATCTTGAGCTGTTAAACGTATAGCTCCCTTTGATACTCCCATGAACTGTTGGTACTTCAATGGCACTTTCTTTTAAGTCACTCATTTGAGGCTCTATATTGGCAATGCCAAATCCTGGTATTTTTGGTGTAATACCCCATAAACCTCTCACGATTGTATTTGCGGGCACTGCTCCCCAAGCATGGCTCCAATCTAAATTATTTTTATACTTAATATCCCATGCTTCTAATGTTATGGTTGATCCACTACGTATCATATTGTACCAACTTCTTTCATTAGTGCTCGCCAATAGTTGTAAAGCATAATCTCCCTCTCCGGCATTATATAACGCATCCATAAGATATTGAGAGCCATAAACACTACACGCCATACCTCTTGATTTAATAAAATTTACAACAGACTGAATATGTTCTTCAGAAACCATATTAAAAGCCAAAGGCAACATATTGGCATGTAAGGAGGCGTGCGCTGTGCCGATGCCATCTGTATAAATACCTCTTTCATTGTCAAACATAGTTTCGTTAACCGCTTTTTTTGCTTTTTGTGCTCTTGTTTCGAATTCTGTCGCTTCTTCCGTCTTACCTAAAACGCTTGCAAATTTTGCCATGATTTTCATGTTTTTATAGTAAAAGGCATTAACAACGGTGTTGTATGGTTTTAAAACATAGCCATCGCGTTCTCCTAGGTTTGAAGGATCGCCTCCCCAACCCGCAGATGGCCAGTCGACAATATCTGTAAGTGATTTCTTAAAGTCTTCTTTAAATCCCAGTTTTACCATATATTCAGGAGTAACTTTGGTTGAGGTAATCAAGCCTTCTTCATTGGCCAATTCATAAAGCGTTTTGTATTTTAATTTATCATAATATTTCTCTATTAATTCCGTATTTCCTGTGTACATATAATCGGCATAAAACATCAAAGCCATATGTTGCTGCCATTCTGTTGGCCATGTGGGATGCTCCATCAAATATTCAATAGTTCTTCTGGCCATGGCATATTCTCTATCCGTAGCGTAATGACTTAATTGATTTAAATAAGCATCTGCTTCATATGGGATGCGTTCTCTATCGCCATCTACATATAAACCATTAAAAGAAGTAGCCTTAATGGAATACTTACAAAGGTCCCAAACTTGGTTTAAAACGTCATTTGAACTTTTAAAACTACTGGCGTCCTCCTCCCAATAGGTATGAAAGGCTAATTGTTCAAAATTTTCTGCCGAAATTGGCTCTTGTGCGCCCTCAATCTCTGCATATCTAAAAGGCATCAATACAGGAAAACCATCAGGTAATGGCAACGCTCTATTTGGTAATGTATTTCGTTTGTCTGGTTTTAGGGAAAGTTGATATTTGGATTGCCCCGGTGTGACCTCCACTTGAATTTCTTGATAACGAATTTGACTCGTTTTAGGAGAGGTTCGGTTGATGTGTTGTCCGTTTAATTGTTCGCCTATGCTAATTGTTAAGGTATGCGGTGTTTTAGCTTTATACGTAAAATCAATGGTAGCGAAAGCTGCTTTCCCAAAATCCATAAAATAGGTGTCCCCTCGCTTTTGAAATATGATGGGTTTGATTTGATCTATTTGAAATTTGTTTTCTGAAGATATCATCCCATCTGCCCTCCCCACAGTAAATTCTTGAGATTCTGAATAATCTACCAAGCGGTTATCCTCATCCCAGTTACGAACCTTCCACCAGTACGTTTTTCCGATGTCTAATGGACTACCATCATATTCAATATTTGTAGATGTATTTGAGCGAACTTGGTCACTATCCCAAAGATCTCCTTTATTTAAATCAATATTCTGTTTTGAAGACGCTACTAAAATTTGATATGCCGATTGAGATACGGACTCATCGGCAATAACCCAACCAAATTCTGGTGTGGTATCTAAAATAGAAACGCCTTTAGGTTGCCTAATCAATTCAACAGATAAATCAGTTGGGGGATTTCTGAATTTATCACTGTATTTTTTAATTTTTTTGTTAGAATTAGCCCGTTGATTTAGTTCAAATGTCTTCTGTTTTGGATTATTTATTTCAAGTATCTGTGCAATCTGGTTGCCTTCGCAAACAAAGGCTTCAAAACATTGGACATCCACATAAAAAAAAGGGATAGTTGATTTTTGACTCTTACTTTGATTTTGCTGTGTAACAAGAAAGTTTAAACTACCTATTGAAAATAAAAGAGCTAAGAGAAGATTAGATTTAATCATAAATTGAATTTTAAATCTATGGGGATTAAGAATTTATAAAAACAGTTTTTTATAGTGATGCTAAAATTAATACATAAAAAATACTATAAAAACTAGAGTAGTAAACTTACACTTACTTGTCACAGATACCATCCTGTACTATCCTGAAACAATGATGGAGTTGAATAACGCTAAGCGCGCTGGAATATGATAATGAGTTTTCAATAGGGCATATTTTTTTAAATCAGATACATATTTGCTTGAATGGATACTTTATGAAAAAAAAAGCACGGATCCATGGATCCGTGCTAACTGGCTAACTCTCTTTAATTTGTCATGCCGAAATTTACAACAGAACACCTTAAAGTCAATAAAAACTGATCTATAAGTTGATCAGGAATTTTTTTCAATAAAATCAATGACCTTTATTAAGGCAGAATTTTAAAAATAAAGCACTAACAATTTTAAGAGGGTTTAAAACCATTGATTAATTAGTTCCACCCTGGGTTTTGTTCCAGTACTACATCTTTATTTCTGTCAATAGCCTCTTGTGGAATTGGCCACAAGTTAAAATCAAAGCTAAGCGTGGACAGCACAATATCTGGATGCAGGGAATATGTTTTAATTCTATCAGTGGCTACTGTTCCCCCCATCCTTAACAATGTATTCCATCTTCGCTCTTCTAAATAGAGCTCTCGGGCGCGTTCATCTAGAATATAATCGATATCTATATCTCCTGCGGTGGCTAGAATGTCGCATTGCGCACGAGATCTAATTAAGTTGATATCATTAGCTGCCATTTGACTATTTCCTTTGCGATAATAGGCTTCTGCTCTAAGCAAGATAGTCTCTGCTAAACGAATAGCATACGTGTCTGTCCATATATTGGTCCTGTTTTCACCGTTCTGAAGTCCTTCATAAATATCTGTATTAACTTTGTAGTATATAGGAAAAATCCGACCTTGATAATCCATATCCAAGATGTCTTGAGGGATTTGAGTTCCTAGGAGTGCTGGGTAATTAGGATCATTGTAATATACAATGCGACTAATGTTGTGTTCTGCATTTCGTTGATCTCCAGCAGAGATGCTTTCCTCCCAAATAATGTCTTCTGTTAATGGTGTTGGAGCATTGTATGCAACTCCTCTACCACCAGCATCTGCTCCTGTTCCAGTAAAACCAGTAAGAAATCGATATACTGGAGCATAGTCTCCTGGAAAATGTTTAACGTTACTGCCATCTCCATTTAAATAAGCGTCATAATCAAACTGTAAGGCCCAGATACTTTCGGTATTCCCATCGGAATAGTTCGTATTACCATTTCTGAACAAATCCCAATAGACGTCGGCTCCTCCGGTTACCGTATTTTCTCCGTTTACTCTTACTCCAAAACGTTGCGTCATTAGAGCATAAGGGCTACTATCTATAACATCAGAAGCATATGATATTGCTTGATCAAAATCCTCATCATTTGACGTTTCTGTACCGAGCGCCAAATAAAATTCACTAAGAAAGTGTTGAGCGCAAGCTTTTACTATTCTACCGCCTTGAGGATTAGTTTCTGGCAAATCATCAAGAATAGCTTCCAACTCATCAATAGCAAACTGGTAAGTTTCTGCACGGGTTGCTCTCACAAAATCGAATCTTGGCTCTTGCGATAATTCAGTTACGATGGGAACTCCTCCAAAAAGTTCTGCCAACATACCATGAGAGTAAGCTCTAAAAAATCTAGCCTGAGCGATGATATAATTTTTTGAAGCTTCAGAATCAAACTCACCTTGTAAATTCGCTGGATCTAAAACCGTATTTGCATTTTTGATGTTTGAATAGTAATACCTAAAAATTTCATTGATTTCTCCATTTCGGGCATTGATTCGCGTATAGTCGCTAAAATTGGTACTGAGTCTAAAATCTGGAGCATCAAAAAAGTCTGTACCCTTGCCCATTAATAGATCATTTTTACTAAAATTTCGTACTTGTTGATATATACTTATTAAAACTTGATCCAGCTGAGCGCCAGAAGTAAATATATTATCTGTCGTATAAAATGACTGTGGCTCTTCAGTTAGAAAGTCAGTGTCATCACACCCTAAAGAAATTAATAATAACATGAATAGAGTGAAAACCGGTGTTTTTATTTTGTGCATTTTCATAATTTTGAGTTATAAACGGGCTTTTAGCCCCATTAAATATGTTGATGGAACTGGGATAGACCCCTCAAGTGCTCTTCTACCTAATTCAGGATCTCCACCTCCATACCAATCCGTAAATACATGGAGGTTTTTAATACTTGTATAAATCTCGAGTGAACTTATTCCAATACCTTTAATAACGTCTTGGGGTAATTTATACGACAGACTAACGTCTTGAATTCTAACAAAACCGCGAGATTGCAATCCTAAATAACGGTTATCATCAAAAGTGGGACTTAAGTATTTTTCGCTGGCATTTTCAGGAGTCCACCAATCATGGTCTACCGTATTAAATTCAGCTCTATTGTCAATGGTGTTTTTGAGCGGATTATTACTCAAGTAATAATTATCTTTACCTCCACCGAACACTCCGGTAAGCAATACATAGAACGTAAAATCTTTAAACTCCAAGGTATTGGAAAAATTCATTCTAAAATTTTCAGGTCTATAGCCCAATATTTTACGGTCAAAATCTGCAGATATAATACCATCGGGAACACCATCTGGGCCACTTATGTCCCTATACATGGCGTCTCCTGGGGCTGCACCAGTATTTTCTATATACTCTATATCGTCCTCTTGCACCACACCAATATAATCGTAACCATAAATTGCGCCTAGTGGCTTGCCTATGAACAAGTTATTGCTGATGTCGTCGTCTTCTTTTCCATCTTCATCTAAATCATCGCCATATAGACTTACCACTTTATTCCTGTTTTGCCAAAAGCTTACGCCGGAAGACCATTTCAAATTTTTAGTATCAACGTTCACTGTTCGTAAACTTATTTCGATGCCTTTATTATCTACTTGTCCCAAACTGGATAAAATAGAGTTAAACCCTGTAAAAATTGGTATTTGTCGATTAAATATTTGGTCTGTTGTTTTGGAAAAATAAAAATCTAGATCTAAGAATACTCTATTGTTGAACCATGCAGATTGAAATCCTCCATTAAACGCTGTGGTTTTTTCCCAGCCTAAAATTTTGTTACCTAAACTGCTTTGTGCGACACCATATAGTAGGGTAGAAGGGGCATCTGCAAACTCATAAACATGACCTCCATTAGCTCCATTTTGTACTGTGGCCAATGTTTGATAGGGGGAGACCCCTTGATTACCATTGGTGCCATAAGATGCTTTAAGTTTTAGGCTATTAAGTATTTTCGAATCGTTTAAAAAGTTTTCTTCAGTAATGGTCCAAGCTCCCCCTATGGAGGAAAAATTACCCCATTTTGTTTTATTTCCAAAAACAGAAGCACCATCACGACGGGCAGTAGCAGTTAAATGGTATTTGTTTTTATAGGTGTACATTAAGCGACCCACATATCCAATATTGGATCTCTCTACAATATATATATCATTGGTTTGTGTTTCTGCAAACTGAATGCCATCAACACCTAAAAGTGTGTTTCCGTTTAAGGCAAAGTTACTACCAGTGGCGGTGAGTGTTTTATTATATTGATAATCTCGCGTGGCTACTAATGTAGCATCTATATAATGATCTCCAAACTGTTTCTTGTAGTTTAAAATATTATCCATGACATAGTTGCGAGTATTGGTTCGTTGGTTATAACCATTGGCACTGCTTAATCCTCTAGCTATTTCTGAATCGGAATATCTATCTATAAAAGGTTCTTCAGTTTGTTCTGAGATATAAAAACTTTCATAAGTAAATCGTTCGCGTATATTAAAATTAGAGTTAAGCGTATAATTAAATCGATAGGTTAACCCATCTACCATAGGCACTTTAACCAAGGCGTAGGTTGCCAATCGGAAAAAATTTCGTTTATCTACATCTTCAATGGTTCCGTCGGTTCCCCAAAGCGGGTTTGGGATCGATTGTCCGATAGGCCATCTTTCCAGTAAGGTTCCGGTATTCGAACTTGGGTTTTCTGGCATGGTTTCCCAACGGTAAGGATACGCCCAAGGTGGCAGTTGATAAGCTCTGCTAATATCTGCTACCACTCCCGCATAATCGTTATTATTATAGGTGCCATCTAATCCAACATCCAACCAATCTGTGATTTGTGTATCTAATTTTGAACGTACTGAAATACGCGAAAAGTCATCTCCAACAATTACTCCCTCATTTTCGATATATCCCCCAGAAAAATAGTAGTTGGTACCTTTAGTTTTTCCAGAAACAGCCACTTGTTGGTTTTGTGTCAACCCTTGACGTGATATTAAATCAATCCAATCCGTAGTATACGCCTGTTCATATAAGCGTGTTGCTGTAATATCATTAAAAATAATGTCTTCTGGAGAATCAACGCCTACTCGTTGAGCTATGTATTTTTCAGTCCATCTATCATAATCCATAAGTTGTGGCTTGTTCTGCCAAGTATTAACACCTATGGATGAACTAAAGCTAATGGTTGGAGTGTCAGTTTTTCCTTTTTTTGAAGTAATTACAATTACCCCGTTTGCAGCACGAGAACCGTATACTGCTGCTGCTGAAGCATCTTTTAAAACATCTAAAGAGGCAATGTCATCCGAATTAATGTTTGTTAAGTCTCCTTGGAAAATGATACCATCTAATACAATTAATGGGTCATTTGAGCCATTAATCGAATTTTGTCCGCGTATTAAAATATCAGGATTTGTTCCGGGCGAGGTTTGTACGCCAACATTAACACCGGCGACCGTTCCTTGTAAAGATTGTAGGATATTAGAATTTGGAGCAAGAGCGACCGGAGAATCTTCTAATTTTAGAGTAGATACAGATCCTGAAATGTCCTGTCTACGGGCGGTGCCATACCCCACAATGACTACCTCGTCTAAAGCCTCTGTATTTTCTAATAATACGATCGTAACATTTTGTTGATTATTAACAACAACCTCTTGAGTTATAAACGCTATATAAGAAACAATTAAAGTTGCGTTTCCATCGGCTATATTTAAAGAGAAATCGCCATTAAAATCTGACTGAGTGCCATTAGAAGTGCCCTTTTCAATAATTGTGGCACCTGGTAAGGGAGCACCATTGATATCAGTAATTTTACCTGAAATTGATTGTTGAACAATTTTCTTTACTATAATTTCAGAATTCCCCTTTGAAATTATAGCTCCTTTTTTATCTGAGTTCATCCCAAACGTAAGCAAAGAAAAGAAAAAGATAAAGATTTTTGTTGTGAATGAAAGAGGTGTCTTAATTTTCGAAAGATAACCCCAGGTTAGTTTAGTGTCCATATATTTTGATTGTTGAGTAATATTTAAGGTTAGTTAAATTTTTATGCTTCCCGAGTGGAGGTTTAAAATATTATAGATCTGGACTTCACTCTATTTCTAAATGTATTTCTCGTTGTAGTTTTGTTTAGAGATTTCATATTTTAAATCTTTTGTATTATTTGTAAGTTCAATAGGTCATGTGTAGGCATTTTTTTTAAACATTATTAAATCAATATTGGGGGATATAATTGCTTTTTAAAAATTTATTGATTTTGAGGTGACATTAAGTGAGTTTGGATTAAATATAATTTGTTGATGTAATCAAAAATAACTCAAATGATTTTTTTATCTATCCTGTACTATCGGGGTAAGTGGTTTAGAATCAATATCTGGTAGGTGTTAATTTTTCAGCAACTCTTAAGACCCCGTTTCTCTGTGTGTTAAGTGAAAGTTCACTTTAGGTTACGCGTTCCACTAAAGAAGCCCGAACTCCTTGTTTTTCTTTAAACTCTATTTAAATGTGGACACCATAATTCATAGAAATACGATCAAAACAAGGATCCATTTTTCTTCTGAAAATACTTGCTAAAAATAAGAAACAACACACCACACAACAACCACGACGGTAATGTGACGAACGAGAGGAATACGTCGAACTGAAGCGATATAAAGTAAAACACGCCAAAACTTATCCCCCAAGCCAATAGGACCGCCTTATTAAATTTGATGTTTGCTACTTCGGCATAGTTTTTTATGATACCATATTTTTTATGAAAAAAATGTTCAAATACGATGATGGCACCAAAGGGAGCCAATATGAATCCATAAAGTGCAACGAAGCCCAACAGCTGCATGGCGAATGCAGGAAACAATCCGGCAATGGTGGCAATGGAACCTGCAATGATGGTGACCCAAAAAGTAGAAACTTTTGGGATTATTGCCTGAAAAGCCAGACCTGCTCTATATATGGTTGGATTAGCAGTGGTCCAACCTGCCAAGACCACTGTGATGATTCCAAATATTCCTATGGCGTTATTTGCCAAAGGACCAGGTGCGACAGGAGGAGCTTCCCCATTTGCCAAATAGTTCAAGGCTTCTGGAGACTTTAAATAAACCGCATACAATAAGGCAGCAGCTATCCAAGCCATGTAATGGCCAACATACATTCCTGCAGCTGTGGTCCATCCAGAACTTGCCTTTTTCGCAAATCGAAATACTGACAGGTCAGACATCCCAACGTGCATCGCAGCGTTAGCAAACCAAGACCAAATCACTACGTGCCAAAAGGTGAATTTAATCTGTCCTGGGAAAGGCTCTGAGCCCTCGCCCCAGATATTCCAAAATTCAGAAAAACTCGAAACCCCCAATTGATTAAGCGCCACAATTGCGCAGGCTAAAAACGCCAAAACAATTACGGGAGACATCCAGTTCGCAGCTTTTGAAACCGTATCGTAGCCTTTTGATGCAATTAAAGAAATGACCGCGCCTATAATAACAACAATAATAACCCAAGTAGGACCGTTTGGCATGGTATCGGTCAATTTGGGCATTTCCATGTCAAATGGAATACCAACCGCTGTTGCAGATACCGTAATCATGGCGCCTGCCAAAAAGCAGAACAAAATCCCGTTTGCTAAGTTATAATAGGTAACCAACTTCTTACCGCATATTTTTTCCAACTGAAAATACAAGGTCAATTTGTTCTTCACCGCAATTTCCGCAGTTAAAAATCGCCAGCTCAACACCGCCAATAAATTACCTAGGAGCAGGCCGATAATCAAATCGAAAGCGCTCACGCCCGCGGTCAAAAATAAGGGCCCAATCATAAACTCGGTTCCAGCAGCATGCTCTCCAGCATACATGCCCACGAAACTTTTCCAACTTTTTAATTTTGATTGCGGTACAGGTTCTCTTTCAAACTCTCCACCAACAATCACTTCTATTTCTTCACTTTCAGCACTAAATTGTGTCATAATAATTGATTTTGAAGGGTTAAATTAAATGGTTGGGGAAATCTTGCACTTTTTCGCAACACAATTGATCCATGACTTGTTGCAGTTGTGTTTTTAGGATCGCTATGGTATGGTCGCCACCTTTTGCGCCCAATGCCGAAACCCCGTACATAAAGCTGCGCCCCATAAATGTAAACTTTGCGCCACTGGCCATAGCTCGAGCAATGTCTGGGCCAGAGCGCAAACCACTATCTATCATGACCGTAATTTGATCGCCATATTTTTTAGCAATACGCTCCAACGGTCTAATCGTAGATTCTCCTGCGTCTAGCTGTCGCCCGCCATGATTGGAAACAATGACGCCATCGATTCCCAACTTGATGGCTTCTTCCACATCGACCTCATTGGCAACTCCCTTCAATATCAATTTGCCTTTCCACATCTCTCGGATGGGCTTAATTTTCTCGGCATTCAATCGTCCCGAAAATGTTTGGTCCATAAACTTGCCCAGTTGTTTTAGATCCAAACCCTTGGGCATATAAGGCAAAAGATTTGCAAAACTGGGTTGCCCATACTTTAAAGTCTGTAAGGCCCAACTTGGTCGTCCCAAAACTTGAACCATATTGCTTAAAGACATTTTGGGTGGCATGGCCAACCCATTTCTTATATCTCTGGGACGGTAGCCAAACGATGGCACGTCACACAAAATAACGAGTACGGGACAATGTGCTGCAGCAGCCCTATTGATGATATCATCCCTCAGCCGATCTTCGGTTGGGTGGTATAATTGGAACCAAGCCTTGCCTTCTGTGAGTTCACTGGCGCGTTCAATACTGGTAGTGGTGACCGTACTTAGTATAAAGGGAATGTTGTGCTTTAGGGATGATTTGGCGAGAATCTCTGCTGCATTCGGCCACATGAGCCCTTGCAGGCCAATGGGGGAGATCCCCACGGGCGCGTCATATTCCATACCGAACAAATTGGTTTTCATACTAGAGCCATGGTGATTCCTGAGGTAATTGGGCTTGAGCTGCACTTCTCTCAACTCCGAGGTATTTCTTTTTATGTTCACATCCTCATTGCAACCGCCATCGAGATATTCAAAAGCAAATCTGGGGATACGCTGCTTCGCCCTAGTTCTTAAATCATCTATAGAAGGATATTTTGTGTTGAAATCTAATGCCATTTGTTGTTATTTTACAATGAAAGGGACGTGTTTTTTAAGCGAATAATTATTCTTTAAGAATTTGGAATTCAATTTGGAGTCTGAAATTGCAATGGCTGCCCCAAGGGCTGAACCTAAAGAGGAATCTGTTGTTCTTAGTTTTTTATCTCTAAAATAATGTGACAGCAACTTGACATAGACGTCGTTATCGCTGAAGCCTCCATCCACATAGAGCCTTTTGATCTTATCTTTGCCTATTACTTTCTTAATGCTTTTCAATTGCAGCAACACCAATTCGGTCATCAATTGATGGTAGGCATGTTCAAATTTATCGAAGGGAATCTTTGTTTCTGAAGGCATATCGGGATCTGAAATGCTTTCCCACTTAAAACAGTGCTGAAAATCCTTTATGATTTCAAAATAGCTGTCATAATCGAATTTTATGGACCGATGGTAATCTTCGCTCACCCCAAAGTACTGATCGAGTTTGCGTACCTGAATTTTATATTCGTTACCCAAAAATAAGCGGGTCGCCTTCACGGGCTTTCCGTTGATGCGCATGTAGTTTATAGCTTCCTTGTCTTCTACATTGTTGGAAATGGCCTGCTCAGCAAAGGGATTGAAGGCAATGCTCCATGTGCCCGTAGATACCAGCACAAAATGTTTCTTCACACTTCTCACATAGGGCAACAATGCCGAAGAACTGTCATGGATCCCCACCCCAATTTTGATGCGCTTCCCATTATAGTTCATGTTCACGCTGGTTTCCGTAGAAACAATAGGCGGTAAAATTTTATGGATGTTTTCTGCATAGACCCAATCATGGTAGTCCTTGGTTTCATAATTCCAAAGTGCGGTGTGGCAACCGATGCTGGTATACTCACTCAACGGAATCCCCGTAAACACATAGCTCAAATATTGGGGCAGGTGCAATGCGTACTTTATGTTTTTATAGACCTCCGGCTTGGTATGCTTGAGCCAATAGAGTTGAAGACCTGAATTCAATAAGCTTAAATCTGAACAGCCCGTAGTTTTTAAGAATGTTTCCCTAGGCCCATATGTTTCAAAAAAACCATCAATTATAGCATGATCTATGTGTTTGGTGTAATTATAAAGTGGCGTAAGGGGTGTTCCGTTCTCATCCAAATGGACAAAACTGGCGCCATAGGTCGAAAAGTTAATGGCCTTAATATCGTAAGCTTCCGAGGCCAATATTCTATTGAAAACCGTTTTTAGCCATTTCTGAAGGGTAACCAAATCTTCGGTAGGATAATTGTCTTCATCAACAATTTCATCAAATTTTATATATTCCTTGTGGACTTCCTGATAGTTTTCATCAAAAAGAAAGAATTTTTTATTTGTTTTTCCGATATCGAAAACTGCGGTTACCTTTTTTTTCATTTCATCAAATGGCTTATAAACCTGTAGCAATATTATGCTTGCCCCGTTCCTTGATCAATTCTTCTCTAAGCTTTAATGATCGGTAAGATTTTATGGGGCTCAAAGCACCTCCCACAGCTAAACGCGCGCTTTCTAAAAGTGGGCGCACATCGGTTCTAAAGGCATCCTGCAAGATTTCCTGGCATTTAACAACGTCATTGTTAAGTTGTGCATTTCTCAATGCTCCTTGATCAATAAGTAGGGCCTTGGCGTAAGCTTCTTGAATGGCTTCCAAAGATTGGATTAAATCTTCAAGCGGGTCTTTGATGTTGTGACTGGCATCAATCATCCAAGCCAAATTTGGATTTTGCGGATTGTTTTGCATACCATACACCAATTCATTAAAAATTAAAAACAATGCATAGGGTTTGATACTGCCAACGGTCACATCATCATCACCATATTTGCTATCGTTAAAATGAAAACCTCCCAACTTACCTTTCAACATCAACACTGATACGATTTGTTCAATATTACTGTTGGGGAGATGATGGCCCAAATCGACCAAAGAATAGGCTTTTTCGCCACAAGCATTCGCCAACATGAAGGATGTGCCCCAATCTTGAATTACCGTACTGTAAAAATTGGGCTCGTAGGGCTTGTACTCGATCAACAATTTCCAATCATCGGGAAGCCCTTGATAGATCTGCTTTAAACTATCTTCCGTATGGCTCAGTGCGGTTTGAAAATTACGTTGTCCAGGAAAGCTGGATCCATCTGCCAACCATACTGTTAGACTTTTAGACCCCAATTGCTCACCAATTTTGATGACCTCCAAATTATGGCCAATGGCTTGTTCCCTAACTGCAGCACTGGTATTGCTCAAGGAACCGTATTTGTAAGATTCTTTTGCATTTTTTTGATCCTGAAAGGTATTGCAGTTTACCGCGTCAAATTTTACGTCCAGCTCTTGCGCAATGGTTTTAATGGCATCATAGTCATTAGGCACGTCCCATGGAATATGCAACGATACTGCGCCAGCAGTTTGGGTAAGGGCATGCAAAAGACCAACATCTTCCAACTTTTGCTCTAAATTTGAAGGTTCTCCGTAAAAAGAAAAGCGTCCAAAACGTGTTCCTCCTGCGCCCAATGCCCAACTCGGGATGGCGACCTGAAACTTCGATAATTTTTTTAGAAGCGCCTTAACGTTCACTCCCTTTTTACTTAAGTTTTGGGATATGAAGTCAAAACGCTCTTGATGCCCTGCTAACTCCTTTTTATTTGAATTGTTAATTTGATCTTTTGAAATTCTCATAGCTACTACTTTAAAAAAACTCCCATAGATCTTCTAATAGTACTATGGAAGTTTTTATCAATACCAATTTAATTAGTTATCTTACAAAAGCATTGGGCATGCCACCATCAACGTTGATGATGTTTCCTGTGGTTTTGTTTAAAATACCCACTAAAGAAAATACGCCATTGGCAATATCTTCGGGGTAAATGATTTCATTCAATAGATTTCGCTTGGCGTAATGTACCGGAAGCTCATCCACGGTAATGCCATAAGCTTTAGCTCGGCCTTCTGCCCAATCGCCTTCCCATATTTTACTGCCAACAATTACACCATCTGGATTAACGGTGTTCACACGGATTTTATCGCCTCCCAATTCCGCAGCCAGTAATCTTGCCATGTGTTGTTGCGAAGCTTTTGCAGTTCCGTAGGCCACGTTATTTGGCCCTGAAACCAACCCATTTTTACTGGCAATGGAAATAAAATCCCCACCTTGATTCTGCTTTCTCATAATAGCCACTGCCTGTTTGGCCAGCTCAAATTGACCTTTGACCAAAATATCCTGTAGAATGTCCCAATCTTCATCAGTAGTGTCTTCCAAAGGCTTAGAAATTGCCAAACCTGCACTATGCACCACGATATCGACGCCCCCAAATTCCAGACAGGCTTTTTTGTAGGCTGCTGCAATTGATTCTTTTTTGGTAACATCACAGACCGCATAAGTAGAAATATCACGTTTGTAAGAGGCATTTGCCTCTTGAAGTCTATCTTCGGCAATATCGGTTAGCACCACGTTGGCACCTTCTTCCGCTAATTTATCGGCAATGGCCTTTCCTATACCGCCACCTGCCCCGGTAACGAATGCCACCTTGCGAGACAGAGGCTGCTCTTTTGGCATTCTTGATAATTTTGCTTCTTCCAACAACCAATATTCGATATCAAAGGCCTCTTGTCTTGGCAATGACGTGTAAGCAGTAATCGCTTCTGCACCGCGCATCACATTGATGGCGTTGACATAAAATTCATTGGCAACACGAGTGGTTTGCTTATTTTTTGCAAAACTGAACATCCCAACGCCCGGATAAATGATGATCACCGGATTTGGGTCGCGCATGGGGGGACTATTGTCGCGCTTGCAGTTATTGTAATAAGCTTCGTATTCTTTGCGATAGGCATCAAAAGCAGGTTCCAACTTTTTAAGAATGGCATCGGTATCGCCCACGTCTTCGTTGGTATCCAAATTCAACACCAAGGGTTGTATTTTGGTTCTTAAAAAGTGATCTGGACACGAAGTCCCCATAGGCGCCAAGCGCTCTAGATCTTTGCTATTTATAAATTGCATGATGGTAGCACTATCGGAAAAGTGACCAATCATTCTGTTTTCTGAAGAGCACAATCCCCGCAATAAAGGCATGAGTTGTGCTGCTTTCTCTGAGCGGTCTTCCCTTGGTAAGCTCTTTACTTTTTCGCCACCAAAAACGCTTCCTTTTTCCTTGACTTTATCTTCAATATACTGTGAAGCCATTTCAATGACCTCGAGACTATTCATGTAACAATCATAAGAAGTATCTGCCCAAGTGAATAAACCATGACTTCCCAAAACGATGCCTCTAATGCCTGGATTTTCAACTAAACATTTTTCCAATTGTAATCCGAGGTCAAAACCCGGACGTTGCCATGGTACCCAGCCCATCGTGTCTCCCCAGATTTCCTTGGTGACCTTTTCACTATCCTTGGCAGATGCGACCGCAATTAAGGCATCAGGGTGCAAATGATCAATATGGGCGAAAGGTAACAAACCGTGCAAAGGCGTATCTATGGAGGGCGCTTTACTCTCCAAATCATAAATGCAGTGGTTAAATAACCCGACCATACGATCTTCATCCTCGAGGCCACCGTACACATTTTTCAAATCACGCAATCTATCGGTATAAAGACCCGCAATGCCAGCTCTGTTCAAGGTACCAATATCGCCACCTGAACCCTTTATCCACATCACCTCAACCTCTTCGTTGGTTAAAGGATCTTTTTCAATGGTTTTGCAGCTGGTATTACCGCCCCCATAATTGGTGATTCGTAAATCGGCGCCCAAAATATTGGAGCGGTATAAAAATAATGCTACTTGATCATCCTTTAATTGTTCGGCCTTTTCATTATCCCATAGATAATCAACGTATTTGAAATTTTCGGTATGGTTCTTCATATCTTTAAATAAATTATTCAACAACAAAAATAATAGCAAATTAAGAAGTTTCTATCCTGTACTGTACCGTTAGTTTTTTACACATACAATTTATGTAATTCAAATTAAATTGTGTTCATAATGAGATTTCATTAAAATTATATTTATTTTATTGCATAACTTGTACCTATCATCATAAAAGCATTATCTGTGGATATATTTAAATTTATTGAAATTGACGAAAACTCGAGGATTCCTAAATACAGACAAATTGTAGATTCTATGATATATAATGTCTCATTGGGAAACTTTAAAATCGATGAAAAAATACCCTCCATTAATAGATTTAGTGAAGAATTTTATTTGTCTAGAGACACGGTGGAAAAAGCCTATAGCATCTTAAAGGAACGAAAAATCATCACTTCCATTAGGGGAAAGGGTTATTACATTAATAGGACGCAACTTTTGTCTAAAATCAATATTTTGTTCTTGGTGAACAAACTCAGTTCTTATAAGTTGAAAACTTATAATTCCTTTATCAGTACCCTTGGCGCAAATGCATATACCGATTTGCACATTTATCATTGCGATGAATCGATCTTTCTTAATTTGATGGAAAAATATAAATCTGCTTATGATTATTACGTAATTATGCCCCACTTTAAAACCGATGACCTAAAACATATTAGTTTTACTGAAGCTGTGGTAAACGCCATAAAAAAAATCCCCAAACAAAAATTGGTCATTCTTGATAATGTCAAACTTCATATGGAGGGCGAGATTGTAGAAATTTTTCAAGATTTTGAAAATGACATTTATGAAGCCCTAAAAAAGGGTATTAGTAAAATTGAAGCTTACCAAAAAATCATTCTAATTTATCCTGATAAATCAATCTATCCATTTCCGAGACGCATTTTGCATGGATTTAGAAAATTTTGTGTTGAATTTAATTTAAATTTTGAAATCTTGAGCGAGGTCTATGATGAGATGATACTTAAAAAAGGGGATTTGTTTATCACTATTGAAGAATCTGACTTGGTAAATTTGGTGAAACAAATTAGAGATGACGAATTTGTAATGGGCAAGGATATAGGTGTGATTTCTTATAACGACACACCATTAAAAGAATTACTCGGCATTACCGTGATGTCTACCGATTTCAAGGTCATGGGGGAAACTGCTGCTCAAATGATTCTTGATAAGAAAAAAGGAAAATTTAAGGTCCCATTTAATTTTATTGATAGAAATACAGTTTAAAATTAGAATGTCATCAATTTGAGCCTTATTTTTTTAAAATGGTATTACGAGATATTCAAGTCGCATAAGCAAATGTATCTCGAAGTTGGCTTCATTAAAAAACAAATTATTTATCTTTTAAGGAGCTATTAATGATGGTTCCCAAGGAAGTTTCATTTGTTGTTTCTTGATTGAATTCTTTAATCACTTAAATCTTTTCTAGTTCAAGACCGAAAAAATTATTTTCTTATAATTAAGACCTACCGAAGGCGCTTCAATAATTCACATACACCCATCCTTGAATAGGTTTGTACCCGGAATCATTTAAATTGAGAATGTAGAAATAGGTGCCAACGGGCACTAAATGACCTCGATTGTTTATGCCTCTATTGGTGCGCCCGTCCCATAGTTTAGTATTGTCGCCTTCAAACAACAGGGTTCCGTAGCGGTTATATATAATCAGTTCGTGCGCTTCAAAAATATCGTATAAACCCTGAATATTGAACCAATCGTTGTACCCATCATCGTTGGGGGAAAAACCCTGGGGAACTGTTGGTGGACAATTTTTTACCGACAATTCAAAAGCATAGCGATCGTAACAGGGTGAGTTTTCTACCTTGGCATAAACAACTTGCATGTTGTTGTTTGAGGTGTATGCTTCTGGGTTTATAATTTCAAAAGTATCGGTGGCCAAATCTTCCAATGATTCATAAAACGTGATATTGGTACTGGTTTGCACCGAAGCATTTAAAATATTTGATAGATCAAAGGTGCCCATTCCAAGCCCTTCATTACAAGCAAGAGCACCTTCAATGGTGATTAGGGGTGTTGGCACCAATAATTCTAAAATTTGAGTGTCGGTATTATTGATTTCGTTATGTTCCTGCACGATTCCGTTTCCTGTGCCATCATCGTCTACAACTGCGACAACTTCAATTGATGGGTCGGTCGTTTCTGCAAATGTTATGGTTATACTTCCTCCTTCCGAAGCATCGATGGCGATGTCATTTTGGGTCTGCGATTGTCCTATCAAATTCCCGTTGAGATAAAAGGCAATTGGAGTACCGCTGGGTAAAAAATCGGTACTATTAGTGTTGTAAACCGTATAATTAAGCAAAATGTCGCGATCGCCACAGTTAACACTGTTGTCATTTAAACTAATGGTGGCATCTGGAGTTTGGCTGTTTAGAACAGTGATAACATTATTGATCATAACAAAATCCTGTCCAGATGTGAGGCTTATGGTTGCTGAATTATCGCCCACATTAATGTTATTTTGAATATCATAAACATCAATATCCATATTAAATAAATCGGTGGCGCCGGTAAAACTGTTGGTGCCATTAAAAGCATTATTTACCGGGTTTAAGGGGAAATTACTAATGGGATTGCCATTTATGGAAAGTTGTTCATTCACTGCTATGGAAACATCACCTTCCCAAGCTACAAAACCAATTTTCGCACCCTCATTATCCAAAACGTTGAGATTATTTAAGGTTACGGTTAAATTATCAGGTACGCTTTGTAGGCCATCGTAAACATTAAGTTGATTGAGGGGGAGATCTTCATCTTCATAAATGATGGTTATCGCCCAGCCAGCAAAATTGGTGCCAGTGGCACAATAGGCGTCAATCACATTTGTTAAATCCAATTCTGAAACAGTATAGGTTGTACTACCTTGGGCTTGAAGTTGATCGGTGACATCGGCAAAAGCTGCAAAAAAGATTCGAGACGGGTCTATGGCATCACTAAAGGTGCGTTCTGCTGAAATGGCTTGTCCATTTAATCGAATATTAAAATCACCCGCACCAGAACCCGCCCAATACAGGTATGCTGCTACCACAGTTTGATTGGCATCCAAAGTGAGATCAGCGGAAGCCTCCGTATTAATTTCGCAAGCCACGAAACTGCCATTTTCGATAAGATTAAGCGTATTGCCTATCGCGGTATAATCATAACGCCCATTAAATTGTTGGTAGAGCCCTATATCTTGTGCATGCCCAAACAAAGAGAGGAGCAATAGAACAGGAGCGAATATGTATTTTATGTTAATGTCCTGCATCATCGTTTAAGTGTAAAGTGACCGTTTAAAGTTCTCCCATCTTGCAAGTTGACCTTAAACCAGTAATCGCTGCTGGGCATATTTTTCCCGTTCCAGGTGCCATCCCATCCCGGGCCCAAGGGATCCAGCTCAGCAAGGAGCTTGCCCGTGCGGTCAAAAACAAGAACTTCAGATTTGGGCTGAAAACTGGCGGAGATGCCCTGGACCTGCCAATAGGGGTTATAGCTGTCACCGTTTGGCGTAAAATATTTGGGAAAACCGATCACCGAGACCAGCTCGTCAACCGTGCCACAGTTGTTTTTTACGTCGCGCACATACACGGTATGAAATCCGAAACTCACGTTTTCAAAGAGGCTGCTGTCCTGA